>JAABUR0100001056.1_pt1 | contig 52312 bp, 59 predicted proteins | sample 5560091 | NCBI WGS metagenome assembly JAABUR01 (sample SAMN10711879, study PRJNA513375) | rock metagenome | isolation source: Antarctica rocks | place: Antarctica: Victoria Land, University Valley sud | reverse complement strand
ATGGTTCATGAGGTTGAAGGAGGGGGTGGGAGGGAAAGGGAAAGGGGGAAAGAGAAGGTGGGGTGAGGGGTGGGGGGTTGTGGATGTTTTAGAGTATATGTGTGGTAGCATGTATATAGTGTCTGGGTATGGGCATGGGGGGATGGGACAGCGTTTAGTTTCGATGTACACTTTTTGTTTGATAGAGGTTTATCGATCCAACAAGCCGATTTCCCGCCTACGACATAACCGTCTGTTTTCAAAGAAAAGATCAGGCGGCCTATTAGAGGTCCACGCTGACACAGGTTTCCTGGCCCGCTGCAAACCAGCTACTGCGACTCTTGTTAAAGATAGAGAAGCCCCCCTACCTGAATCGCGGTTCTTCATCACGCTGTACGATAATCTTCAACCATTGGCTAGACATGACTGACCCCTACAGCTCGTTCCCGTCGAGGTCCTGAGCTTCAATTCAGCGATTGAAGGAAAAAGGCAAGTGGTTGAGGCTTAGGTGGTTGCCTCCCCTGATTTTCAAGTGTGGATGAATTTATCTCCCAGGACACTTGATTCACTTCACTCGTCTCACATTGATGCCATAAATTTTGTCATTCGTAAGTCTGAGAATTGCACATCCAATGCGTCGTTCGTGGTAGGATCCTGTATAAGGTAAGGGGTAGACTAGGTCGCAGCGCTGCCATCTATCTTGGCAATCCACCTTCCATATGTCACGTGGCTTCTCTGACCGCGGATGGATAAAAGCTGCATGGGATAGCCACCTCAGTCTCTTTCACGATTTGCTATCCATCTTTTCAGGGTTAGCTCTCGTACTTTATATGACTTCAGGAACATCCCAATATCCAAAATACCCTTAATATCCACTGACGGAAGGGCGCTCGGTGGGGGGATCTCAACGTAAACTAGCACTAAACTTTTCTTGACTTGGCTCTGCACCCGATTGACACAGTGAAGCCACCACCAGCTTTTGCTCTCTTTCCTCCGCGTTGATTTGTCCAACTCAGGTGTAGATCTCCAGTACGGATGTGTATAGGCAGGAAGGACGATGACGGCAAACTCTGCGTGACTGAAAACGGGCCCACGGAGATAGAGGAGCCAGTCGACTGCAAATTTGATGCCAGGGCGCACGACCCATCCGAGGGAACGGAAGTGGTGGTAGGCTGTGTATAAGAGAAGGAACGGGTCGTCTGGTGACAGAGAAGAACTGGGTAGTGGTGGAAAGTAAGAGTACTGTCGGAATGAGGTGAAGATTCCGGAGCTCGTAAGACTAGCAGCGGCGTCTTGCTCATGAATTGAGAGGATGCCTAGGCCATAGACTAGAAAGAAGGCTTCGGAGGGTGTGAGTTGGAGATGCTCCTCGTTCACGATCGTACTAGCTTCAACGTCGGGTTCTTCTCGGGTACGACACTGGGGTCGCTCTGTCAGCTGCTCCAATAGTACCGGAGGTACTGCCGTGGACTCCGCAAGTGGAATGAGGGCCGGTCCTCGAGGATCCAGCGGCTCTTGAACGATTAAAGACTCGATCGACTCGGTTAAGTTATCGACTGATCCTCCGTTCAAGCCGTCGTACCTGGCACGTGCGGTGGATTCAGGCGGACCATCACTTGCTCTCTGGCGGTTCTCCTCCTTGAGCTTTTCCTCGATGGCCTCCCGCTGCAGCCTCGCCCTCTCATTCTTAAATTTCTTCCGTTCTTCTCGCCTCTGAATAGTGAACTCTTCGCTCGTTTCACTGGCCAGCAGCCCTCGTCGTCTCTTCTCTCGATCTAACCAGCTGGGTTCGCTTCTGCTCAGGCTCCCTTTTCCAAAGAAGCCGCATTCCCATAGTGCTCGCATGGCTGTGTGATCCGTGACATGGACTGAATGGCTTTCGGGCGACCAATGGGCTTTGTAGAGACACTCGGGGTGAGAGCTTGGTGGGAAAAGGATATGATAGATGTATGTGAAGGTGATTTGAAGGACCGAGAGAGGGTTCTGTGGGATTAGAGGTGGAAGGGGATAGATCGCAAGTGGAAGGGCCCTGGCATGCAATTTGCCATAATTTGGCCTAACAAATGCCCGAGGCTTTGGTTGTTGAGCAGGCTGCGGTCTTGGTGCCGCAGCACTGACTGTGGTCATAACGGAAGAAGTGAGTCTTGAGCAGGTGCTTGATGGACCTGCGCACTTCATATGCTGTTAGCGGGAATATGGTGATTTATGAAAGAGGGTGGAAAGTAAATAGCATGGGTTGCTCAGATACCGTTGTAGTCTTCTCTTTCGAGAAAGTGAGCCAGCAGAGAAGCAAGACATAAAGTCAGAGTCGAGCTTCTAGGCCGCTGTATGGTGTCATCACCGCAGAAGGCACTTGAAGATGACATACAAAGAGACAGTGATACTTACAGTTCTCTCCCTATAGACCACTTCTTCAGCTTCGACATTGTGGACCAAGGATCAGAGATCCAGCAATATATTGTAAAACGGAGTACTGAGAAGTTTTACTTTAGAGTCACAGAAGCTCGGCTAAAATTATTCAAAAACAGACGCCAAGCGCGGCGATCTCTGAACCTCATTGAACCTCACCTCTTGCGTTCTAATAAAGGCTACAGGCGGTTCGCACACGCTCACCATGCATCTAATGTACACCATGGATGCGGCCGGCAAGCGTGTCTATACCCTCAACAAGGTCCAAGCGGGCGAAGTCACGAAGAGTGCTCACCCTGCACGCTTCTCACCAGACGACAAGTGAGGAATATAGAGAAATGTTGTCTAACTTTTGCTTGGGGGCTAATGGTCTTCTGTAGGTATTCGAGACATCGAGTCACGCTCAAGAAACGATATGGGTTGCTCATAACCCAGCAAAGTGAGTGGGCGTTTGGTATGAGATGGGGGGTTGGGGCTGACTGGGTGCAGAGAATGAGAAGGTGCTTGGGCAATGAAGCGTGATATCAATGGCGCAATGGTGTTATGGGAATCCTCAGAGGGATGGTGGTGTCCGGATCTGTGAACGTCGAGTCTGGACGCATGTATCATGCTGCAGAGGAGTTTTGTAGAGGGATCTACGGGGCACGATAGTGTCTTCGAAAAGTCGAAATTTCCTACCAATACAAGATAGCCCTATTTTGGATAATGGGTTCCTATGGTCGACGCGAACCGTGACGCTCAAATATTACTCTGTAGGTTATCTCTTTGGTCTATTGAGGATTATCCTGTTCTTCTCTTGGAATTCACGTTTCTCCCCGCTCCAATCTTTGGTCTGCCCCCGTTCCTAGCCCTCTCACCTGTCAGTAGCCCAGGCAGGTAATCCTCATCCATCAATTCGTTCTTCTGTTTACTGTTTCTCCCACTCGTAGCCCGCAAATACTCCTTCTGGTCCTCTGCAAGGATAAGGTCTTGGCCCCATCCACCCTTGCCGCCTCCTTTCCCCTGACCACTTTTGCCATTCGCTGTCCCGGAGACCGGTTTCGGAATGCTGAAACGGTCACCGCGATGGTTCCATTGCATGTTCTTCTTAAGGTGGATCTTGAATTCGCCTTTCTGGTTCGTGGAGCAGGAGACGCGGGTTAGGGTTGGCTTGCCTATGTGCTAGTTAGTGTCTTACCATTTCGGTAGCATTCATAGGAACGAACCACATCTCGGGCAGAACTGCTTGCTCATGTCTGAATAACCACGTATTAGCCGGGTTATGCACAGCAACAACAGCTGGGGATTTACTTACCCCTCACCTTCTCAAAGCATGCATGACATCGGAGGATGTAGGTCCGGATGTGTTTCACTCTTTGTAGCGAGGTAGACAAGAGATTCAGGCCTATCTGGAGAAGTACATTCTGTGGCCGCACGATTAGATTTAGTGCATAGTCGATCAATTGGGTGTTCACCTGCATGGCAAAATCGCCTGTGATTGTGGCAACTTGCATATATTGATCTTTTGGTATAGGGGCCATGGAAGCATTCTCGTCCTTGGCTTGTTGTTTTTTCAAGTTGGATGGGGTTATCCAACCGTCCGAGTCTTCTGACTCTGACTCTGACTTTACAAGATTGGATTCGGGCAAGTCTAGAGGCTCGCGATGAGTTGACACTACACTAACCTCTTCGAGACTTGACTCTGCGACTTGAAGATTTTCCAAGGCCTGTGTGGTTTCATTGGCGTCGACATCTCCTGCCGAATTTGTCATGGAGACTTGCAGGTCATTCTCAGTAGCCTTTGATGGGTCTTGAAGTACATCTATTTCGCTGGTAATGAGAGATGCCGGAGGACTTGATGGCGCATTTCCGGCTCTGTCGAACTCCTTGACGGTGGTGTCATCGGCTTTAGGCGATGACCCTTGTAATCCTTTCTGACCCATTGCCTTCCGTAGAGTCCAACTACTACCGTTCTGTTCACAATCCAATTCGTATGCTAGGGCGAGTACTTGAATATCAGGCTTTGATAGGACCGAATAGTCGCCTGTCCTTCTGGAGAAGTCCGAGACGAATTTGATACTATCGGGTTTTGGACTTCTGATGATAAGGAACGGCAACATTATAGTTTCAAATCGCGACCGAGCATCAATATCTTTGACTTCATCAACGATGGCGGGCACGGTGTATAGCTTTTCGCACTTCGCCAACAGGGTAGAGATGGAAGGGGTGGAATTCAGTATAGGACTTGTATCTAATATCATCGAACGCACAGACTTCCCGGATGATTCAGGTGACTCTGCATTATTTCTTGAAGCCATAGATATACCTGGTTCATATAGCGGGTTGCCGAGATTGCAAAAGAAATGGTCGAAGATCGTCTACAATGATCGCAAAATCCCGAGTGTTGAAATTAAATTACATAGTGGAATATATTTCACAGTATCTTTGACTAGCCCCAACCCCAGTCACGCTATCATTTTGGCTTTTTTCACTCATGAATTCAATTCCTGGCTTTCCGACATCAGAATGCTCCTTCTAAGCCTCACGGTCCTAGCTGGCAGGCTTCTTAATCGATCCTGAGCCCTCACACTGCACTTGAACCACTTTTGCTGGGCTTCTGTACTGGTCATAAGGTATTACCAGGCCCATTGTGGCGTCTCTGACAACCTCCGAAGCCTCTAGAGGATCCTCCCATGGTGCTTTGTGCCAAAATTGGGCCTCACATATGGCCCGATGAAGACAGGTTCCTAAAAGTCGTTGCAAGCTGGCCTCAGCCTTGTCCTTTGAAGATGCCGTCAACCGTGTACCCTGGCTGCAACATCCTCCATCGGATGACCACAGCCTGGGACAGCTACGACCTGCTATCACTGCTTCCAGTCTGATAGCAGACTTCTACCGGTTCGAAGATGCCGGTTTCCTCGCCAATGATAGCGAATAGGTCGAGTCCCACTCCATAATTACGGGCTCCCTCCGTCGTCATCCATTTATCGAGGCTGATGTGCTCGACCAGATCATTCTCCCGTGCGAGAACAACTCGCAATCGTTTCGCTGCATATCATATGCACGATTGCTTGAAGCTCATGCAAAGACCGACCGTGTATGCGGCCGAGCATGCTACCCCTCGAATGGACTCCATGGTAGGTATCGCGATAAAATGCAGGCCATTCCTGCAGGACTCCAGAATCTCAAAGACCTAGTCCATCCCTGTATGGTTCTTCATCTGCCGGAACAGTACAGGGGCTTATGCGACAGGACCGATGTGTTTGTAATGTACTTCCCAGGGATACTGCTTCCCAGGGATACTGCTTCCCAGTTCTTCTATGTGCGGTCTCATTGGCTTTATCCAATATTTGATGTTGATCCGATCGAGTCATCATGGTTTTCCTTGTTGTGGTGTATGGATAGCTCTCGAAACCCGGGCTAGCGGCATGTTGCATGGCCGTACGTCTTTTCGCCTTCGTGGCTCGTGGCTCGGACGTTCTATCGCGGCCCATATCAATGGTTCTGTGGGGGCCAGTCAGCAGCTCTTCATTCAGGAGTGGAAATGTAGGGATGAAGGAGGAAAGGTACGGTCGATGTACCGAAGTCAATCGCCATGGGCGCCTGTGGGCTTCTACCAACAGGCACGAACGCCCAGTAATGGCAGCTTGTGAATCAGCTATCCCGGTAGCCTCCTCGGAGCATTATCATTGGCATCTGCTACTGGTTCCAGTAGCGTCAGTAGCGTCGAGCAACCAGCACACACATCCCAAAGGTCGTATGCCATCCTAGCTGCCGCTAACGGCGAGCAGTAGGTGCACATTCATGCACATGACGACGCCCGAAACCGGTTGAAGCGGACTCATGCGCGACTGTTCGAGTTCGCAATAGGATAAGCCATGATTCAAAGGATGAGATCGAGACTCCTGCGGAATTTCAAGGCATAATAAGGCGTTAGGCACTCTGGTTGTTGAGCCTCTTTAACCATACTCATTAATATCAAGCTGCATCCGACGTTTCCATTCATTCATTCGACCTTTTATCTTCCCTGGTCTCTTTCTTCACACCATAGACCTGACTCGTTGGCTATGCTTTGCATCTACCTTCTCTCAGCCATACATGTTGGCTCTTGTTACCTCGTTACGCGCCGGCCGTGTTCGCAAGTACCTATCTCATCCTCGGTCGACGCTAATCACATCTTGATCGACCCTATCGCAATAGAGAGCATGGATTCCTTTCCTTGTCGTTTACTGTAAGGTTGCAAATACCGTTCCACGCCTCTCATACCTTGCTCTGTGTGGATCCCTACTTACGGCCAATCTACGTCCACAAGGCACTTCATTTTTACGCTAATGCAACGAGTAGAGTCATCTGAGCATCTCCAGCGCTATCGGATCAGTTTCTTAGCGTTGTAGCTTGCTGTTCGAGGGAATATATCCAATCATTCAGTGAGCTAGGCATGGTCTCGAACAAGCCTGGTGTCGAAAGGTCGTGGGGGACCACACCAAACGGGAGGAATCAACGACGACGATCTTCATGTCAACCAGTCGGGGCCAAGCAATCCTCATACCGTACTTGTAGGTCTATCGCCAGCAGGTACTCGAAACGCTAACTCATCGCCAAAGGTTGTCTTTCATGCCTATCATTTCGGCAATGATATCTCGAACCCGAAGGATGTCCTCTCCGCCAGCGAATAGCATTTATGAATGGCGATTGTCTGCAGGGTCTCGCAAGAGCATCCAGTAAATCTGGAATCCCCCACCATGTTTCTAGTGACAATATTGGGCTGAGTTTGATGCGGCTCTGCAACCTCCCGATGACCTCTTGCGTCTATAAATTAGCTATTCGATACGACTTCGAGGCGGGAACACTGCAATCCAGATTCTGGCACACGTCGCTTTCAATTGGCTCAACTTAGAATCATAGGCCCACCCCTATTCTGCAGGAAATCTTCCTGATGTCCCTTTCCGGAAAAGGCAGCTCACAAGGCGGACCCTCGAACAACGGCAGTAGGTCGTCCCGTAGGGGCGCAGCTAAGGATCGAGATGGTTTGGCTGCATCCCAAGGGGGTACTCCTACGGTCAGCATGATAGGACTCGGTGTATCCTTTATACTAATAGTCATCAGAGTCCCTCGACATCAACGACAAATACAAGTAGTATTCCACCTCTTCTCAGTCTCATAGTCAAGATTGAGCCTTTGAGTCCGGACTATGGGGAAGGCGGGCAATCACCGAGACGCACTGGGGAGGGTTATTTTCTACCACCCAATAAGACAAACGGATACAAGAGAGGGGATGGCCCTGCTATACTGCTTCGATGGATGGGCGGTAGTCTCTCACCATGCGCGCGAGATGATCCTATACGAACGGCGACTCTCACTCCCTACAGCACAGCTACTGTGTTCTCACAACGTGAGGATACTCCGCATTTACTCGCCGTACCCTTTGATGCTAGACAGCATAGTGTACGTAATGAGGTCAACGGCTGGCGGCCCCTTACCTTTGATCACGACCGTATCCCGGGCACTAACAGGTACTATTCCTCCATTTCTAGCGTTGGAGCTGAGGCAGGTATCGCCGCCCCTGGCTCTGAACACTGGATGCCTCAACTCTTGCCTGACTGGTACGAATGTCACCCAGAAACGTCGCCGACTCGTGTCCAGGCAGGGCTCATTGGGAACCTCCCGCTGCTATTTGCACTGGCAGCATTCTCGACACAACCGACTGGACCAGGGTTGAGTGTCCTTCTTCAATCCCTACAGCCAGGGGTTTGGAATCCCCACACCAATCTGTACCCAATTGGCCGTGGGTCTTGATTCTCTAGCCCCTAGTCTTCATATCACTAATCATATTCTTAGATATACCCAGGCGAGGCATGGTCGTCACTGTTTACTTAGACCCCACAAATCCCGACCATTCGACCGGACAATCCCTTGATAAGCTGCAAAGGGGAGAATACGGCCCATTTTATGGCCCTCAACGACCACCTTCCCGGGCACCCCATTCCACGGTAGCGACCGGATCCTCCACTGGGCCTGCAACGGGTCCTTCCAAAGGATATTACGTTCCAGGAAACAAGCCACAACGAAGTAGCTGATATACCACGCCACGCTATCTACGAATGCCCTAGCGTCATCTTCGCTGCCTTTCCAATCCCATTCGCTGGGTGAGAGCCCGTTCATGATACCCCATAGGGATTGTTTCAATTCATATTGGCGCTTATATGTTTACTAGGCCGTTCGCCACTCATGGTCGCATGATGATGACCATTTCTCCCTACGTGCATTGTTCTGTTCACTCGAGGCGTTTACCGACGGCGTCAATACCTACTACGAAACATACGACACTCTCCAAGATGCTACGAGAAAGGAGTCAACACCATGAAAAGAATCAAGATTTCCTTTTGCTATGATATTTATTTACACATGCGCCTCTGCTTAAGCGAGCTTCGCTATCACACTGCATTCAGCCAGCCACTCCATAACCCCAAACGCTATTCATGTACGCAAATCTCCGATCATTGGACGTCCGGCAACCGTACAGCAATGTCTCCAGATTGTGTTATATATCTAACCCAAGGTAGAGAAGGATATTGCAACTGTTTGCGTATTGAGTTAGCGAGAGGCGCCACAAGGAACAGAGCAATGACATTCCGGGAGGATCTGCGGCTCATCGCACCGATCCGACCGCTGCCGTATTGCCACGCGCAAGGGGAAAGCCGGGAAGTGCAAAAGACTGAGATGAGTACTGAGATCGACAGCATGGCACGACATGCAAGACAGAAGCGCCGCGGTCGAAGTTGGCACAACCAATGGCAACCTGGGATCACTAGCCACACGGGAAGGGGCCGAGATGAACCACCATGCAAGCAAAGAGAATCGACAGCACTAACCTTTGGCTCTATTATTTTCAAGTACCGCACCTGGATTCCACTTGTCGTGAAATAGGGGATCTCGAACTTCACACTGATCGGCCTCTTGCCCTTGCCGCCCTGTCCCGCACCTCCCATGCTTCCTCCGAAGCCCCCTGTCATGCCACCTCCGTGTTCGTCGTCGCCTTTCACGGACGGCAAGCCTAGCTCTGCCCGCATGAGGAACTCTTTGCCTCCGCCAAACTGCTTGATCTTCCATATTATAGCGCTCTTTTCGGGCGCGTAATGAACGCTGCCAATATTCGTGCGGAAACGGGGAGTGTCGGCGTCTTCGGGGACAGGGACCAAGATTTCGACATTGTTGGCGGTGGAGCGACGCTTGAATTGCGCTCGTGCCTACAAAAGCTGGAAGTCAGCACCTGAAATGTCTGTACCGAGCTAGCCAGCGCTTGGAACCCACAAACCTTTAGTGTAAACTCGATCCTGGACGCCGAATGCACCCTAACGTCGCTCTCCACCCAGATCAGCGGTTTCACCTGCGTGTTCAGTCGATAACTCATGAGTTCGAATTCGCCATCAGGCGGTATGAAGCTGATCGTCCTATCATTCTCGAACCTCGACAATCGCACACACTGATGGAATTTGACGTCCTCCATCTCCACGGCCTTTCCCCTCGTCGCTCGTCCTGTGGTCTCGAACATGACTTTGTCGTTCAATCCCAGTCGGAGTTCCGGCATACCACTGAGATAGCATTTCAGTTTCACAGCGCCAAGGATTTCCGAGCGCAGGACATTGCCGGTAGAGGAGACGAGTAGATTGAGGGATTCGATGACATCGAGGAAGACTTCGTTTTTGCGGTAGCGGATACCTTCGCTTCGCCAGGAGACGGCGTTTGTGACGGCGATCGGAGGGCGGGCTTGGATCTCGAGTTTGTGGGATTCTTGCGTTATATATCTGCAGAATCATCGTCCAGTCAGCGACCCGAGTTCCTCGGGGCATTGTGGACAATCGTAATGTACATGCAAGAAGACCCACTCTTGTAATATCTTACTCTCCGTCGTTTGTGGATATCCAAAATCCATCATCTCATCCAGTAGCTCGTAGATGATAACGAAATTATCCCGTATCGACTCCTCCTCAAGCTCTTTAAAATACTCGGTGAAGACTTCGACGATTTTGTGCAGGAAGAGTAGAATCTCGGCGGCGTTGGTATTTCGTTTTGTGAGGGCGAGGAGGTAGAGGTTGTTGTGTCGGATGTAGAGGTACTGTGGGTGGATGGAGAATGTATATAAGCCATTCTATTCTTCCACGGTACATATGTTCGCGTGCATAGCGGACATACATTGATGCCCTCGTCCGAGAAACATGGTGGGACTGCCGAGGATTCTTCTTCGGCTTCGGAGAGGAGGACGGGAAACTTTTCGACTGCGGACATGGGGATGTCGCCTCTGTAGTTGCGAGCGAGGAGGGTCTGGTGGTGATGTCAGCTGTAAGCTACGAATGCCAATGTTAGGGGAGCTGTACCTTGCCCTTTAGGTCAAGGAAGAAGACTGCGGAGGCCATTGTAGAGAGCGGGTGGTGGGAGTGGCCTCGTCAGGCGAAGGATGAGGGATCTTAAGATCAGACAGATGTAGTAAAGGAGGTCATTGCTTATCAGTCGTCATGAAGTACCACTCAAAGTTGAGCTGCATCCAAGGCACCTTCGATTCCAACATTCAATGCCAAGATATCTGCCAAGAGCCGTCCAGAACAGGTTAGCACCATTTCCTGCAATATCAAAGTTCTAAAACACAAATATTCGCTTCTCTTCTACATCAACGCGTCCTATAGACAGTGCATATCAACAGCTCCGCGACCGAACCTGGCATTATGCTAGATTCGACTGCTGGAAACTTCGATTGCTGCATATTGCGATTTTTGCGGCGCGGAGAGGGAATTGGTTTTGGGACCATGGGATTCCATTAAGAACTGGCTGTGCATTTTGTCCTGTTGCATAGGCGGTGTCAGAGGGATCGTACAGATATTTGATGGAGATTGGTATGATTAATGTTTTGTAGACTAGGGATTATGTTTAAGTGCTGGGGAATTGCATGATAGATTGGAGGTATTGGAAATTGTTAGTTTATACGGAATATGTACAAGGTTTTCATATGTCCCACTGCTATGTGAATACTTCTCCTAGAGACGCAAGAATTTAATGCTTATTGAAGACCCAGTGGAAGCATGATTTTTCCTCTTACTACCTCATTCGCAACCTCTCCTCCCCTTTGTAGTGCTACCGCCCCAACGATCGCATAGAGTGCTTGTGTCAGGACTATGGGAAATCCAGATGTCCGGAGGTTGCCCATCTGTTTGGCACATCAGCTTCAGCTTCCAATGTTCTCGTGCAATGCTCGAGCTCATACCCTTTGAGGTTTCCACCGTAGCACTCCATCAAGTCCATACCTCTCTGCCAGCTGCGATAATCTCCTTTTCTCTAATGTCTTAAGCTTGGCAGTCTCCGTGAGCCCGTCCAGACCTTGCAGCGCGGGATGGGAAAAGGGTTCTCGCCCGTACTGGTCTGGCATAGGCGCGGAGTTGTTGGCAGCGGCTCCATGCACAAGAGCCAACGAACTCTGTAACTCGACTATCCTCCTACCTGCAGGGAGTGTTGTCAACAGAGATCTTCCCCGTCAAAATTATCCCAAAGCTTCTGTACATACCCAAAAATGCCAGCCGATCGTTATATCCTCTCCTCCCATGATCGAAGCTCTTATGTGTTACAGCCAACCACTTCACCTCATCTGTCAACATTTCGTCACCACCTCGTCCCAGCATCTTGATGTATACTCGGTCCAATTTTTCAGGATCCTTGTTGACAATATAATCATTGTCTTCGACTGGAGGTTTGGAGCGGACGGGCGCCATCATTCGTGGAGGAGTGGTTTCCCATCTTCGCTCTGTCCGAAGCTCTCGCCCACGGTTACCATAGAGCTCGGCCTCTTCGTGATGTTTGCTGGATGTGCTGAGCGATTTGGTAGATTGGATATGAAGAGAGGCACATTTGCAGGTTGATTGTTGTCGGAAGGGTTTCGCGAGATTTGCTAAAGATAAAGACGATTTGGACATGATCCGTGTCGAGACGTCTCCAAAGACTCGAAGCCAATTCTGTAGGATAGAAGAGGTTCAATGCTGGAGAGTGGCTCTTTTGCGGCGAAAACTGCACTAGGGGCTGAAGTCCGCCTCAGCCCACATTTCATGACCTCTGCCACCAAGATCTTTGAGGGCTCACAGTATTGCTCGTTTTTGCTTGTCGCTCTCTATCGGATATAAATTTTCCTACATGACTACAGGAACTGGGTCATTGCTGGAAGGACGGCTTGCTGAGGTCTTGCCGGAGGGTTGTCGCTTCACGATTCACCATGTCTCCACCCCGCCAACCCAGTCCCGCCCTCTTTATGCTCCACCTCCAGGTGGGCTGGCAGAGGAAACATACTGTGAGAGCCATTTCTTGAGCGTATCGACGGACGCGAACCTACAACAATTGCAAGTATTCGGCATCGAGGTGCTCATCTACAGCACCGAGTACCTTACCACCCTGTTCGTCTCCAAGGCCGATTCAACTGGCTACCTTTACTTGCTCAAATTACGACCTGGCACACCCTCCCCGCTCAAAGCAATATCCACTACATTCCTACAGTATCTTGTTGACGCGCGACGGCGACCTGATAGAAGCCTCGTCCTCTCTCTCTTCGCTAGAGCGCAGAACCAATACCTCTTCCCTGCAAGCATTGAGAACAGCCACAAACATGTCTTGGACGACAGAGGGTTGATCAGATGGTGGTGCAAGGTAGTTGACCCGATTCTGGTATCTTATGGAGATGCAACTAAGGCCACAATCGAGAAGCATGAAGGTGCTACATTGAGGAAGACAGATGGTAAGTCTCATGGCTATCTCAGAGTGCCAGGATGCGATACATACGAGACACGAAGCTTTTTGCCGAAAGACGAGTCAGGACAGTCGACGGGAAAGGATCGATGGTCTACGTCTGATCCCCTCACGGAGCTTGGTAGGTCATCGAGTCTTCCTGAGAGATGCTTGATACCTAGATTCCCGGATGATCCCAAAGCTCGCTTCGTGGAGCAGCTAGACGATGAGCTTCCCGACGAAGGCTCGCAATCCTCACTGTCACAGCCGCAGTCACAGAATCCTGGCCGGTGGAGAAGCGTGAGAAGCCTGGAACAATTCTGGGATATGATGTCGTTTCGACAAGAATGCTCTTCTGGCCGCCTTGTAGGCTTTCTATGGGCGACATTCCAACCCATTAGTCTGCTCAATCCAATCACAACAAGTGATCAGGAAGAACGCTGCTGTAATATTTCACAGACGGCATTGCCAACGCCAGACGTTTCCCAGCAACAGGACCTAATTCCTGTGCCAACACAATCTCCAATCCGGTCGAGCCCGCCTCTGGAATCCCCTTCCACACCATCGAAACAAACACCTGCAACTTCACAGCACACGCCAACGCCTACGCCCCATAAGCTGAAGGAGGCCGTACTTCAAAGTCAGCCTGAAGAGACAAAGTACTATTACTGGCCTAAATCAAGTCGCGGCGAGGTCGTTCTGCGGCAAAAAGACTACCAGCGCGCCAGCAATTTGCTACTGCGCCTTGATTACGCGAATGAAGGAACTGCTCTCGAGAGTTCCCGGAAGTGGATCATCGACGTTGCTGAAAGGGCTGGGGTCCAGAGCTGGGGTCGCCTTGTGATTGGTACCATCCCAATCATGATGAAGTGCAATACGAAAGCAAATCAAGAGAGCTCCACAATACTGAATCCTGGGTCGGTGAGGAAGAAGAAGCGGCCAGTTGAAGAACTGAGTGGTCATGCTACAACGATTGGGGTTGGAACGATGGAGTCTGGAATCAACATGTTGTCTACGAACATAGTGAGAAAGAAAGTAAAGGTGGCTCTACCTGAAGGTTCAATAATCAGAACCTCGTCATCAGTATCATCATTAGGGAATCGATACCCCAATCAAGCCTGCCGACAACTTTAGGAGCGACTCGTCGTATTCACTACAAGGCAGGGCGATTATGCATCGATCCACACGCTGGGATGTATCTTGCCATTCATAAACCCACGGCCCGTCAATGCTTTTCTGGTACAGGCACTTCAGCGCCGAGTATGACTAGCAGAGCAAGAGGGTATCGCAGTTGGCGCTGCGGTGGCTTTTGATTGTACTGGCGTAAGACTCAGTACCGGAATTTTTGACCCGGTATAGGCGATTGCTCAACACACCGATGGAAGTCGACTTAGACACTGCGAGGCCGCTCCACCGCCAGTCGATGAGACCAGTACACTGGATATAGGAACCCATATGTCAAGCCTACTGCTTCTGAACTTTATAGACATCCAATGTCGAGTTTGCTTGAGGTTATCTATTGCTGCGCTCTACCAGCGTAGCAGAGGGGGTTCTGAAAACGAAGGTGGATGAAGGCATTCGATGCAGCGAAACTGTACCGCTTTCATTTGGTTGAGTCTGCACCTGCCTTTTTGTTTCGGCTTGCTGCCTCCTGCGCCTAATGTTGGCCCTGGCCCATGGTATCAGATTGAAGTACCCGCCGCAGATGAACACCCCGGTCCACAAAGCTAGCTCAGTACCATAGATGGCCATCCCGAGTACATTCAATTCCGCCTGAAAGACTGAGATCGTGAGATTAGACACGAATGTAATGGCCAGGGCTTATCTTACACACTGATATCAAGGAGAAAAGGTCACCAGCAGCATCGATGGCTACGAAAATGAAGCTAATACCTCGGACGGTCCGATGAACGTAGATGTCCCAGTAATGCCGAAGCACGCCAAGAGCTAGAAAGAGAGCAGCGAGGACAGCCATGAGAGTGGTCGGCCAAGTGATGTGCCTGTCAAAACCTGCCTTTATGATGTTACTCGTTCGCTGACATACTTCTATCGTGGCGATAAAGATCATCGATTTGTGACCAAAGACTTACTCTTAAAGCAAAGATCAAGCCCGCTTCCACACCACCCATCAAAATACACATTCCTACCAAAACAGTGGCACACTTGCCAATGCTCCATTTCTTACCATAGTAGTAGCACTGGCTCCAAGTGACTAGACTCAAGAATGTCAAAATCTGCGCCTGGATACGCAAAGCGATGTTGAACTTTTCGGTGATGTTGTAAACTCCCAATGGTACGCCTGCCGAAGCCCAGAGGAGCATCATCGAAGGCTGCAAGCCTACGGCGTTGTGGCGTCGATAATTGACAATGATTTGGGGTATCAACTATCAAGCTTCAGACCTATGGCGCTGAAGCTTCGTCTCGCGATTTGATACCTGAACAGACCAGCATACGGCGCCGAGGGTACCAAGTACATTGGCTGCAATTGGGACACCCATTATACCCTGGCGAAAGTTCTCCCACTCCCACAAGCTGATTGCGGACTAGGATCGTCGTTGATGAATGGTAATAGGCAAGGATAATGCTAGATGAACGATAACAGGCATGGCTACATCAGTGATACAGCGCTAGCTTATCGGTGCGTAATATTACGATAACAAGTCTTGGCATGTAAACAACACTTGCTTTACTTTACGCTTTTCGCGCTTGTCGAACGGGGAGCCCAAAACATATTGAATTGTACGCATTCTTGAGAACTCACATCAAGTCGCACAATGTCGCGACCAGACTCCTTATCCACTCCACCCAGGCCAGACCGGCCCTTGCAAACAAAGCTACAGCTGCCCAATTCATCAGCCTTCTCAACACCGTCCTTCAGCTCCACACTTCCCCTGCCACGCCCCATGTCGGCTGCAGGCGCGTTTCGCAGGACATCCTTGTCAAGGAAAAGCGGCTTAGCCTCTTCACAACGATCTCGCCGTACGCGATCGGTCGCGCATTCCAGCGATGGAAGCCTAGGAGATTTCAGTGTGGAGAATTATACCGTGGATCTTGCGCAGCTAGGAAAGAAAGAAGGAAGTGCACGTCCAATGGGTTTCGAACAGGCCTTTCAAGACGGGCGAATCAATCATCAAGCTTCCCCGAAGCAGCAGGACATTCCTGATGCCGATGCCGATGCCGAAGCCGAAGGAGGAGACGAAGACGAAGATGGATATCGAGACGAAGATGATGATGGAAGGGAGGATGTAGACGCAGACGATGACGAAAATGAGAACGAACCGGATGATTTCATGGATAGCTATGAGGTTGACCTGGGGGGATTAGGAGACAAGCCAAGCAGTGTGCTAGTGGGGGATGCAATACACCCAAGGGAAGAAGTAGCCAGTGAAGACGAGGGACCTGAAGACTTCACGCAGAATCTGGAAGCGTGGATGAGAGGTAGCAAGAAATCGAAAAAAGAACAGACCGAGGATATTGCTGAAGAGCATGGCACGGATCTAGATTCTGAACAGGACTTGTCCGAATCAATTAGTGGGCATGGATTCCCGGAGGAGAGTGCAATCGAACCGCTGGGGATCTCTACACCCGTCCCACTAGGAAACCATGCAACTGTTGAGGAAGGTATAGAGAAGGAAGCTAAACTACAAGCTCCCCCATTGCCTCGATTGAGCACCGAGATGTTGCAAGAGAAGGCAGCGGAAGAGGTCTTTGATCGTATTTCGGCACTACAGGCAGAGGTCGAGAACATGCGGGTAGAGGACGAGGCTCGCCGCGCCGCACACGAAGCTCTTCTGAAGGAGCATGAGGAGATGAGAAATGAGTATGACAGCGCCAGAGATGATGACCGTGCAAGGTATAATGCTTTACATTCAAAGCACGACCAATTACAGCGAACACATGAAGATTCCAAAGAAGCTTTGCGAAGTGAGAATAAGGACTTGACACTGGAGTACAAAAACGTTTTGGGGCAGCTTCGGGCATTAGAGAATCAAGCCATTTCGGAACGGGGTACGAAGGTTGAGATGCTGAGAGCGAAATATGAGCCAGCGTTCCAGGAGCTGGAGGCCATCAAGGTCCAAGCAGAACACGACAGGAACGCCGCCAAGTCCCAGGTTGAGACGATAACTCGGGATCTGAAAGCAAGCAAAGATGAATCTAGTAGCCGTAAGGCTGAAATGGATATGATACAAGAAACAAATAGCGTTGCGGTCAAGTATCTGGAGACGGAGCTAGAAGCTAGGAGAAAGGAAGTTGCGCTTGAGCGTAAGGAGAGCGTCGATCGGGCCAACGAGGCCGCCTCGCTGGTCGAAAACATCGCACAGAAAGATGGAGAGATCTCAGAACTCAACGGCAAAGTTGAAACTATCGAAAAGCATCTCCGTCAGGTCCAAGAGCAACTAGGAGAGACACGTCGTATCGTGGACACAGTCGAGGATGAGAACGACCGCCTAGTGCAAGAAAACCACCGTCAGGCTGAGCGAGTCGCAGAGCTAGAAGCCATTGTCAATAAAGGAAAATCCGCAGACACGGGAACGGCACCAGTCACGGACGACCATATTATAACCGACGAAACGAACCACAAGGCCCTCCTTGAAGAACTATCTGATCAACACCAAATCACCTTGAGTTCACTAAAAGCCAATCACAGTAACGAGATCCAGACGCTCCGTCAAGCTCTCATCCAGTCAGAAGAAAGCATGCGAAAACACTCAGCTCAGCTCGCAAAAGCCCATGAAGAAAACCTCACGTCCCTCTCTGACCAACTCACAACCTTAACCCACCAACAAACCACCACCCAACAAACTTCCGCAGCCCTAGAAAAAGGCCTCCGCTCTGCAATCCGTACCCTAAGCACCAAACTCTCGCGCGCAGATACCATCGCAAAAACAGAAGCCCACAAAGCCCAACAACAAATCCAAGACGCACAGCAAACAAACGCCATAGTAAATGCAGAAATGGAATCCCGATTCGTAACCACGATCGAGGAGCGGGAAAGGGAATGGAGACGGAGGATCGAACTGCTGTTAAGAGAGCGAGAGAAGATGGGGAAAGTGTTGATGTGGGGATGGGGGAGGGAGGAGCTCGGATCCAAGACGAGTGGGGATGGGGGACAGGAATATCGGTATAAGTTCTATAAGAAAGGGTGATTCGTATATATCGGCGGCTCCGGAGGGACTCGGTTCTTGCGCTTCGCTTCTGCTATCTTGGCTCAGCGACATATTTTCAACAAGATATCCCAGATTTAGTTCAACCTCCACAAACCAGCAATTTTCACACGTATAAAGTCTGAACGTCCCGTTCATAACCCCACTTCCCATCCCATTAGCCTACTTCATCGAGTGCTAATGGGATTCGCTTGAGAGAGTCCAACATGTTAACATTGAATCCTGACTCATTCCAAAGCAGATGCTATATGGCTGGTGTAGCTGTGATGTCCAACTCGGTAAGAGAACCATGCTCTGTTTGAAAAAGGCTAAGTACTATTCTAAGACTAGGCATCTAGTACAGACCACCACACATCAGCAATAGAAAGTATCCTCGCACGCTCCGTTAGCGCACATCTCCAAGCGCGAGAGACGATGCCTTATTTACATTGAAGAGTCATACAACTTATCGAGCTATAGGACTGTCCCATACCGCTCCATCATTATATCGATCGCTCTCACCACATTAATAGTAAGCATCAAGAGAAAAACCTCCATCGAAATATCCCAAGAAACGAAATCTTATTTAATTCGCGAATCCCCACCTATCCCACCCCACCCTAATCCTCGCCATCATAGTCATCGTCCATACGCTAGCAAGCAAGCAAGCAAGCAAGTAGGCAAGCACTCATAGAAGCTATAAGCCCGCCTATACTCCGTGCTCCGGATTTCGGTTTGAGGTGAATAGCACCATCAACATCAACATCAATATCAATAGCACCAGCAATACGTAACTCACGAACGAACAACCATCATTCATCCGTCTGTCCTGCTTAGATGATCCTTGGTGGATCCACCCCAATCCTCCCTCCTTCATCTCCTCCATCCCCCTCCATCCCCCTCCCTTATCCCCTCCAACTATCCCCTCCACCCATCCCCTCCAACCTCGTCATGAGATTCATCTTCGTCCGCCTAATATAGAAGAACTCCATTACGTAATCCTACATCGTGCCTGTAGGAGGCGAGTAGGAAGGATGAGAGTAGTAGCTGTGTTGATGGTAAAATGAGGGTAGACTAGATAGGAGGCGGATAGGCGGATGGGATGAGGGATGGATTGTGGGATGTGGGATGGAATGTAGGATGTGGGATGTTGTGGTAAGGGACGAGGTGGCGGGGAGGAGAGGTGGGAGGTGTAAGGTGGGAGGTGGTTGTTGCGAGGTGTGGATTGGATTGGAGAGGTGGATAGTATTGTACGTATTGGTGTTGTTGAGGTTGAGGAGATGGGGGTGGGGGGGGGGGGGGGGGTTTGTTGAGGGGAAGAGGGGAGGTTTAGATGTTGTAGGGGTTGCGGAATTTGTTATCGTAAACGCTATGTGTGATGGCTCTCGTATGTATGGTAGTTTCTTCGTTGCTATGTATGTACAGATGATATTCTAGATTTCTGTATCGGTCATCAAAACATCACTTCTCCCTATCCAGACCCAGTCCATACTTCCATAACCAGTCATCTACGATCTCACTGCACGCCCTGACCCACAGGACAGACCGGCCCCTTGCTCCAGAACTGCTGCGCATACGCCGGCAGGTAGCTGTTCGTCGTAAAGCTCGTTGGCAGATACGGCGCCACATTCGCCTTCGTGTATTTCGCCCCAAGCGACGACAGCGCCGCCAGCACATCGCTCGCAATATAATCCAGGAAGATGAGATCGACCGTGGCTGGTTTACTGGTAGCGGGCAACGACGCGTTTGTCTGAACGTATGCTGGCAAGTCGAAGTCGGGGATCTTGGAATGTGGTGTGTCGTCACCGTCCGTGCCGAAGTCGTCGGACGTCACGTAGCCAGGCGTCAGGGCGGGAGTCGCCCGTCGGGTCATGGACTTCGAGTCTCGTGAGTACAGGCGAGACTCTGCGTCCGCCAGTAGGTAGGGCGTATCGTAACAGCCGTCGGCGCCGTTGAAGTCTGGCGTGTACTCCGAATTGCCCAAGCTTCTTTTCTTGGTCTCTGGCTGGGCATTGAGCGTATCGAGGACCTGTGAGGCCGCTGCGTATGGGACTTGCGCGATATACTGAAAGGCGTCTGTGAAAGGACTGACAATAAAGCTGTCGTCGAAAGTGAAGGGACCTTGGACCAGATCGAAGCGAATACTGCCAGTATTGATGAGGATAAGTCGAGGGGTTGTTGCCCGTGACTTGTTGACGACCTCAGCAGCAAGAGCGACTTCGATCAGACTAAAGATGCTACCATTGGAAAGGAACGGTACACAGGAGATGCAATATGTCTGTGGAGCACAACCGTACAACGCTGTGAGGTTCAGAGCCTTTCGATCCTGTGTAATCTCGGCAGACACACTTGGGCCGGGAGCGACGTCGAAGGTCCTAGCTTGCGAGCCGACTGCGTGGAACTCGAACGTCAAGCGGTTCCAGTCGAGGTATCGGCGGAAATACAGCGGACCCTTTGGATTTTGGGCCTGGCCATCAGAGATTTGAGATACCCGGATCGCGCTTGCATTGGCGGTCACATTAATCGCCTTCTGAATTGGATTTGGTACACCGGCCGGGTTCATCTTCCCTTTGTAGCTAGATGACTGGATTCCTGACATGGACAAATATCCTAGAGTTTCGCAATAGCGACCAGACTCCAACCCCACAGAACTAGAGTCGTATACCGCCAAGTCACGGACATGCGAATGTCCACCAAATAGCTGAATAGGTGTGTTCGGACGCACATTACGAATTGCTTTCTGTACAATTTTCAGGGTGTTTTCCGAATCGGACGGCCTGACGGGGTTATGTCCTATGAGCAGGAAGAGATCCACAGGTTGGGGGGTGTTGACAGCATCAATGAACCACTGCTCTTTTGTCATATTCGCAGCCGGGATCACTTGCGTGTAGTTTGTGTTGCCCTTGAAGTCGTATAGCACACCGAATGCCATGATCTTCAGCCCGTTAGCGGTCGTGAAATAACGGTATTTCTGGCCAATATATTCGAATTGGCGCGTGGCGTTGTTCAGAATCCGGACGTTCGAGGTCACATATCTTTCGCCATAGTACTTGCTGAATTGTGTGAAAGTCTCGTAGGCAATGTCAGTCAAGTATAGCTCATGATTGCCGATGGTCAGAACGTCGTAGTCGATCCTCTCGAACACGGCGTTGGACACATTGCCATTGGGCTTGGTGGCATCAGAAAGACCCGCGCCATCGTGAAGATCGCCTGCGATCATTAGTCACAGCGCGCGACTATGGTCTCTCCCTTACCTGTATCAACCAACAAGAGGTCCACCCCATAACCAGAGGCCTTCTTCCTCATATCCTTGACGAAGCTGACAAAGTCTCCCCAGTCTGCACCATAGTTGCGTTCTTTGAGATGTCCTTCAAGCCAACCATGGGTATCAGTGGTGTGAAGGAAGTTCAACTGCCCCCAAGCAAGAGGGCTTTTGGGAGCGACGGTAGCGTTCAAGGCCTCTGGTTGCATACGTCTGACGAGCCTGGTGTGCAGGTCGGGAGTTGCTGGACCATAGCAGGAATCACAAGCAAAGACCGTGGTGGCTGCCAATGCAGCGAGGAGGGTCGTTTGTAGCATGCTTGCATGGGAGAACTATGACCACGGCCCATTTCTGTGGATGCCGAAGTCAACATTATATAGCGATTGTCCCGACCAGCAAGCAGGTACGAGTGCTGATGACGGTTTCTGGTCTGCATCTTGCGAGCTTCCCTATCGGGCAGGGCTCATGGTCGAGCTCCAGAGGGGATCTGAGTGGACAACCTCCAATGACCTCCTGCACGTGCTTTGCCCTATACGCCACAACGGTACATAGGCGGTACAGACGGTATCGAGTGACATAATTGAGGATACGTGATGCAATACAGCACACAGATTGGTGGGTTCAGGTCAGTATACCTCACTGACTTCAAACAATGGAGAAGAGATGATGTCGGCGAACGTGGTACGGTGCTCTACGTTGCCAAGCCGCGAGTGATTGACTTTCCGAACCCCACGCTAATTCTATAACTACGGTAGATTATATGGAGCGCTATACAGTACGGCAATCCTTTCGTACAGCCGAGTCCTCCGTCTAACATGTAAACTCGAAGGGCGCTAGTATTATAGAACTGTTCCGAGATCGAAGGACCCGAAGGATCTAGGGTAGCTGGCGCCGCAGCCAACGGCTCCAAAAGAGACTATGAATTTACGGCGCTGAGCTGCAAGTATTCCATCAGCCCTCAAGGGACAACTATATATCATGAACCAACTCGATCTCTTCTCACAACCCTGTGGCCTTTCTTTAAAGATTCAAAATCCGAGGCATCAACTCCTCAAGTAACCCTGATCTCCAAACCATGAATCCCCAACTCGAATTACCAAGGATCCGCCCCGGCCTCCCCGAGCTTCGCGCACCAGCCGATCGTCCCTTCAACGCCATCCGTTCCTATCTCAAAGACCAATCTACCCTCGCAGAGACGATAGATCGGCTCGCCAGTCCAATCGACTCATACTATGACCGTGAATTCGACGACCTCGTAGAAAGATCCCTCCACTTCACATGGCAAACCTTTAATGCCATCATGGTCCAAATCCCCCATGATAATACTGCATGGCACACCAGACTAGCAGAGATACTCATAGGACTGTCCGAACGTCCATCACCCTCCGACGAGGTGAGGATGGTGACAGAGCCACCGGGCAGCATCTTATGGGCCGATCTTCCCTATTACTCGCCAGATTTCGTGGGTGGCTGGTTAGATGCTGCTCGTGTCGTGTACTCAGAATTGGGCCTTGGTGGGCGACTCGATCCAGACTTTGTTCCTGATCATGACTTGAGAAGGGAACAGTGGACGCGAAGCAATGCTTTTGTTGCTCGACTGGTCACCAAACAATGCAAAGCGCTCGACTATGAGGTGTATGCTATTCATACCATGCGGGCTGCATTGGAAGATGAACTGCATGCAGATGAGCTTTGGATCAATGTGCCTGCCGCCGCGGTGTGGGTGTTCCACGCAGGTAACTTCCTTTTTCGAAGTCAGCGGGAGTGGGTATTTGTACCCGAGAAAGGGAACGCGGAAGGCCGGAGTGTGGCTTACGGTGGACCGCTTTGGCAGGGGAAGACAGGTTCTTGTATAGAGCGATGGGATTTTTGGAAGGAGAGGTTTGGGGTGATTGTTGAAAGAGAGGATGTTGATGAGGATACTAGATCGTGGGCTGATAGTACGAAAAGAAAGATGGAGGAAATTCAGCTTGCTCCTTTATACCATTCTCCATCAAGTACGCACTGCTGAGGACCGATCCAATTACCCATTCACGCATATAGACACGCCTACTCACTCCGCACGTCACCATGCTTATGCAGCATGAAGTATTTCTCTCTATTCAGAGGTAGCTTCGCAAGGTATTAGAAGCACTCTCAAGGTCCTCTGTCTTCAGGCGTCATAATTCTCCAAATTAATCAATAACGTCAACGCTCTTTGTGAGAAATCTGCGGTAGGTGAATGGACCCGAAAGTCGACTTCGCTGAACTGGTATTGATGCTTGAATGTGAAGGCGAATCTACGCAGTCGTTCCCTTGATTCTTGATTCTTGATTATTCGGGAGACCAAGGGTTTCGAGATTTATACCATATGGTAGCTTTTGTCAAAGACCCTTGAGGATGTTTCTTCCATCTTGGGGAGGAGGATAGTATAGAGATCTGTTTTGTTTATTCTTGAGACAAACTCGGCAATGGTGCTCTCCCCTACACAAAAGTGTCGATGTGTATTGCTCAGGCCTCGGACCACAGATGCAGAGCGGACTTCAACTTTAGTGTGGCTTATACAGATGTAGATATTGCATATTGAAGCCGGCGGTGGCTGGCAGTGATCGTCATGCACCGAGACAATCTTATCGTACAGCTGAAATGATTAGATTCCTGAGAAAAGTTTTTTATTTCGTTGGTCGACCCGGGAAATTCTCGTTTCGGCGTTCACTGGTCTCTTCGAATTGTTCAAGTGCATTGCAGTCGACGGCAATGACTGGAAAGTCTTGGATCCAAAGGCAACCGTGAATGCAAGAGGAAACCTTGGATTTGTGTCCGCTGCAAACTCTCAAGGACTTTTTGAGTCGATCAAGAGAGTTGTCGCAGGGTTCCCCTCGTCGGAAGCCTGCGTTGGACCGAACAGTGTAGCCGGCTGACATGTCGCTTATGTCTTGGGACTCAGACTCGACTTCATGGCAGTGAAGGCGATCCAAAATATAGTCGAGCAACCGGAATTATGCGTAGCGGAGCATTATTTGCGGATTTCGCTTCACAAACACCTCGGTGTTTGGATCTCTCTTATAGCTTTGCAGTAGCGACCTTAACCAAGCTGCCATTCTCCACGTCATAATGTAATCCTCTCTTCCAGCCCACCCAAGCATGCAGGACATGCTCGCCGCCAGCTCCAGGTGAAAGTCCCTCACTGCCCCACTGGCACTTTTTTGGAATACTAAGACCAGGTGACCTTATCAGGTCGACTGCAGGTCTCTGCTCATAGCCATCTCGTTCCAATTCTGCTTGAGTGAGAACAGGCGTACAACACGCATCCTTGCCCGCGAAGATCTTTTCCCAATCCTGCCTTGACTTCGACAGAAAGCGCTGCTGGAAATCTTCCGTAATGGCAGGCCAATTGGCTCGATCAAGATCCTGCGACATTTCGAGTCCAAGCCCATCGATAAGTTTTGCAAAGAAGTGCGGTTCGAGTGCGCCAACAGCCATGTAGCCACCATCTTTACATTTGTACACCTGGTACCATGGGCATCCTCCATCTAACACGTTTTCCCCTCTCGGTGCATCCCACATCGGCGTCTTCATGCTAAAGCGCATGAAGGTCCCCAGGTAGGCGCTTCCATCCACCATATTCGCTTCCACCACCTGGCCTTGACCAGTCTGGCCTCTGCTCAGTAGTGCAGCCATAATGCCAAAAGCGCACATCAACCCACCACCAGCGAAGTCGGCTAAGATATTGGCAGGAGGATATGGGGGAGCGTCTTTGCGGCCGAGCTGAGAGAGAATGCCAGACACAGCAAGGTAGTTTATGTCATGACCAGCCATATCAGCGTAGTGCCCGTCTCGGCGAAACCCCGTCAAACGAGCGACGATCAGGCGTGGATTGCTCGCAAGCAATTCGCTAGGAGCGAGACCCAGCGACTCCAGGACTCCGGGGCGGAATGGATCAATGAAAACGTCAGCGTGCGTAAGCAAGCTTCGGAGTAGAGCTAAAGCAGCAGGAGACTTCAGGTTCAGGGCGATGGATGATTTGTGTCGGCTGAGGGAGTCAGATGTTGGAGGTGGAGGGTCCCCAGAATGGGCTTGGGGGTGAGACCGATCGATTCGCAGGACTGAGGCGCCATAGTCGGCGAGGAGAAGCGAAGTGAACGGTGCTTTGTGGAAGGTGCTGTTAGGGCAGAGGTTTAGTAATGGAACCCTTTGGCGTACCTGGAGCCAGTCCAGCAAGCTCGACGACTTGGAGACCAGCAAGAGGTGGAGGTGCAGCCATTGAGCTGCAGCGACTGCTTTACGTTCTCTTTCTTTCACACGGAGATTAATATCATTATATCCACGCTATTCTTGATATAGAATAATCTAAAAGGCTTGGCGCTGCACTACAAGATCTCTCTACTCCGTATTATGTCTTCCTCTACCATCATCTGCCGACGGGCTTGAACTACCTCTTCCCGCGAAAATTGATCCTCATCTTTTGTACGGCCTATAACCTCAGATCTGATACCTTGTCTATGTAACGTTGTCGGTTCGAAACTCAGCAAGCCATACCTGGCTCTTCTGGATTGAATAACATTTGCTCCTGGTACTCCACAATATATATTCATCCCAACATGTGCAAAGTATGCTATACTACCGCTTCTTGTTTTGCAAATGGTTCTTCTTCAACCCATGAGCCCCTCAGATGAGGCTATACCACTTCGAGACACGATCACAATAGCAGGATATAGACATTTGGGATTTTCGTCAACGAGGTTCTACCAACGATATTGATAACAGCTGGAGAGAATGGTATGGGCAGAGCTACCTCGAATACCCGATCCACCAGATAGCAAAGAACGAGCTCGGTAAGTTGGAGATCGATCTCTACCGCTACCCGCACTGTACGGAGAAGATTGTCTTCTTTATCAACCCCACTGCTATACACTGCACACTGGTCGAATTCGACTTGGGCGAAAAATGCTGGACGTATACCCTCTACAACTCTCTCACGAATGATAGCCGAGGTCCGACTTGGAAAGCCTATCAGCAACTAATGCCCCTCCTCGAGCATGTATCTTGTCGACACAAGTATAGTGCTTCATCCGCGACCTAACACTCCAGCAAACGATTGGTCATTGTGGCAAAGGTATCACTGACATAGCTTTGGATCATTTGACGATCGATCACGCTATTTTCCATCGATCCACGAAAACATACACTCTTCGAAATGCTTTTATCAATATTCCTGCCTGTATCCTAACACGCCGCATCTCATATATTGTACAATAATACAACAGTCCACTTCGTCCATCCAGAGTGGAGCACGTCTTGGACTGACTATGGGCGAGTCGAGTAATTCGCCACTGGTCCTGTATATGTGTTTCGTGCAAAGACAGTGTAATGCCCCAAACCAAGGATGACCACAATTCCGAACACCAAAGCTGAGTAGTTCATGTTCGAGACTGTGACCGGTAATTCAGGCGGAAAGAAAGAGAAAACGGTTGTAATGATTAAATAACACACGGAAAAGGCATTGATCCATGTACCAGCTCTTCCGAGCCGCCAAGGGCCGTACTTCAGAGGTCCATTCCTGAATCGTCTAACCATGAGGAGTGATATGGGAATAATATATGAGATTGAGAGTCCTGCAAGAGTGAGAGACACGGCTGCGTTGAATGCGGTTGCGGAGACGAGTATTATGAGTGCAAGAAAGAGGTTGAACAGACCGGTCGTTGCGATCGCATGGAGAGGTAAGTCGGAGCGTGGGCTCAACTGCGTAATAATTAATCATCTAGTATCACCAAGGCGGCAATTCAAACTTGATCAGAGACATACCCTGGAAAGATATTTAGAGAAGGGGAGCCCTCCATCGCGCGCAAAAGCCCAGGTCTGCCGGGATGCAGAAGCCATGATGCCGATCGTTGCACCCATACCCATTGTGATAAGAAGACCTGACATAGCAGTCGCGCCCGCTTTCGATCTAGTCGCTCTTTCGAAGACGTACAAGAAGTCGTAGCCTGTCGGGTTCTTGAGTGCCGATTCCATGTTCCCGATCGTGAAGAGAAATGCAATGATCATTGCAAAGCCTAGAGCGCCATTCAAAAGGATGGTCAAGACCATGCACCACGGGACCACAACGGTAGCATTTCGTACCTCCTCGACTGGAGAGACTGTCAGCCTAAACCCGGAGCGTCGAGCCGAAACCTCATCTTACCCATATGGCATGGGCCATCATAACCTAGCACTCCAAGTGAGCTTACTTTTCGGATGGTATGTCGAATTACTACTCACCGAGGAAAGGGAAGACCCCACTAAGTAGGCCAATAAGCCATGTCACGCCCCCAGACGACCATCCTTCGCCACTGTTGAGTGCTTCGAACACAAATGAAGCGTCGCTGATGGGCCCCAGACACACCAGAGGTATTAATATAGCAAAGAAGCTACAAATGTGGATCATCAAAAGAACGGCCTCTATCTTCGTAAGGACACGGGCAAAGACGGTATTGATGATCATACCGAGGCTCAGACTGAGGTATACAAACAACATGGCTTGCCATCGCGTCGGAGCATAAGACGGATAATTCAGAACTACGAGAGCCTGGAGTACAGTCCCATCCAGATATATGGCGCTAGCCACGAACGACTGCCAACCTAGGACCGAGAGCCACCCTGATATTATCAGCTGCATGCTGCGATGGACGAGGGAGAAGGTGCGAGACCAGTGATCCAGCTCAGGAAGACTTGGTGGTTTGGGGGTGCCAGCAACGCTACCCAATGATATTGCCCGCCGGAAGCGGGCATCCTTTCGGGGTCAGCATTCGCTTCGATTTACAGTGGGAACTTCCTACATAGAGACCATCTCGGCGAGAGAGGCAGCGGTAGCCAAGGACCCGAGGAAGCAGAATATGAAACCATATACAAGACAGACTGGACCTCCGTTCAGCAGGGCAGAGGCATTCACACTACAGATTTCAGTCTGAGATGTTTCTCGGGATATCTCGTGACTTACTAAAGAACGGATTCCCATGTTGCCAACATTGTGGTCGTGAAACCAAGCATGGAGATGAAGCCGAAATTTCTCTGCAGCCAGTGTAAGCTTCTTGCGGAGTATGCGCCGTCGACGCACGGCTGACAGACTTTCAACTGCTTCTCCTTGTCATGGACAACAGTGGCTTCGACATCTTTGAACGTATCAAGGCTCGACATTGGCGTGAACTTGTCGTTGTCGACAGCCGTCATCTCAACTTTGCTTTCTCGATCTTTTCTGCCCGTCATGATTGTGCGAAGGACTCTTCGGAAGATTGTATTCTCCAATTAATGGTCGATCGTTATTGTTCGAAATCCGCCATTGTAATGTGGAAGTCATAAGGGGAAAATTCCAGATTATAATGTTCCGAAGGAGACAACGAGAGATCTGCGAGGGCACTAATCCGGTGCAAATCTCGTGATAGCGCTTACAGATGCTGCATCGAAAGTCAAAGCTGAACGCTTTGCGCCCCATGCAGCCAAACGAACCTACCAACGCACGGTCCTGATCGAATGTCAGTGCCAAAAGTGACAGTCATGGCTGCGCAATGACGGACTCGATGCGCGATATAGATCGAATTGGCTATGACGACTTCCTGCGTTATTCTTCCGAAGCTCAGATCCATCCGCAAGTGAAAATAAGCAATCTTGTCCCTGCACGGCACGAAGCGTCATCGCAACAACTGTTACTCAAGATGAATCTTCATCGATCGAACGACACTATTGAGGGCTTTCCGCAAAAATGTCCTGGAAGGCATAACCGTTTTTCGATGCTGCAACTCCAAGTAAACATTATCCATCCGTAACACTTCGACAATGTGATAAACCTCACGTGACAACCATGCAGACCAAGGACCAAGAGCAACAGCAATCCATTGAACAAACACCGACGGATTAGCGCCCGAGAGCTTTCCGCAGTATATATACTTATGCTGGCGCATAGGGGAAGCCGGTGCTCGGAAGTTATATCGCACGAGGGGTGTCGTCGAATAGAATGGAAGACAGCCCCATCGCAATTGGCTCTGCTACCGCATCTGCAGCGGTGCTCTAAGGTCGATCGGTCGCTATCTAGCAGTTGACAGCGGCTTCGCGCTGCGGGCCGTACCATATCTTGGTATCATATTGAGCTTGTCCAATCGGACGTGTAACAACGACAAAAGCCAATCGTGTACAGCTTGACCGGCCACTAACGGCACCTCCACAATCACGCCACTTAATTCATTGACAGATAGACTCATCATTCGGAGTACATCGAGAACGCATAGGACGTGCAATTCCAATAACCTGCGCAGGCAAGACGATTCATCAAATGCCTCCAACATCACTACCAAATCTACGTCAATATGAAAGTCTTCCGAAACGATGGAGACTATTACCCAAGCACACTCGGGACCTTTTGTCCCCCTTTCGTATCCAAATTGACTTGTGGATGGATAGTCCGGGACTCACGGCTACGATGATATTAACAAGACAATTTATATCCCAAATCCGACCGTATCAGTCGGTCTCTTCAATAAATCGCCACAAATGTTTCCTTTTTCCTTCCTTGAAGAGGACTGGTAAGTAGATCATCAGCCGCAGTACCAACTGAGCCGTGGTGGCATTCATACAGGGTCTGGAGCTTAGACATGGGCAATTACTTCTTTATTTTATGATATGAACGGTCGACAGGTACGAGGAAGCGATAGGTAGGAGGGTGTTGGGAACGCTAAGGCGATGTCTGGGTGATAGTAGTAGATGTGGGTGTGGGTATGAGAGGTTTGCATGCTTTGCGTGTTGGGAAGGGTGGAGATGTAGCATTTCTTGTGGTACGGTAGGGGCTCGCTTGATACAGAGCTGAATGTACTGTTGTATCAGGTTAAATCGTCCCGACCTTGCCGATCTTAGAGAACTGGCAGAGACATTTGGTATGACCGGTGTAGTTGGGTTTGCGAATGGATGACGCCTTTACTATTTCACAGTCTGTTAGCATTGACGTATTGAATTGATTTTCCGACCCCAAAGTGACAATATTCGACTCCCAACTTTTTCATATCATTGGCAAGTGTTGCAAGCGCTGTCCGGGTTTGAGGGGGCTGTTCGGCTGGGCCGGTCGCGCAAAGCTCAAATGGGAGGTACTTGTTTGCGATCAAGTCTCTGCCAGGGGGTTCAGCTTAGCACGCAATGTAAGTGCCTGTATCTGGAAGGGTCCCTGAAGTATGGTCTGCGAATGAGTTTGCAAGTCGTCAATGCGTAAGGAGGAGGGGTATGGATACGGCAGGTTTCTCGACCATAGGGAAAATCAAGTACGGGTAGGTCGTCGATACTGGGGATGCTTCATCTGACCCTACCTTTGGATAGGAATAACAGAGGCGAATTGAATACGTGACTTTGATGGTGTGATCGAGTGGAGATGTAGCAAGTCCATCTCATCCCGTGTCCCGGCGAATTTAGTACTCGTTCCGGCTGTACCTATGCAGAGGTTCTCGGAGATCGACGAGGATGATGTAGGTTGTCACCGGTTACCTGTTCGGACTAGAGTCTCAGATTGGTCAATACTCCTAGTTTTAAGGCTGGGAGCTCCACGGAATAAATCCACGCATGTCACATTTTGGATTCTTGACGTCGAAGCGCTCTTCAAACTGGCGCATTCAGCGTTCTCTTACTGGAAGTGCCGTGCGTACAGCTCTCCGCATAGCATTTGCGGGAGATAATCGATAGGGCCTCTCGATGAGGTACCTTGTAGTATGCGCGGTGGATGGATAAAGTCCTGCAACAATAGGTGGGGAAGCGAGCTCGGACCCTCGAAATTGTGGTTTACTAGCGCCGCTCTGTCCGAGAATAGTACCATGGTTGAGTCGGAGGATTTTTGGAGGGGGTGGCTCTTATTCCAAATTGATCCACATCCTGGGTGTGGGTGGGCTGTGGCTCTTGTGCGGGGTTTGGAGACCGAGGTGATGCTTTGTATAGGTAGGGTCAGGTAGTGGGGATGGAATGCATGTATGTTGTAGCCGACGGATTAGATTTTGGCCAATCATAGACTAGTTTTGAAGGCTCGAGGGTTTTGGCACGGGCCGCTAGTGTCCGTGTCGGGTGGTGTAAATAGAAAGCTTTGAGGGAGTCTCTTCGGCGATGATGCTATACTTGCCAAATCGATATGCAATGTATGGTCTGCGTTAGGACACTCCTCAGTGAGCATTTAAGCACGTGTGATTTGGAATACGTCTGTGTGCGCCACTGCGAGGGATTGAGCTTCGCAGAGAGTCTTATCGTCGCGTGTTCTTGCTGAGACCTGAAGCCGTGTCAAGTCGTGAATGGCAAGGCTTCGGCTCTGCCCCTGCTTTGTGGGGCGTCGGTTTGGATGGTGGGAAGTTCGGGTTCCACTAAGGATGGATGTTGAGCATGGCCTCCTTGATTATGTTTCTCACCTGGTCCAGGTGAGATTCCAATCGTTGCAGATGGTTTGTGGCTATGTTGAGCCACTTCCATTGTCATCGCCTGCGCCTCAAGGTTTCTTTGACGGAAGTCCTTGATCCCTGTAGCCTTGGTTAGGGTCGTCTAGTCTTGCTGCTCAAGGAGCCTACGTCGTGTAGTCAGTAAATCCACTGGTTGGTATGTCAGAACACGGGGGGTCTTTTCGTTACTTTACACTTCGACGACAAGCTTGTGTAGAAATTCGGTCGTGCCGGCGGCTGCGTCGGCAAGACTTCTTTCTTGGAGATAGTCCTGATTGGCTGCGGTTCATTCCACCAGGAATAAGCTTCAAGTTCAGTTGCGGTGAATGGATGCTGTCTGTTACACATCTTCAAGTCTCTGCAAGCAGTCTTTCATCAATGCCGCGTATCATGGATGAGCTCGACTGAAGTCGGTCAGGCTGTTGATTAAGCATTCCAGGTGTAAGGCTGCGGGAAATTTGGAATACTATCCGAAGCCGAATCCAGTGACAGGGGTCAATAAATTCATAGAGCGGCCTCTTATTCGGTACCGAGAACTTGAGCTGGTATTCCTTTGTCGTCCTTGAAACACGCAAAAGTGTTGCTCCACCAGCAAAGAACCTACCACTCTGCTGGTAACAAAAATGAAGCAGGATATCCAGTCAAAAGAGCAGAGGATTACCTCGACACTCGGGCAATGCGTCTTCCTCCTACTTGTTCACTCATTCAAACGTTGTGTCTCCCTTTAGCAATTGACAGCTCTAAGCCATGGTGTCACCGCTGTCCGCTTCGAATGACATCTCCCTACGCTCTGATTGCTATACTTTCGCCGAAAAGGTCTTAGTATACCAAGTGCGGATCCTCTTCCCGTACTGGACGTGGAGCGAAAGAGCGGACTTCTTCAACTTTTGCTTGCCTGCCTACAGACCCAATCGTTCATCAGCTGGCCTCGGTATGGCTTGGACTAGGATCAGGCGTGACCACAATCTCTTTATCAACATATCAAGGCGGCCAAACATCTTCTCCGTAAGGCCTCATGTTTCGAGCCCATGCCAGCAGGACATTGCTAACTTAGCCTTTAGGTCGTCCAGATGCACTACTACCTACAGTCTAGAGGCTATCCTCTCCCTGAGCCGCCAAGCTCGCCTGAGTCTCAGGTCATCCCATTCGCGGAGACCAGTGACGAGACCATGGAATGGCACGGTATGTAGTGCTTTGGTGATGGGTAGGGAGGGTTGAGAGTTGGTAATTGTGTGGTTGGGCGTTTGCTGAAAGAACCTGCTGGGTGTATCTAGAACATTTGGAGTACCTGGTGGGTATCTGTCACTGAACAAACAAATATCACGGCGTTGACCCTTCGATACCCAGCAGCGTCTACTAGATCTGGCAATCATGTCACCGCGTGAGCATAGTCATACAACATGTATACAAAATGTGCTCAAAGATATATTTCATTGTTCACTTTGCGAGTCGTACTTGCTGCTGCGATCATCAGACATAGCAAGCAGGTCTGGTGCGGGACTGTTGCCAATATTGGTGCCTGTACAACTTCGACAGTGGAGACGTTGGCTTCAGGGGCGCCACGGCCCACACACCCGGCGGGCGGGATCTGGGCCCGATGTCCCGAAACAACCTTAGCGCTCGGGCCTCTTGGTGGGCGCTTATTCTATCAGTTTTACCACGTCTTACTCCACACCTAGTCTGAAGTTCAACATCCGTATTGAATCGAAACAAGGGACTTATCTACTAGTAGTCAGGATGATGCGACCACATCATAACAGATATGGGGTTGAGAGAAATGCGAAACGACCTAGTGCGCGGCACGAGCATCAGGAAACGGCATCTGCAACCAATGATGCCGTTCGAGACGGGCCATGCTGGCGCTTAGAAGAGGGCTGTACCCTCCATCGCATTCAGAGCTGAATCCATTTCGATGCCCTGCCAATGGTAATGGCACGATTACACTGCCTTCCCTGAGATTCGAAACCAGGCTTAGTATGCACGATGTCACATCTCCGTGTCCCTGACCGTTGCTCGCGCTAGACGATGTGATCGTCAAGATACGGTAGGGTACTAATAGCAGGCTATGTTGGCCGTGAATATGGTGTGGATGAAGCAAGACGCGACTTGACATGGATTGGTCTTTCACCTAGCTGTACAGATTAACTGATACAAATGGCTGAACCCAGTCTTAAGGTCTGACAGGCTGCAACCATCACTTTGGCGCCTGCAATTGTGGTATATATTTATCGAGGATCCAAGTGACTCTACAGCGAGCTCCGGACACTGCGAGAACGCCAATACATTCGTAGGCTCCTTGTTCTCCAGATCTTGAATCTAGAAAGACATTAGCTTGCAGCGCCATAGATCCCCTTGGCTGACTGACGATTGGGGCCTGTTGATTCACAACATGGCTGATTTGACACGAGAGCAAGCTCAAGAATTAGTGACGAAGATCAGAGTGAGAAACGGGGGGATCTATTGCAAGAGTTCGGCGTCGGTCTTCTGGGCTGTACTAGAGGCTTTGGATAACAGGGGACGGCAGCTGGAAAAGCAGCTGTTAGGGTGAGTCTGCTTCCATACTAAGTGTGTTCATGAAGACTCTATTGACGATATGTTAGCCTTGTGGATGATCTTTACTCCAAAGACACGTGCTTCGCACTCGAGCTCATTCAAAATGCCGAGGACAACCAATACAACATAGCGGCCAATGACAGCGCGGGACCCTTCATGAGTTTCGAGCTGCACCCTGGTAAAATCATCATTGACTCCAACGAAGATGGATTCAAGCCAGAGAATGTTGAGGCTATGTGTAGTGCTCGCGATAGTACGAAGACTGCTTCTGAAGGGTACATAGGAGAGAAGGGTATCGGTTTTAAATCCCTGTTTAGGGTAGCCTCGAAAGTGCATATTCAGTCCGGCCCGTTCTCCTTCTCTTTCGAACATCATCGCGGCGATGATGGTATGGGATTGATCTCTCCCATCAACGAAGAGTACAGTGAAATACCTGCGGATGTTCGGACACGAATGACCCTCACCCTGTTGAACAGTCATGAGTCTAAACACCTTGCAAAGGACTTTTCGAAACCCTTTGGTAACTTGTTACTATTTTTGACCAAGCTAAAACAAATTACTGTCGTAGAATATGATGCAACGCGCCGCTTGACCACCGAAACCTTTCGGTACCAGTATATGCAGGCCTCCCAGCAAGGAATACTGACCAAGACTCTGGACAATCACGATGGTGTGAACCCTGAATCGACAGTGCGTTGTTTTCACATCGCGAAGAAAACGATATATAATTTACCAGATGACGACCACCGAACGTATCAACTAGGAAAGCAGACTATCAACATCACCCGAGCGGAGGTGGTTCTTGCGTTTCCTCTCGATGCCAATTCTGTCCCGTTGATTAGGAATCAAGAAGTGTTTGCGTTCTTACCATTGAAAGAGCATGGTTTCAAGGTAGGTCTTATGCCGAGCCATTACCCACTCAAGAGCTCACAGTCTATAGTTCATGATACAGTCTGATTTTATTGTCCTTGCAAACAGACAAGATATTATTGAGAATGAATGGAACCAGGCTCTACTCAATGGTGTTGCCCAGACGTTCATAGATGCTGTCCTTCAATTCTGTCAACATCCAACGCTCCAATTTCAATGGATGCGCTACATGCCAAGCACAGACATTCCAGGAGAATTCTGGGCCCAGCTGCAACCAAAGATACTGGCTTTATTGAAGACGACATCGATACTTCGACCACAAAGCGGAGGCAGTCTGAAACAACCTCATCAACTCAAATGGCTGAACACTAATTCTGAAGATGAAGATGGAAACCCGCTGTTTTATGATTTACCCGAAGAGCTCTATTTGTCGCAACACTACGATTTGGACAATCTGCCCGCACTGAAACAACTAGGCGTTGACACTGTGAGTATTTTCGAGATCTTGGCTCGAATCCGGGCAGACTTGATCAGCGAATCCTCGCGTATGAAGTCGACGAGGACTAGTAACGATTGGCATTCAAGGAGCGCGAAACTGTTACTGGCATCTTTCGACGACGGTAACCGAGCAGCGGCGAATGAGGTGCGGAATCTGGCGCTGGTTCCACTACACAACGGTGATTGGGCATCAGCGAGCTCAGGATCCATCTTTTACCCGTACAACCGTGGGACTCTGCCTGTTCCCACAGATCTTGGTCTACGACTCGTGAGCGTAGAAGCTCTCAAGAACTCGGATCGCAAGGCGTTGTTTTTCAAGCTAGGCATCAAAGAGTGCGCGTCGAAAGACGTAATCGCAAAGATCATTAACCAATACGCCATGGGGATCGATGTCCATCTGCAGTCCTCACTTATGCATCTTCGCTACTTATACTGGGAACTTCCCCAGGACGAGACTGGCCTCAGTGGTTTTATATACCTTCTAGACCAAGATTGTACCGCGATTTATCGCGTGTTTGTTACTGATGGCAGGAGTAAGGTTATCGATGACATGTATTTTGAGTCCGATGATGAGTATGGGCCTAAGCAACTATTTTCAGGGCAGCTTACTGGCCAGAACGTGGGGCCCTCATTTGCTGCCCACTTCATCAACTCTGCTTACTTGACGGCGGTGTCTCCTTTAGCGAGGGCGAATGACATGTCTTGGAAAGATTGGCTTTCAAAATTCGGGAACGTGCATCAAATTCCACGACTTACAATCCCTTCCGGCACTCAATTATCAAAAGCTTTCCTTCACATCATCCAGCACCGAAAGAACATGATCATAGGGACTCTGAAGCATCACTGGAGGTCTTATAGCGACATGATGAACCCTCAGATAGTAAAAATCCTGTCGGAGGTCACTGTCACCTGCGAAAATGGCCCAGACACGCCTATGGAGAAGACATACATGCCGCTACCACGATTGAAATTGCTTTGTGATGATTTGGGTGTTGGCCAAAAATTGCCTTTTGTGCAGTTACCTGTAGAGCTGAATGACGAATCGTTGAAAGACTGGCAGTTCTTGGAGACTTTCCATATTGGAATCGAAGCAAATGTCACATTCTACCTTGAGATCCTGGGGCAAATCGTCCGTTCTAGCAAGGCCTCAAATACAGGACTTACGGCTAAGGGGGAAAGTGATCTGTTCACTGTATATGGAGCAATCGAGAAGCTTTGCAAAGCTGCCGATCACAGCCCGATCTGGTACGTAAGTCGCAGCTTTCGCAGCTCGGTCTAATAACGTACACGCAGTGAATTCTTTAGCCGAGAAATCGCAGTATATATCCCACCTGGTCGATCTCACACAGGACTGTGGGCCGGGCCCCACGACTGTGTTTGGAAAGCGCCCAACTTCTTCAACTTCCTGCATCCGTTGTCAAGCACCACTAGATACAGGCATCTCGGACATCTTTTCAGCTCCATCCTGGGTATTAGAGACGCCACGTACATTGACTACATCGATCAGATCAGAGATTGTAAAAAGGCTGGAAAATCGCTAACCGACACCTTAGATATATATCGCCAGATCCACCAGGAGACATCTTCCGAAAGTGACAAGACCCATGTGTAGTAAGCCGTGTTAACCTCAAAGTCTGGCTACTAGAGCTAATCGCCGGGTGTTCCTTACTAGTGAAATCCTCGAAGAAGATAGCTTGATATATTTGCCTCTTCAGCAACAATGGTACTCGCCGTCCTCTTGTCTTTGGGCTAAAAGTACCTGTATATCGGGCAAGGTCGCTATAGCCAGTATCTACCCAGGACTCCAGGAATTCTTCGTCGATCGGCTTGGCATTCAGCCACCGCATGTCGGCATGTTCGTTGAAGAACTACAGCGTCTCGCCAATGGTGACATCGCTCCGCCCATTCAGCAAGTAAGCGATCTTATCCAGGAAATCAGCTCGCGAGCACCAACCCCAGAGGCACTTAACGGGTTGAGAGATTGCAATATTTTACCTATCAAGGGCATAGATGGTCAAGTAAGCCTACAACATGCCGCCAGTCGCTTTGCAATAGTCGATCGTCTCCAGTATGAAGACCTTTTCAGAGGTAAAATCCCCATGTTGGATTTTGGCCTAGAAGACATTTATAAACTTCAGCCCTTCCTTTCGGCCCTCGGCTTGGAAGATAGATATATGTCCCTAAATATCAAGGAAAATTCAATGGCGAACTCTTCCACGTTGGATTCTATACTTAGCAGACGCATGAGAGCAAAAGCCTATGCCTTCTACCGGTTGGTGTCCCCATATTGTTCCTGGTCCTGTTCATTTCACTAATTGCTATCATTCCAGGTGTGCCGTTCATTATGGTATTACCCAAGCGCAAGATCAGTCACTTCATCGTCAATTTCTAGCCACCAACATCTACAGGAGTAGCGGGATCACTAAAACGCTTACTATGGCAATAAGTGGGATAGATACAATTGTCGAAGGTGCAACCGGAAACCTACACATTGAAAGTGATGAATCGCAAGTACGATTATATGTTCCCACAGGTGAGGAAGATCATGAGCTTTGTTATCTTTCCGGCATACCTGGGACATTAGTCTCGCACCTGGCAATAAGGAATCCAGCGGCAATCAAAGTTTTCGGGGACATTATACAAGCCAGTCGCTCGTCCGTACTTAATCGCGTGCTTGACGAACACGGTATAATACGTGTGCCCGGAATTGAGCCACTTCCATATGCAGCCCCAGAGGAACAGTCGATCGCGGCCAGCATAGAAAATGACAACATCACTGTGCCTCAAGCTACGTGGAATCAGCCACGTGACTCATCAGCGACGAGTGCGGCACAGCATTTGAATCGACCAATACTCAATCAGCCAAGCGGTTCGGCGGCAACGACTCCTACGTATGATACAAATACACCACGATTTCGTCGAAGCGCCAGTCCGAGAACTCCGGACCGTACGGAGTCGTCAGTCAGCGAAGGTTTCTTAAGTCCATCCGGTTACTCAAACAGTAGAAGTAATGTAACATCAAGATCGAGCGTGTCGCCTAGCCCTTCACGGGGAAGAGACGCTCCTATCCTCGGGCGAGATACCAGAGACGATGAATACTGCATACTTCTCAACGATGTGATCAATGCTGCGGCCTCCACCAACTTTCCTGCCTCTATACCAATGGGTGCGGCGACTGCAGCTCATGCAAATCCGAGATCTCTCCAAGAAAACCTATTCGGTAGACGCTCAGAGAAACAGATGAGCCACGACGTAAAGATCGGAGCAGCGGGCGAGCTATATGTGAGCTTCACATGATGCCCTCTCCCTTGAAGATCACTGATACCTTCAGGCTTTCGAGATGCTACTGAAAGAACTCCTGCCTGACTTTGGACGGGCAAATTGGATGAGTACAGTGCGGAGGAAAGTCCGCGTGCATAATAAATACAGCGATATGCCGCCGTGGAAAGGAGCCGAAACAGCCGACATCGTTTACGAAGACCAGTCACCTGACTACAAGTTTACCAATTTACTCATTAACAATGGCCATCTGCCCGGCCACCACCTAGCTCCCGGACCGAACCTGAAATACTATCTGGAAGTGAAAACAACGACTAAGGAATGTGGAACCCGTTTCTTCGTTAGCAAAGCACAATACCACAGGGTAAGCAAACTCTCAAAGCTGATCCCTGACCGGGCACGGATGGCTTATATGAGTCAATCAATCACTAACAATAAATATGACTAGATGAAACATATGGCCCTGACCTCCGAAACGGCAGCCACAGAAATCTACATCATCCTACGAGTTTTCAACCTCGGTCAAGACAACATAGGCATGCGACTCTATGTGGATCCCATGACTATGAAGCGGGAGGGACAATTGTTGTTCGAGCCTTCGTCTTATATCGTGACACCGGGTGTTGAAGTGCAGGAGGAGCGTGTAGAACCTGGTGAATCGGAGGAGGAGCTTTGAGTTTTGTTAGAAGAATGGTATGGTACGGTGTAAGCGACGTATGTATTGTATACATCTCCGATGGCATGGTTTCTTCCTCTTCCTGCCCTCATTGTTGTTGCAGTGCCAACTCACGGCGTGCTCTACATCTTGCACCAAATGCAAAAGGACTTACCGCGATCGCCAGCTACGACAGACTCCGAAATGTGGATCCATATGACCATCCGTATCCCTACCCGAAATCCTAACCCACACTTTCACCGTACGGGGTACATCTTATGCACAATCCTATTCTGTGCCCTACCATCAGGTCCCCATAAAAAACCTCCGTACCGATTTCTCTTCAAGCGTCGCTCGCTTACGACCATTTACATTTTGTATGCCCGCTCCAGATCAACAAGGTCCTGATCGCTGCGCCCTACAAGCTTTATCGAAGCCGACTTGATATCGATTGTTCGATTCAAAGGAACATAACCAGAAGAAGTCAATGACCGCCGTTACCAGATCGGAAGTTATCCGCTTAGCTTCAGTGACCTAAAGATACCAAACCAAATCCAAACCACAAAAACCATACCATCATAGCCCTTATTAGCATCCACAAGCTTCCACCTCCACCAACCCGAGCGACACGTTTTCACCCACTTCGTATAAAGCGCTGACTATGCAGGCCTCAGCAATACCCACCACCTATCCAGCCTCCATCGAGAACCCGCTTACCAACCCAACACCACCCTCGAACGACAATCTACGCAGAAGCCATGTGGAAAAATTTATAACAGCACACGAAGATGATAGATATGTAAGGTATCTTCAGGATTTTGGGGTGGGGTGGGGTATGGAGTGGAGGGTTCACAGTTCAACTTTCTATGAATAATATTGTTTATTGAGGGTGGTGAGAATATTCGCTATGAGTGGATGATGACTGCCTGTATTGTATTGTATTGTATTGTACATTATTGGTAGGGTGTAGGGTGGAGGGTAGAGGATTGCTTTCGCTTTTGTGAAGGTGGAGGTGAGGGGCTATTCTAGCGGGGTGATGTTGAGGTTTTCGCTACGAAGGGTTATGACCCTGACTCGTGTCTAAGGAAGTGGATGGGGATACTGCGGTCGGTAGCTTGTTGGGGAATTGGTGGAAGGGTGTGTTGGGATAGGGCACTCGGAGGTTTTGTGAGAGGTCTGATGGAGAAATATAGAGTACACGTAGTTGACGGTAGAGGAATGATAGTAGAGCGTGACGGTCTTTGGAACCTGAGCCTATGACTATTGTTGCTCATGGTCATGCTAGGGGCGAATATAGATTGTTGCTTTTTCCATGCTATGCAATGGATATATGCATCTCAGTGTGCCAGCGGCTAGTCTTTCCCAGCATTCCGCTCGAACACGAAGAGCGCCTCGTCCTTGCCAGGGAATGAAGGTAGCGGTATCTGCACCACTAATTGGAATTCTGGCCGCTCAGCCGACATGTACTCAGCGATAGTCCTATCCTTGAACGCAGTGTATCCGTTTCTATTTTGCGTTCCAGCGACCACTATTGTATCGCCGCTGTAAATTACGAGTATCTTGGCCGTGAATCCTGCGCCGACGATCGGATATACCATCAACAGCACCATATTTCTACAGCCTTTGTTTTCCTTGAGGTATTTCTCTCCGTCGGCGATGATGGTGTCGTCTATCCACATTGTCCGGTATTCACTCTGCTGATTGTCTACCGCTGTGACCTCTATACCCATCCTTCGCAGCATGTACGTCCAGTACCCATTGCCACTCCCAATCTCCAGTACCACTCTCTTCTCCCTTCCTTTTCCTTTATCCCCACCAGCGAATTGTTTCATGACTACCAAGGACTCGTAGCTGGGTACGACGCATCCGAAATGATGCATGAAGACTGGCAGAATATGATGACTTGTTTTCACGGTCTCGGTAGCCTCCTCTGGTCCCGCCCACTCCAAGTTTAGGCATGCCCATGCCCAGTAATCATAGTAAGGGTTGATATGCTTTTTGCTCTTGGGAACATTGAGAGTCGAAGGCATCAAGCGCCGAGATTGGAGGTATGCTGCGGTCTTCGAGCGGATCGAACCCTTCTTTGCATTGGCAGCGAAGCCGGTGAGGACTTTTGACGGGGAGGTATGCGGGGCAAATATCGACGTGTATGCTTTCACGTCAGGTTGGGAAGGAGGTGGTAGCTAAGGTGCGTGAGATGGGTCCTAGCAATCAGACGTCAAGCTCTTGAGATCCGCGAAGTATTACATAAAATGTGGGCCTGTTACCGATTTACCCTCGCTGTCGAGGTACCACGCGTGTAGACCAGACTCGGCGCCATGATCGATGGCTATTTGAACCTGGGCTAGGGTGACGCTGGCAGTGGCATGGTAGACGTAGCTGTCGTCGTCGGGTAAATTGAATGTTGCGATGATGGAGGAGCGGAAGTCGTTGTTGTGAGGAGGTGTACAATGGCCAATGTCCCAAGCCTCGAAGAAAGCATCTGCACCGAAGGATGCGGAGCCCTCTGTTCGTTGACCAGTGTGGGATACCATGCTCTCGATAGTGAAGCTTCAGTAGGGGTACAATTGCCGGTAGAAAGCGACATTGCAGAGCTAGCGTGTGCAATACTCGAGTGACAACTTGGCACTGGCTGTTAAGTCCTCCGCTTACCCCTTAATTGCATATAACCTACGTAAGCACACTGGAGTTATAGCTTTGACTCTAGTGGATGAAGATATATGTCATAGACTGATGATACTAGGAGATCAAATTACGAATACGCACAAACAGCGATGTTCATGCACATGCTAGTCACAGTATGTTCTTATGAAAATAGCTGGGACTAGTGAGCCTATAAAGTATCTTGTATCGAAAAGTAGAATCAATGCTCACCGCTGCTAAACGTTGTGACCTTTATGGAGAACTACATCTCGATCACGGAGTAAACATTAGAATACTTAATCCTCCCCGTCCTACCCTCGGTCAAGAAATCTATCACATTACATCCGCCATTCATGTGGACTACGCTCGGGATCTCAAACATAAGATGATATGATGACTTCATTAATGGATGAGAAGGTCAAGGGCGCAGTGCGGACGCGAAATAGTAGAAGGTCTCGGAATGGGAACCACATCTTTTGCAGTAGGACAGAAGACCCAGTAGTCTCCATGAAAACTCTAGGTAAAGGACCCGTGGTAGAGCAGCCACTTTATCTACCGCATCCCATGTTGTTACTGGTATTTTCTTTCTACTTGAGATTTCTGGAAGCCTCACTCGCTGGATGCGGTCTCAGTCGAAACATCCCATGAGGCCATGGCGGTGGGTGCGACAGTTGATTGTTTTGTCATAATGCCATTTTGTGACACATTCTGAGTATGTCTTGTCTAGGGGACCGGAGGAATGATACTTCTTTATTTATTCCTATTGTTTTGTCGACGACGAAGATGCAGGAGTGATAGTTGCAGAGATGATTAAGACGACGTTTGCTTCAAGGATACCGTCGATGAAAGCAGTCTGACGGTGTACTACTCGTGACTAGATAGTTTTAGTAGAGCGCTGAAGTTTCCTTTGCCGAGAGATGGCTTCTTGTAAGTGGGGATGTATGTACATTGGCTAACAGGATCGTGCGTTAGAGCGTATGGCGGAACCTACAGATGGAAAAATCATAACATTGTCGCACAAATTCGGTCTTGATGTCTTACTTCATAGTCTATCCCACGACAACAAGTAGTTAGCAAAGACTCTACCCTCTTGTCGGCCTTTGTCCTTCAATTTCAGGGAATGCTGTCTTATCGTTCCAAATATCGGATGAATCTAGAACATATTCGCACACAGATCCTGTCTGAGAGTTGGTATGAATCCAGATGGCCGACCCGAATTTCCCAGGCCTGACGAAAATAGAAGACGCTTCGATACTCCAATATCCCTAAAGAACGACACAAAACTCCAGATGTTTTTTGAGGTGGTAGACGTACTGCTGAAGTGAGTGAGTAATACAAGGGAATTTAAAACAAACCACAGGCGTTGAGTTGTGGAATCTCGTATTCATATTTAGCTTAGCCGTTGTGCTCATACCAATCGTGATCTTGGACGATGCCTGAATTGATGGATCCTACGGAAGCGCCGTTATGCTGTATACAGATTGCCGCATCTCATAAGTTAAGTGGATACCGCCATTCTGGATATCCGTCTCGCTCCCGTGACAAGCATACGAGTGCAGGCTCTCGCCCGTTGTCGCCAGATTTCCTTGCTCCTGTCCATCCAGATTCTCGTAATAGTTATTGCGCGTAGGGTTGCCGGAACGCTGTGGGAATCTGCTATGCTGATCTGTACCCACGGTGGAACAGTCTACATTTGATTTTGATTGCTTCGACCTCGTCGACAAGAGGGTGCTAAAGTAGTGTGGACGCGACATGGCTGATTTGAGGGCCTTGTATGATGGAATGAGGTAATGGCACGTGTGGTTCATTGCTGGCATGCAAGCGACCAAGATACCAACTTGGAATTCCAGCAGTCTTTTGAAGACCGTTTTAGACACAAAGTTTTGGAAGGAATTGGAGGGATGGCTCACGTGGTAATATTGACTGGTGTAACAGCCCACAAAGTGTCCTTAGTTTGGTCGAGTCTTCTCCGATATACTATGCTAAGCAGCGAGCTTAAGCATGCCCTTCCAGAAGTAAGTCTGATGAAATTGATGAATGGGGTAGGAGATTCGAACAGTATAGCGCTCATGAAGATGACTATGACACCTATTTTGCGACGTGTGGGCATCTGTAATTTGGAAACACCGACGATCGGTAGGACCAAAATGTAAAGGTCGAATGCGAGTCCGACGCATGACTGAGGAAGTGAGATCGCGAGATTGAGCCTTAAGCCTTTTCTGTATTGATGTGAGGCCCACGTCTCGTGTCGAGATGGGGTGATCACAGCGAACAAGTATACGCTCAATGCTCCGTAAAAGGCCGCTGTCAGGAAACCACCCACAAGAGCGCAGATCCTCATCCATCGCCATTGTCCGAATATATCCAAGTACATGATGAAGAAGGTGACCTTCGTAAAAAGCATAGTCGTCGGCGTAAGGACCGAGATTAGATAAGATGGCTGTACAACATAATCTGGTGAGAAGTGTGATCCACACAGCGCATGAGACTTACAATCAGGAAGTTCAGGCTGTAAGCGTCAAGAACACTGACGTCCCACACATGGCTCCCAAATCGACCTCTCTGTGTGCCTGAACAAGTTAGCTTGGAACAAGATTGTACTGTTTTGTAAGGTTACCCCAAATGCAGGCAACATAGTAGGTGACCGAGCCGAGCTATCAAGATTGTTGAGCAGTCAGGAAGAGAGAAATCTTGTCATTCATTCTGCAGAACTGACAAAAGCTATGAGCAGCGTTACTACTGTTTGTCAGAATGGCGCACTATGACCGTTACAGCATTCATATGCTCACAATCATCCCAACTGCACTTCCGAATAACCCTCGTCTTCATCCATGCTCGATTCACGATGAATAGCAACGTCAGCGCGAGTAACATCGAGCCCACCACAACCAGTGGCTTGGCATTACTAGCTGGATGGCTGAAGTTGGATTTTACGCCAGGGGGTGGTGGGATTGTTGGGGTTTTTTCTAAACGCCCCATCTCTTCTTAAGAAGGCTCTGAGATTTTTAGATGCTTCGCTGAAGCTGGTCAAATGCAAAGATGATGGAAATTTCTGTCAATGGAAATCCGTAAAATATCTAGGAATCGTTAATGGATCAACGGCAATCAACTAAATGATGCAGGGCCAGAGGGGCCTTGTAGGTCCGATTACGTCTTCGAACGAGGGAAAGGAAGCGAAATATCGATATAACAGCAAGAGGGAGAGTTTGTGGGGGTGAAGATGAGAATGCTGAAAGTCTCAACACCATCACCCCCACTGCAGCGTGCTGCTGAAACGCCTCCTTATATGCAAGGTGGAGATCCTCCAGCGGCCAGCTGAGGTTTGTGTGCCCGCCATACGCCCAAACCTGACTGCGAGTGCCAGGAACATACGATAGCTCTAAGCGAGGCACGGTACGGCTGTAGCATTGCCGGCCCAATCCACGGACTGACCTCACCTGTTGAGGCATCCACCTGATCACCATGCATAGGCGTACTTGCGGCACAGAATACTTTGGTAGTGACTGAGATACAACAACAACACGTGGCATGCTGAGACTTGTCTCCACTGCCATGCAAGTACCGTAGACGTACATATCCACCAAATCCTCGAACTTCATCATCTGCAAGTCGTCATATACTTTCCTCCCCTGAACCATAGAAATCAAGTGGAACGCCTTGAAATCTGAAGCGTATAAGATCCTGGTTGTACTTTCTTGAGACGTACCTACCCATCAGGGAGGTGTCTAGCATTGTGGTTGGAAACAAGGCTATGTGATCCACACTTCGAAGGGCGTGCAGATCCCTCCTGGTTGCGCCGTATGCATGCATACAGATTGTCCACATTCTGTGATCCTTATCACTGCGCTTTGCTTCTGTGGGAAGACTGACGATTGCGACGATTGGTCGCTACGCACCATCCTACCTTGAGGCAAAAGGCTGTGGTGCTAGAGGAGACCCGAGCTTGGCTTGATAGGGCCAAGGCTCCGCTATCTTTAGTCTCATTTGGGTTTAGCTTAGGATACAGTAGGAGCGTGGAACTAACTAGGAAAAAAACCAGATTTCGACCATTGGATATTCGATGACATCTTAGCTAATCAGTATAATCCACACGGCTTCTCCAGCATGATCTCAAAGTCTGAGACCACGCTTGGCGCTGTCCTGATTGTAGGCGGTTCTGGATTTGTCGGTTTCCACATATCCCAATATTTTCTCCAACAGCCAGGCTGCACCTCGATATCTGTTCTGAGCCGAAGTCCTCGGCGCAACATCCTCCCGGGAGTTTCTTATTATGCCGGAGATGTTTCGAGCCCAGAAGAGGTGCAGAAGACTATAGAGAAAATCAGCCCAAAAGTTATAATACACGCTGCATGTCCGCCGGCGACGTCAGCTAGCGCAATGACTTACCACGAGATCATCGTGGAGGGTACGAGAACGCTGCTCGAGGTCGCGTTGAAGCTACCTTCGGTCAAGGCGTTCATCTACACGTCATCAGCTACAATGGCAGCAGGCCCTGCACATATCGATCTCGATGAGACGACTCCACTAGCGGACGCAGATCCTCAGAGTCACCCATACGCCAGATGTAAGGCCATCGCCGACAAGATGGTCTTGAGCGCAAATGCGCCAAAATCAGAAGATAGCGGAGGCGGGCTCTTCACAGCCTGCATTCGGTTACCCATCGTTTACGGGGAGAGAGATCTGGTCTCCATCCCTGGCTGTCTTGGTGCGCTGGAGAAGAACCAGACAAACATAATTTTAGGCAATGGCTCAAATCTTTGGGACTTTGTCAGCGTAGAGAACGCCGCTCGTGCTCATCATCTCTTAGCAACGGCCATGATGAAACGAATTGCCAATCCGTCGGCGCCAAAAGTTGACGGCGAAGCTTATAACATCACCGATGGTCAAAGACAATTATTTTGGGATTTCCCACGGCTAACGTGGAAAGCTGCAGGCTGGAGACAGCCTACAAAGTACAAGCCAATCAAACTGGCCCCAAATTTTCTACTAGCGATAGCTTTTTGTCTGGAGTTGATTTATCGCCTTTTAACACGTGGACAGAAGCGTCCGACCACTCTAAGCAAGCAGCAAATTGAGTACTCTTGCTTCGAGCACACCTATCGGATAGAGAAAGCTAGGGACATGCTGGGCTACAATCCCACTTCAGATTTTGAAACGGGCGTACGCGAAGCTGTGCAATGGTCTCTGGAATATGATGGCTGGCTTACAAGGCTTGCTAACTGCAAGTCGGTTAGCAAGAAGAAGGCTTAATCCAAGACAAATTCTCACTTTTGGGCCATCGATTCTAGGGTTCGCTTATGGAAGGTATGCGTTCATCACTGCGGTGATCTTACATGCATACTGTTGTATAGCTTGCTCAACAGTATCATTCCGGAGTCTGCCATCAAGAATCTGGACGCTCTCAAAGATGGCAATCACGCTTAAGCATTTCGCACACGCTTTAAGCCCAGTACAAGAAACGTAACTGGATCAGAAGCAAGACACGACAGACATGTCTCTTCGATCAGCAAGTCTCGAGGACTCATCCCTTGTGATATTCATCCCCAGGAAGGACATGCTAGATCGTCATTGGTCTTTCATCGCGGACTTTCACGGAGAGAGTTTTTTAAACCGAGGCGTACCCAAAACCGTGCAAGAACGCGTCAAGTCTGGCTGAGTTATACAAGTAGCAGAAAGAGTAGCAGAAAGACGTTGAGTGGCTGTGGTCATAGCTCTAAGATTGTCCTACAGAAAGGGTAGGATGAGTCTTGTCGTCTTCTGAATTGTCTTGCTACTATGGAGGTTGCTAAGGAGCAGGAATAATAGGGGCATTTCCCTCCCTAAATACATGCTTCCAACGCTAGTCCAATTACCCCTCATCACCTACTGCCGAATTACTGCCGAGCTTTACCCGAGAGACGCGTGACGCGTTAGGCTTGGCGCCGACGCGTTCCAGAGCACCTTCATGCTATCGCTCTTCAACCGTAGGCAACATCATCTGCGAGGAGGTGCTCAAAGGACTACAACAACACTCGAACAACCTTGAAAACTTTACTATCGATATGAAAGAGGACCTTGAAATTGCCCAATGCGAATTGGAGGTCGCATTCCCTCCAAAAACTCCGATCAAGTGCCTCTACAGTGGAAATCATAGAGGCGAACTTGTTTGTACTAAGCCTTCGTTGATATTCACTCACGGCGCTGGTGGTACATTGAAAGCAGACGCTATTGTGAATTTCACCTACGGCTTCGTTACCTCAACTACCAGACCAACGGTGCTATGTTTTCGAGGCAATACGAATCTGGCATCTAGAGTCAAGATGTTCAAAGCCATCATTGAAGCTCGAGTATCCCTGCTAGACCACACAATTAGTTCTACTCCGGCGTGTCTTGGAGGGAGGAGCATGGGAGCCAGAGCCGCAATCATGGCTGCCACTTCGGAGACGACACACCTAGTGCTGGTCAGCTATCCGCTCCATACTGCCAAAGAGACCCGCGATCAAATACTCCTCGATCTACCTGCCTCGATCAAAGTCATTTTCATCAGTGGAGATCTTGACGGCATGTGCGATCTTGAGAGACTCGAGACAGTGCGGCGGAAGATGAAGTGTCAAACCTGGAAAGCTGTGGTTCGTGGTGCAGATCATGGGATGAATGTCAGGCCCAAATGTGGGACCCAGGATGTTGGGAGAATGACAGGTGCCATTGTAGCTACCTGGCTGCATGACCTGAATGAACGCTTGACCGAGGGTACCGTTTCATGGGATACGGATAAGGCGGCAGCGCAATGGAGTGGTTGGGGTGAGCCTCAGATTATACCCGCGACTACTGCTGCTTCTACAGAGCCTGACGAACCTTCTGTCAAGCCTGTCGAATCCGCCGCAAAGCGATCAAAGCGGAACAGCAGTAAGAACATTGAAGCAGTACAAGAACCCGAGATCACTCAAACACCGAAGCCAAGAAAGCGTCGCAGGATTTGAAAAATGTTTGATCATGATGTTTGGTGTGGTCAAAAGCCCCAACATTCCAACAAAGACTTGGGAATGCTGCTCAGGTGAGCACAGTTTCCATTGGGCCTCTCTTCGAGTTGCTACTTTTAACATTGAATCTCTCAAGTCGCATTCCATGATGCATCCCACATGACTTCGGAGTCCTGGGGTTTCCAACAGCCAGCCACTGGGATTCTTGTATGGTATATATCCTTAATTTACAATTTCCTTGAACCCTGTTGTCGGATATGCATTGCCAACCACGCCATACCCTCAACTGCAACAGCGAGGATGCCTCCACCACAAGGAAGACCGGGTCCCACACGAGACTCTGGTCCAAGATCACCGAAGTCGATCCTTGTTGCTCAATATTCTCTACTTTTATCAATTGGGACGGGCACAGCTGGAGTCACTTACTTCACCATAGCAGGCCCTGAAGATACAGTCAATCTTGTAGGCAACGCAGTCAATATAGCGACGGTGATTGCCCTGAAGCTGTGCAGCTACATTTGGTATCGACTGACTGAGTGTATGATAGCTGGTGTTGTCCACGGCTTACCTCATAATCCATCAAATCACATCGCGGAGATACTGTCAAGGTGGCACATATATGGTGCCATACCGCATAAATAGATTACGATCCATCTGTTTGAGAACTTGCGTACTCGTCATTGTCGCCTGGCTAGCGACTACAATTCTTGGCTCAATGGCGGCAGCTAGAGCTCCCTTCTGCGAAGTGGGTGCAACCGCCACGCTGGGGTGGACAAGTATTACTGGCTGCAGGATTCAGCGAGCGAGTGTTGCCGGGTCTATCATAGCGGTGTAGGTATTTCGATCAAGGTGGACGGTATTGGCTGATGTTTACGACAGTATCAACTCCTGTTTGCTTTTCTATGGCATCAAAACATCTGATAGACCTTTCGCGGCTTCTCTCATTGGGATACACACGAATCGCCAGGCTCAGGAGGATCTACAATCGTCAAATGATTTCACCTTCGCAACGTTCGAGCACGTCCGTACGGAAAAGCCACCCTCTACACCTTCATGTGATCCCAGCTTCTACTCTTCGCGGTCCAGTCCCACTCCGTTACCTCGAGCCCATAGATCGTGGCTTCCACCCTTGAAATTCCAACCACCCCTGGAGAGCGAGCATCCAGCCTTACAACCTAGCGCGGACCAATCAATCCTCTCACGCACACAAACACCTCTTTTGCCAGCATCAGTAGACCAGAACACACTACCCTACCGCCAGAGGTCAAAGACCTTCAGCAATTCTTCACTTGACCAAGGCAATGCACTTGCTACAGCCTCATCTTCGGTATACAGCCGGTCAACCTCCATTTCAGAGGTCTGCCACAATCCAAGCACCCTAAGCTATTTTAGTAATGGATCGTATGACGGTCCCGCTCGCTCTGACTCCCTTAACCCTCAAAGTCAGTCGCCGAAACCGACTGTCCCGGCCATACCGGCAAGATATCGTCACCCTAGCCACAGCCTTCGCAACGGCGGTCAACCTTTACGCCCTGGGTCAAGGCCAGCTCTGCCCCCAGCCGGTTTCTGGGTGTATGCCAGCAATGAAAAGCAAAAGCAAACCGACATTCTAGACGGGCGGCGTATGTCCATCTGGCCTGATGCAAGACCGGTCAGACCTAGAGCAGGCTCTAGCATCTCACCTACGGAAACGAAGAGGCCTTGCTACTCTCTAGTACCTCCGCCTGAGAGGGCCATCTTGCGACCTAACATGAGCAGGGGTAATACCATGAGAGTGGCAAAGAGATCATACGAGAGCGTAAGGAAACAGTCAATATCGGATATCGGGTTCGACTTCGAGCTCGACGTGGACACTTCGCCATCGAAGACGAGGGAAAGTCGGACGCTGGTGAAGAAACGACAGCCGTGGGATCAAGAGCCTAGGCAGGGAAGAAGGGCATCGTAAATTTCCAGTTTCAGTCTCGTGATTATTGCTGAAAAATGTGCGGCATCGTTATCATGTTTCACGCGTTTGAAAGTCGTTCAGGCATTATGGGTGAGGGTTGCCAATACCTGACGAATGCACTAAGTGCCACAAGACCCCAGCCTTCAGTATTCATCTTCGCTTCTTTCCCCACTCGTAAGCATTCGCATAATCGTCTATAGCTTTCCAAAAATTTCCAAGAACCTCATACCCTTCCCATCCATCTATTTCAGTACAAAACCAACCACAAACAACCCTACCCAACAGCCCTCCCCCCACCCCTCCCAATCAAAGTCCCAAACCCAATCGTGCCCTCCACACCATCAGCAAGCAACTCGAAAATGAACGGAAACCCATCTTTTTGCTCAATCGCCCTTTCCAGAAAGAATTCATGGAAGCCGTTCGCGGCTTCGTCCCAGTCGCCCCATGTCGTGATGCCTTGTCGGGGTGTGAATGCTAGGACGGCGCCTGTGTGGGTCGTCAGTTTCTGATACATACTCCCTGTCCACAGATAATTTGATGGTAAGACAAAAGAAGTCTATAATCTTTCAAAGAGCGACAAACATATTCTACAGCCTCAGCGCACAAAACAACCCCCATCTACAACAACCAAACTTCACGCTTCAATACAGCACAACAAAATAGAATAAAAGTCGGCAAACCCACTCACCTTTCGACTTATAAACCAACCTCCGCTCCGCAATCTGCGTCCTTAGATCCCGATCGTATTCCGTCTCCACGCGCGCCTTGTCGAAGGCGACGAGGAGCGCTTGCGGGTCCATGTCCGCGGCGCCGTAGCCTTGGATTTTGATCCGGAGGGTGGCGGGGCCGTGGGCGGGGGGGAGCTTGGGGGTGAAGATGTAGGGGTTTGGGATGTCGGTTGGTGGGGGGTCGCTGCGGGAGGGGTGGTGGTTAGTTTGGGTTTTGTTTGGGTGAGTGAGGGTTGGGGGTT
>JAABUR0100001055.1_pt1 | contig 52388 bp, 39 predicted proteins | sample 5560091 | NCBI WGS metagenome assembly JAABUR01 (sample SAMN10711879, study PRJNA513375) | rock metagenome | isolation source: Antarctica rocks | place: Antarctica: Victoria Land, University Valley sud | reverse complement strand
CAAGATCACGACCCTGTCATCTGCCCACGACTACATCACCGTCGACGGTCAACCGATGGGTCTCGATGTCGTGACCGTCGTCTTCGGACTGCTCTACAACAAGGCAATCTTCGAAGCCAACGAGATCACCAAGCTGCCGACCACCACCGACGAGTGGCTCGCGGTCAGCAAGCAGCTGACCCAGCGGCCAAACAAGTTCGGCATGTTCTCACCGCACATCCTCGCGGAACCCGAGAGCTTCTGGTTCACCTTGCAGGAATGGGCCTCCCCGTTCGACGGCGTCTGGGCGGAAGGGAAAAACCCGCTCCTGACCTCCGAGCCGATCATGAAAGCGGTCCAGCTCTTCAAGGAGTTCTACGACGCCACCTTCCCCCAGGGCAGCGATGACTCCACCGCGACCCGGCAGTGGGGCTCCAAACAGATCGCTCAGCAGCTGATCGTCTCGGCCGCCGTGAACTCCTACAAGACAGTTGCGCCCGAGATCTACCCCGATATCCGCAGCATGTCGCTGCCCTGGGCCAGCAAGCGGTCGATCGCCCGCATCCACCCGATCACCGTCAACAACACCGGCAAGAACAAGGAAGCGGCGCTCACATTCGTGACCTGGCTCTACAAGCCGGAGAACTACCGGCTGCTGCTGCAAAAACAGCTCGACGTCATTCCCTCCTACGATGTCGGCGAGCTCGATGCCTACTTCAAAGACCTCCCCTGGCTCGAAGGCTACAAGGACATCAAGCCGATCACACCGCCCGAGATGGTCGGCGACTTCATCTTCAACAACCAGGAGTTCGGCCAGATCGTGATCAACCGCGTCCAGGAGGTGCTGACTGCAAACCGGCCGGTCGAGGACGCGATGAAAGACGCCCAGACCGAAGCCGAAGACCTGGCGGGCCGTCTGGAAAGCTAAGTCCGTCCGCGCCGTCATCAACCCGCTCCGCTCCCCGGATGGCCGGGGAGCGGACGGAGGGCCCGTCATTCGTCCCCTGTCCGGTCCTGGGAGACCGTGGAATCGTGAGGATCAGCACGCGTGACGATCCGCGCCCAATCGCTCGTCGCTCCAACGATCGGTCAACGTCCGCGGTGGCGTCGTCCGGCGCTCCTACCATACCTTCTGGCGCTGCCGATCCTTGCCTACGAGTTCGTTTTCATCCTCTATCCCATCTCCCAGGGGATTCACTCCAGCTTCACCAAACAGTCGTCGATCGGCAAACCGGCGACCTGGGTCGGCTGGAAGAACTACGCCCGGATGCTCCAAGACGACGCGTTCTGGGGCGTGATGCGCCACACCGTCGTCTATATGGTGGCGGTCATCATCGTGGCGATCGGTTTCGGCCTTGGCTCCGCCCTGGTCCTGAACCGCCCCTTTCGCGGCCGCGCGGCGGCTCGGGGCGTGATGACGATCCCCTGGGCCTTTCCTGATGTCCCCACCGTGCTGATCTTTATCTGGATGCTCAATCCCAACTTCGGGGTGATGAATGTCTTCGCCCATCTCCTGCCCTGGCTTGACGAGAACCCGAAATGGCTCTTCGATCCGAATCTGGCGATGGCCTCCGTCGTGCTGATCACCGCCTGGAAAGGGTTCCCGTTCTACAGCCTGGTGATTCTCGCCGCCCTGCAAACGGTCCCGAGCGATCTCACGGAAGCGGCCCGGGTCGATGGGGCGAACAAGGTCCAGGCCTTCTTCGCCGTGACCCTCCCCTGCATCTCGCCAACGCTCCTGCTGCTAACGGTGCTGGCGGCCATCTACTCCTTTAAGCAGTTCACGATCATCTGGCTCCTGACCGGCGGCGGACCGTCCGGCGCCACGGAGACGATCGTCGTCCGGGTCTACCAGACGGCGTTTCGCTTTCACGACTTCACCTATGCGAGCACCCTTGGCGTGGCCGGTTTCCTCCTGGCCATGACGATCGCGCTCGTCTTTCTGGCCGTGCAACGACGGCAGGATCTGGAGCACCTCTGATGGCAACCGCTGCATCCCCGATTCCGGGAGGGCTCCCCAATCAAACTCGCGTCACGATCCGCAAGCGCCTGGGGACAGTCGCCTACTCCCTGCTCGTGATCGTGGTCTGCGCGATCACCTTCTTCCCGATCTACTGGATGATCGTCAGCACGGTCCAGCCAACCAGCTACAGCACCCACTACCCGCCGCCGCTGCTGCCGAAAGGGGTGCGGCTGCAGGCCTTTCGCGACCTGTTTGAGCAGGAAGCGATCGGCAGCTGGCTGATCCACTCGACCGTGCTGGCGCTGCTGGCAACCGCGATCTGCGTGCTGCTGGCGGTCCTCGGCGCCTACACGATCTCGGTGATGCGCTGGCGAGGGCGAAGCGCATTCGCGATCTTTTTGCTGATGACCCAGATGCTGCCCGAGGCATTGATCATCGTCCCGATCTTCAAGATCTACGCGAACTTCCCCCTCCTTCACATCGATCTCCGCGACAACCTCGCCGGGCTCTCGCTGATCGACGCGGCCTTCGTCCTCCCGATCGGCGTCTGGGTCTTGAAGAACCTGTTCGACACCGTGCCGCGGGAGGTGATTGAGGCGGCCCGCGTCGATGGCGCTGGCCCGATGCGGGTCCTCGTCGAGATCATCCTGCCGATCACGGTACCCGGTCTGATCGCGGTCGGCGTGGTCGCCTTCTTCTACGCCTGGAACGAGTACCTGTTCGCCCAGTTGCTGGTCACGTCCAAGTCGCTCTATCCGGCGTCAGTCGGCTTGGCCTCGATGAAGACGATGCTCGATACGCCGATCGAGCAACTCCTCGCCGCCGGGCTGATCTTCGCCGTGCCACCGGTCATCTTCTACGTCGTCATGCAGCGGTACATCGTCGCCGGCATCACCGCCGGCGCCGTCAAGGGCTAACCCGGCTGCCGCCGGAAGAAGGGCGCTCCATGAAGCCAACGGTCCTGATCGCCTACGCCGGCCACAAGGAGGTCGGGATCGAAGCTGAGATCCTGCGCGCGGCCGGAGCCGAGGTGGTCGCGGCGGTCGATATCGACACGCCGGAGGCAATTGCGACCTATCCCGAGGCGGACGCCCTGATGGTGACGATCCAGGAGGTGCCCGCGGCGCTGCTCGACCAGATGCCCAGGTGCAAGATCGTCTGCCGCGTCGGCACCGGGATGGATGCGATCGACATTCCCGCCGCGACCGCCCGCGGCATCTGGGCGACGAATGTCCCGGACTACTCGATCGACGAGGTGTCGACCCACGCGATGGCGCTGCTGCTGGCACTCGCGCGCAACCTCTTCCGGCACCGCGGCACCGCCCGCGATGGCGTCTGGCGCTACCAGTCGGAGCGGCCGATCCGCCGCTTTGCCGGCCAGACGCTGGGCATCCTCGGTCTCGGCCGGATCGGACGCGCCTCCGCCGCCAAGGGCCACGGACTCGGGCTCACCGTCATCGGCTGCGATCCGTACGTCTCGGACGAGCCGTTCGCCTCCCTCGGTGTCCGCCGCGTCGATATCGAGACGCTGCTCCAAACATCCGATTTCCTGACCCTCCATGTTCCCCTGACCGACGAGACGCGCCGCGTCATCGACGCCCGCGCCCTCGCGCTGATGAAACCGACCGCGTTTCTGGTCAACACCGCCCGCGGCGACGTGGTCGATATCGACGCGCTGGTTGAGGCCGTGCGCGGGGGAACGATCGCGGGCGCCGGGATCGACGTGCTGCCCTCCGAACCGCCGCCGCCCGACCACCCCGTGCTCCACGAGGAAGGCATCATCGTGACGCCGCACATCGGCTGGGCATCGATCGAATCGGGACACGATGTCCGCGAGCGTGGCGCCCGTGATGTGGTCCGCGTCCTCGCCGGCGAGCGTCCCACCTATCCCTGGAACGAGGTCACGGACCATCTCAGCGGGGTTCACGCCTGATGACCACCTGCCTGACCCACCAATCGCCTCCCTGCTCCGGAACCCACCCATGATGGCGCCGGTGATGCCCCCCACGGCACCAGGCGCCGACGAGCGAGGGCGGGCCGCGACCGAGCTGACCCGCGCCGGTTGCGATGTAGCGATCCTGGCATCGGTCGCCAACGTCACCTACGTCAGCGGGATCGAGGTGCCGGTCCCGGTCGGCGCCGGGGCCGAGCTGACCTTTGCCCCATGGCTGGCGATCATCGGCGTCAGGAGCCAGACCGCGGTCCTGATCGTGCCAGACGGAGCCGTCGCCGCGGTCGAGGCGGGCGTCTCAGCGATCGATCTCCTGGGCTTCCAGGGGTTCGAGAGCTTTGACCCGACCGACCCCCGCGCCAGTTACCTCGCGCGGGTGACGGAAGCGCTGCGTCGCGTCGGGCTGGGCGCCGGGCCCGCGACGGTCGGCGTCGAGACACGAGCGCTTCCCTACCTCGTTGGGCAGCTCCTGACGACGGAGTTCCCCAACGCCACGATCGTCGACGTGGAACCGGCGCTGCAGCAGGCCCGCCTGATCAAGACCGAGCGGGAGATTGCCCGGCTCATCCATGCCTCCCAGCTGGCCGACGTGGCCCATCGCACGCTCGCCAGTCTCTGCGAGACGGTTGGACGCTCAGAGTTTGAGATGTGGTCGCAGATCGGCGGCGCGGTATTCGAGGCCGCCGGGCACGACATCCCGCTGACAGGGGAACTTGTCAGCGGCCCACGCACGACCGTTGTCAACTACCCGAACGGTCCGCGCGACCGCCGCACCGGGGAGGGCGATGCCGTCCTGATGGACCTCAGCGGCCGGGTCGATGGCTACTGGTTCGATTGCACCAACACGCACATCGCCGGGGGCGGCGCGCCACCCGCGAACCAGCTGCGCTATGCCCGCGCCTCCCAGGACGCCTGCGAAGCGGCGATGGCGGCGCTCCGGCCCGGCTCCCTCGCGCGAGATGCCGCCGCCGCGGCCGCGGCCGCCTTCGCGCATCATGGCGTCCCGATGGCGCACTACGCCGGACACCAGATCGGCGTCACCGTCAACGAGCTGCCCCGTCTCGTCCCCTACGACGAGACACCGATTCAGGCGGGGATGGTCTTCTCCGTGGAACCCGGCGCCTACGAGGGACCGGGTGGATCGTTCGGCGCTCGCTCGGAGAAGATGGTGCTCGTCACCGGCTCCGGACCGACCATCCTGTCGACCTTCGATTGGGGGATCTAGATGCAGACTGACACCACGGCCCTCGCCGGTATCGCCAAGGAGGATCTGCTCTCCCTCTACCGGGTGATGCTCCGCATCCGCCGGACCGAGGAGCAGCTGGCGCGCTCCTACGCGACCGGGGCGATCCCCGGCGCCTGCCACACCTACGTTGGGCAGGAAGCGATCGCGGCCGGTGTCTGCGCTCACCTCCGCGCGGACGATGTGGTCTTCAGCACCCACCGCGGTCATGGTCATGCCCTGGCCAAGGGCGTTCCGTCCCGCGAGGTGATGGCCGAGCTGTTCGGCAAGGTCACCGGCTGCTCGCGTGGCCGCGGCGGCAGCATGCACCTCTTTTCCCCGGAGACCGGATTGATGGGCACGACGGGGATCGTCGGCCCGAACATCTTGCAGGCCACCGGGGCTGGCTACAGTTTCCAGCTCCTCGAGACCGACCGAGTCAGCGTCGGCTTCTTCGGCGACGGCGCCATTAGTAACGGCGCCTTCCACGAGGGGGTCAACATGGCGGCGATCTGGGGACTACCGGTGATCTATGTCTGTGAGAACAACCTCTACGCGACCGAGGTGCCGTTCGACTACGCCACCCGCAACACCGATGTCGCCGACCGGGCCCGAACCTATGGCATCCCCGGCATCGCCGTCGATGGCAACGATGTCCTCGCGGTCTCCGAAGCCGCCGCCGAAGCGGTGGCCCACGCTCGGGCAGGGCAGGGACCGACCCTGCTTGAATGCCGGACCTATCGGACCAGGCCCCATGCTGAAGGCATGCGCGACGGCGGCTATCGCACCCCGGAGGAGATCGAGAGCTGGAAAACCCGCGATCCGATCGCCACCCTCCGCGAAGACGTCCTTGGCCGTGGCGACGCGACCGGGGCCGAGTTCGCGGCGATCGACGACGAGATCAAGCAGGAGGTCGCGGATGCCCTGGAGTTTGCGATCGCCAGCCCGTATCCGGACCCCAACACGGCGACGCACTTCATCTACAGCGACCAGTAGAGAGCAACCAGATGCCGTCGGCGACGCCGATCCGAGCTCGGAGTGACCCATGACCGACGATGGAGGGGGAACCACCGCACCATGCGAGAGCTGACGTTCACCACCGCTGCCCGTGAGGGACTGGCCGAGGAGATGGAGCGGGATCCAACGATCTTCGTCGTCGGCGAAGGCATCGGCGAGCGGGGCGGCAACTTCAACACGACCACCGGGCTCTATGAGAAATACGGGCCGCGGCGGCTGCGCGATACCCCGATCGTCGAGCGCGGCTTCATCGGTATGTGTACCGGCGCGGCGATGACCGGAACGCGGCCGATCGTCGATTTCATGTTCTTCGACTTTATCCTGGACGCCCTTGGCGAGATGATCAACCAGACGGCCAAGATCCAGTACATGAGCAGCGGCCGGCTCTCGATGCCGATCGTCCTTCGCGGCTGCATCGGGGTGGGCGGCGCGTCGGCAACCCACCACTCCGGCAACTACTATCCGATCTTCGCGCATCTGCCGGGGTTCCGGGTCGTCGTCCCGACCACCCCGCGAGATGCCAAGGGGCTGCTCAAGACCGCGATCCGCAGCAACGATCCCGTCCTCTTTCTGGAGCACAAGCTGCTCCTGAACGCGCGGGGACCGGTCCCGGACGCCGACGCGGAGGAGCTGATTCCATTTGGAGTGGCGGCGATTCGGCGTCCAGGCGATGCCGTCACGGTCGTCGCGATCGGTGCGATGGTCGGCCGCACGCTGACGGTCGCGGAGCAGTTCGCCGCCGACGGCATCGAGGTCGAGTTGATCGACCCTCGCACCATCGCCCCGCTCGATATCGAGACGATCCTGGCATCGGTCCACAAGACCGGCCGGTTATTGATTGTCGACGAGGATTTTGGACCGGCCGGCATGGGGGCCGAGATCTGCGCCCAGGTCGTCGAGCGCGCCTTCGACGATCTCGATGCTCCTGTTCGTCGCCTCAACGGTCTCTCGACACCCGTGCCGTATAGCCCCCCGCTGGAAGCCGCGGTGGTGCCGAACACCGAGCAGATCGCGCAGGCGATTCGCGACCTGCTCGCCGAATAGCGTGACCGGTGGGGGAGCGAGCACCCAACACCGAACGGCTTCGCCAGCGCCGGCTCTGGCGACTCACCGGCCCTGAGTCCGGAACGGCACCGACCGGAGGAACCGATGGCGCACGACGTGGTCATGCCCCGCCTGGGATGGACGATGGAGGTCGGGACGGTCGTTGAATGGCTGAAGCGGGACGGCGATCCGGTCGAAGCCGGCGACGCGATCTTCTCTGTCGATAGTGATAAGGCGGTGACCGAGGTCGAGGCGCTCGACAGCGGCATCTTGCATATTCCAGCCGGCAGTCCAATCGGCGTCGAGGTGCATGTCGGCGCACTCCTGGCGTCGATCCTCCTACCGGGCGAAGTCGCCTCGTCGAACGACGCGCACGCGCCATCCAGGCCACCGGTCGCTGACTCGGCGCCCGATACCTCGCCCCGCGGCGGGCCAGCCGACCGTCTCCCCGTCGCCGCCACCGGCAATGGACAGACCGCACCCGCGGCAATCAGCCCGCGGGCCCGGCGGATCGCTCACGAGCTGGGAATCGACTGGCACGATCTCGTCGGGTCGGGCATCTCCGGTCGCATCCGCGAGCGCGATATTCGTGCGGCCGCCCGCGTCCGATCGTCGACCGAACGGCGGCGGGCGACGCCTACGGTCCGCCGGTTGGCCGAGGAGACTGGTATCACCCTCGACCGGCTGACCACGATCGATCCAGGTGGCCGCGTAACGAGGGCCGATATTCTCGCTGCCGCCGCGGTCTCGCCGGCAGTCGAGACGGAGCCAGAGGTGGTGAGTGCGCTGACGCCGATGCGGCGGGTGATCCTGGAGCGCATGACCGAGAGTGCGCGGACCGTCGCGCCGGTCACCCTGACGACCGACGCGGATGCCACCGAGCTGGTCCGCATCCGCCAGCACCTCAAGGAAGAGCTGGACGGCACCGCCTCGACGGTGCCGTCCTACACCGATCTGATCGTTCGGATCAGCGCGCTCGCGCTACTCGACCATCCAGCAGTCAACGCCTCCCTCACCGATGCGGGGATCGTGCGGCACGATCGCGTCCATCTGGGCATCGCCGTCGACACCGAGCGAGGCTTACTCGTTCCGGTGATTCGCGACGCTGACCGCTCCTCCATCCACAGGATCGCCGCCGAATCGTCTCGGCTGATCGACCGGGTTCAAACCGGCTCCATCACCAGCGACGATCTGCGTGGGGGCACGTTCACGGTGACCAATCTCGGCATGTTCGACATCGATGCCTTCACTCCGATCGTCAATCTCCCGGAGTGCGCCATTCTCGGATTGGGGCGGATCGTGGCTCGACCCGTGGTGATCGATCCGGATGGTGAGACGATCGCGGTTCGCAACATGATCGCGCTCAGTCTGACGTTCGATCACCGAATCGTTGATGGCGCTCCGGCCGCGCGCTTTCTCCAGCAGATCAAACGGATGATCGAGCGTCCCTACACCTGGCTCACTCGCTGACGACGTGGGCGTCGCGTTCCAGAACAGCGTCGCCCCGGTCTTCAACCGTCGCCACGACCATGATGGACCGCGCGCCGCGGACGCCGATCGATCTCAACCAATGACAATCGGTGGAAGATCGCGGCGTGGGTCAGGGAGCCCGCTCGGCGAGCGCGTTGGCAACGATCTGTAATACCAGATCGAGGTCGAACGGCTTGCGAATCACCGCGACCGCGCCCACGTCCGGGGGCAGCGCACCATCGACCGCGGTCATCAGCACGACGGGAATAGCAGCCAAATCTGGCGCCGCGCGGAGGTGCTGAATCAGCCCGGGGCCATCAAGCCGCGGCATCATCACATCGGTCAGCACCAGGTCGGGCCGCTCCGCTGCCGCGACCTCCGCACCGCTCCATCCATTGGCTGCTTCAACGACGAGATAGCCTTCTTCCCGGAGCAACGACGCCAGGAGCAGTCGGATCGCGGGCTCGTCGTCAATGACCAGAATCTTTCGCACGGCGAATCGCTCCCGCTCAGCCGTCGTCGACCACGACGGTCGCGCCAGGACTCGTGTTGGCGACGGTGGGCGACGCGCCGTTTGCGTCCGCGAGGATCGCCTCGGCGGTCTCCGTCGACGCATCCACCTCGATCCCACGTTCGGTGATGATGAACTCGCGCACCCCCGCATCAAAGCCGCTTTCCCGGACCCGGAGCACCGAGACGAGCCGGTGGAGCCGGGAGCGGGGCTCAACGTAGCGCAGCAAAATCACGTTATCGAGCGTCGCCGTCGTCTCCGGCAGCGGAACGTCGAGCGCGGTCCCTTCGACGGTCGGGACTTCGGCGGTCAGGAGCGTCGTCACGCCATACGTCGCCAGGGCATGACTCAAGGCGGTGAAGAACGACGGAAGCCGCTCGGGGGATGTCCCGAGCCGCGCCACATCGGTGAGCGCATCGATCAGCAGGCACTCCGGCCGGTGCTTGGCGACGACCGCCAGCAACTGACCAGCCCAGGCGTCGAGCGGGCGATCGGGCGACGGCTCCCAGAGCATCAGTACGCGGTTGGCCTCCACCTGGCTGCCCAGTTCCAGCCCCAACCCGTCCGCTTTGGTGATGAGCCGCTCCGGTGGCTCCTGGAAGCCCGCGATCAGGGTCCGGGCATTGCGGTGAGCGCCCTCGGAGATAAAGTGGAGGCCGATCGTCGTCTTACCGATCCCTGGAGGACCGACGACCAGCGTCGTCGATCCGGTCAGCACACCCCCCGCGAGCATCCCGTCAAGTCCGCTGATGCCCAGGGCGTTGCGCTTCTGTCGCCCCCGGCGCGCCGACCGCGTCGGCACCAGCGCCGCTTCTAACCTGGGGTAGACCTCGATTCCGGCGGAGGTGATCGCGAACTCGTGACTCCCCCGCAGCGCGTCAGACCCGCGCAGCTTCAGGACGCGAAGCAACCGCGCTGGGTGCGATCCGATGACCCGATCTTCCAGCACAACGATGCCATCGACATGGGTGCCCAGGGTGTGGAGCGCGTCGCCCTCGATACTCGGCTGGGCCAGCAGCACGACCGTGCACCCCATCAGCGCGAGCTGAGCGTGGAGCTCTGCGCTGAGACGTCGATATTCCGGCCGGGAGACCGCGAAGTCCTCGAACCGGCTGGCGCCGTCAACGATCAGCAGCGACGCTCCTTGATCGCGCACCAGTTGCCGAAGCGCGGCCATCCCGCCACTCAGACCATGCTGGGCAAACTCATCGACCAGGGTGAAGTACCGGACCTGCTGACCGACCTGCTCCGGCGCAAAGAAGCTGAATCCACCGAGATGGAGCAGCATCCGGTCGTGCGCCTCGGCCAACAGGGTGACGATGAGCACCGTCGCGCCGCTGGCGGCATGGTTGTAGGCCAGCTGGTTCCCAAGGGTCGTCTTGCCGGTTCCTGGCTCTCCGAGCACCAACAACGAGCCGCCACGGATGAGCCCACCCTGAAGCACCTCGTCAAAGCCCGTGATGCCGGTGGCCAGCCGTTCGACGGTTCGCCGATGGGCCGTCTGCTCTCGTTCGCCCACGCTCTCGTCCTACTCCCGGTCTGCCGGGCCAATCACCTCACAACCCTCCACGCGCTCCGTAGCGACACGGCTCGCAAGCGCGATGCCGTGGGTCGTTGGGCTCGCCTGCCAGCGCGCACGCCAGGCTCATCAGGTACCCTGACACCGGCCGGCTCATGCCATGAACAGGGCCACGCGACGTGGATCGCTCCCCCACCCGGCGACCAGCCGAGACATCTGTTCCCGTCTGCAACGCACGCGACACACGGACCGGGCGAGAATGAGGACGGAACCACTTGAGAAGCGCAAACGTCGTTTATTTAATGGGAGACACGGCGCTCCTCGACCGGGAAAGGATGGGCATCCATGTGGAGGTGGGCGCTGGTGCTGATGCCGCTTGCGGCAGCGATCGGCCTGAGCGGGCAGACCGGGTCGATCGCCAACGCGCTGCCATGCGATGGCGACCCCGGGTTTCGGGTTGCGCCACCGGCCTGGCGGGGAGATCCGGGCTTTACAGTGCCGGCACTGGCATGGGACATCGATCCCGGCTTTTCCCCACGCCGCCCGGTGCCCGGTCCACAGCGGTGCCACGACCGGGACATTATCGTGGTGACGACCGTCCCACCCCGGGCCAGCCCAGTCGCCCCGCCGCCCCGAGCAATGCCACGCGGCACCCCGGGTCCATGACCGATCACCGCCATTGCCACGCCCCGGTCGTCGATGGAGCGACAACCCCGGACCGGGACCCGACTCCGTCAGCGAACCGGCGCGGGAGGCTCACCTGACACCCGGTTCGTGCTGCTCCGCCCATCCCCGTCAGGACGCTCGGGCACCCTGCCTCCGGGGCGACCGGCGCCCGGAATCTGTCAGAGGACGAGGGGCAGCGACGCTCCCGAGCGAAGAAGCGCATCGATCTGATCGGCCGGCACTGGCCGTGCGAACAGATATCCCTGGCCCCGGTCGCAGCCAACGGCCCGGAGAGCGGCAAGCTGCTCGGTCGTCTCAATGCCTTCAGCGATGGTCGATAGCCCAAGCGCCCGGGTCATCGCGACGATCGCCCGCACGATCGCCGCGTCGTCCGCGTCACGACCAAGCCCCGCGACGAACGAGCGATCGATCTTGACCGCGTCGATCGGAGCTGCCTTCAGCGCGCTCAAGCCGGAGTAGCCGGTCCCAAAATCGTCTACCGCGAGCTTGATCCCCATGTCCCGCAGGTTCTGAAGCCCTCGCGCGGTCACCGCCGTCGCATCGAGTGCGACCCGCTCGGTGATCTCGACTCTGAGATCACCGGGGTCGATACCGGCCAACGTCAGGACGGCTCCAATATCCCCAGGGAGGGATGGCTCGCGGAAGTGCATGGCGGCCAGGTTGATCGAGAGGCCCAGACGCTCGCGACCCGGATGTCGCCGCTGCCACTCCCGCAGCTGCCGGCAGGACTCCTCCAGCACCCACTGCCCAAGCGGAATCACCAAACCGGTCGCCTCCGCGACCGGGATGAACTCCGCCGGCAGCAGCAATCCCCGCTCGGGGTGCTGCCACCGCACGAGGGCTTCCACTTCCCTCAGCTGCCCGCTGCTAAGATCGACGATCGGCTGATAGACCAACCGCAGCTCGCCGTCACTCAGCGCCCGGCGCAGCTCTCCTTCCAACCGGAGCCGCTCCAGCGCGCGGTCGTCGGCGTCGGGATCGAACATCGCCCACCGGGCCTTGCCCTCGCCCTTGGCCTGATAGAGCGCGATATCAGCGCGGCGGAGCAGCTCGTTCGGCTCCTCGTGACCGGGACTGCCCGTCGCGATCCCGATACTTGGCGTGACGACGATGTGTCGGTCCCCGAGGTGGAACGGCGGTCGGAGCCGGTCGACGATCCGGTCAGCCACCGTGGCAACGCCAACCTGGTCGATCTCCCCATCGAGTAAGAACGTGAACTCATCCCCCCCGAGGCGGGCGACGACATCGCCTTCGCGGGCGCATCCCCGCAGGCGCTCGCTGACCAGCATCAGCAGCTCGTCTCCGGCCGCGTGACCGAGTCCATCGTTGACGACTTTGAAGTCGTCAAGATCGAGAAAGATCACCGCCACCCGGCGGTGCGGATCCGTGTGCGCGAGCGCCCCCCGAAGGCGATCGAGAAAGAGCGTGCGATTGGGAAGACCAGTCAGGGGATCATGGAGTGCCTGGTAGGCCAGTCGGGTTTCAAGCTCCTTCCGTTCCGTCACGTCCAGGATGATGCCCTGCCAGTAGCGCGGCTCACCCGCGCGATCGTGGACGATCGTGGCCTGATCGTGGACCCAGACGACGGCTCCGTCCGGCCGAAGATAGCGGTATTCCCCATCCCAGACCTCGTCGAGTGCGGTCCGGGCGATGGCGGTCCGGATTCGTTCCCGATCTCGCACATCGACGAAATCGATCCAGTCGTCGCGGTCGCGCGGCCACTCCTCTGGCAGGCGGCCAAGGATCGTGGTCGATTGCGGGCTGACATAGAGGGGGATGCCATCGTCACCGGGGGCATCGCGATAGACCACCGCCGGCAGTTGCTCGACGAGCGAGCGGTACCGCGCCTCGGCCTCACGGAGCATCTCGCTGCTTTCCCGGCGACTGGTGACATCACGAGAGTTGACCACAATCGCGGCAACCGCCGGGTCATCGAGCAAGTTCGTGCCGATGGTCTCCAGCCAGCGCCAGCTGCCGTCCTGATGCCGAAAGCGGTATTCAATGGTCTCGCTCATGCCACCGTCGACGATCAATCTCCCGAACGCCGCTCCCACCAACGGCAGATCATCCGGGTGCACATACGAGAAAACGTTCTCGCCGACGAGATCCTCTGGTTGCCACCCAAGTTCCCGTGTCACGGCCGGGCTCTGGTACGAGGCGACTCCAGTCGCATCGAGCAACGTCACGATCTCCGACGAGTTGCGGACGAGCGAGCGGTAACGGGCCTCGTTTCGCACCAGCGCCCGCTCGGTGGCGCGCTGCGCCGTGACATCACGGATGGAAACGATCACGGCGTAGGGAGCAATGTCCCCGGTATGGATGAGCGGCGCGGTGCTGATCGAGAGCCATCGCTCGTCACCTCCGGCAAACCGCATGCCGACCGAGACCCCGACGCATCGCTCACCGGTCCTGAGTGTGACGACCGAAGGAAGTCGGTCGGGTGGGTACGGCTCACCGTTGTCCTGAAGCAGCGTCCAGCGCGAATCGAACAAGGTCAGGCCAATCATCTCGGCCGCGGACACCCCGAGGATCCTCTCAGCGCTCTGGTTGCAAAAGGTCACCCGATCATCAGCATCCTGGACGATCAGCCCCTCCGCCAGTGCGCCAGTCAGCGTTCGCAGATACTCCTCCCGCTCGCGGAGATCGTCCTCGACCCGTCGACGATCGGTGACATCGCGCATGATCGCGGTGATGTGCGGCCCATCCCCACGGTTCCAGGTCGAAAGCGACAGCTCGCCGGGAAAGGTCGTGCCATCTTTGCGCTGGCCGACCACCTCTATGGTTCGCCCGATCAGTGGCGGCTCGCCGCCGCTCTGCACACGGAAGAAGCCGGCCTGGTCGGTGTCGTGGAATGCCGCGGGCATCAGCATGGTGACCGGCTGACCGACCACCTCGTCGTGGCCATACCCAAAGATTCGCTCGGCGCCGCCGTTCCAATCGACAATCGTGCCTGCCGCGTCAGCGGTCACGATCGCGTCGGTCGCCGAGTCGATCACCGCCCGAAAGCGCTGCTCGTCATGATCGCGAATCGTGGCGAGCAACCGGTCGCGATCGAGCTCGTGGGCAACCAGACGCGCCAGGACAACCAACGTCTCCCGCTCCGGAGCGCCGAGCGCGGTCGAATGAGGGTCCATGGCGACCAGCGTCCCGAACACGCCGCCGTCGCCGAGCAGGAGCGGCACGCCCGCGTAGGCGCCGACGCCATGAGCGACCGTCGCCGGGACCAGGCAGCCGATCGGATCGTTCGGCGCGTCATTGATCAGCAGGGGCTGGAGCGAGGCCAGGACATGGCGGCAATAGGTGTCGTCGATCGGAAGGACCAGACCCGGCACGAGTCCGAACGCATCATCGTCGACATGGTGAACTTCCCAGACATCGCTGGAGATTCGCGCCACCACCATCGTGCTGACACCCAGCACCTCGCGACCGAGTGCAAGCAACGCAACAATCGCTTCCCCCGGCGTGTCGAAGCAGCGTCCAGCCAGCGCGGCCAGATGACCAAGGGGTGAAGATTCCGTCCCGGAAGGCAACATGGCAGGCCAATGACCGTCTATCGCTCAGCGTTCACACCGAGGTCGCATGACCGCGGAGGTCCTCCTCGGCACCGGCTATTCTGGCGCAATCCATCCAGTCGCCAAAGAGGCGAGAAGTACTCCAGGCTACGCAATCGCGGAGCCCGTTCGACCATTAGTCAAGCGCCTGGCTACGCCGCGCGAATGGCCCGGGAGAGCCGTATGCCCGGCACGCACCATCAAGCCCGGCATCTCGATTGCGTAGCTACGTGACTCAGCGCCGGAGTGGCGTTTCGGCGAGGAGTCATCGGTGCAACAGGAACCACCCGCCCAATCGCGGTCTTCCGGGGTCCAGCCGGAAGAAACGGTGCGCTTTTTACTGAACGCTCTGACGATCGTCCGCGGACATGCCCAGTTGGTTGAGCGGCGCCTCCGTCGTCCAGGCCCGTCTGACCCGGAGGTCATCTCGGCGTCTGTTGGCCGAATCATCGATGCGGCCGATCGGATGACTCGCTCAGTCTCCGCGCTTGTCAGTGACCCCGCTCATCCCTCAAGGCCCCGCACGACCAGCGATCGGGAACCCAGCTCGCCAGATCGCACCTCACCCCCTTCCTCGTCCCCGTAAGAAACGATCGGCCCTCCACACGCTGAGGGACCGCGATCTGTGACACGCTCCGCACCCGCACCCACCCCTCTCCCAGGCGCATCGGTCAGCAATCGCCTAGGATGCTGGTCACAGGCCTCCGGGCGATGACCGTGCGGTGCGTTCTCCCGGAGGGACGGCTGATCGCGAGTGCCCGCGACCCACGGGGCCGCGTCGCCAGGCATTTGAGGGGGGAGCAGAGGTGAGCGAGCTCTGGGGATCGACGTATGCGCGTTCCGATCTGCTCCGGCGGATCGGTCGGATCGAGCAGGTCGCGGGGGTCCGGCTCGTCACGCTCGGGGATGGGACCGAGCGTGGCGTCCGGGTGCTGGAGTTCCGGACGGGAACAGGGTTTGTCTTTGACGTCATCGTCGATCGCGCGCTCGATATCGGGCGCTGCGAGCTCGGTGGACGCGCCCTCGGGTGGCTTTCTGGTGCAGGGTTTGCCGGTCCGTGGTATGCCGAGCGACAAGATCTCGGGTGGCTGCGGAGTTTCGGCGGCGGGTTACTCACCACGTGCGGTCTCGACCACGCGCTCTTCATGGCCGACGACAGCGCGGCCCAGTATCACTACCCGGCGAAGGAGACCGAGCACTACGGGCTGCATGGTCGGGTCTCCTCCCTGCCGGCCCGCCTCACCGGCTATGGCGAACGCTGGCAGGGAGAGAGCTGTATCCTGTGGGCCGAAGGGGAAGTGCGCCAGGCGGCCGTCTTCGGCGAGCAACTGGTCCTGCGACGCCGGATCGAGGCGCGCGTCGGTGAGTCGCGCATCACCATCCACGACATCGTCGAGAACGTCGGCTTCGACCCCACCCCCCACATGCTGCTGTATCACGTCAACGTCGGCTGGCCAGCCCTCGACGATGGGGCCGAGCTGCTCGTACCGGCGGTCAACCCGATCGCGCGTGGCGAGCATGGGGTCGAGGGATACCGGCGGTTCCACGGTCCAACCGCTGGCTATGTCGAAGAGGTGACCGAGCATCAGGTCGGGGCCGGCGCGGACGACCGGGTACCGGTCGCGGTGGTGAACCGTCGACTCGGACTCGGTCTCTATGAGGTCTTCACCCGGTCACAGTTGCCTCACCATTTCGTCTGGCGGATGCTGGGAGAGGGCACCTACGCGGTCGGGATCGAGCCAAGCACGAACCGGCCCGCCGGTCGCCTTGACGCCCGTGAGCGCGGCGAGCTCATCATCCTGGAGCCGGGGGAGACCCGACAGTACGACCTGGAGCTCGGGGCGCTCGACGGGGAGGCGGCGATCACGGCCTTTGCCGAGCGAGTCGCCGCGGTGCCCCTTCCCGGCTGAGCGACCACCGTCGGCGTCGCGCCGATGAACGATCACCCGGCGGCGGGCGGGAACACCGTTGGCTCGCTGCCGGCGTGGCGGCTCGTCCACCAGGCAAGACCAAGCACGATCAGCGTCAGGACCGCGCCAGCCCCAAGACGCAGCGCCGTTGTTGGGTCGATCAGTCGCCGGGCCACCTCGTCGTCGACCATCAGACCTGCCGCGGTAAAGGTGAGGATCGCCGCCCCTACCCACGTGAGCCAGGGAGCGCGCCCGAGGAGCGCGGCGATGAAGGCGCCGCCAAACATCACGACCGGGATCGAGAGCGCCAGGCTGATCGCGAGCACCAGCGGTCCAGACGCACTCCGATCCGCGATCGCCGCGACTGCCAGCACGTTGTCGAGACTCATCGTCGCGTCCGCGATCACGATCAGACGGACCGCCGCCGCGACGCCGGTCACCCCGGCTCCCTGGCCCTTGTCCTCCCCCGGCATGAGCAGGCGATAGGCCACCCAGGCCAGCAGCAGCCCACCACCGGCCCGGAGATAGGGGGCGCGGAGCAACAGCTCGGCCGGCAGCGTCAGCGCCAGCCGCAGCACCACCGCGGTCAACCCTCCAAGCATGATCGCCCGCCGCTGCTGGAGACGGGGGAGATTCCGCGCGGCCAGACCGATCACGACCGCGTTGTCGCCGGAGAGGACGATATTGATCAGCGTCGCTTCTAGAAGCGATTCCAGGAGCGACGTTTCCACGGTTCCTCCCTCATTCGTCGCCGCCTAGCATACCCGGCCCGGCGATCCAGCGACGGAGGAACCGGCCGATCCGCTCTGGCAGCCGCACCAGACCCCACTCTCCCACCACGGCGGGTCCGCCCTCTCGCCAGGGAGGACAAATGGCGGTAGGGTGCCAGGCAGCGGACTGGCAGCGGCAGCGGAAGGAGAGCGAGCCCATGGATGGGACATGCCGGCGACTGGTGGGACGGGTGGCGGTCGTCACCGGGGCGGGAAGTGGCATCGGCCGGGCGATCGCGCTCCGGCTTGGCGCCGAAGGAGCGTCGGTCACGGTCGCCGATTGGGCGGTGGAAGGTGGCGAAGCGACCGCTAAGCTGATCCAGAGTGCCGGCGGTCGGGCCCGGTTCGTCGCCTGCGACGTCGCCGAGGAGGCGGCGGTACGCGATCTGATGGAGACCACCGTTGCCAGCGAGGGGGGCATCGATGCCCTGGTCAGCAATGCCGGCATCCCTGGTTCGAACGTGCGCGTCGACGAGCTCGACGTGGCGGAGTGGGACCAGGTGCTCGCCGTCAACCTGCGCGGCGTCTTTCTCTGTGCCAAGCACGCCATCCCATCGATGCGCCAGCGCGGCCAGGGCGCGATCGTCAACATCGCGTCGACATTTGGCATGGTCGGCGCCCATCACGCCGCGGCCTATGCCGCCTCCAAGGGCGGCGTGATCGCGCTGACCCGGCAACTCGCCGTCGACTACGGTCCCGATAACATCCGCGTCAATGCGGTCTGCCCCGGCTACGTCGATACCGATATGTCCGGTCGCCGCGCCCGTATGGACCCGGCCGCGGCGACGGCGGCGAAGGCGACACGAGAAGCAGCGGCGGCGCTGCAACCGCTCGGTCGTCAGGCCGAAACATCGGAGATCGCTGGTGCGGTCGCGTTCCTCGTCTCGGACGACGCCTCCTTCGCGACCGGGTCGATCCTCGTGATCGACGGTGGCTGCACCGCACACTTCAATCTCGGCACCCGCTAAGAAAGGGGAAGAACGTGAGCGACAACAACGGACGGCGCGTCGTCCTGGTCACCGGAGCGGCTCGGGGCATCGGCGAAGGGATCGCGGCGGCCTTCGCGGCCGGCGGCGACGCGGTGGTGGTCGCCGACCGCGACGCGGCCGGGGCGGAGACGGTGGCGCGACACCTCACGGCATCCACCGGGAGTGAGACGCTCGGCGTCGCGGTCGATGTCCGCGACGCCACCTCGATCGCGGCAATGGTCGAGCGCGCGACGGCTCAATTCGGCTCGATCGACGTCCTCGTCAACAACGCCGGGGTCTATCCCAACACCCCGGTGTTGGAGATGGAGGAGTCCGAGTGGGATGACGTCTTCGATACCAACGTGAAGGGGCTCTTTCTCGTCAGCAAGCAGGTGGCGGCGACGATGGTCGCGGCCGGTCACGGGGGCCGGATCATCAACCTGTCATCGGGAGCGTCGATGTCGGGTCGGACCGGTGCGGCCCACTATTGCGCCTCGAAGGCGGCGGTCAACATGTTCACCAGGGTGCTCGCGATCGAGCTGGCGCCGCACCAGATCACGGTCAACGCCGTGGCCCCGGGGCTGATCGCGGTCCCGAACGCGCCCCTCGCGCCCGCCTATGTCGAGGCGATGCTGGCGCTGACCCCGGTCCGCAAGATGGGCGCACCGAGCGACGTCGCGAACGCCGTCTGCTTCCTCGCCTCCCCGGCGTCGTCGTTCATCACCGGCGAGGTCCTCTCGGTCGACGGCGGCGTCCTCGCCGGCCGGGCCGTCCCCCTCAGCCGTCTCGACAACGGCCGTGCGTAGGATCGCCGGGCGAAACGGTGTCGGTCTCATCAGGGCGCGAGCCTGTTCTGCACCTCGGCGAAGCGTCTCGCGCGCCAACCGTCAGGATGAGGCCCGGTGTCACGGCCGGTGTCGGGAAAGTCGCGACGGCGCGGCCGGGTGCCACGACGCGTGGCAACGGCCCCATCCCGGCCGGGTGCCACGACGCCGCTTGCTGCGCCCGCCGGTGCGGGTCGAACCGTCACCATGAGACACCCAGTCACACACACCCCACCCGTCGGAGGGGCGCATGGCAGGCGCCCTGGCGCCCGACCGCCTCGTCGCGGTTGATGCCGCGTCGATCACCCGTGCTCCACACGCCTCGTCGCCGCCCGCAGGGCATGCTCGATGCGGTTGCGCTCGCGCAGGAGACGGTTTCGCAGGAACCGGGCATCGTCTCCCGTCGGATCGAGGATGGACAGCTGGGCCGCATCGCTCAAACCCGGCAGCGCCGATGAGGTGGTGGCAAGATCCTGTTCGAATGGACCGCGTCGCGTGTAGTTGACCGGAATCAGCAACCGGCAGAGCGCCATCGCGCGGGCGTTCGCGGCCTCATCGTCCAGCTCCGGCGCGGCGCGCAGCGCGGCTGCCAGATCGGTCGCCAGCGTCCGCGTGGCGGAGAGATCGATGGCCCCGCCAGCCTGGTCCTGGTGATGCGCGAGCGCCGCCGCGATCTCATCGGCGGCAGCCGCCGGGTCGATCGGCAGGCGATCGATGGTGCAGAGACGCCACATGGCCTCGGCATAGACGCCCGCGTCACGTCGCAGGTTGGCGGGGTCAATCTTGTCGAGCGTGTCCTCCGGCGTATGCCACCACCACCCGAGGCCCCCGGCCCGACCGCCGGTTCCCAGCAAGGTCGCCAGCGCCGCGCCGGTCGGCGAGTCGTCCCGCGGCTGCTGGGAGAGCACGCCGAAGAGCGACGGGATACCATGGCCCCAGAACGACTGGTCGCTCGACCGGCTGATCCGCGTATAGGTCAGATCGACGCCGGCAGTCTCGGCCAGCACCGTCCGCGCAAAGCCGTACGTCTCGGCCATCGCCGGGGCTTCTTCGAGCACGGTGGCGCCGATCGCGCCGACCGAGTCGACATTGACATGGCAGACGCAGCGCTCGTGCAGATCGTGCCAGAAGGCGTCGGCATACCAGGCGGAGCCCGCGTAGCGCCCGTGCGAGTGACCCGACCAAAACGCGAGCCGGACACCACGGCAGAGCTCCCCTCGCCGCTCCGCGAGGAGCCGCGCCACCTCAAGCTGGGTCGCGTTCGCCGTGCCGTTGTCCATTACCCCGAGGTGCCAGGAGTCGACGTGACCACTGAAGAGGACGAACTGGTCCTTGTTGCGGCCGGGGAGATCGGCCACCAGGGTCGGGATCGGGTCCCATGCGCGGTAGGGCTGGGTCACCAAGCGAACCTGGACCGGACCTCGACTGAACGCCTCGCGTAATCGCGCCCCGTCTGCCGCGCTGATCCCGACCGCCGGCACCGACGGCAGCAGGGCGGCGGTCTCCGGGATCGGCATACCCCAGACGGGCGAGATGCACATCTCGTGGATCTGCTCGTCGTTGATGTGGATGTGTCCGATCGCCCCGGCGCGCTGGGCCGCCAGCGCCTTCTCCGGGGTCGCCAGGCCGTCGCTCAGCAGCAGCGCGCCACGCGCGTCGAGGTCGGGAGTCTCACCGTCGAGCCGGTCGCCAACATCGAGCACCGGCCCCGTGATGCCTGCTTCCGGGGTCGGTGGGCTCAGCGCATAGCCATTGGCGTGTATCACGATAGCGTCATCCCCGAGCATTTCTAGGGAGGCGGGTCCGGGATAACCCACCAGGGATTCATTGGCAAAGCGGGACACGGTGTAGCCGAGTCCCGCCAGGTGCGCCTCGATATGGTCGAAGGCGCGCGCCTCCTCCGGGGTACCGGAGAGGCGCACCTCGCGAGCGATCCCCCGCAGGTGACGATCAAGCTCATCCCCCGAGACGGCTCCGAACATCGCGGCTGCCATCACCTCATCCTTTCCCTAAGTCATCGACATCATCGGGTGGCCATCGATCGCCCCGGTCCCCCGGTCATCATGCAACGATCTTTCGTCGGCGGCGACCAGCATCGGCGCCGGTCAAGCCGATCATCCGGCGGTCACGGCGTCCACCCGGATCGCTCCAGGACACCGCCGTCCGTCGCGAGCGCGCCCAGCTCCGCCCAGGTGCGGGCGGCGATCGGGACCCCCTCCGCGAGCCGCCGCTCGCGCATCCGGATCTCCAGCTCGCCCGGCAGGAGCACCTCGGCCACACCGTCGGCCGGTGGCGACGCCGTGATCTCGACACACTGCGCCTCCACCATCGCCACAAACACCTCCGGCGCAACGAACGGCGAGACATCGATCGCGATGATGACCGGTCCATTGACGCCGCGCTGGCTGATGAGGTCACTCGGATCGAGACCGGCGAGCCCTCGCCCAAGCATCTGTGCGAGCAGGCTGAACCCATACCCCTTGTGACCGCCAAACGGCAATAGCGCTCCACCCGCGTAGAAGTCGTCCGGGTTCTGCGACGGATGTCCATCGACATCGACGATCAGGCCGGGAGCGACTCGCTCCCCCTTCGCCTGAGCGACCCGGAGCTTCCCTTCGGCGACGGCGGCGGTGGCGATATCGAAGGAGAGCGGCTGCCGTCCCTCCCCGCGGGGAACCGCCCAAGCGATCGGATTGGTCCCCATCACCCGCTGGCTCCCACCATAGGGCGCGACCGCCGGACCAGCATTGCTGAGCGCGATCCCGATCAACCCGGCCCGGGCGACCGATTCGACATACGGCGCCACCCGGCCAATGTGGGAGCAGCGATGCACGACCGCCACTCCGGCGCCAAACTCCCGTCCCAGGGCAGTCACCTCCGCCGTCGCCAGCAGCATCCCGGGTTGCCCCCAACCCCAGCGGCCGTCGATGCGGGAGGTCGCCCGGTCGCGGCCAAGCGGGTCAGGTGTCTCCGTGGGCATGACTTGCCCGATCTTGACCGCCTCGACATAGCCGCCGAGGCGAATCACTCCGTGCGAGTCATGTCCGGCAAGGTTCGCGTCGATCAGCGAATCACCGACCACCCCCGCGGCGTCCGCTGGCGTGCCAACCCCCTCCAGGATCGCCCGGGCGAGCTGACGCAGCGTCTCAGCCGGAACGTTCGGCATCGCCCACTCCACTTCCACGTGCGTCACATGTCCGGGGAAGCCTCATCCGATCGCTCGATCGACATCGATCGTGCCCCGGCCGACGGCGACCCGGACATGCTCGATCGTCTCGCGCACACCATCGGTCAGCGACCGCCAACTCACCGCACCGATCGCCTCCTCCAGGGGGTGCCCATCGACATCCTCGGGCACCGGCATCGTCGCCGCGGCATGGGTGATCTGGCCGGTCATCTCCGGCACCGCCGCCTCGATCGCCGCGATCACCTCCTCCATCGACGCCGATGGCCCACCCAGGTTGAACACAGGGGCGCCGTCGACCGGCGTCCGCGCGGCCCGCAGAAAGACATCCGCGACATCCTCGGCGTGCTGATAGACCGCGGTGCCGCTGAAGGAAACCTCGTAGGGGCGTCCAATAGCGGCGGCCACCATCGCCTTGGTCGGCGTCGAGCTGACACCCTGGTCCCGGCCTGGACCGTAGACGAAGGCGGGGCGAAGTCCGATGCTGCGAACACCGTCGTCCTGCCAGTAGATGCGGGCCGTTCCCTCATTGGCCTGCTTGGTGACCCCATAGAGCGTCGGTGGGTGGAGCGGGGCATCATGGGCCAGTGGACCGGGCGGATACTCGTCGGATGGGCCGTAGACACCGATCGAGCTCGCATAAGCGAGCCCGCGCACCTGGTCGGCGTGCCGCTTCGCCGTCTCGAAAACGATCGTGGTCCCCACCACGTTGACGCGGGCGCCCCGGATCGGATCGGCCCGGACGAACGGCACCTGAAGCGCCGCCAGATGAACGATGTGAGTGATGCCCTGCTCGACGACGGTCCGCTCGAACAGCTCGGCATCGGTAATGTCGCCGTCGACGAAGTGCACCTGACCCAGCGCCGCCTCATCCATCACCAGGCGAAGCCGGTGCGGTTCGCCGGGCAGATCGTAAACCCAGACCGGCACCCCACCGTCGACCAGGCGCTTCACCGCCCAGGAGCCGATGCACCCCAGTGCGCCAGTCACGAGAAACCGCTCGGACGACATCCGCGCTCCCTGCCCTGGAAGCGGCCGCGCCGCCCCGTACCGGCGATGCGTGCTGCATCGCTGCTGGTGATCTTCGCCGCCCCAGCGCCGGGTGGCAAGCCCCCAGGGTCGTCGATTCACGAGCGGGATCTCCTCGGCCAGACGTGATGACAGGCCTGGAGATCGGGGGTGATCGCCACGAGCTCTGGGGGGAGGACCATCAGGACGCCAGTTGCCGGCCGTCGGAACGGGAAGTGAATCGTCGCTATCACCAGGGCGACGGCATGCCCGACCAGCCCCTGCTATCCGCCATGGCTCAGGGACGGTCAATCGCGGGGAGCTGTCTACACCGAGCGACGCCCGGTCAGCAAGTTATAGATCAGGATCGCGAGCGCGACGATCAGGAGCAGGTGGATCAGGCTGCCAAGCGTCCCGGCGATCACCCCGATCAGCCAGACGACCAGCACCACGACGAGGATCGCCCACAGAATACCGAGCATTGGTCAGCTCCCTTCTCCACGGAAGCGCGGCGTCGCCCTACGCCGACCGCACGATCATCGCCCCGCCGTGGCGGTATCACGACGCCCACGGGGAACCCGCGAGCACCGCCCGTCCGGTCCACCGGCGACGATTCTCACGTTTCGATCGTGACCACGGCGGCTGCTTCGAGGCACAGCAGTGGTTGGTCGCTATCGGAGCGACCGCGATGCAGGCATTCCTCAGCGAGTCGGCTTACCACCCGGGATCCGCTCGCGCAGCCAGGTCAATAGGCGATTCAGCATCGTGAACTCCTCTCCTGACGATACCCACCACCAATGACGACAGGCGCGGCAACCCGCTCGATCGTCGCGATGGCTACACCCTCATCATAGAGCCTGCGGTCCCAGGAGGGAATACCCCTGGTCCAGGAGATGATCGGGCGCGTCACGGAGAGATTCCCGGTCGGCGAGCTGACCTTCGGCCCCGCCACCGGCCATGGCAGGCGCCAGCGCCACCCACTATCCTTCGTCCTGCCTCCACCGGGAGCGCGCGTTGCCTGAACGTCGCGCCTCACCAGTGCGCGGGTCGGGCTGGTTCCTCTGTCCGCCCATCGCCCCTGACAACGTCATCCTCTCAGCGACCGATGTGCCGCGCTCCGACTCGCGAACCCTTCCCGCGTTCCCTCCCCCTGTACCCCCGACCCCGGTCCCACCAACTGATGATAGCGGCAACCCCACCGGAGCCAGCCAGCCCGTGGCACGACGATTGAGTTGCATCAGCACTGCACACCACGTGGGCGATAGAGTCTCATTGATGCTTGACCCCGCGGTGCCGAGACAGACCGTCAGCGCGGACGGATTGGCCGCGACACGCGTGAGATGACCAGATGCACCGTTCCGAGGAACCAGACCTGGTCGCCGGTCGGAGCAACGACGCGGACGCGCTGGCCCTATGGCATGCCGTCGAGCGGGCACCTGGTGTCCTCTGGACGACCGATGCCGACGACCGTATCACCGCGGTCCTGGGAACCGATGCGGTCATCTTTGGGCTGGATCCCGAGCGGGCCGTGGGACGCGCGTTGCACGATCTGCTGCCGGCCGACCATGGCGGGCGAACCCTGGCAGCCGCCTCCGCGCGTTCACGACGCGGCGAGTCGATCCAGCATCGTCATCGGGTGGCCGACCGCCTCTTTGACGTGCAGATCACCCCGCTCCGTGACCAGCGCGGCATGGTGACGGGATCGGTGGCGCTGGCGGTCGATATCACCGAGCGCGAGCGGACCGAGGCCAATCTGGCTGGACAGCGGCAGATTCTTGAGATGCTTGCCGCTGGCGGGTCCCTGGAGCAGGTCCTGAGCCAACTCTGCCTCCATCTCGAAACAATGATTCCCGGCACCCGCTGCTCGATCCTGCTGCTCGACGATGATGGTCACCGGTTGCGGCATGGCGCCGCCCCAAGCCTGCCGCCAAGCTGGGCCGCCGCGACTCAAAGCGTCGAGATTGGACCGGTCGCGGGCTCCTGCGGCACCGCGGCCTACCGCCGCGAGGCGGTCATCACGGAGGAGATCGCCACCGATCCCCTATGGGTCGATTTTCGCGATCTGGCCCTGGCCCACGGACTTCAGGCGGCGTGGTCCGTGCTGATCCGTGACAGCGATCAAGACGCGATCCTGGGCACGTTCGCCATCTACTACGCGCAACCCCAACGGCCGCACGCGGATGACCTGATGATCGTCGAGGAGGCGGTCCACCTTGCCAGCGTCACGATTCGCGGCAAACGGGCGGAAGCGGCCCTCGTCCAGAGCGAGCAACGCCTGCGTGATCTCGCCTCGGCCGCCGAGCGCCAGGCCACGGAGTTGAGCCTGCTGCACCAGGTCCGCTCCGCGCTGGCTCGCGAGGTTGACCTGCCATCCCTGTTCCGCACCGTGGTCCATGCGGTGGCCGAGGCCTTCGGCTACACGCAGGTCAGCCTCTATCTCCTTAAAGATGATGTGCTGATCCTACAGCACCACGTCGGCTACGACCGGGTGATTGAGCGCGTCCCGATCACGACCGGCGTTGCCGGGAGGGTCGTGCGCTCCGGCAAACCTGCCCTGATCATCGACGGACCCGCCGACCCGGACTTTCTCGCCGCCATCGAGGGACTCGGCTCGGAGGTGTGTGTCCCGCTCCACGATCGAGGAGCGGTCGCCGGTGTCCTGATCCTGGAGACCCGGCGTGGCGTCGCGCTCGGCGATGATGATCTTCAGCTCATGATCGCTCTTGGCGAGCATGTCGACGTGGCGATCGCGCGGGCCCGACTCGACGCCGAGGTGCGCACCAGCGAGGCGCGCTTTTCCACCTTCATGGACAACACGCCGGCGATCGCCTGGATGAAGGATGAATCGCTGCGATTCGCCTATATCAACCGCACCTATGAGCGTCGCTTCAACATCTCCAGCGACCAGATCTTGCGGAGAACCGACGATGCGATTTGGCCGACGGAGGCGGCGGCCGTCCAGGCGAACGATCGCGTCGTTCTGGAGACCAACGAGACGATCGAGGTCGTGGAAACCGCGTCGACGCCCGATGGTCGCGCCCGGCAGTGGCTGACGCTGAAGTTCCCGTTTCACGATCCATCGGGGCAGCGTTTCGTCGGCGGCGTGGCGATCGATATCACCGAGCGTAGCGAGACCGAGGATCGTCTTCGCGCCAGTGAAGAGCTCCTGGCGGAAGCGCAGCGTCTCGTCCATCTCGGCAGCTGGGAAATTGATCTCGCGACCCGCGGCGTGACCTGGTCTCCGGAGAGCTACCGCATCTTTGGGCTGCCGATCGGTTCGCCACTGACCCAGGATCTCTTCATCGAACGAATTCACCCGGATGACCGCGAGATTCTCTTTGAGGCCGCATCCGCTGTTCTCAGTGCCGATGAGGGCTACGATGCCGAGTACCGGATCTTCCGTCCCGACGGAGAAGAGCGCGTTGTGGCCACCCGCGGGGTCGTCGTTCGCGACGACGATGGGCAACCGGTGCGGTTGCGCGGCACCAACCATGACGTCACCGAGCAGCGCCGGTCGGAAGCCGCGCTCCGCGAGAGCGAGGCTCGCTACCGAAACGTGGTCGAGACCCAGACCGAGCTGATCTGCCGGTATCCTCCCGACGCCACGCTGACGTTTGTCAATGATGCCTACTGCCGGTTTTTCGGGCGATCCCGCTCGGATCTCGTCGGCAGCCGGTTCCTGAGTCTCCTGCCGGAAGCGGACCGCGAGGCAGCCCAGGGTCGGATCGCCCTGCTCATGGCGCAGCCGCATCGGGTGACCCACGAACATGAGGTGATGCGGCCTGATGGATCGGTGAGCTGGCAGCAGTGGACCGACCAGCCGATCCTCGACGCCGATGGCCGGTTGATTGAGATTCAGGGAACCGGCCGCGACCTCACCGAACGCCGCACCCTGGAGCTGCGATTAGAACACCAGGCGTACTGGGACCCGCTGACTGATCTGCCGAACCGGCCGCTCTTCCTGGAGCGGCTTGATGCGGCGCTCGGCGCCACCCCGAATGGATCGAATGAGAGTGTCGCCGTCCTCTTCCTTGACCTCGACGGTTTCAAGCTGGTCAACGATGGTCTGGGGCACCTCGCGGGGGATGAGATCCTCGTCGCGGTTGGACGGCGTCTCGCGTCGGCGGTTCCCGAGCCCGGTCTCCTGGCGCGCCTGGGCGGCGACGAGTTTGCCATCCTCTTCGACCGTGTCACCGGACCGGAGGTTGCCATCGCCCAGGCCGAAGCCCTGCTCGACGCCCTCCGCGCCGCCTTTGTGGTCAGTGGCCGGGAAGTCTTCATTACCGCCTCGATCGGGATCGCCACGCGTCCCCCCCGCCGGGTCCGGCCGGACGACCTGCTGCGCGACGCTGACATCGCGCTGTACCAGGCGAAAGGCTCGGGCCGCGGGACCTACGCCCTCTTCGAAGGACGCATGCGCGCCACCGTGATCGCCAAGCTGGAGCGGGAAACGGCCCTTCGTGGCGCGCTGGCACGCGAAGAGTTTCGGCTGCTCTACCAGCCGATGGTCGATCTCGCGACCGGTCGCGTGCTCGGGGTTGAGGCGTTGCTGCGCTGGGCGCATCCCGAGCAGGGTCTCCTGCTGCCAGCCGACTTCATCGCCCTGGCGGAAGAGACCAGGCTGATCGTCCCCCTCGGGTCATGGGTCGTGCGTGAGGCATGCCGCCAGGGCCAGTGCTGGATCGAGCAGCTTGGCGACGATGCGCCGCGGGTGATCGCGGTCAATCTCTCCGCGCACCAGCTGCAGCGGCCCGATATCGTCGCCGAGATCGCGGCGATCCTCCACGAGACCGGGCTGGCCCCACGACGGCTTGAGCTTGAGATCACGGAGAGCGTCGCCATGGCCGATGCGCCGGAGACGCGCCGGGCGCTGCGGGCGCTGCGGCGGCTCGGCGTCCGCCTCGCCATCGACGATTTCGGCACGGGCTACTCGTCACTCAGCTACCTGCGTCATCTTCCACTCGATACGCTGAAGGTCGATGGGTCGTTCGTGACGGCGATGGGCCGGGATGGCGGCAGTCTGGCCATCATCCGCGCCGTGACCACGCTCGCGCACGACCTCGGGCTGCAGGTCACCGCCGAGTGGGTCGAGAGCGCCGAGCAGCGTGCTCGTCTCGTCGATCTCGGCATCGATCACGCTCAGGGCTTCTTTTTCGCACCGGCGCTCGATGCCGCCCAGGTAAGTGAGCTGTTGACTCATGCCGCGTCGCTCCCGATCCATCACGATACCGCCGTCCAGGTTGAGCGGCCATGACGACGTGGTGGCCGGGTAGGCTGGTTCCCCTCCTGGCGGCCCCGTAGCGGCTGGGTCAGGCATCTCCCGGGGGTGCGGTCGCGAGCGTCTCAGCGGTCCCATGGCGCGCGCTTGAGCGCCGCCCGCGCCGCAAACCACCCGCAGAGCCCGTGAACCCCGCCACCCGGCGGGGTCGACGATGAACAGAGGAAGAGATGAGGATCGGGCGTGGTGTAGGGAGACCACCGCGCAACCGGCCGGGTGAAAAGCTGGCGAAGATCCTGGGCGCCGCCATTGATGTCACCCCCAACGTTGTTGGGGTTATGGGCCTCCAGCGCCATCGGTCCCATCACCCGGCGGTCCAGGATGCGTTCGCGGAAGCCGGGGGCGAAGCGCTCGATCTGGGCCTCGATTCGGGCGGTCATATCGACGGTCGATCCGTTCGGCACATGGCAGTATGCCCAGACCGTCTGCTGCCCGGCTGGCGCCCGGGTCGGGTCGAAGAGACTCTGCTGCGCCAGCAGCACGAACGGGCGCTCCGGATGACCGCCCTCGGCCACCATCCGTTCGGCGGCGGCGATGTCGTCCAGCGTGCCACCCAGGTGGACCGTTCCGGCCCGGTGGCAGGCGCTGGCGGTCCAGGGAACGGGTCCGTCGAGCGCCAGGTCGACTTTGAACACCCCCGGGCCGTAGCGATAGCCTTCCAGCCGCCGCCGGTAGCCGGAGGGCAGCCGGTCTCCGGCGATCGCCAGCAGACCGCGCGGTGTCAGGTCGCAGAGAACCGCTGCAGCCGGCGGAAGCTCCGAGATCGACGCCACCTGGACACCGGTCCGGATCTCACCGCCCAGCGTCTGCAGGGTCGCGGCGAGGGCATCAGCGATTGCCTGGGAGCCACCAACCGGCACCGGCCAGCCGACGGCATGCCCGGCCACCGCGAGCACCAGTCCAAACGCCGCGGTCGGCGATTGCTCCAGCGGCAGGATCGCGTGCGCCGCCATGCCGCCAAAGAGTGCCCGCGCCCGCTCCCCCGAGAAGTGGTCGCGGGCCAGCGACGCGGCCGGTCGCAACGCGTGCCGCCCAAACCTGGCCAGCAGCAGCGGATGCGGCGGCACCCGCAGCGGTCCAAGCAGCCCATCAAGGAGCCATCCCGCCCTGCCGACCAGTGGCCCAATCAAGGCGTGGTAGGCCGGACCATCGGGCCCCAGACCGGTGGCGGTCGCCGCCACCGACCGCTCAAGCATCACCGCCGTGCCGTCATCAAGAGGGTGAGCGAGCGGTGCGTCTGGCTGCACCCAGCGCAGCCCGTGCTCGGCCAGCGGCAGGCTGCGAAAGAACGGCGACGCGAGGGCCAGCGGGTGGATCGCCGAGCAAATGTCATGGTGAAAGCCAGGGAGCGTCAGCTCGGCCGTCCGCATGCCCCCGCCGATCGTCGGGGCCGCTTCCAGCACCACCACCGAGCGCTTCGCCCGCGCCAGGGTGATCGCCGCCGCCAGGCCGTTTGGCCCGGCTCCGATCACCACCGCGTCGTACCGGTGCTCCACCTCACCTCCCGTCTCATGCCTCGCCGCTGCCCCGCCTGCTCCAATGTTGGAGCGGACCACACGTCTCACCCCGGGCTCACCGCGGCAGCCAGCATGCACCATGGAACGCGGCCACGTCCCTCATCGCCTGGCGCCTGGCTACTCCAGCAAGGTCGCGCGGCAGTGGCCTCGTGTTATTTACATAACGTACCGATCGGCGTTGATGATAGCGGTTCCCGCGGGAGAGGGGATCAGACGGTCATCACCGGGACTGCCCGTGGCGGCGCGATCGGGCGCGATCGGAGATAGAGCGGCTCGGCCGTGACCGTGGCGTCCGTGCGTTCGCCGAAGTACTCGACGGCGACACGCGTCCCCGGTTCGGACAGCCCCGATGGCAGATACCCCAAGGCGAGACTCTGTCCAACGGTGGAGCCAAAGTTCGCACTCGTCACATAACCCACCACCGTTTCCCCGGAGAGAATCGGCTCTTTGCCAAGGAGGACCACCTCCGGCCGGTCCAGCACCAGGCAGGAGAGTCGCCGCGACGCGGTCGCTCGGGCCAGCGCCTGCGCCCCGATGTACTCGGTCCGACCAGGGGAAACCGCGAAACCAAGCCCCGCCTCGTGCGGCGTGTAGTCGCCCCGGAGATCGGTGCCGAGCGCCCGGAACCCCCGTTCCATCCGCAGGGAATCCATCGCTCCGTAGCCCGCGACGGCGAGGTCGTGCGCGCGACCAGCGGACCAGACGGCGTCCCACAGCGCGGCACCATACTCCATCGGTGCGTGCAGCTCCCAGCCATCCTCACCCACGTAGGAGAGCCGCAACGCGAGACAGGGAATGCCCGCCACGACGATCTCACGCGCCGCGAACGGCGGAAAGTCGCGGCGCGACAGCGAGCCTTCCACCAACGGTGCGAGGATCGCCTCGGCGCGTGGTCCCCAGAGTCCAAGCCCGCACCAGCTGGAGGTCACGTCGCGGATCGCGACCTCCGGCTCATCCCAATCGCGCGTCTGGCGGCGAATCCACGCCAGATCGCGCGGACCACTGCCGCTCCCCGTCAGCAGCAGGAACCGGTCGGTATCGAGACGCGTCACCGTCAGATCGCTCTCGATCCCGCCATGCTCGTTGAGCAGCAGGGCGTAGACGACCCGCCCGACCGGACGATCGAGGTCGGTGCAGGAAAGCCGTTCCAGCGCCGCCAGCGCCCCCGGCCCCGACACCTCGATCCGCTCGAACGTCGCCAGGTCGAACAGCCCCGCTCGCTCCCGCGTCGCCCGGTGCTCGGCGCCGCAGATCGGCGACCAGTGGGCCGCGCTCCAGGCATCGCGCTCCCCGCCCACTAGCGGCATGGCAAGCTCGCGGTTCGCCTCGAACCATTGCGGCCGTTCCCAGCCGTTCGATTCGAAGAAGACCGCCCCGTGCGACCGGAGGCGGTCGAACCAGGGCGAGCGGCGGAGATTGCGGGGCGCGGCAAGCGGTTCACGAGGATGAATGATGTCGTAGACCTCCCGGTACTGTTGCGCTCCCCGGGTCCGCACATACGACCGGGCCGTGGCATGCGACGCAAAGCGGTTGGGATCGACCTCGCGCAGGTCGATCGAGCAATCGCCGGAGAGCATCAGCTCGGCGATCGCCCGGCCAGCACCGGCCCCATGCGTGACCCATACCGCCTCTGCCAGCCAGAGCCCGCGCATGTTCGCGACTTCGCCGATCAACGACTGGGCATCCGGGGTAAAGGAGAACATCCCCAGAACGCGATCCGTCACCCCGGCGCCCTGCAACGCCGGGACCAGACGTTCCGCCTCCCGGCGCCCCGCCTCCATCAGATCCGGGTCATATGGCAGGTCGGCCGGGGCCGGCACATCGTCCCGGATCGCTTCCGGATCGACGATCAGCGGCTCGTGACGGTAGCTTCCATAGCCGTAGCACTCGCCCTCCTGCCAGAAATACATCGAGGCGTCCTGGTGACGCCAGATCGGCTGGACGATGCCGGTCGTGCCGGCCAGCTCGGCCAATGGCGCCGTCCGCACATACGGATGCGCGCACGGCTGCACCGGGATCGAGACACCGGCCATCCGACCCAGCAGCGGTCCCCAGATGCCGCCGCAGAGCAGCAGCTCCTCGGTCTCGATCCGACCCCGGCTCGTCTCGACCCCGCGCACCCGCCCCTCGCGGACATCGATCCCGAGCACCGCCGTCTCGCCGGCGAACTCGACACCGGCCGCTTCGGCCCGGCGCGCCAGCCGTTCGGCGAGGGTGACGGCCCGCGCCAGGCCATCACCCTCCACCCGGATCGCGCCCAGAACGTGACGAACATCGAGCTGCGGCAGCAGCGCGGGGACCTCGCCAGGCGTCAGGAGATCGGCGGTCAACCCCCAGGCCCGGGCGAGTCCGTATTTGCGGCGCAGATCATCCCAGCGTGCCCGCGTCGTCGCGACCTCGACGCTGCCAACCGGGAAGTAGCAGGGCTCGCCAGCGGCCGAGAGATCGCGGTAGGTCTCAACCGTCCACTGCGCCAGCGTCGAGATCGAGCGCGACCCGTTGTTCTGAAAGACCAGCCCGGGCGCATGAGAGGTCGATCCGCCGGTCCGGAACAGCGGTCCCCGGTCGAGGACGACTACATCGGTCCGCCCCTCGGCCGCCAGAAACGCCGCCGCCGAGCAGCCCACGATCCCGGCCCCGACAATCACCGTCCGCGCCCGATCCCGCATGACCTGATCTCCTCTCGGCCCTCCAGAGAACGGCAGCATGAACCAAGAAGTGTAGCGCGACCCCAATGTGCCTCGGAACGCGTGCTCGCGGACGGGTCATAGTCCCTGCAAACCATGACGCAGATCATTACCCGTCGTCGTAGGGTCGCCGCTTGCTGCGCCCGTCGGTGCGGGGTACGCCGTCTCCGCCAACCATGACGCGGATCATCACCCCTCGGGGTAGGGTCGCATGGCATGCGCCCTGATGCTCGACCGCCACGTCGCCATTAGCGCCCAGGCGAAGCGGCCCGTCATTGGCCAGGAGAACATGACACCCAACACCGGTGACGTCTCCGCTGACCGGTCCGCGGCGGTGATTCCTGCCCTGAACCAGGCACGCGGCGCGGTGAGACGCGGCGCGCTCTGCCCCCAGGGCGTGAGATAACCGCGCTCGCAATGGGCCATCGGCGGGGAACGGTTGCATCGGCGTCGCTGCCACGGGGCAATCAAGTGTTCCTTCGGCATCGCCAGACTCCGGGGCAAGGCGAGCGAACCGCATCCGAGCCTTCTCCTTCCACCCAGACCCGTCAAAGTCGCCGTCACACCCCGCTAGGCGCTATGACTGCCGAATTCTCGATAGCGTGGCGGGTCCTCGACGTGGTACTCGCGGCAAAGGGCGACGAGGCGTTCCAGCAGCACGCCAAAGAGTCGCTCGCCCTTGCCTGCCGAGGCCAGGAACGGATCGCCCATCACCCCGTGCGCCATCTCCCGGCGCCGCTCGGGGAAGCTCGCATAGCGCTGCACCGCTGGGCTGAACTTGAGCCGCCACTCGTCGCGCACCGCCAGGGTCATGTCGACCAGATCGGACCGCAGATAAAGCTGCAGGCTCGTCTCCCACTCCCCGCCATGACCGATGCTCCCGCCGTCGGCCTCGCTCCAGGCCATCAGCTCGTTGGTCGCCATCGTCCAGTAGGTCACGGCCAGCGCCCAGACATCCTCCTCCGCCAGCTTCACCGACGCGCTCCAGGTCGGCGCCTGGTTTCCGCCATGCCCGTTAAGCAGGATGATCCGGTGAAAACCATTCGCCCAGATGCTCCGGCTGACGTCACAGAGCACGGCGATGAAGACCTCGAGCCCCAGGGTGATCGTCCCGACCTCGCCCAGGTTGTAATGGGTGAAGCCATACGTCACTGGCGGCGCAACGACGACTGGGAAGTCGCTGATCGCCTCGGCGGCACGGATCGCCAGGTGATAGGGAATGCTGATATCGACATCCTGCGGGCAATGCGGGCCGTGCTGCTCGACCGACCCGACCGGCACGATCACCACCGGGCGCTCCTCCAGAGCAGCGAGCAGCTCGTGCCGCAGCATCTCCTGCCAGAGCACCTTCTTACCGGATGGCGGACGGATCAGCATGGCTCTTTCCCCAGGATGAGCGGCGCGAAGGAACGGGGCGCTGCACCGCGAACGCGATCCCCGTCGTAGCACGCGGCATGGCCAGTCTGCCGCACGTCGACTCGTCGCCTATGCGCCATCGATCAGCACCGCGCGGAGCCGCCGACCCACGATCGCGGCCTCGTCGTCGGTCAGACCCTGGGCATCGACGATGATTGTCCCCAGCTCGGCACGTCCCTCGCCGACCGCGATCGCTGGCTCCCCGTCAAACAACCGGTTCACCACGTCGTACGCGGTCATCCCAAGCGCCGCCTGATCGACCGCCAACTCCAGCCGGGGTACCGGCCGCTCCGCCGTGAAGCGATGCGTCAGCGTCACGCCCGGCAGACCGCTCAGGCTCTCCTCGACGCGGGCGAGCCGGGCGCGCCACCGTGCGGCATCCTGTGCATCATCACCGGCCGCATAGCGTTGGAGGGCAACGACCAGCCCGACGATCTCCTCCCGCCCGATTTTCATCGAGCGCCCGAACCCCTGGTGCGGGACGCCACCCAGCCGGCCATCGGCCAGCCACGGCCGTTTGGTCCAGGTGGCGGCACGGACATCCATATCCTGGTGCTGCAGCGCGACCGAGGCAATCAGATCGGCGCGGCCCGCCAGAATGCCGCTGGCCTGCGGGCCGCCGATCGCCTTCCCGCCCGAGAAGGTGACCAGATCGGCTCCCTCCGCGATGAAGCGCCGCAGATTGGCGCGCGGCGGGAGCTCGGCCGCCGCGTCGACGATCACCGGCACGTTCCTGGCATGAGCGATCTCGACCACCTCCGGCAACGACAGCGTGCCCGGCGTGTCGAGGATGGGACAGGCCACCGCCGCCGTGCGCTCGGTAATCGCCGCGTCGAGCTGCCAGGGCCACGTCCCGCCAGCGCCGGGATACCCGAGATAGCCAACCTCGACAAACCGCACGCCAACCGACCGGATCATGTGGTCGTAGGCGTTCCGATGCCCCCGCTGAACCACGACCTCGTCCTTCATCCCGGTCGTATCGGGGAGACGGTCCATCTTCGCGACGTCGAGCCCCGCGACACAGGCGGCGGTCGCCAGGGCCAGCCCGGCGGCCGCTCCCGCAACCACGTACCCCGCGTCGGCGCCGGTGATCTCGGCGATCACCGCGCCGGCCCGCTCCTGCAACCCATCGATCGGCACGAACGCCGCGGCCGCCTCCGCCATCGCCGCCAGCACCTCCGGCGCCATCCGGCTTCCCCCGAGCCGGGTCAGCGTCCCGCTCGCATTGATGATCGACCGGACGCCCAGGTCGTCATAGATGCTCATCGCGTCACCATCCCCCGCTGGCGCTCCCCATCGAGCACCGACCTCACCGCCGCGACGATCCGCCGCTCGTCACCAGGGAGCAGGCAATGCGAGCTGATCATCAATCCCCCCGCCTCGGCATTGACATGGATTGACGGCTCGCCGCTCGCTAATCGATCTCGCACCGCCGTCGCCGACCATCCTCCATCCCGTGGAAAGAGCCGGAGCACCGGCGCCGGCCATCGCTCCCAATCAGCGTCCATCTCCACGGTGAGGTCGCTCCGGCTCGCCACGCCGTCTCGAATCGCTTCGGTCTGCCGCCGGTGCTCCTGGTAGTCCGCCTCGTGATCGCGCCGCATGAAAAGGTCGAGCGCGACCCACAACCCAACCATCGCCTCCTTGCTTACCTTCATCCCGCGGCCAATACCCGCATGGGGATTCCCGTTGGCCCGCGCCGCCGCGATCAGGTCGGCACGTCCGGCCAGCATCCCGGCATCCTGCGGCCCCCGGAGGCCCTTGCCGCCGCTGTAGATCACCAGATCCGCCCCGGCCCGGATCCAGCGCCGCAGGTGGTCCACCGGGGGCAACGTTGACGCGGCATCGACGATCACCGGCACCCCTCGCTCATGCGCGATCTCGACCACGACCCCGATATCAAGCGCCCCCGGCCCGACACTCGGCGAGTCGTGGTAGGCGACCGCCGCGGTCCGCGGCCCGATCGCCTCGATCAGCTCCCACGCTTCCGTCTCCTGCGGCACGCCGATCTCGACCAGCTGGGCGCCGCCAAGACGGTACATCTGGTCGTAGTTGAGGCGGTGGCTCCGGTGGAGCACGATCTCGTTCGCGACACCGTCGCTCTCGGGGAGGCGGCGGATGCGGGCCGGGTCGGTCCCGGCGATGCACGCCGCCGCCGCCACGGCCATCCCCGCCGCGGAACCGGAGGTGACGTAGCCCGCGGCGGCGCCGGTCACCTCCGCAATCCGTTCCCCGACGCGGGCGTTCAGCTCATCGAGGACGACAAACGCGCTCGCCGCCTCGGTCATCGCCGCGCTCACCTCGGGCGGCATCAACGTTCCGCCGACCGCCGTCGTCGCGCCCCGGCCGTTGATGATGGTCCGCACCCCGAGGCGCTCGTAGATCGTGGGCTCCGTCGCGGGAACCGCCGCCAGGTCGACCATGCCGCTCACTCCGTCTCCGCCGCTTGCAGTTGCCAGGGTTCGGGATCTGAACAGTCAGGTACAAAGCTGGCCGCCGTCGGCCACCAGCATCTGCCCATGCACGAACGACGCATCGTCCGAGGCGAGAAATACAGCGACCGCGGCGATCTCCACGGGGTCGGCTCGCCTCCCGAGCGGGATCCGCCCGACGAGGTCGTCGCGCGAGAGCCCCAGCCGCTCGATCGCCGCGGTCATGTTCGCCGTGTCGGTGCCACCGGGCGCGATGCCGTTGACGCGAATCCCATGCTGACCCAGGTCACGCGCCAGGCTCCTCGTCAGCATCAGCACCCTGCCCTTGGACGCGGCGTAGGCCGGCACGTCCGCCTCGGGGACAAAGCTGTTGACCGATCCCACCGTGATGATGCACCCCGAGCCCTGGCCGATCATCACCCGGGCCGCTTCCCGCGCACAGTAGAAGACCCCGGAAAGGTTGACGTCAATGACGCGCTGCCATTGCGCGTCGGTGATCTCCGTCAGCGGTCCCAGGTAGGCCGCGGCGCCGGCGAGGGCCGCGTTGGCAACCATCACATCGAGCCGGCCCGCCTCCGCGACCACCTCGGCCACGGTCCGCGCCTCGGCGTCCGGGTCGGCCACATCGAGCTGGCGCGCCGTTGCAGGATGCCCCTGCTGGCGCAAACGCTCGACCACCGCCGCGGTGTTCTCGGCGTGGCGGCCGGTCACCCAGACCGTGGCTCCCTCACGCGCGAACCGCTCCGCGATCGCTTCCCCGATGCCAGCGCCCGCTCCGGTGATCAAGGCGATCTTCCCCGCGAGTCGTGCCGCCATCATGGCGTCCGGAGCTCGACCGTCGCGCCGGTCCGCGCCGCCTCCTCGACCGCCAGGGCGATCCGGACCGCCGCGAGCCCGTCGTCACCCGTGACCAGGGGCTCCTGACCACTCCTGAGGCAGGCGATGAAATGATCCGCCTGGCGCGCCAACGCCCCCATTGGCCGACCGTGGACCGTTGGCCAGAGGGCGGTGTCGGGCCAGGCCGCACCGTCACCGGTGGTGACGGTCAACCCCGCGTGACCACCGGCCAGCTCGACCAGCCCCCTGCTACCATGAACGTCCAGCCGTTGGTCGAACCCCGCCGGATGCCCGGCCGGCAGGATCCACCCCTCCTCAACGGTCGCGAGCGTTCCATCGTCAAAGGTCAGCACGGCCACGACCAGATCGGCGATCGGGTAGCCCTGACCCGCGAGCAGTCCGCGCCGCTCATCGGCGCGAACTGCCACCACCTCGCGCCCCAGCGTCCACCGGACGGCATCATAGTCATGGACCCCCAGAAACAGGGGCAACGAGCAGCGTCCGCGCAACCGGTCCTGAGCGTTCGCCCCATTGTGGCGGCGGGCGTAGACATAGGCCGGATCACCAATCTGCCCCGATTGCACGGCGTCGCGCAGCAGGGCATACCGGGCATCGAAGCGAAGGACATGTCCGACCATCAACGGCGTCCGGGACCGCGCGGCGGCCGCGACGATCTCCTGACTTTCTTCCAGGGTGGTCGCCAGGGGCTTCTCGACGAGGACTCCGATCCCGCCGTCAAGTGCGGCGAGGCAGGGCGAGCGGTGGGCGTCCTCGACGGTGGCGACGATCAGCCCGTGAAGCTCGCCCGTCTCGACAAGCGCGGCAGCCTCTGAAAAGGCCGGGCACCCGTATCGAGCCGCGACCGCATTCGCCGCCGCAGCATCGACGTCCGCGACGCCCGCCAGCTCAGCCGCCGGGTGATCGTGAATGAGGTGCGCGTAGGTGCGACCCATGAACCCCGCGCCGACGACACCGATGCGAACGCGTGCGTCAGCCATCGGTGCTCCGTTGTGTCGAGAGGTCCGCGACCAGATCGTTCGTCACCATCGCGCGTTCCGTCGTCTCCCGCGTGCCGATCCGCTGCCGCAGCTCGTTGATCCGCTCTTCCCAGCCATGGGCGAGCTGAAGATGCTCCCGCATCGCCTCCCGCGCGATGGCGGCATCCTCGGAACGCACCGCCACCAGCAGCGCCTGGTGGCTCTCGTGCTCGCCAGCGGCGATGTCCGGCATCGCCTGCTCGACCCGCAGCCCCTGGGCCAGGCGCGCCCGAGTGAGCAGCCGGGCCATCCGGAAGAGCACGGTGTTATGACCGGCGCGGGCGAGGGCCTGATGAAAATCGGAGGTGATCTGAGCGGTCGGTCGACCGCGCGCGACCGACCGACGCAACCGCTCCAGGATCACCTCCATCGCCTCGATGTCCCGCGCCGTCGCGCGGGTCGCCGCGAAGGCTGCCAGCTCGACCTCGACCACCATCCGGGCATCGAGCGCCTCGACCGCGGCCTCATGGGTGTAGACCTCGAACAGCGCGTCAACATCGGTCGCCGGCCGTTCGTCGCGAACATAGCAACCACTTCCAGGACGGATCTCGATCATGCCGGCGGTGGCGAGTCCCTGCAACGCCTCACGCAGGACCGGCCGGCTGACCGCGAGTTGCCGCGCCAGATCGTGCTGTGCCGGCAGCGCCTCTCCCGGGCGCAGCGGACCGGTCCGGATATAGTCGGCCAAACGCTCCATTACCGTCTGGGCGAGGGTCTGCTTCTCCACCGGCGCGAGCGTCTGCACCATCGTCTGCCGCCGACCTCCATCTCTCCTCGACGCCGCACCGTTGCCGGCGCTGTATCAGTCGTCCAAATGACGAGCGGCTTCACTATGCCGTCGAGCAGGCCACAATTGGTCTGACCTGTTGATGTGTTGACGTGTCTCCCCTATATTGCCACGTATCGGCACGCATGGCTAGAGGGTCGCTACCGGGTCGTCGGGGTAGCGATCGATGACGACGCACCTTGAGCCTGTCGCGCCCCTGATCAGCGGGCGGGGCTCGGGCATCGCCCCGGAGCGGCAATCGCCCCGGCGGAGCGTTCGGCTGGCAGCGAGTCGGAAGCGACGGAGATTCGTGTCGTCAGGAGGCCGCGCATGGCGATGAACGCAGATCGGAACGAGATCGAGCGACTGGTCGATAGCGTACTCAGCGGACGGATCGACCGGCGGGAACTGGTGCGCCGGGCGGCGGTGCTCGGGATCGCCGTGCCAGGTGTGCTCGCGATGCGAGCCGTGCCGGGCGTCGCCGCGCAGGACGCCACGCCCGCGCCGGAAGGGAAACCCGGCGGCAAGTTGCGCGCGATCGTCGTCGACGACCCGAAGTCGCTCGACATCCATCTGACGCAGCTCGCGCAATCTCGCAACGTCATGGAAAGCATCTATGACACGCTGACCTACCTCGATGCCGCCGATCCGGCCTTCACCACGAAGGGACGCCTGGCCAAAGAGTGGACCTTCACCGAGCCGACCAAGCTCGACATGAAGCTCCAGGAGGGCGTGACCTTCCATGAGGGACAGGACTTCACCGCCGACGATGTCAAGTGGACGATCGAGTACGTGAAGAATCCCGATACCGCCTCGCCGAACGCGGCGATCCTCGATCAGATCGACTCGGTCGAGGTCCTCGACCCGCTGACCGTCAGGCTCAACCTCAAGAATCCCTGGCCGGCGCTGCCGCAGAACCTGACCACCATCCAGATCTACTCCAAGTCCGCGACCAAGGAGTCGATCACCACCAAGCCGAACGGCACCGGCCCCTTCGTCTGGAAAGAGTGGATCCCCGGGCAGCGGATCACGATCACCAAGAACCCGAACTATTGGATCCCCGGCCGACCCTACCTTGACGAGATCGAGTTCCGCCCCATCAAGGAGAAGGCGACCAGCCTCTCGGTGATGGAGGCCGGCGATGCCGAGGTCTTCTTCACCCCGGAGCTGAAGGACAAGGAGACGATCGACGGCGACGCATCGCTCAAGTCCGTCATCTCGCTGCTCAACGACGCCGGCTATGTGATGTACATGAACAACAGCCGCCCGCCGATGAACAGCCAGTCGCTGCGCGCGGCCTGCTCCTACGCCCTGGACCGCCGGACCTACTTCGAGGCGTTTTTGTCGAGCCAGGGCGAGAAGAACACCAGTCCCTGGGCCAAGCAGCACTGGGCCTACAACCCGATCAACGATGATGCCTTCGAGTACGACCTCGACCGCGCCAAGAGTCTGCTCGAAGAAGGCGGCATCAAAGACGGCAAGGGCGCGGATGGCAAGCAGATCTCGCTCAACCTGGTCTACCCCGCCGGTTACCCGGAGTGGAAACAGGGCTCGGAGATGTTTCAGGCCGCGATGAGCGAGCTCGGCATCGACGTCAAGGTTGAAGAGCTCGAGCTCGCGACCTGGATCGACCGGATCGTCACCACCGACCAGTATGATCTTTCCTGGGACTATCACTTCCAGCGCGCGGTCGATCCGGCCTGGACCCTGTCGCTCGCCTTCTTCTACCCACCGGTGGCGGGGAATATCTCGCGCTACAAGGACGAGAAGATGGTCGAGCTGATCACCCAGGGTGGTAGCGAGCTCGATCAGGAGCAGCGCAAGAAGGCGTACTTCGCCTTCCAGGAGCGATGGAATGAGATCGTTCCCGGTCTGATCATCGGAGAGTTCGTGCTTTATCACGCCGTCGCGAAGTCGGTCGAGGGGTTTGCCACCCACCCGCTCTTCTTCCAGGACTTCCGGAACGTCTGGCTGAACGTCTAGCACGATCCGCGTACCCTGGAGACTCAACCGTGGCCGCGGTCCAGCGGAGACCGCGGCCACGGCGAGGAACGGCGCCAGCGACCAGGCGACATCTGACCCCTACGAACGGGTCGCCGCGTTGGAGAACGAAGCGGTCAGCGTGACGCGGATCGGCGGCCTGCTCGTCTGACCGGCGAGCGATCCGGTCGCCTGGGGCGGCGGCCGCTACCCCGGCACTCCCATCCAACCAACGATGAGGCGGCAGACGATGGGCGCATACATTATTCGACGGCTGGTTCAGGCGATACCGACGCTGTTCCTGATTACAGGGATCGTCTTTCTCGTCGTCTACTTCATCCCCGGCGATCCCGGCGCGGTAATCCTCGGCCAGGCGGCGACGCCCGATGCGCTGGCGCGCATTCACCACCAGATGGGGCTCGATGATCCCCTGCCGATCCGCTACGGCCGCTGGCTCGGGGATATCCTGACCGGGGATCTCGGAAAATCGAGCATCAGCCGGCAGCCGGTCTGGACGCTGCTCGGACGGGCGTTGCCGGTCACCCTCTACCTGACGCTGCTCTCCGTCCTGATCGCCCTGCTGATCTCGATTCCGACCGGCATCATCGCCGCCCTCAAGCGCAACACCTGGGCCGATGTGCTCTGCACCACCTGGGCGCTGCTCGGCGTCTCAATCCCGGGGTTCTGGCTCGCCATCCAGTTCGTCTATCTCTTTGGCGCCCGCCTGCAGTGGGTGCCGCTGCAGGGCTATATCGCCCCCCGCGACGATTTTGGGGCGAGCGTGCGCACGATGCTGCTCCCGGCGCTGACGCTCGGCGTCTTCCTGTCGGGACCGCTGATGCGCTACCTCCGCTCCAGCGTCCTCCAAACACTATCGCAGGAGTTTGTCCTGGTGGCGCGCGCAAAGGGCCTGGCCGAGCGGCGGGTGCTTTTCGGTCACGTCCTTCGCACCTCACTCATCCCCTTCGTCACGGTGCTCGGGGTCCAGCTCGGCTACCTGCTCGGCGGCGCCGTCGTGATCGAGACCGTCTTCACGCTGCCCGGCGTCGGTTATCTCGCCGTCAGCGCCATCAATGATCGCGATTATCCGGTCGTCCAGGGCGTCGTTCTGGTCGTGGCGATCGGGTTCGTGCTGATCAATATCCTGGTCGATGTGATGTACTCGGTGCTCGACCCCCGTATCCGGGTCGGTCACGGCGGCGTCTGATGAGCGACCTGGCCGGACCAATGGCCGCCTCGACCCTTGCCCGCTCGACGCGCCCCCGACGCGAAGCCGCACCTCGTCGTCTCCTGACCGCGGCGCGGACCTGGAAAACGTTCTCCCTCGGTCTCGCCATTATCGCTGTCTTCGCGGTTTGCGCTCTCTTTGCCCCACAGGTGGCGCCCTTCCAGCCGGCCAAGCCCGATTTCACCGCGGTTCGGCAGCCACCGGGGCAGGAACATCTCTTCGGCACCGACGATAAGGGTCGCGACATTCTCAGCCGCGTGGTCTACGGCACGCGTGTCTCGTTTGCGATCGCCCTGCTGTCGGTGGCGCTGGCGACCGCGATCGGGCTCCCACTCGGCCTGACCTCCGGCTACTTCGGCGGCTGGGTCGACGCCGTCATCAACCGTCTCGTCGATGCGGTCTTCGCCTTTCCCCCGATCCTGATGGCGATTGCGGTGATGGCGATTCGGGGCAATGGTGAGCTCAGCGCGACGATCGCGATCGGTCTGATCGCGATCCCGGAGTTCGCCCGGGTCTCCCGGGCGGCGATGATCTCGGAGAAAGAGAACGATTACGTGCTGGCGGCGCGGGCAATCGGCTGCTCCGTGCCACGCATCATCTTTGTCGGCATCCTCCGCAATACCCTGGGACCGCTGGTCGTCTTGATCTCGCTCGGGTTTGCGTTCGCCATCCTCAACGAGACCGCGCTGAGCTTTTTGGGGCTCGGGGCACAGCCGCCAACGCCGTCGTGGGGCGCCGACATCGCCGCCAGCCGGCGCTATATCCGCGATGCGCCCTGGCTCTCGATCTTTCCCGGCCTGGCCATCTTCTTTCTCGTGATGGCACTCAACCTCGTCGGCGACGGTCTCCGCGATCTGCTCGACCCCCGCCGTTCCCGTCGCTGAGACAGCCACCCCTGCAACGAAGACACCGCCGGGTTTGCCACGCCGGAGCGATCCCTGCCGTTGCCCGCCGTCACGCGGTCTCCGCCGACGCCACCATAAAGCAGAGCTCACCCGCCCGCACGGCGGGCATCGCGCGCGCCGCCCACAGCGTCCCGTCGATGGGGCTCGCGATCTCGGCGACCGGAGCCCCGAAGAGATCGACGATTGTCGCCAGCCGGTCGCCAGCCACCACGTCGTCGTGGAGTCGTCGCGTCGATCGCAGAAATCCGGTTGCTGGCGCGATGATATCGAGCGTCGATCGGGGTGAGCCGCCGTACCGCGCGGTCATTGGCCATTCCGGACAGATCCCGAGGTATCCCAGCAAGCTCGCCAATCCCCGCTCGAAGAGGTCGACATCGAGCGGATCGCAGCCGGCCCGGCCGGTTGTCTCCGTCCCCAGGGTGGTGATCCCGCCCCGCGCGGTCTCGGCGTTGAAGGGGCCGGGGCTATCGGGAATAGCCCAGAGGCGCTCAAGACCGAAGTGCCGCGCCGCCTCCTCCGCCCGCGCCCGCCCACCTCCGGTACCTTCGCGAAAGCCGATCAGTGGCGCAAAGGGCACATCGGCGCTGCCACTGTGGAAGTCGATGAAGAGATCGTCCGGCGTCAGGTTGCGGAGCACCAACCCAAGCAGCTGATCCGCCAGAACGTGACTGAGGGAGCCGGCAGGATCACCGGGAAAGATCCGCGCCAGGTTCAGCCCGTCGATATGAAGCGGCGCCACGCGCGTTCGGGCCTCGTAGGCGAACGGGTTGGCCACGACGATGCCGAGAAACGTCCCCCGCATCGTCTCAACATCCAGGCGACCGTAGACGCGGCGAATCGCCTCCATCCCCTCGTACTCATCGCCGTGTATCCCAGCCACCGCCAGTAGCGTCCTGCCAGGCTGTCGCCCCTTTACCAGCAGCGCCGGCACCGCGACCGAACCAGCCAGCGCCCCCGCGACGTCCAGCCACAGTGGCGTCCGCGCGCCCGGTGGAACGTTGTCGATCGAGAGATCCGCGAGTACGCGACGCTCGCTCATCGTCGTTCCCCGCGCGCCATGCCTGCCCCAGCCTTTCAGTCCAGCTCGACCACGGTCATCGTCTCGACGTGTAACGCGGTAGAGCTCGACCGTTTCCGATCTCCGGCAACGAGCCGTGACCCCGCCCAATCGATGGTCAGGCAAGGAGCTGACATCGAGTGGGGTTGGAACGTCGGACCATGCGTCATGGCCCCGTGTTCGGCACGGCGTCGGCCGGGGTCTCGAACGTGCCTTGCTCCGGCGCGTTCTTGAAGAGCTGGTAGAGGATGATCGCGCCGAAGGTCCCCAGGGCGATCCCGCCGAGCTCGAAGTCGCCAAACCGGAGCGTGTAGTTCGCCGCGCCGACGATCAGCGTCACCGAGGCGACGAAGAGGTTCACCCCGCGGGTGAAATCGACCCGATTGTCGACCCAGATCCGCGCGCCGGTCGCCGCGATTAACCCGAACAGCACGGTGGTGACGCCCCCCAGCACCCCGAGCGGGATCGAGCCAATCAACGCCCCGAACTTCGGCGACAGACCGAGCACGATCGCGACAACCGCGGCGACGACGAAGATCAGGGTCGAGTAGACCCGGGTCACCGCCATCACCCCGATATTCTCAGCGTAGGTCGTCACCCCGGTCCCCCCACCCAGTCCGGCGACGATCGTCGCCAGCCCGTCGCCCAGGAAACCCCGGCCGAGGTACGGCATCAGGTCGCGATCGGTCATCGCCGACACCGCCTTGATATGGCCCGTGTTCTCGGCGACCAGCACCACCGCCACCGGGGCAATCAGTGAGATCGCACTCCACGAGAAGGAGGGACCAACGAAGTTCGGCATCCCGAACCAGGCCGCCTGCCGCACCGGGCGGAAATCGACACCGTGGATGTCGATGCCCAGCAGGGAGCGCCCCGCGACGGAGGTCCCGCCGATCATCAAGGCGGCGAGGTAACCGAATGCGGTCCCGAGCAGGATCGGCAGCCGGCCGAGCAGCCCCCCGGCAAAGAGCGCCACGACGAAGATCGCCAGAATCGTGACGATCGCGATGAATGGGTCGTTGGCGGCGAGGTCGCGCGCCGACCCGGCCAGGTTCAACCCGATGATCGCGACGACCGCCCCCGTCACCAGCGGTGGCATCAAGGCATCGATCCATCCCGACCCCGTCAGCTGCACCAGCAGGCCGATCGCGGCGTAAACCACCCCGGCGACGATAATGCCACCGAGCGCCTCCGGGATCGCCGCGCCGTCAAACGTGCCGGCCGACGCCGAGCCGACCACCGCCGCGACCGGTCCGATAAAGGCGAAGCTGGAGCCGAGATAGCTGGGAACGCGGCCACCGACAGCGATGAAGAAGATCAAGGTCCCGATTCCCGAGAAGAGAATCGCCAGGTTGGGATCGAACCCCATGATCAGCGGCGCCACCACCGTCGCCCCGAACATCGCCAGCACATGCTGGCAGCCGAGCGCGAGTGTGCCTCCCCATGGCAGCCGCTCGTCCGGCTCGATGATTCCGGACCGCTTCTCCCGCCACCGCGCGGTCGTCAGCATCCCATTCTCCCTCCTCACCCCTCAGCCGCCCTGCCTCCCAGTCAGCCTGTCGCTCGCCGGCGCTCCCTCAGCGGGTCGGCATCAGTCGTCTCCCCGCTGTATCTGGCGCTCGACCACGAACAGGTCTGGCCCGGTCGTCGCGCCCGGCTATCTCGCCCCTGGCGCACGTCCCGATCGATCCTCAACGGGCGTTGAGGATCATCCTGACCTCGACTGATCGCCGCGCGCCAGCTCGCTGATTCGCACGACTCGCCCCTCCGCGGCGGAGCGATTGGCAGCCTCCGCGAGCGCGCTGAGATCGGTGGCGATCGCCACGTTGTCAGGGGAGCGCGTCCCGGAGGTGATGTTCTCGACCCAGCGCGCGAACGGCATCGGACCGTCGGCCGGCAGGTCGGTCTGCACGGTCCAGTCGTCCTCGCCATCGCGTCGCACCCGCAGCCGCGCGTCGGGAACGCCATAGAGCAGGCTTCCCTCGGTGCCGTGGATCTCGATGCTGTAGGGGGAGCGGCCCACGAGCCCGACCTCCGCCACCCCGAGCGCCCCATCGGCATAGCTCAAGGTCACCACCGCATGGTCCTCGACCGCTCGCCCGGTGACAAAGCCGTACCCCGCGCTCACCCCCTCCGGCATGCCCAGGAAGTGACGCAGCAGATAGAGTGGGTGGGCGCCGAGATCGATCAACGCCCCACCGCCGGCCGCGACCGGATCGAAGAAGCGGCCGGGCAACCAGCCATCGGGGTCCTTCTCGGTCCGCAGCGCTCCCTCATGGGCGACCCGAACGCGGGCATAGGTCAGGCGACCGAGCGTCCCGTCCGTCAGCACCTGGTCGATCGCCCGCGTGTATCCCGCCGCCAGACGTGGCAACGAGACGACGAACGCCACACCCGACGCGTCGACCGCACTGACGATCTGGTCAGTCGCCTGCAGGGTCGGGGCGATCACCTTCTCGGTGAAGATGTGCTTGCCCGCCCGTGCCGCCGCCGGGATCACCTCGGCATGGTCGGCGGTCGCGGTCGTCACCACCACCCCGTCCACCTCCGGCATCGCCAGCAGCTCATCCATGCGCTCGACGAAGCGGACGCCGCGGCTCGCCGCTTCCGCCCGGCCTCGCTCCGGATCCTCGTCCCAGACCGCAACAAGGTCCGTCTCCGGGTGCGCCTCCGTCTCCCGCGCGTAGTCCTTCGCATGGACATGCCAGAACGAGAGAACCGCGATCTTCGGCACGAACGTCCCTCCCTTAACGCGCCGGCTCGACACCAAAGACGCGTTCGCTTCACGTCACCCATCCGCACATCCTGGCCACGCTCCTCCGCCAGGGGGTGCGACGCACGACCCCGCATGCACGGTCGAGCCGCGGAACGGACGTCCGGTCGCCTCGCCGTTCTCCCTGACGACTCAGCGGCCGGCGATCTACGCACCCATGCCCGGCCCCCAACGATCCCTGGTCACGATCCTCGGCTAGCAAACCCAAGCATTCCCAACCCGTCGACCCCGATCGCGGGGGGATCCAGCTGGACGCCGGTGACGTTGATCCCGGCGAAGGGACGAATCCCGAAGGCCCGCGCCAGGTGCTCGTGCGGCCGGTTATATCCCTTGATCAGCGGCGTCACCCAGGCCACCACCTCGACCCGCACCGCGATCGGCCGCTGGTCACCGGTCGCCGCGCGGTGACGGCGCACAAAGTCGTCGATCGCCGCCTGACCGACCGCGACGGCGCTCTCACTGACTGCCCGGCTCATCGTCGCCTTGTCGATGATGTCGTCGGCGCCCGCCGCCCGCAGCGACAACGTCGGGTGAGGTTCGTCATGTTGCGTCGCGAGCTGGGGCTCGACGATGCCATCGACGATGTCCTGCACCGCATCGAGGTCGGCGCTGATCACCACATCCCCCTCCCCGGTGTAGGAGGGAATCACAAACGCGCCCGGCGGGAAACTCGCGGCCAGCACACCCTCGAGTGGGATTCGCCCTTTCTTCAGCAACACCGCCGGCAACCCGGAGGCGAGCGCGTACATCGAGCCGACCGGATAGCCCGACATCCCCGGCACGAGCAGCAGATCGACCCGCGCCTCCTGCAGGTGAGCCGCCGCTTCCGCGATATGCGCGCCGATATACTCCGGGCGAGCCGCCGTCTTGAGCAGGCTGCCATACTCGATCCCGACCCCGCCGCCGGAAAACACCTTCACCGCGCCGAGCCGGAGCAGCCCGGTCAGCAGCGCCCGCGCCCCCGGCGAGAGCGGCGACCCCTCGATCGCCGCCGCGGCATCTCGAAACGAGGTATACGGACCGGTCGCGATCGGAGGACGAATCTCCTCCCGGGTTCGCTCGTAGCGGGGCAGCAACGCCGCCGGTGTCCCGTTCGGTCCGACCTGCATCCTGCCTGGCTCCCTCCGCGCGTCACGGTGGCGATGTCCGTTCACCCATGGTCCGCGTATTCTACGCGCATCCGTCCGTCCACGATACTGTCCGTTGATGAGGGGGTCCCGCGATGCCGTCGTTGCTGGTGCACCACGCCGATCTCCTGGTCACGATGGACGATGCTGGCACCACCTGGGCCGACGGCGCGCTCTCCATCGAGAATGGAGTGATCCGCCAGGTCGGTCCAACCGCCGATCTTCCCGCGACCGCCGATCGCGTCATCGACGCCCATGGGCTGGTGATCCTGCCAGGACTCGTCAACACCCATCACCACTTCTTCCAGACGCTGACCCGCAACCTCCCCGCGGCCCAGAACGCGGGGCTCTTCGACTGGCTCCGCGTCCATTACCCGATCTGGTCCCGCCTGACGCCAGAAGCGATCGCCGTCTCAAGCAAGGTGGCGATCGCTGAGCTGATGCGCTCAGGTTGTACCACCGCCAGCGATCACACCTATCTCTGGCCGAACGGCGCCCGGCTCGACGACCAGATCGAGGCCGCCACCGAGCTGGGGATCCGCTTTCACGCTAGTCGCGGCTCAATGTCGGTCGGCGAGTCGAAGGGGGGGTTGCCTCCGGACAGCGTGGTCGAGGACGAGGCGTCGATCCTCCGCGACTCCCAGCGCGTGATCGAGACCTTCCACGATCCCGCGCGTTTCTCGATGCTCCGGATCGTCCTCGCTCCCTGCTCGCCGTTCTCCGTCTCGCCCGACCTGATGCGGGAGAGCGTGGCGCTCGCGCGCGCCTCCGGCGTCCACAGCCATACCCACCTGGCCGAGACGCGCGACGAAGAAGCCTACTGCCAGGCAACCTTCAACCGGACACCGGTCGAACTCGCCGAGGAGCTCGGCTGGACCGGACCGGACGTCTGGCACGCCCACATGGTCCATGCCCACCCACCGGAGGTGCAACGACTCGGCGCTTCCCGCACCGGCATCGCGCATTGCCCGACGTCGAACATGCGTCTTGCCTCTGGAATCGCGCCGCTCCGCTCCTGGATCGACGCCGGCTGCCGCGTCGGGCTCGGCGTCGATGGCTCCGCCTCGAACGATGGCAGCCACCTCCTTGCCGAAGCGAGACAGGCGATGCTGCTGCAACGGGTCGGCGGTGACCCGGCCGCGCTCGGCGCCCACGAGGCGCTCTGGCTGGCCACCCGAGGCGGCGCGGAGACGCTGGGCAGGGACGACATCGGCTTCCTCGCCCCAGGTCTGGCTGCCGACGCGATCGGGGTGAGGCTCGATGAGCTCGGCTTCGCCGGGGGCGCCGTCCACGACCCGCTGGCGGCCCTCATCTTCTGCCAGTCGCAAAACGTCGACCTCAACATCATCAACGGCCGCGTCCGCATCGAGGACGGCGCCTTCGTCGATCTCGATCTCCCACCGCTGATCGCCCGCCACAACGCCATCGCCCGCGCCCTCGTCCGCGACGAGCTCCGCTAGGCCGAACGATTCGTGGCGGAGCCCCGCCGCGCGGTGAGCCAGGGAGATCCCGTCCACCCGGTCCCTCCACCCACTGCGCGTGCCCACCCGCCATGTCGCGGTGGGGACTCCGGGGCAGCAAGCAGCGCCCCTACCACGGTGGGTGGATGATCGGCTCTCCGATTCGCTGGGGCCCCGCGGTCTGCCTCACGGGCGCATGGCATGCGCCCCTACCACGGTGGGTGGCGTCGTCGCCGGAGTGGGCATCCGACGCATGGCGTCCTGGATTTTGATGGTGCGCCACATGAACGTCTACCGGGCAGGTCCAGGGAGACCCGAAGGACATCTGCACCGCCGGATACCCTGCCCCATCTCGCCCGGGGGTAGGGGCGTTACTTGCCGCGCCCGCTGGTGCGGGTCGCGCAGTCCCCACTACCATGATGCGACTCATCACCCTTTCGTGGTAGGGACGCCTGGCATGCGCCCGTCGATGTGGAACACGCGGTCCGCGCACGCCATCACGCGGATCATCACCCTCCGTTCGGTCGAGGCGCATGGCATGCGCCCGTGGGGGCAGCTCGTGCGCGCACCGCACCCCTCGGAGCGGAACGCCACCCCCGCTTGTGGTAGGGGCGCCGCTTGCTGCGCCCAGGTGCCCGACCGCCGCGGAACGGTCTGGTCGTGGTAGGGGCACATGGCATGCGCCCTGGTGCCTAACCGCAACGGGGCGGTTGGGACACGGAGGAACCGGACAATCGCCGGCGCACCCCATGACATCACACAACGCTGCTCGCTCCGCCTCAACTACCCCGTGACCGCGTTTCAGCGCCCATGTCGGTCATCGGAACGATCTGGCTGCGAACGAGAGCGACTCGGATCGCTACCATTCGCCGGTCCGGCTCACCCCCCAAACACCTCACCGAGGTCGACCCGCACCCCGGGCAACGAGCCGACCTCAACCATCCCGCCGTCATACCGCTGCTCCGCATAGGTCCCATCGGCACGGCGCCGCCATGCGGTCAGAGTGCGGTCATACGGATGCAGCCGCCAGATCGCCATGCCGCCGGTATCGGTCGATCTTGACGTCCGTGTCGTCGCGATCCGGCGAATCCCAAACCTCGACGACGAGCGGCACGGAAGCATCGTAGACCTCAAGGACGTTCGGACGGCCCCGAAGCGGCACGGTGAGCGCGTGCGGGACCACGAGCACGTCCGGCACGAAGCAGGTGAGGTGAAAGCGTTGCGACGAGCAGCGCACCCGACCGCCATTGATACGCACGGAGAAGGTGCCCCGGTCGAGTTGGCCCGCCAGTTGAAATCCCAACTCAGACACCGCGTCGTTGTGATCCCATGACCCGGTGCCTTTGGTATGAAGTCGGCCGTCGTGGAGCTCCCACGCACCCTCGACATCCTCCATCGCGACCCGCGCATAGGTTGCCCAGGTGACCGGCATAGCAGCTCCGCTCTCCCAACCGTGAGCGATCGTCTTCCAGGTCAGATACGCTCAGTTTACCCCCGCTCCTCACGCACATACGGCCGGCCCAGCACGGCCGGCGCCCCGATCCGGCGGCGGGCGGTCTCCCGCGTCGCCAGCACCAGCACGATGATCGTGAAGAGATACGGCAGCATGCTCAGGAAGAACGACGACACCCCGACCCCGGCGCCCTGCAGACGGAACTGCCCCGCTTCAACGCCACCAAAGAGATAGGCGCCGACCGCGGCCCGCGCCGGGTTCCAACCCGCGAAGATGACCAGCGCCACCGCGATCCAGCCGCGACCCGCCGTCATGTTCTCCGACCAGCCGGGATTGGTTCCGAGCGAGATCGCCGCCCCACCCAGCCCCGCCAGCGCACCCCCGGCGATCACGTAGCCGTACCGCAGCGCCGCCACACTGACACCCATCGCATCGGCCGCCTCCGGCCGCTCGCCGAGCGCCCGCAGATGCAGTCCCGGCCGCGTCCGGAAGACATACAGCCAGAGCAGCGGCACGACCAGGTACGACGCGTAGACGAGGGCATCCTGGCGAAAGAGGATCGTCCCCAGCCGCGGAATCTCGGCGAGTCCCGGCACGGCCAGCTTCCGGAACGCATCCTTCGGCGTCTGACCGACCAGACTCTGACCCAGGAACGCCGACAACCCGCCACCGAACAGGGTCAGCGCCAGCCCGCTGACCACCTGGTTGGCCCGCAGCGTCACGGTCAACAGGGCATGGATCGTCGCCATCGCCCCGCCGACCGCGAGGGCCGCCAGCGCGCCGGCCCAGGCGCTCCCCGTCCACTGCGAGGCGGCAAACCCGCCCAGCGCCCCCATCAGCATCATCCCCTCGACTCC
>JAABUR0100001054.1_pt1 | contig 52417 bp, 41 predicted proteins | sample 5560091 | NCBI WGS metagenome assembly JAABUR01 (sample SAMN10711879, study PRJNA513375) | rock metagenome | isolation source: Antarctica rocks | place: Antarctica: Victoria Land, University Valley sud | reverse complement strand
CGTCAACGTCGTCTTGCCATGGTCGACGTGCCCGATCGTCCCCACGTTCAAATGCGGCTTCGTCCGCTCAAAACGCTGCTTCCCCATCTCGTCGCTCCTCTGTTTCCTCTATCGTCCGGTTCCGCTCCGGACCTCGATTGCTGCTGTTATGCCGTCCGCGCGATCATGCTGTCGGCCGATCGCCGGTCGCTCGTCCTAAGCTCGATTCGCCTTTGCCAGAAACTCCTCAAGCAGGTTCTGGGGCAACGGCGCGTAGTGATCAAACTGCATCGAGTAGACCGCGCGACCCTGACTCATCGAGCGCAGATCGGTCGCGTAGCCGAACATCGTCGCCAGGGGCACGTTGGCACGGACCACCTGGGCCCCAGCCCGCATCTCCATCCCCTGGATCTGTCCGCGGCGAGAGTTGAGGTCGCCGATCACATCGCCCATGAAGTCGTCCGGTGTCACGACCTCGACTTCCATTACCGGCTCAAGGATGACCGACTTTCCTCGTCTGATCGCTTCCTTCAACGCGAGCGAACCGGCAATTTTGAACGCCATCTCCGACGAGTCCACGTCGTGGTACGAGCCGTCGACGATCGTCGCCTTGACGTCGACCACCGGGAAGCCGGCCTGACCTCCGGTCAGCATGGCCTCCCGAATACCCTGGTCCACTGGGGCAATGTATTCCCGCGGCACCGAGCCACCGACGATCTTGTCAACGAACTCGTAGCCCACCCCGCGCTCCTGCGGTGCGAACTCGACGATAGCGTGACCGTATTGGCCTTTGCCGCCGGACTGCCGAACATGCCGGCCTTCCGCGCGCACGGGAACAGTAATGGTTTCCTTATAGGCGACCTGGGGCCGACCGACGTTAGCGTCGACCCGGAACTCTCGCATCATGCGGTCAACGATGACCTCAAGATGGAGCTCACCCATCCCCTCGATCACCGTCTGACCGGTCTCCTCGTTGGTCCGCAGCCGGAACGTCGGGTCTTCCTCGGCGAGGCGCACCAGAGCGGCGCCCATCCGGTCCTGGTCGACCCGAGTCTTCGGCTCAATCGAGACCGAAATGACTGGCTCAGGGAAGGTGATGGTCTCAAGAACAACGGGGTTCGCCGGATCGCAGAGCGTATCACCGGTGAATGTGGACTTCAGCCCGATGACAGCGCAGATATCGCCGGCGCGGACTGAGCTGATTTCTTCCCGGTGATTAGAATGCATCAGCAAGAGCCGGCCGACGCGCTCTCGTTCACCTTTGCTCGAGTTCAAGGCATAGCTTCCAGCATCGAGCCTGCCAGAATAGACCCGGATGTAGGCGAGCTTGCCGACGTGCGGGTCGGCCACGATCTTGAACGCCAGCGCCGAGAAGGGCTGGCCATCGGCGACACTACGCTCGACCTCGTCTCCCGACCGCGGCTCGATCCCCACCACGGGCGGCACATCGAGCGGTGATGGCAGGTAGTTGACGATCGCGTCAAGCATCTGCTGAACGCCCTTGTTCTTGAGGGCGCTTCCACACAGGACCGGGACCAACAATCCGCTGACCGTCGCACCGCGAAGAGCAACCCGGAGCTCGTCCGCCCCGAGCTCCTCGTCTTCGAGATAGCGCATCATCAGGGTTTCATCCGACTCGGCGATCATCTCGACGAGTTGACGACGGGACTGCTTGACCCGCTCAACCATGTCGGCCGGAACATCGGTCTCCTCGATGTTCTGACCCATCTCGTCGTGAAAGATGAACGCGCGCTCCTCCAGCAGATCAACGATCCCGAGGAAGTTGGACTCGGCACCAATCGGCAACTGGACAGGAACGGGACGCGCCTTTAAGCGATCGACGATCATCTCAATCGTACGCTCGAATGACGCGCCGATGCGATCCATCTTGTTGACGAAGCAGATCCGCGGCACACCATATTTGTCGGCCTGCCGCCAGACCGTCTCGGACTGCGGCTCCACTCCCGCCACAGCGTCGAAAACCACCACCCCGCCATCGAGGACACGAAGCGACCGTTCCACCTCGACGGTAAAGTCGACGTGGCCGGGAGTATCGATAATGTTGATTCGGTGTTCGTCCCAGATGCACGTCGTCGCGGCGGCGGTGATGGTGATGCCCCGCTCGCGCTCCTGTGGCATCCAGTCCATGGTCGCGGCGCCCTCGTGCACCTCACCGGGCCGGTGCACCTTACCGGTGTAATAAAGGATGCGCTCGGTCGTCGTCGTTTTGCCGGCATCGATGTGCGCGATGATGCCGATATTCCGGGTCTTGGCAAGACGACCCTGCGATTCGTCGATGCCTGGTCGTGTCGCGGTCGCGGTACTCATGGCTCCCCTTGAAGCGGTGTGAACTGCAGCCTCATCGTCGTGGATGTGGGTCGCCGTCCAACGTGGACGATCGATCGAAGTCGCCTGGTACTAGAACCGTCCATAGTGCGAGAACGCGCGGTTTGCTTCAGCCATCCGGTGGGTGTCTTCGCGGCGTTTGATCGTCGCTCCGACGCCATTGAATGCATCAAGCAGCTCGTTCGCGAGCTTTTCCTGCATCGACTTACCCGGTCGACCACGGGCCGACATCAGCAGCCACCGCATGGCGAGCGACTGGCGACGCGCACCTTCGATTTGGACTGGCACCTGGTACGTCGTGCCGCCAACGCGGCGCGCCTTCACCTCGAGGACCGGTGTCGCGTTGTAGAGTGCCTGCTCAAACACTTCCAATGGCTCACGTCCACTTCGCGCCTGGACCGTCTCCATCGCGCTATAGACGATTCGCTCCGCGAGTCCCTTTTTGCCACGCTCCATCACCCGATTGATGAATCGAGCCAGCACTTCGCTGTTGTACTTCGCATCCGGCAACAAGATTCGCCGCTGGACTTTTGAACGACGTGGCATAGCACTCCCTCGATTCCAACTCTGATGCCTGAACGGAGGCCGAGAAGAGCACTCGCACTCCGCTGCCGATTTTTTCCGCCGCGACCCGCCTCGGCGCTACGGGACACGTCATCCTCCTAAGCACACGAAAAAGCGGTCAACGCCCTAGGAGACGTCGGGCCGCTTTTCGTACCAAAATTCGATCATTTGCACCGAATCGGAGAACGCTCTCGGCGAAAGCCACCCCATAGCCGGGAGCCTTCAACGACGAACTACTTCTTCGGCGCCTTGGTTCCATACTTCGACCGCGCCTGCTTGCGGTTTTCAACACCGCGGGCATCCAGGGTTCCCCGAACGATGTGATAGCGCACGCCGGGCAAGTCCTTGACTCGTCCACCGCGCACCAGCACCACCGAGTGCTCCTGCAGATTATGCCCTTCGCCCGGGATGTACGCGGTGACCTCCATACCGTTGGTCAGCCGCACCCGTGCGATCTTGCGCAAAGCCGAGTTGGGCTTCTTGGGCGTCATGGTTTTGACTTGAGTACAAACTCCGCGCTTCTGCGGTGAGTTCGTTCCGCGACGCAGCTGACCCGCGTAGCGACCGACCGCATTGTTCGTGAAGCCCAGGGCTGGCGCCTTCGTCTTCTTCTTGACGTCCTTTCGGCCCTTTCGAACCAATTGGTTGATCGTCGGCACGAATACTCCTAGCCGGACAGGGAGCTTGTCTCGACCGTGCTCTGCCCGCGGGCAGCTGCGGCGCCACCTGTCTCGTGAGGTTCATCTTGAGTGTTGCTCGACCCACGGACCGAACACAACCTCACTCGTGTCCCCGCTCGTCACGGGCACAAGCGTCGATTCTACGCGGCATGGGCCATCCCGTCAAGGCAACCGATCAGCCTCGGACGCGGGCGTTGCCCAGGAGCGGGCCATCATCCGCTCCTGGGCACCAGGCGGGCTAACGCTCGGCAGATTCGACCGCCCCATCGACCGGCTCAGCCGGATCGACGTCCGGCTCTTTGGCATCTAGCGCGGCAGCATCACCGCCATCGGGCACCAGCCCGGCCGCCATCAGCTCGGCGAGATCTTCATCACTGGCTGGCTCGATCGGCTCCAGCGTTGCGGTCGCGGTCATTCCATCGAGCGTCACCTGATCGAGGACGGAGACAGCCTTGCCGCGGACGACCCCATAACCCGACCCCGCCGGGATCAGCTTCCCGATGATGACGTTTTCCTTGAGGCCGCGAAGGTGATCGACCTTGCCGTTGATTGCGGCCTCCGTCAGCACTCGAGTCGTTTCCTGGAACGAGGCCGCTGAGAGGAACGAATCGGTCTCAAGCGAGGCCTTGGTGATCCCGAGCAGCACCGGCATGGCGGTCGCTGGCTCGCCACCCTGGGCCATGATCTCCTCATTGATCTGGTTGAATTCGAAGCGATCGATGCGCTCATCCTGAACGAAGTCGGTGTCGCCGGGGAAGATGATGCTCACCTTCCGCAGCATTTGCCGGCAAATAACTTCAATGTGCTTATCGTTCGTATTGACGCCCTGCGAGCGGTAGACCTTCTGGACCTCGTCGATGATATAGCGTTGCACCGCTGCTCGACCTTGCGTTAGCAGAATCTGCTGGGGATCTTTCGCTCCGTCGGTGAGCTGCTGACCGGGCGTGACCTGGTCCCCATCTTCAACGAAGATCTGATAGGCCACGGCCACCGGATGCTCGTCTCGCTCCTCTCGTTCGTTGCGAACGTAGATGGTGCGGCCATCAACGAAGTAATGACCCTCGAGATTGGCAATCAGCTTCTGGTCGTCGGGACCGGTCGCCAGTACCGTCTTGTCTTTGATGACCTGGGTCCCGGGAGCCTGTGCCGGCTCCCAGCCCACGTCCAGGCGGTACGGGCGTGATTCCTGCTCGGTGCTGGTGATGACGAGGATACGACCGGCATCGGTCTGCTCGATGGAGACCGTGCCGTCCTTGTCCGCCAGCAAGGCAGACGCCTTCGGCTGCCGGGCCTCAAAGAGCTCCTCGACGCGAGGGAGACCAGTGGTGATGTCCGCGCGAGCCACTCCACCCGTGTGGAAGGTTCGCATCGTCAGCTGAGTTCCTGGCTCGCCAATCGACTGAGCCGCGATGATGCCGACCGCTTCCCCTTCATCAACCAGCTCGCCACTCGCGAGATTTCGGCCATAACACGCCTTGCAAACGCCGTGCGTCGCGTCGCACGCCATCACCGATCGAAGCTCGAGTTGCTCCACACCGGCCTCAAGAAGATCGCCCACCCGATCGCGCACGGTCCCGTCCGGAAGCGGCATCCGGTCACTGAGCTCCTCGCCTCGCTCGGCGATGATCTCCCCCGTCTCAGGATGCGCCACGGGGGTGGCGAGGATGCGACCGGTGATCCGGCTGCGGAAATCCTCCTCGCTAAGCGTCTTTCCATCGCCGTCGCGGCGGTCCGTCAGCAGACCATGCTCGGCACCGCAATCTTCGATAGTGATGATGACATCCTGTGCGACGTCAACCAGCCGTCGCGTGAGATACCCGGAGTCGGCAGTCCGTAGGGCGGTGTCCGCCAATCCCTTCCGCGCCCCGTGGGTGGAGAGAAAATACTCCAGCACCGTCAGCCCTTCACGGAAGTTGGAGCGAATGGGGATGTCGATGATTCTCCCCTCGGGGTCGAGTACGAGACCACGCATACCAGCCATCTGGCTGATTTGATTCATGTTTCCCTTAGCCCCGGAGTCCGCCATCATGTAGACGGAGTTCTGGCCGCGAAGCCGGTCCTCAACGTCCTGCGACAGCTGGTCGCGGGTACCGTTCCAGATGAGCTCCAACTCACGAAGGCGCTCCTCCTCGGTGACCAGACCGCGCCGGTACTGCCGCTCGATCTTCTCCGCTTCCTCATCGGCCGCGAGAAGCAGCGCGGGCTTGGTCTCGGACATCACGACATCGTCGACCGCGATGCTCATGCCACCTCGCGTCGAGAACTCGAAGCCCACCTTCTTGATATCGTTGACGACCCGAGCGGTTTCCTGCGGGTCCTTAAAGAGCCGGTAGCAATCAGCGACCACCCGACGCAGTTCCTTCCGACCCATCGTGGCGTTGTAGTACTTGCCGATGGATGTGGGTAGGGCGTAGTTGAAGAGCGCCCGGCCAACGGTCGTCTCGATTCGCTTAACCTCGCCACCATCGCGGTCGGTGCGGACGATGATCGCCGCCTGCACGTCGATCGCCCCCGCGTCGTACGCCAGCTTCACCTCCTCCAAGGAGGAGAAGAGCTTGCCCCAGCCCCGCGGGACCGTTCCCTTGGCGAGGTCCTCCGTAAAGTCGCGGAGGCTCGTCATGTAGTAACACCCGAGGACGATGTCCTGGGTCGGCGAAACGATCGGATCGCCGTTGGACGGCGACAGGAGGTTATTGACCGACAGCATACGCGCCCGCGCCTCGGCCTGAGCGGCCTTCGAAAGCGGAACGTGAACCGCCATCTGGTCGCCGTCGAAGTCGGCATTGAACGCATTGCAGACCAGCGGATGAATCTGGATCGCGGACCCCTCGATCAGCCGAACCTTGAACGCCTGGATGCCGAGACGGTGCAGCGTCGGCGCTCGGTTCAGGAGCACGACGTAGTCTTGAATGACCTCTTCGAGGACATCCCAGACCCGGGAATCGACCCGCTCCACCAGCCGCTTGGCTGCCTTGATATTGTGAGCATGAGCATGATCAACCAGCCGTCGCATTACGAACGGCTTGAAGAGCTCCAGGGCCATGCGCTTGGGCAGACCGCACTCATCGAGCGCCAGATCCGGACCGACGACGATAACGGAGCGGCCCGAGTAGTCGACGCGCTTCCCGAGCAGGTTCTGACGGAACCGCCCCTGCTTCCCCTTCAGCATATCCGACAGGCTCTTCAGCTTGTGCTTCCCGGAACCGGACACCACCCGGCCCCGCCGACCATTGTCGATCAGGGCATCGACGGCCTCCTGGAGCATCCGCTTCTCGTTGCGAACGATGATATCTGGCGCGCCAAGCTCCAGGAGCCGCTTGAGGCGGTTGTTGCGGTTGATCACCCGCCGATAGAGATCGTTCAGGTCGGAGGTCGCGAAACGGCCACCATCCAGCTGCACCATCGGCCGCAATTCGGGGGGAATCACCGGCAGGGCGGTGAAGATCATCCAGTGCGGCTTGTTGCCACTCTTCCGAAGCGCCTCGATGACGCGGAGCCGCTTGGTCGCCTTTTTACGGCGAACGTCGGAGGCCGCCTGCATCTCGTTACGCATATCGACCGCCAGTTGATCGAGGTCGATCCGCGTCGAGACATAGTCGTAGATCGCCTCGGCACCCATGCCCGCCGAGAAGACGCCCTGGGGAACGATCTCCTGGAGCTCACGGTACTGGGTCTCGGACAGGATCTGCAGTTCTTTGAGATCGGTGATCGCCCGAACCGCGTCGTCTCGCTCCTTCTCCGCGTCCCGAATCTGCTCGCCGATGCGATCGTCGATCTTCTTCCGACGTTCGTCGGCTTCAAAGGTCATCTGGTCCTGCTCGGCGCCGGCCAGTGCCTCGTTCCCGCTCGACTCAGAGCTCGCCGCCCCTTCAACTCGGGCGACGGCTTCATCGAATGACTCACGAAGCGATGTCAGTCGATCGGCGTTGACCGCCTCGCCTTCTTGAACGATGGCAGTCCCTTGAAACGTGATGACTTCCGGTGCCGACTCATTCTCAAGCTCTTCCAGCCGAGCCCGGACGGTGTCGTACTCCTTCTGGACCGTGGCGAGATCTTTCTCGCGGCGCTTCTTGATTGATGCCGAAAGATTCTTCGAGCCTTCGACGAGGTTGGCGACATCGCTGCCAACTGCCTCTGAAATCTCACCTAGCTGCTGCTCCGCTTCAGCGCGAAGCTCGGCAATGCTTGCCTCGTGCTCCTCGTTGATCTCATCGATAGCGGCCTGTTTCGCCTCGGGATCAATGCGCGTCACCAGATACGACGCGAAATAGATCACCCGCTCGAGGTTGCGTGGTGAGATGTCGAGGAGCAGCCCGAGCCGACTCGGCGTCCCCTTCACATACCAGATGTGCGTCACGGGCGCGGCGAGCTCGATATGCGCCATCCGCTCGCGGCGCACCTTCGCCCGCGTCACCTCGACGCCGCACTTGTCGCAGACGGTCCCGGCGTGGCGGATGCGCTTGTACTTCCCGCAATAGCACTCCCAGTCCTTGGTCGGACCGAAGATCCGCTCGCAGAACAGGCCGCCATGCTCCGGCTTCAGGGTCCGGTAGTTGATGGTCTCCGGTTTGGTCACCTCACCATAGGACCAGCCTCGAATCGCTTCCGGAGAAGCGAGACTGATCCGGATGGCGTCGAAGTTGTTGACGTCGAGGATGCGGCTGCGGTCGGTTCGATCGGATCGAGAATATCCGCCTCGTGCCGGGAGATCGGTCGACGCGGCTCGTGGCAGCGCCGTTTGAACCGATAGGGCGGACAGGTCTGTGCTCGTCGTTGACATTGTTCCTCCGAAAAGAAGTCACGAACCGGCGGCGGAAAGGGAGCGCCAGCGACGCTCCGCTCACCTCCGACAGCACGGGCTTCCGTTAGTCGACCGTCCGCTCAAATCCGCTGAGATTGATCCGATCGAGATTGGACAGGAGATCGCGCGACGTATCCTCGGTGAACTCGACCGTCTGCTCGTCTTCGTTGATCACGTCGATCGAGAGACCGAGCGATCGCAGCTCCTTGACGAGAACTTTGAACGATTCCGGAACCCCGGCTTCGACGATCTCCTCACCCTTGACGATCGCCTCGTACGTCTTGACACGTCCGACCACGTCGTCCGACTTCACCGTGAGCATTTCCTGGAGCGTGTGGGCGGCGCCGTAGGCTTCAAGCGCCCACACTTCCATCTCGCCAAACCGCTGGCCGCCGAACTGGGCCTTCCCGCCGAGCGGCTGCTGCGTCACCAACGAGTACGGTCCGGTCGACCGGGCGTGAATCTTGTCTTCGACGAGGTGGGCCAGCTTCAACATATAGATGATGCCGACCGTGACCGGCCGGTCGAACTTCTCCCCGGTACGACCGTCGTAGAGATCGACCTTGCCGTCCTCCGGCAGACCGGCTTCCGCCAGCGCCGCCCGGATCTCCTCTTCCTTCGCGCCATCGAAGACCGGCGTCGCCACCCGGAACCCAAGCCGCTCGGCAGCCCAGCCGAGGTGCGTTTCCAGCACCTGACCCAGGTTCATCCGCGAAGGCACGCCGATCGGATTCAAGATAATGTCGACCGATTGACCGTCGGGCAGGTAGGGCATGTCGTCGATCGGCAGAATCCGGGAGATAACGCCCTTATTGCCGTGACGGCCGGCCATCTTGTCGCCTTCGGAGATCTTGCGCTTCTGAGCGATGCTAACCCGAACCAGCTCGTTCACCCCGGCGGGCAATTCGTGGTCGGTGACGTCGTCGCGACGGAACTGCTTGACGTCGATGACCTTGCCATGAACGCCATGTGGCACCCGCAAGGAGGTGTCTTTGACCTCGCGCGCCTTCTCACCAAAGATCGCCCGGAGCAATCGCTCTTCCGCGCTCAGCTCGGTCTCGCCGCGAGGAGTGACCTTGCCGACCAGGATGTCGTTCGGTCGAACCTCGGCGCCGATGCGGATGATCCCGCTCTCGTCGAGATTCGCGAGGCTCTCTTCGCCGACATTCGGGATGTCCCGCGTGATCTCTTCAGGACCGAGCTTGGTGTCGCGGGCCTCGGTCTCGTACTTCTCGATGTGAATCGACGTGAAGACGTCATCGCGCACCAGCCGCTCGCTGATCAGGATGGCGTCCTCGAAGTTTCCGCCTTCCCAGGGCATGAACGCGACCAGGACGTTCTGCCCCAGCGCCAGCTCACCGTTCTCGGTCGAGGACGAATCAGCGATGATCTGACCGACTTCCACCCGCTCGCCACGCCGCACGCTTGGCCGCTGGTTGATGCAGGTGTCCTGGTTCGATCGGACGAACTTCTGCAGGTTATAGGTGTGCTCGACCGCCTCGTCATCGATGAGACGGACCTGCCGCCCGGTCACGCCGGTCACCGTACCGCTATGGCGCGATACCAGCACCTGACCGGAATCCTTAGCCGCCTGATATTCGACCCCAGTCCCGATGACCGGAGCTCGCGGCTTCAACAGCGGCACGGCCTGTCGCTGCATGTTGGCGCCCATCAGCGCCCGGTTGGCGTCGTCGTGCTCCAGGAATGGGATCAGGGCGGTCGCCACCGAGACAACCTGCTTCGGTGAGACGTCCATGTAGGACACCTGCTCCACCGGAACGACCGGGAAGCTGTGACCACCGCTGACCCGGACCACAACCTGGTCTGGAATGATCCGGTTGTTCTCGTCCAGCGGCGTGTTCGCCTGCGCGATCATTGCCAGCTCTTCACGGCTCGCCGAGATGTAATCGATGATCTCCGAGGCAACCGCCCGGATGCGGATCGTCGTCACACCGCTGGTTCGCATCGCCTCGGCGGTCTTCTCGGTGATGGTGGCGCCCGACTTGGCGATCGCCTTGCCCGTCGTCGGGTTGATGACGTCATCGCGCAGTATCTGGCCGACGAGCGGGATCGCCGGATCGGCGATCTGCAGCGTCGAGATCACGCGCCGGTAGGGCGTCTCAATGAAGCCATACTGGTTGATCTTGCCGTACGTCGCGAGCGAACCGATCAGACCGATGTTCGGTCCTTCTGGGGTCTCGATCGGGCAAATCCGCCCATAGTGGGACGGGTGAACGTCGCGGACATCGAAACCTGCTCGGTCGCGACTCAACCCGCCAGGGCCGAGGGCGGAGAGTCGTCGTTTATGGGTCAGCTCTGCCAGCGGATTGGTTTGATCCATGAACTGTGAGAGCTGACTTCCACCGAAGAACTCACGCACCGCCGCCATCACGGGTCGGGTCGTACTGATCAGTCCGTTCGGAGTCACCGTCTCCGGATCCTGGATCGTCATGCGCTCGCGGATACCCCGCTCCAAACGCTGAAATCCGGTTCGAACGTGCATCTGAATCAGCTCACCGACGGCTCGAATGCGCCGGTTGCCAAGATGATCGATGTCGTCCGCTTCGCTCAGACCGTTGTCGAGCCGGATCATCTCTTTGATGATCGCGACGAGGTCGTCTTGAATCAGAATCCGGCTCGATGGCAACTCGTCCTGGGTCGTTTCCTCAAGCGGACGCTTGTGGAGCCGCTCATTGAGTTTGTAGCGGCCGACCCGAGCAAGGTCGTAACGTCGCTCGTTGAAGAACAGGTTCTCCAGCAGCGAGGTCGCGTTGTCCCGCGTCGGCGGATCGCCCGGTCGCAGACGACGGTAGAGCTCGATCAACGCCTCGTCACGGGTCTTATCTTTCGACCCGTCCTTCTCAATCGTCGTTGCCAGGAAGTGCCTGTCCGGATTGGTATCCACGTCGGCGAATCGCTCTAGGAGCTGCTCGTCGCTCTCGATCCCGATCGCCCGCAACAGAATGGTGACAGGCATCTTCCGCTTACGATCGACCTTCACCGACAGGATGTCGCGGTTGGACGTCTCGAACTCAAGCCAGGCGCCGCGGTTAGGGATCAGCTTCGCGGTGGAAAGCAGCTTGCCGGTCGCCGCGTCTGGCACGCGCTCGAAATAGACCCCGGGAGATCGCACAAGCTGCGACACGACCACTCGCTCGGCGCCGTTGATAATGAACGTGCCGTCTGAGGTCATCATCGGGAAGTCGCCGAGGAAAATCCCGTCTGGACCCGTCTCCTTTATCTCGCCCGTCTCGCGCATCACCAGCCGGGCGGACACCCGCAGCGGCGAGGCATAGGTAATGTCCCGCTCGCGGCAGTAGACCTCGGCAATGCGAGGATCGAGCTTGGCCCGCTCCTGCTCCTCACCCTTCGGCATGCGCGTCCAGGGCGGATCGAAGCGCGGCTCAGAAATGCTGAGCTCCATCTTCTTGTGATGATCGGTGATCGGGGAAATCTCTTCGAGAAGCTCTTTCAGTCCCTCTTCGACAAACCACTTAAACGACTCCACCTGGATCTGAACCAGGTTCGGCATCTCCCAGACTGTTGGAATCCTTGAATATGACCGTCGATCGATGCCGTGGTTGGAGACCACCCGTCGTTGCCCGCTCGCCGCGTTACTCGCCGCGCTCGCGAGATCCGTCACCTTGACCGCCATCCATCGCTCCTAACGTAATACGCTACCTGGTTGACGTGCGTAGCTGCGACCGGCGACCCCGCCGGTGTTTGCCCCGCGATGGCCGTCGCTCGGTGCCCGATGTGATCACCCCGCCGCCTCGCGTGCGTCCTCACCCACGCGTCTCGAAACCATGAGACAGGGCTGTCACCTGTGAGACGAATTGCATATCGCGGGGTGGGTGGTTTGGGAAACGCCGAAACGGGAGGGCAGACTGCTCCCCTCCCGCAATTCACGTTCGCCCAAAGTGTTGGCCCGCACGCCTCGTCCGTGTCGACTCCGTGGTCCGGCGGACCGCGCCTCATTGGTCGCGCCTTGCCGGATCGCGAACGATCATTGTATGGATTCGACGAGATGATGTCAAGCCGCGAATGGCACCTCGGGATGTCTCTGCGGCATGGGTGCCGCCGTGCGGTTGGGCGGGAGCCTCCGCTCCCGCCCAACGCCGTCGTTACGGCGCCGGCGTGCCGGCCGCGGGCGACGAAGCCGCCGTCGGTGTAGCGTTCGAAAGGCTGTAATTTGCGCAGTCCGCGAGGTAGAGATACTTCGCGATCTCTGGATCTTCGATGTTATCGCGCGTGACGATGGACGAACCAGTCACGAGCTCTTTCGGCTCCGGATTCTGCTTGCTCTCCAGGTAATCGAAGATGGTTTGAACCGCGATCTCGCCAATCTCCCCTGGATGCTGGGCAATCAGAATGTCCACGACCTCGCTCCGGAGGTCCTGAACCTGGGTCGGGCCGGCATCGAAGCCGACGAGTTTGACCAGGCCTTGCTTGCCTTGCTCCCGTACTGCCGCCGCGGCGCCCTGGGCGGCGAACAGATTCGTGCCGAAGATACCGGCCAGATCGGGATCGGACTGGAGTCGCGCGCTGGTCACCTGAGCGGCAATGTTCGCGTCATCATCACAATATTCCTGCCCCAGGTACTCGATGTCGGGGAACTCTTTGATCCCCTCGGCGAAGCCCTGTTCCCGCAAGTCAGTTGTCGAGATGCCGGGTTTGACATTGACGACGAAGACCTTGCCCTTATTACCGATCGCTTCAGCGAGTCCGCGGGCCGCCAATCGGCCGCCCTCGGCGTTGTCAGTCGCGATATCCGCGAGCTGGATGTCGCTTGAGATGGTGGTGTCGACGCAGAAGACCGGGATCCCGGCGTCGATCGCCGCCTGGATCGGCGCGATCATCGCCTGCTTGTCGTTGGGCGCCATCATGATCGCGTCCGGCTTGCTCTGAACGACCGCGTTCAGGATCGGTGTCTGGAGCGTCGCGTCGAACCGCTCCGGACCCTGGGTATCGATCGTCACGCCAAGGGTCGCGGCCTTCGCTCGAGCGCCGCAGTCCATGGTGACGTAGAAGTTGTCGGCGATCACGCCTTGAATAAAAGCGATCGTGTACGTCGCGTCCTGTCGCGCGACGGCACTATGGGCGCTTGCCTGGCCGAGGCAGGTGCCGCCAAAGGCGAGCCCCGCGCCGACGGCCGCACCGCTCTTAATCGCATCGCGTCGTGTGATGCGTCGAATGGACCACCGCTGCTCGCTCATTGTCACTCCTTCGGGTTGAATGGCGTTCTTGCTCCGCGCTATCGGCGCCGCCGGAGCGTACCAACCACTGAACAGGTGCGCAACCCATGGCCACGAGGATTAACGCTACATGCGCTCCTCGCTACGACGGCGCCGCTGGTCGAGAAAGACCGCGAGGATCAAGACGCTGCCGATCGCCACATTTTGCCAGAAGGGCTTGACGCGGGAAATAACCAGACCGGTCCGCAGCACGGCCGGGATAAAGGCGCCGATGACCGAGCCACCGATCGTGCCCAATCCACCGAAGAGACTGGTTCCTCCGATGACGGCGGCCGAGATCGCCGCCAGATTATCGGACTGGTGCGATCCGACCGACGCCGTACCGAACCGCATCAGGTCAAACCCGCCGGCCACGCCGGCCATCATGCCACTCAGACCATAGACCGCCAGCAAGTGGCGGTCGACATTGATCCCGACTCGCCGCGCCGCGGCGGCGTTCGAGCCAATCGCATAGGTATAGCGGCCAAACCGCGTCGTTCGCAGCAGAATCGCCGCTACCACCGAGATGACGAGCGCGATGAGCAATGGCGGCGTCAGGCGAACATGCGCATCGCCGATGTCGAAACCGATCAGTTCCCGGAGACCAATCTGCTGCTGAACCGCGGGCGGCACATTCGGAATGTTGACCCCACCCGACAGGAGCTGTGCGAACCCGAGCGCGATCCCCAGGGTGCCCAGGGTGACGATGAATGCCGGCATTTTCAGCCGCGTAATCAGCACCCCGTTGACCAGCCCGGCCGCCAGACCGGTCGCCACCCCAGCCAGGAGACCGAGCGGAATGCCAATAGCCTGATCGGGGAATTCGTACCGGGCGATCTCCTCGGGCGAACCGGAGAAATGGACCATCACCTTCGCCGCGACGACGGCGGAGAGAATCAGCATCGAGGCGATCGAGAGGTCGATTCCGCCGGTGATGATGACGAACGTGACACCAACGGTCAGCAGTAGCAGCTGCGAGGCGTCGACCGCGATGTTTTGAAAGTTCGTCAGGTTGAAGAATCGGCTTCCCTGGAGCGCGGAGAACGCGAGCACCAGTGCGACCAGAATGCCTAGTGTGAATGACGACGAGAGGCGGTCGCCAATCGACCGTCGGCCCGGCGGCGCGGGCTCGGTCGGGACTGAGGCCGTCGCCCGCTCATTGACCACCGATCACCGCTCCTTCATTGCCGACCCGAATCGATCCGGTCATCGCCGACACGGCATCATCAATTGACGCGCGCTTCGGATCGAGCTCGGCCACGATCTGGCCAAGCCGGAGCACTGCGATCCGATCCGACACCTCGAAGACATGCGGCATGTTATGACTGATGAAGACGACCGGGATACCGCTGTCCCGCACCTGCCGCATCAGATCGAGCACCATCCCCGTCTGCTCCACCCCGAGCGCCGCCGTCGGCTCGTCCATAATGACTACCTTGCTCGCCCACATCACCGCACGGGCGACGGCCACCCCCTGGCGTTGACCGCCGGACAGGGTCACCAGACGCCGCTGCAGGTTCGGGACCCGCACCCGCAATCGCGTCAATTGTTCTTCGGTCTGACGCCGCATCCGTTGGTTATCGAGAATCCCAAACGACCCCAGCACCCCCCCTCGTCGATATTCTCGGCCAAGAAAAATGTTCGCCACGGCGTCAAGATGAGGCGCCACCGCCAGATCTTGATAAACCGTCTCGATCCCGTACGACCGCGCTTCCTGAGGCGAAGAAAAGGACACCGGCCGGCCTTCAAAGAAGATGTCGCCGGCGTCGGGTGGACTCACCCCCGTGACCACATTGATCAGCGTCGACTTTCCGGCGCCATTGTCGCCAATCAGCGCGACGATCTCACCGGGCCGTACATCGAAGTTCACTCCACGGAGCGCCTGGACCGGGCCAAAGTGTTTGACGATCCCTCGTACCGCCATGACCGGCGACACGTCCGTTTCGCGCTCTGCCATGAGTCCCTCCGTCAGTCGTTTACCCGACGAACACTCTACCTGTCCTCTTCCGTTCGTCAAGACGCGAGCGCCGGTCCCCGTCGTCTCGCCCGGCCGACAATGGATCGCCAGTCCCGGTATCAATTGACCCCCCGGGACACACGACATTGCCGCCACACCGGCCTCCCGATAGACTCCCTGGCGAGCCGCTACTCGGCAGGACGGCGCCGCGCGTCAGGAGATCGGCGGGGGAACCACTGCGATGGTCACCCAGGAATCGTTGCTTCATCAACCCAGTCGCTGGTGCGGTGGTCGTGCGGCCAGTCGCAGACGGGTATCGTCTACCTCCAACGGAGGTGCCGCCTACCGGGAGCCGTCCCCAGATCGACGACAACGGCAGCACCGTTTACACCGAGGCAGCTGATGACTCCCTTCTTAAATGCCCGGGTCGTCCTCGGTGTCACGGGCGGCATCGCGGCGTACAAGGCCGCAGACCTGGCGAGTACGCTGGTGCAAGCCGGTTGTTCCGTCGATGTCGTATTGACCGACGGCGGAGCGCAATTCATCCAACCGATGACCTTCTCAGCCGTCACCAAGCGTCCGGTGCACTCGACCCTGTTTTCGCCTTGGACCGCCGATTGGCAGGGTCATGTCAGCCTTGCGGAGGAGGCCGATCTGCTCATCGTCGCACCCGCGTCGGCGAACGCCCTGGCCGGTCTTGCCCTCGGGTTGGCCAGCGATCTGCTTGGCACAATAGCGCTTTCGACGACCGCTCCCGTGCTCCTGGCGCCAGCAATGGAAGAGAGGATGTTTCACCATCCCGCCACTCAGGCGCATCTCAACACGCTCCGCGATCGCGGAGCGATCGTTATCGGACCCGAACACGGCCGCCTCGCATCGGGCGCACACGGTACCGGTCGGCTCGCTGCTGTTGAGACGATCGTTGGAACGGCACGGCTGATGCTCGGTAGGAACGGGCCGTTGGCCGGACGAACGATCGTCGTCACGGCGGGTGGAACCCACGAGCCGATCGACCCGGTACGCTACGTCGGTAACCGGTCGAGCGGCGCCATGGGCTACGCCCTCGCTCAGGCCGGGCTCGATGCGGGCGCCACCGTGACGCTGATTACCGGTCCGTCAAACCTGCTCCCTCCGGTGGGCTCTCGCGTTATCGCGGTCACCACGGCCCAGGAGATGTGGGCTGCCGTTAACGACGCCGTTGGAACAGCGCAGGCGCTGGTGATGGCCGCGGCGGTTGCCGATTTCCGGCCGGAGCATGTCTCCACGAAAAAGCTGAAGAAGGTGGGCAGCGAGGGAGGGCTCACACTGTCGTTGGTGCGGAATCCCGACATTCTCGCCTCAGTCGACCGCTCGACCCTGGTCAAAGTCGGCTTCGCCGCGGAGACGGACGACCTGGAAGCGAACGCCACGGGCAAGCTTCGGGCGAAGGGGCTGGCGATGATTGTCGCCAACGATGCGACCGCCACCATCGGAGCCGAGACGTCGACGGCCTCGATCGTCCGACCGGACGCACCCATCGAACGCCTGGCGACCATGAGCAAGCAACTACTGGCCGGGGAAATCATCGACCGTCTTGGCACGATCTTTCGCCAACGCGACGACGCGTCGCCCCACCGATGATCGAACCGCCTCATCTCGACCGCGGCAACGGCTCCGGGGGCGGTCGATCGCAACTCGCCCTTGAGCTGTTTCTCAATGCCTTCGCCGGCGTCGCGGCCCTGCTGATCGCCCGCTGCTTGATGAAGATCGAAACGATCAGTCCGCGAGTCTGGACGGGCAGGACCGTCTACCGCCTCACGGATCCACTACTGACGCCACTCAACCTCCTGCCGGGCGCCGATCACCAGCTGATCGGCGGCGCTACCCTCGCCGACCTCACGGCCCTTTTCCTGCTCCTCGTGATTCCTCTCTGGCTGATCACCCATCGGCGGTTTTCCTGAGACAGTGGTCATCGATCGGCCCCGCCGTGATCAAAGTCGCGCCCTGGCCAGCTCGGGTCACATCCAGCTCGTGTCGATGACTCTGAGCATCGGAACCGGCTCGCAGGCTGGTGAACCAACCACGCCGCCGACACCGGCCGTGCGGTCAGACATCATCGTCAAGGTGGTCCCAATTGCTGCGGTGATCCGCGATGCCGGGCGGGCTGGTCAGTGCGGGAGCCTCTCGTTACCCTTACACTCCACCATTCGGGTCGAGCAACTGACTCACTCGTTCGGGCGGCGGGACGCGGGCAGACAGTCAGAGGGGACGAACCACGCATGATGCGGAATACGGTACGTGGGATTCTTGGCCTGGTCTTTGCCGCCGCCGCAACGTGGTTGGCGAACTTCGTCGTCGAGAAGGCATTTGGACCGGAAGAGGCTGAAGCGGTCGAGACCAAGAGCTAAGCCGAATTCTGGCCGTGAAGTTCGGGAGTGAAGGACCGGCAGACGTCAGCAGGGGACGACCGGTGACGGTCATCGTTAATCCCGCGACCCGGCGCGATGCCGATGGCGTCGTCGCCGCTATCCGCCGCGTCGCGCCCGTCGGCCTTGATCTCCGATTCGTCGAAACCCAAGGAGCGGGGGACGCCGCCACTCGGGCGGCAGAAGCGGTACGAGAATCGGCGGTCGTTGTAGCGGTCGGTGGAGACGGGACTGTTGCGGAGGTCGCCACCGGTCTTCGCGGCTCCAGCGTCCCGCTCGGCATCGTCCCGGCCGGTTCAACGAACATCATTGCGCGGGAGCTCAAGATCCCAACGGACCCAACCAGAGCCGCCGCGCTGATCTTCGGCGCGCACCGCCTGGTCCGCCGCGATCTGGGTATGTGCGGAGACCGGGTCTTCCTGCACATGGCCGGGGCCGGAATTGATAGCCGCTTCTTCAACGCGACCAATCTCGGCCTCAAACGCCGGATCGGGTGGCTGGCCTATCTACCCGCGGCCGGACAGTCGCTTCGGATGCCGCCGGTGCGCTTCTCGCTCGTCGTCGACGGCCAGCAGGTCGAGGTGACATCCTCGCTGGTCGTCGTCGCCAACGGCGGCTCGATCATTGCTCCGCGCCTGCGCCTCAACCCGTTGATCCGAGCCGACGACGGCTTGCTCGATCTGCTGATCTTCACCGCGACGGAGAGGCTTGCGCTCGCACGGACGTTGACGAGTCTCGTCTCGCTACGGCTGAACCAGTCACCGTATGTGATACGGATCCCGGCACGAACCGTGGAGATGACCGCCGAGCCGTCCCTGGCCATTCAGCTGGACGGTGACGTGGTCGATCGAACACCGGCGCGATTTACCATCGCTCCGGCCGCGATCGAGATCATTGCGCCACCAGGAGGAAAGGAGCGAACGGGACTTTGACCCGACGCTTTGCCTGGGTTCGGCCACTCATGGAGAGATCAGCACGCTCACCTATGGCAAGTAGAGCGTTCCCTCGCCACCACCCGGCATCAAAAAAGCGGGCGCGCCAGACGTGAAATTCGTGATCCAGGTGTTCTCAATACTCGAGCTATACACCTCAAAGGCCTGTCCTGTAAACGCCTGCGTGCTCTGGCCAGCCGCGAGATAGCCGTTGTAGAGAGCCACCCCGTCGGCGGTCACGGTGATCGTGATGTCGGTGTCGCCAGCGGCAAATGACAATGAGATGACATCCCCTTGAACGGTCGTTGGAACGGCGGCCTCTTCGACCGGCTGCTCCTCCACCACCGGTGCATCGGTCGGCTGCTCCTCAATGACCGGTGGATCGGTCGCCGGGGGGTCAGTGACGATCGGAGCGGTAATGACCACCGCGGTGGCGGTCGGCCGTGCTATCGCTGTCGCGGTGGCTTTGACGACGCTCGCTGCGGCGCCGGTGGTTGGGGCTAGGGCCAGGGTGGTCGGCGACGACGGAACTGGCGTCATCGTGGGCAAGACGACCCGATCGCGCGGGATAGGAGTAACGGTGGGGATCAACGCCGCCACGGTCGGGTTCGCTTGCTCCGCGGCAAAGTACGCACTGTAAGCCCAGGCGAAGACGATCGCGCTCATCACCACCATGAAGGCGATGATCGCGAAGTTCGGCGCGAAGTGGTTCGGCATATTCAGCGGCTTGACCGCGGGGACCACATCGGTGCTCGACTCGAAGCCATGGGCCTCCTCGAACATCGCCAGCAGCTTTCCAGCATCCAGATCGAGATAGGACGCGTAATTCCGCACGATTCCCCGCTGATAGATCAGCGGTGGAAGGGCGCTGAAATTTTCCTCTTCGAGAGCGGCAAGGTGATGGCGGTTGATCCGCGTCGCCTGCTCCGCCTCTTTGATGGTCACGCCCTTGTAGGCGCGTGCCTGCCGTAGCGTGTCACCGAAGACGCCCATCGCTCGGTTCTCGGCTCCCCATTTCCCCAGGCGGCAAGCGCCCGGTCCCCTCGCCGGTCATGATCAGTTGTCAGGGTGCCTGGACGGTGTCGAGTCCAGACGGTTCCACTCAAGCCTTGCGCGTCGCTCCAGCCAGGATTCGCAGGGCGAGATTCAATGCTACCAGGTTACGAACGCCTCCGCCGCCACTCGCCGGCGACGGCCCGAACCGGATACTCGTCGAAGTGCGGCAACCAGCGATCGACCAACGGTGTTGGGTCGCCATGGCTTGAGACGTCCGCCGCGGCTTGCCAGGTGGTATCCGCCGGTAGCCACCAGGAGCCAATCGATGTCTCGCATGGTTGATCGTTCAGATCAACCATCCGGCGATGATCGAACGCCCACGTATTCGTGCACCATCCGCGATCACCACCCTCCGCGGGTCGGAAATCGCGACACGTTCGGCACACGCGCGGCAAATCGGGGGCAATGTCGACCCCAACCGCGAGAACCAGATCGTCGAGCACGGCCCGGCCTTCGACCTGGACGATCACGTCGTGCAGAGGTTCGGCAAACCGGCTGAGATCGTCCGTCGCCGCGGCGATGAGCCTCGTCGTATCGAACCGATCGATTGCATGCTCTTCATCGCGAGAAGGATCGGCCAGATCGGTCTGGATGGGCCACTCCGGCGCCTGGTCCCAAGGATCGTTCTCGCTCACCGGCGAGAGATCATCCCCATCGTCGATAACGTCTTCAGTCAGGTACGCGGTATCCGGGTCGACCGCCGGCTCGAGTCGCGCACGGAGGGAGAGTGGCAACCACGACCGACCCCGCCGGGGCAACGACTCCATCTCCGGTTCGGGTTCTACCCCGTCGAAAGGGATGTCTTCGACATTCGTCGCGAAACGATCGCCGTCCGCCAGAGCCACCAGCGACTCCTCGTCGGTGGTCACCCCAGCTGCGGCTGGCCCAGCTTCAGCGGACAGGATGTCGACGTCGTCGACATCGACCGTCGTCAACGGCGCCGTGTCGTATCCTCGATCGCAGGGTTCGATGTCATCGCCGCCGGAGCTCATCTGAGAGACGGCCGTCGGCTCAGCGTCGCGCGCCGGCGCCGGTTGCCATCGCCATGGAGCGGTCGGGGTCGGGTCAGCCGCGGCGGACTCGACCGTCGACGCCGCCCGCCGGACAGCGGTTGACGGGATAAACGCCTCGTCGGCATCGGTGCCGAGACCCGCGGCAGGCGGCTGATAGGTCACCCGTTTGGCCCGAGGCAGCTCGAATCCCGGCATCACGTCCGGTACCGAGCTGAACCGGTCAGCGACATCAGGAGCATTGACCCGGGGCGGCCGTACCCCGGCAAGCGACGCCGCGACATCGACTGCGGGAGGATCAGATATGGGTATGGGCCTGTCCGGTTCCCGCGAGAGGAATGGTGCTCGCCCGACTTGTTGCTCCTCGGCTTGAACGTCGTGCCCCGACCCCGGCTCGTCGCCGAACCCGTCAGGGAGCGATGGAAGCAGCGGGGACGCAGGAGAACGACTCGACGCCGACCGCGAGCGAAATTGGTCCCGAGCCTTGAAGATGGCTGCCCTGGCGTTCACGGAGCTCGGCGTCTCGAGTGGTGTCGAATCGTTCACGCCCGACAGGTCAACGTCCGACTGTTCATCCTCTCCGGGCACCAAATGATTCACCACCGTCAGATCGGTACTGGCGGGGACGGTCATCCTGGCCGAGCGCTCCGGCATGACCAGAGCCTCACCCACCACGACATCTTCGTGGACCAGCTGGTTCTCCTGTGTGAGTTGATTCCGGGCATTGACCAGAGCCGCTATCTCTTCCGCGGTCGCCGGTGCCATCCGCCGGGCCACGAAGCTTTCCGGTCCATCGATCGAGGAAAGGTCGTCGTCGCCGCCACGAGGGCTCCAGAGATCCGCATCCCAAAGGTTTCGACACGCCAGCTCATTCCGCCGGACCATAATCATCACGTCACTGGTCGTTCGGCGCTGCGGATGTTGGCACCACCCGTTACCGACCAGGCGCGCTTCCTTCCAGAAGCGGCATGTGCCGCACTTTCGCTTGATCACCCCCACCCCTTACCAGACCCGCCCCACCGGGTCGACGCGCGCAAACGTCTCAGTTCCAAGCGGTCACGACCTCGGCTCCCCAGACCCCACGTCTCAGGGGAACCGACTAGCGCTCGAGTCACTGAGATCCTGTTGCTCGCTGTTGGCGCATTCTAACAACCGCTGTCGGGGTTGTCTATCTGGCACGGCGCACAGCGGGCCATCTAAAGGTCCCCCGGACCCATCAATGGACGTCGTTCACTATGCTGTCGAGCGCCGCGCGGCCCCGTCGGTTCGCCCATGTATACTTCTGGGTCGCGTCCGGTTTCGTCGACGCAGGTGACTCGTCCGCCCAGCAGCGATGGAGGGACGGCGAGCAGCGACCCGAGGTGCTGTCCACTATGGCCCCGAGTTCCATGATTCAGCTTCAACCTATTTCGTCGCCCCACGGGGCGCTGACCCTTAAGCCGTTGCCACTCAATGGCAAGCGGTACTTCATCTGGACAATCGGTTGTCAAATGAACGAGGCGGACAGCGCCAAGATCGCGGCGACCCTTCAAGAGGTGGGGTATCAACGAACCGAGCACGAGCATGAGGCCGACATCGTAGTGCTTAACTCGTGCGTCGTGCGTCAGGCCGCCGAGGACAAGGTGGCGGGCAAGCTGACGTCACTGATCCGGCTCAAACGGGAGCGACCAGACGTTTCCCTGATCTTGACCGGCTGCATGGTGACCAACCAGCAGGAGCGGCTCCGCGAGCGGTTTCCCCACGTCGATTTGTTCTTCGATCCATCCGATTTCGGGCGATTGCAGGAGATCGTGCCGGAGCTTGATGATCTGGAGGACGACCTTGCCGCGCTTCCGCATTACTATCTGCCGCAGGCAGATTCGGCCCACGGCATTACCGCCTTCATTCCAATCATCTACGGCTGCAACTTCCTCTGCTCGTACTGCATTGTGCCCTATCGTCGGGGCAAGGAGCGAAGCCGGCCCCTCTCGGAGGTTGTCCGCGAGGTGGAAGAACTGGTCGACAAGGGGGTCCGCGAGGTCACCTTGCTCGGACAGACCGTGAATGCCTACGGACACGACCTTCCCGAGCGGTCCGGCCTCTCGACACTTCTCCGGACGGTTGACGCCGTCCCTGGTCTCGACCGGCTACGATTTCTCACGTCTCATCCGAAATACATGTCGGACGACATAATTGACACCATGGCCGCGCTTCCGTCGGTCTGCGAGCATATGAACCTCCCTGTTCAGGCCGGCGACAATGACGTCCTCCGCCGCATGCGACGTACTTACAGCGCCGACTACTGGCAGGATCGTATTGCCTACACGCGACAGAAGATGCCCGGCGCTACTATTGCCACCGATGTGATCGTTGGCTTCCCCGGCGAGACGAATGAGCAGTTTCAGCACACCTACGACGTGCTCGAGAACGTTGCCTGCGATAAGGTCCATCTCGCGATGTATTCGCCAAGACCGGGAACGCTCTCCGCACGTTGGGACGACGATGTCCCGCTCCCGGAAAAGCAGCGGCGGCATCAAACGCTGGAGCACCTGCAGGAGCGGCTCTGTACCGACATCAATGCTCGCCGCCTCGGGACGATCGAGGAAGTGCTGGTGGAGTCGTCGGCCAAGGGGCGCTGGAGTGGACGTACGCGGTCAAACACGCTGGTTCATTTTGCTGACGACCGTCCGGTGCTCGGCAAACTCGTCGATGTAACGATTACGCGGACCGGACCGTGGTTCCTGATCGGTGATCCAACCGCGGCTGCGCCACGATAGAATCGCTTTCTGTGGGCTCATTCCGTCATAGGTCATAGGTAAAACAGATTAAGACACAGCTCGCTCACGGGAGCGGGTTTCGAAATCGTGAGTACACGTGAAGGGAAATCTCAGGACATCATGAGAGAGAAGCAAACTCGGTCGAAGCGCCAGCTCATTGACGAGGCACGCCGCGCGGGACTCGACGGACGGTGGGATGAGGCCGTTGAGCTGAATCAGCAGTTGATCTCGCGATCACCGAAGGATGCCGACGCCCAGAACCGCCTGGGTCGGTCGCTCCTCGAACTAGGTCGCTACACGCCGGCCATCGAAGCGTATACGAGTGCGCTTCGCAGCGATCCGGCGAACATGATCGCCCGGCGAAACCTCCAACGGCTGGAACTGCTGCGTCACCGATCGCAAACGCCCGAGCCAGTGTCGGAAGTGCGGGGCGAAGCCATCCCGCTGCCCCGGACGTCGGTCTTCATCGAAGAGATCGGCAAGACCTGGGTTGACGAGCTGGTGAATCCCGCGCCAATGGAGCAGCTTGTTGATGTTCGCTCTGGCCAGCAGCTCCAGCTTGAAGTAACCGACGGACGCGTCTTCGTCGCGGGCGGCGACGGCCAGCGTCTCGGCGAGATCGACGCCAAGACCGCCGAGCGTCTCACCAGCCTCATTAGCGCCGGCAACCGCTTTGAGGTCTACGCGCTCGGCATCACGACATTGAGCCTCCGCGTCATTCTTCGGGAGATTTTTCGCGATCCATCGCAGGGAGCGACCTTTTCTTTTCCTCGTCAGATCAAGTCGCGGGCGTATCTGCGTGAGCGCGACATTCTTCGCCAGCGCGACGAAGCCGATTTCTTCATGCTCGATGACGATGATGCTGATGACGATGACGACGAGGCGGTCCGCGAAACATCCGAGGAAGATGAGCGGAGCGACACCGATACCACGTCATTCGTGGATGACACGGTGACCATCGAAGAAGAAGAACCGACCATCTAACTGACTGCCCCGACGCGCCTGGCCAACGCCGCGCCAGCGGACCGCGCTCGGACGGACGAGCGGTACAACGATGGTTCACTCTCTGGTCGCCCGGGTCCAACTCAAACGGGCCGTACTGTCGGCTTCGGCAGCCGTTTCAGACTGACCGCTGGTCGTGACGCGACGCGATTGGCAGCACGCTGCCCGCGGCCATTCGGCGCTTCACTCGCAACGTGCCGACTCCCGCTGCTGGTGGTTGGTGCAACCGTTGCCGGTTTGCCCATGACCCCAACGGCCCGGCCAAGTTGACTACTTCGGGGTGTTCGATAGCGACCGCCTAGACGACCATTAGTAAGATGACCATCAGCAACAGCAGTCCTCCAGCCGTCAGGATGAGTCGGCGCACGTCCCCACGGATGAAGCGATACTCCTGGGCCCGGGAGAGTGGCGTCGCTCGCGCTGCGGACACCCGGGTCCGGCTCTGCGTCGCGGCCGGTATCGGAATCGATCGGCGGTGACCCACGCGCGGCCGCGGGGCCACCTGGGACGTGTCGCCGAGCGACGTCTTCGCGGTCACCGCCGTGGGAGTACTCACGTCGTCCGCGGTCGCCTGTGACCGAACCTCCATCGCGCGAAGTTGGGCCCGGTTTGGCTGCCGCGTCGATCCCTTACCGGTTCGCCGGGACGGCGTTACAGAGCTTGATGACGATTTTTGTCGAGAGGCGCTCACGATTGCTCCATCCCCATGAGACTACGATGTTGTTGACAACCTGAAAATCCAGCCGCGCGACGAAGCCCGGGCGGCTGCTGTACCTGCATCGCGAGGCGGATCACCGAAAACGGACCGGCGACCGAGTGATCAATCGATCACGTCCGGCGGCTCCAGGACCGCGGCCGCGGCACCTCAATCCATCAACTGGTCAGAAATGCGCATATCCGTCCGGTCGCCCTAGGATCGTCGCTCGCCGGTCTTCTCACGAACGAAAAGTATAGGCGCTATCGACGTGCCTGTCCGGTCGCGTTGTCGTCCTGTCGCTCGTCCCGTTGATCGAGGATACGGCGCGCTTCCCCGGCCGTCTCAGGGCTGTTGGCATTGAAGAAGGTCAACCCATGCGGGTCGAACCGGTGGACCTCATCCGGGCCGATCGCCTGGACCCGGACTTCGGGAAAGAAGCCGATGACCTGTCGTTCGTCCCTGGCCAGTCGCCCCGTGATGGCGGGAAGTGCGCTCTTGGCGTAGATCGCATGAAGTGTCTGATAAATCGTGCACCGACCCTGGCGGCTCTCGCCCGGCACCTCCGGCACCAGGACATCGTATGCCCGACGAACCGCCGCCATCCACCGCAGGAGGGCGACCGAGAGAAAAGGCATGTCGCAGGCGACGACAAGACACGCGTCATGAGCGGCGGCGTCGACCGCCGTCGCGATGCCGCCAAGTGACCCTCCCGCGAATCGATCCGCCACCACCGGTACGCCAAAACGCTGATAGGCCGGCCGGTCCGTGGCCACGATGAAGAGGTCGTCGGTGAGCGATCGGACGTGGTTGAGGACGACCTCAGCTAGCGGAGGATCGCCGGCACGGAGGGGTAACAACGCTTTATCGGTTCCCATACGGCGGCTTTGTCCACCGGCGAGAACCGCCACGCTGAGGGGCAACAACCCAGCGGCGTCGTTCATTCTCCGACCATCCGACCGTTGGAAGTAGCCGTACCTTGCATACGAATCTCGCACGACCACCGGGGTCTGGCTATCCGCCCGACGCAGGCGTATACTCGCACACAATCGAGCTGACGCGGCAGGGTCGAGCGACGCCATCGTCACCACCCGCGGGGGTCAAGCCTATGCACCGGTGCCGAACTCATCTATCTCGGTCCCGCTATAGTTGAATGCAGCACCGCGCGCCCTCTGGCACGCGGTGTTGTTTCGTTTAATCGGGGAGGGCAAGCTGCACGGGGGGAGAGAGCGTTCCAGTTGACGATGTCGCAATGCGAGGGGGAGACGACGAGTGAACTCAAGCATGATTGGCAAGATCGAAAAGGCTCATCGTTACGCTCGTGAACCAGAGCGAGTTCAGCTCCGAGCGCTGGATGCCACCTTCCACGGTGGGCATGACGACTACGCGATCACCCTCCACGATGGAGTCTGGTCCTGCACCTGTCATACCTTTTCGTCCCATGTTGTCGGGACCTGCGCTCATGTGATGGCCCTGCAGCAGATGCTAGCCCAGATGCTGGGCGAGGCAAAATACACCGCGGAGCAGCGTGACGAGGTGCCAGTCGAGAAGGCGACCCTCACCGCCTAATCACCGCCGCCTCGCCGATCCGGGTGATCCCGCTGAGGCTTGGCGGCGAAGGGCAGCGCCTCGCGTCCCAGTCCGGCAGACAAATGTCGCCTGCCCTAGTTGAGCGATAGCCCTGGACTGGGTTGAACGGTCTCCTCAGAGAGTGGCACCGTCAGAACCCATTGTGTGTCCATCATCTCCGCCGGATCAAACCGGCCCGTCCACTGGCGCTGACGAACGATTCCGACACCCGCGGCGCGGGCGGGTGAATCGGGCGTCATACTGACGACCGCAAACGCCAATGCCAGACCCGCTGCGTACTGACGTGCCATTATCCGGACATGGTCGACCCCCAAATAGTTCTTCGCGGCCGTCATCACAACCGTTCGAAATGGCACATTGAGGCGACGACCACAACGCCACCTCCGAGGAAGGTTCGATCGATCCCAAGGCCGTACATTTCAAGGACTCCCGGCGTCAGGCGCTCGTCTGGCGCGGCGACCCGACGGCCGCAGGTTTGATGAACCAGCTTGAGACAATCGGCCGTACGATGGTCATCAACGGCCATCAGCACGGTCGTGTTCCCCGTTCGCAAAAACCCTCCGGTACTCGCCAGGCGGGTGGCACCGAGCCCGGAAGCGACCACTGCCCGGAGGAGTCCATCGACATCATAATCCTGCACGATGGCCACCACCAGTTTCACAACCAGACCTTATGTCCTGCCACCGAACCGCTTCATGGTTGACATGGTACCCTCTCCTCTCTCTGCGGCGCATCAAGGATCGACCATGACAGATCGTTCACCATCGCACGGCTCACCGCGGGCCGTCGCGCATCTCGCCGACCTGACCTGGGTCGACGCGGAGCGAATCCTGACCCCGGAGACGGTGATCCTGATCCCAATCGGAGCCATTGAGGCGCACGGGCCACACTTGCCGCTCGATACCGATGTCCGCATCGCGACCGAGGTCGCATGCCGATCAGCCACGGCACTGGCATTCGGCGGCATGTCGATCGTGATTGCTCCTCCCATCTCGTACGGCGTCAGTGTTGTCGGTACCTGTTTTCCCGGCACCGTGCCCGCTCCGGCCACCGCCGTCACCGATCTGCTCACCAGCGTCATCGTCGCGATCGCTCGCTCCGGCCCTCGGCGGTTCGTCATCGTCAATGCCCACCTGGAGCCAGCTCATGTCGCCGCCCTGCGCGAGGGCGTCGCACAAGCGATCGCTCAGAGTGGTGCGGCCGTCGCTTTCCCCGATAAACGTGACGCCCGGTGGGCCGCGACACTCTCCGAGGAGTTCCAGCGCGGGGCCCGGCACGCTGGCTCCTACGAGACCTCGCTCATGCTTGCCGTGTCACCTGAGCGTGTCCAGGATGAGGTCCGGTCCAGACTCCCACCGGTCTGGATCGACCTACCGGACCGGCTTCGAGCAGGGGCGCAAACCTTTGCCGAGGCTGGTGGCACGCAGGGTTACTTCGGCGATCCGGCCGCGGCAACCGCGGTCGAGGGGGAACGCCTCTTCGCGGCATTGGTCACCATGGTGCGCACATCCCTTGACGAGCTTGGTCGTGCGGATGTCGGGTCTTGATGGCGACGCCACACGGTGCTATCCATCTCACGAACGACGAACGTATGATGCTCCATGGAGAAGACGGCGAGGCCAGGCAGCTCGCGATGCGTATCGTGACGCGCATGGCGCCGCTGTATGGCGCCACCGAACTCCTGTCAGTCACCGGGGCCCACGTTGACGGCTGTATCTACCAGGGGGAGGCAGGGCTGGAGTTCGCCGAGAGGCTCGCCGCCCTAGGAGGGCGTGTCCGCGTCCCAACCTCGCTCAACGTCATCTCGCTGGATCGGCGCCATTGGCGCGATCTCGGCACGCCTCCCGAATATGCAGCGCGCGCCAGCCGGCTCGCTGAGGCGTACCTGACCATGGGCGCAACCCCGACCTTCACCTGTACGCCGTATCAGACCTCGGCCAAACCGGCGTTCGGCGAACAGATCGCCTGGGCCGAATCGAACGCGGTCGCGTTCGCTAATGCGATCATCGGGGCACGCACGAATCGCTATGGTGATTACCTGGATATCTGCTGCGCGCTGACCGGTCGTGCGCCGGCAGCAGGGCTCCATCTCGAGGAGAACCGCCGGGCAACCGTCCAGATCAACCTGGGCCGGGTGCCGCCAACTCTTCTTGAGCGCGACGACGTCTATCCCGTCCTAGGATATCTCCTGGGTACGCTGGTAGACGACGAGATACCAGTCGTCGTTGGCTTGGATGCCCGGCCGTCGGAGGACCAGCTCAAGTCGCTGGCGGCCGCGGCCGCCAGCTCTGGATCGATTGCCCACTTCCACCTCGCCGGCATCACCCCTGAAGCGCCGACGCTTGCCGACGCCCTCGCGGGAAGGCCGCCGCTGCGAACGATCGATGTAACCTTCAACGCGTTGAAGAAGGCGCGACTGGCCCTGACGACCTCAACGAGCGAGCGCCTTGATACGGTGGCATTTGGCAGCCCGCACTGTAGCCTGGCGGAGTGCCAGGCGATCGCGGCGATGGTGGCCGGCAGGATCGCCGCACCGGGTATCGACGTCTTTATCACGACCAGCCGGGCGGTTCGCGACCTCCTCGACCGGAGCGGGGACCTGGCGACGCTGGAAACTTTTGGAGCGCGGGTCACAGCGGACACCTGCATAGTCGTCTCACCGCTGCTTCGACCCGCCGCGCGCGTGCTGATGACCAACTCGGGGAAGTACGCGCACTACGCTCCCGGTCTCCTCAATGTCGAGAGCGTCTATGCGTCCACCGCTGATTGCATCGCCTCGGCGGTGGCCGGTCGGGTCGTCATCGAGGCGGGACCGTGGGACGCTTAGAACGTGAGCTCCACGGGCGTGTCGTGGTAGGCGGCGCGGCTCGCGGCATTGCCCTGCGGACCGACGTTCCGCTCAGTTTCTGGGGCGGCCTCGACGCGGTGACCGGAGAGATCATCGACCGCCGGCACCCGCTGTCGGGAGCCATTGTCACTGGCCGTGTGCTCGTTCTCCCCCATGGCAGAGGCTCGTGCTCGGCGAGTGGTCTTTTGCTCGAGGCAATCAAGAACGGGAGCGGTCCCGCCGCCGTCATTACGAGCCGGATCGACCCGGTGCTGAGCCTGGGGGCGATCCTCGCGGAGGAACTGTATGGTCTCGTCATGCCGCTGCTCCATGTCTCAGTTGTCGACTTCGACACGATACCCATGGGGAGCGAGCTGACGATCGATCCGCTCGGCTCCGTCCGTTTTGACCGATCGGCATAACCAGGGTACCGGAGTCCAGCCCGCCGACCGCCCGGCCGCATCAGAGGTCGCTCAAGGGTCCGGACCGGTAGACCGATCACCTGGCGCCCGGCGCTCAACGACGTCGCCGCGTCGAGACGGTATAGTGGCGATGCCACGGACGCGAGCGTCATGGTGCCGGGCAGACGCACCAGAGGGTCTGCCGCGGGGCGCATGACCGCGCCGGTTGCTCGAACCACGGGCGGCGTTGAGACCGCGGCGGTACGCCCGGACGACTGGGAGCCCGACTCGTACATGACAGGATCATAGGTGACGCGGACCAGCCGGGACGCTGGCCAACCCGGAGGGTCATCGATGCGGAGCGTGCGCCTCGGACTATCAGGTATTGACGTCAGCGAGATCAGCCTCGGCTGCTGGGCCATCGGTGGCGCGTCATGGCGCGACGGCAACCCTGTTGGGTGGGCCGGAGCCGACGATGCCCAATCACTCGCCGGGTTGCGTCGTGCCTATGACCTCGGGATCACGCACGTTGACACGGCTGACGTCTACGGAGACGGTCACTCTGAGGTGCTGATCGGTCGTTTCCTGCGGGAGGCGCCTCGCGACCGGCTCGTGATCGCGTCGAAGGTTGGGTGGTTCAAAGGAACGGCGGAGTCGGCAATGCAGCCGCTCCATGTCCGTCACCAGCTCGAGCAGACGCTGGATAACCTGGGCACCGACTACCTGGACATCTACTACTTCCACAATGCAGATTTCGGTGCCGATGACCGCTACCTGGAGGAGTCCGCGGAGCTGCTGCGGACATTCCAGCAGGAAGGAAAGATCCGCGCGATTGGTCAGTCCGCCTACAGCTTTGCCGATTTCCTGCGTGTCTGTCCGACGGTACGCCCGAGCGTCATCCAGTTCGGCTACAGCGCGCTCGGCAGCGACTTCGACGATCCATCGAACAATCTCTTCCGCTGGGCGGAGTCGAACGGCTACGGGATGGTCCTCTTCAGCCCACTCGCCCAGGGTCTTCTGCTTGATAAGTTCGATCCTCGCCAACCGCCTCAGTTTGGCGAAGGCGACATCCGGGGCGCGAGCGATGCCTTCACTCCTGAACGGCTCCATCGATTGAAGGAGCGACTGGAACCGATCAAGGGACGGTTTGGCGCGACGACCACCGCCCTCGCCCGGGTCGCCCTACAATATGCCCTGTCCCGCTCGGATCACGCCTGTGTCATTCCAGGCTTCAAGAACCCGGTCCAGGTCGAAACCAATGCATCCGCGGCCGGCAAACCACTCTCCGCGGAGGAGCTCGCGTTCGTAGCGAAGCAGCTTCAAGGGTAGGGCGCATAGCCCGCCCGTCGACCGGGCGGGCATCGGAAGGCACAAGTGGTCGCGCTCGTCGTCAATATCCGAGCGCCTCCGCCGTGCCACGCTGACCACCGGAGGCCTACCCGGCCGCGAGGACCGTCGCGGCCGACACGCCGGCGGCGTTTGCCAGAATAGGGGCCAGGTCGATCCGCTCCCACGGGAGATTGAGATCGTCACGTCCAAAATGACCGTAGGTCGCCGTCTGACGGAAGATTGGGTGCCGCAGATCTAGCGTCTCCATGATCGCCGCCGGCCGCAGGTCGAAATGCTCTTCGATCAAACTGCGAATGGTGTCGTCGCTGACGCGCCCTGTGCCGAACGTCTCGACCATAATCGAGACGGGATGGGCCATGCCGATCGCATAGGAGAGTTGAATCTCGAAACGGTCGGCCAGTCCCGCGGCCACCACGTTCTTAGCGACGTACCTTGCGGCATAGGCAGCCGACCGGTCGACTTTGGTGCCATCCTTGCCAGAGAACGCGCCGCCGCCATGCCGCGCCATACCGCCGTAGGTATCGACGATAATCTTGCGTCCGGTCAGACCGGCGTCCGCCATCGGGCCGCCTAAGACGAACCGGCCACTCGGATTGACCAGGTAGCGCGTCTGATCGTCCATCAGTTCTGGGGGAATCACCTGCCGCACCACGAGGTCAATCACATCCGAGGCGATCCGGTCGTTACTGACTTCATCGGCGTGCTGGGTCGAGACGACGACAGTATCGACCCGCTTCGGCTGCCCCTCGTGATACTCGACCGTCACCTGACTCTTGCCGTCTGGTCGCAGATAGCCGATCTCGTCATTCTTGCGGACGGCGCTCAGTCGCTGGCAGATTCGATGCGCGAGCGAGATCGGCAACGGCATCAGCTCCGGCGTCTCCCGGCAGGCGAAGCCGATCATCATCCCCTGGTCGCCCGCCCCGATCTGATCGAAGCGATCGACTTTATGACCTTCCCGCGCTTCCAGGGCATGCTCGACGCCCGATGAGATCTCCAGGCTTTGCTCTTTAAGCGCAACCATCACGCCGCACGTCTTAGCGTCGAATCCATGCTTGGAATGGGTGTAGCCGATGTCCCGCACCACATCACGAACGAGGGCCGGGATATCGACGTACGTTGAGGTGGTGATTTCTCCGAAGACTAGGATCATCCCGGTCGTCGTCGCGGTCTCGCAGGCGACATGGGCATCCGGGTCGTCACGCAGAACCGCATCGAGCACGGCGTCCGATACTTGATCGCAGAGCTTGTCGGGGTGGCCCTCGGTTACTGATTCGGAGGTGAAGAACGTCTGCTCAGCTGTCCCGAACGTACCGCCGCTTGCGCCCATGTCCCGCTCCCGCATCTACACATAGCTCTTCCGTCGCGTCGTCGTGAAGGCAGGGAATCCTACGTGCCACCCTCCCAGGAGGTCATGTAGTGCTCCTGCTCTGGCGTCAGCGTATCGATTTTGATATTCATGCTCGCCAGCTTGAGCTGGGCGATCTCACGATCGATCTCATCGGGCACGTTGTAGACGCGCTTCTCCAGCGACCGCCCCTGGCTGACGAGGTAGCCCGCCGCGAGCGCCTGATTGGCGAAACTCATATCCATCACACTCGCCGGGTGGCCCTCGGCCGCGGCGAGGTTGACCAATCGCCCCTCGCCGATCACGATCAACCGCTGGTCGGCGTCGAGGACAAACTCCTCAACCATCGGACGCAACGTCCGCCGTCCCTCGCCCGACATCTCCTCTAGAGCCTTTAGGTTGAGCTCGGAGTTAAAGTGACCGGAGTTCGCCATCATCGCTCCGTCCTTCATCTGCGCGAAGTGACGACGATCGACGACGTTAATGTTTCCCGTGGCCGTGATGAAGAGATCGCCCACGGCGGCTGCACGATCCATGGTCGAGACCTCAAAGCCGTCCATCGCGGCCTCCAGCGCCTTAACCGCGTCGATCTCCGTGACGACGACCCGGGCACCGAGCCCGCGGAACCGCATCGCGATCCCTTTCCCACACCACCCGTAGCCCGCCACGACGACCGTCTTGCCAGCGATCAAGATGTTGGTCGCGCGTAGGATGCCGTCGATCGTGCTCTGCCCCGTGCCGTAGCGGTTGTCGAAAAAATGCTTGGTCTGAGCATCGTTCACCGCGACAATCGGGAACTCCAGCAGTCCTTCAGCTTCGAGGGCGCGGTGCCGGACAACACCGGTCGTCGTTTCCTCCGTTCCGCCAATAATGGCCGGGATCAGATCCTGGCGCTCCTGGTGGATCATCGTTACCACGTCCGCGCCATCGTCGATCACGATGTGCGGTCCGTGATTGAGGGCGGCCCGGATATGCCGGTAATACGTGTCGTTGTCTTCGCCTTTGATCGCGAAGACCGGTATGCCCTCTTCGACCAGTGCCGCTGCCACATCGTCCTGGGTCGACAGAGGGTTGCTGGCGCAGAGCACCGCGTCCGCTCCTCCCGCCTGGAGCGTCAGCGCCAGATTACCGGTCTCAGTCGTGATGTGGGCGCAGACGAGCATCTTGATGTCCGCGAGTGGCCGGTTCGCGGCGAACCGCTCACGAATCTGGCGCAGCACCGGCATCTCTCGCGCTGCCCATTCGATGCGCCGCCGCCCTTCGGCCGCGAGCGACGGATCCTTGATATCAAATGGTCGGGAATGGGAAACGGCGGTAGCCATGCGCGGAACCTCCTCTATGGTCGTGCGTATTCGGCCGGTGTCACCGGTAAAAAGGACGAGGGTATGGCTTCTGGCGCCCGTTCGGCGATCATCGACGCGGTCACCAAGCTGGCGAACTCAGGAAATGAGACGTCAAATCGTGCCGCGAACTCGGCGGCGCTGTAGCGGTGCTCCTGGGTGCCGTACCGTTCGACCGCGTAGGTCGCGGCGAGTGAACCCATTCTGCCCGCGAGCGACCAGTCCAATCCAAGCAAGATGCCTTTGATCAGGCCCGCCCGGTAGGCATCGCCCCCACCGGTCGGATCGGCGACGGGCGTGGCGACGACCGGTGGTATGCGCGTCACGTCACCATTCCACCGGAGTTCAGACCCTTCCGCACCATAGGTGACCGCCACCAGCGGCACGCGCTTCGCCAGATCATCGACACTCAGACCAGTCTTTTGTTGAATAATAGCCAGTTCATAGTCACTCCCGATCACCGCCCAGGCGAGATCGACGCCCATCATGATGTCGTTGCCGGTAAGTGACGCCACCTGCTGCGAGGGATCATAGATGAGCGGGCATCCCGCGGCATGGAGCTCGACCGCATGCCGGTTCATGGCGTCGATGGTCGTTGCCCCCACCAGGCCAAGCTGGGCCCGGCGGCCTGCCTCCTCGACCGAAATCTCGCCCATCACCGACGACGCCCCAGGGAAGAATCCCGCGATCTGGTTCCCGTCGTGATCGGTCGTCATGAATGACGACCCGGTCAGCTGATCGCTCACCTCTCGGACGAGCGTGAGATCAATTCCTAAGGCCTCGAACGCCGCGCGGTACTCCGAAAAATCGGATCCGCCGGCTCCGACGAGCAAGGGCGGATCCCCGAGTAGCGCCAGGTTGTAGGCGATATTGCCAGCAACGCCGCCGCGCAGCCGCCGCAGCGAGTCATACAGGAAACTCACCGACAGGACGTGCACCTTGTCCGGCAGAATATGGTCCCGGAACGAGCCAGGGAAGCTCATGATGTAGTCGAACGCGATTGAAGCGCTCACGATCACGGCGGGGGACTTCAGCGCGGGCGATGAGTCGGTCATGCACCGTTCCATAGCGTTGGAGTACGCACACAAAGCGGCGGCCCCTGCCGCCGCTCTATACAACTTGGGGAGCATAGCACGCGCGTAAACCGCCACGCTAACCGTCAGGATGGTGTCGTGGACGTCACCCGGTCGATCGCCTGACGCACCACATCGTCGTCGATATCCTCCTGCACCGTCACGCCTCCGCCGGACTGAGGCAGCACCCATCGCTGACGTCCACGCACCCGTTTCTTGTCACTCCCGATCAGCTGCCAAATTTTCTCGGGATCGGCTGAGGCCGTCAGCGGGAGGCCGTATCGCATAAGCATTGCCTCAAGGCGTTGCACGTCGTCGGGGCCGCAGGTGCCCGATCCCTGACCGATCAGCGCCGCGGCCCGCATCCCGACGGCTACCGCCTCACCGTGCAGGTAGCGATACCCCGCGGCCTCGATCGCATGGCCGATGGTATGGCCGAAGTTCAGGTACGCCCGGAGCCCCGACTCGCGTTCGTCCGCCTCCACGACCGCGGCCTTGAGCGTCACGTTACGACGGATCAGGTACGAGAGCGCGGGCTCGTCGCGCCCAAGGAGCCGTTCGGCATTTCGCTGCAGGAACCGCCAGAGATCCGCCCGCTCGCCGCCCGGCGTCGACGGCTGAATCTGAGCGTGTTTGATAATCTCGGCCCACCCCGTGGTCAACTCGCGTGGTGGGAGCGTCTTGAGCAGCAGGGGGTCGATGACGACGACAGGGGGTTGGTAGAACGAACCAATGAGATTCTTTCCCGCGTCATGATTGATGCCCGTTTTCCCACCAACGCTGCTATCGACCATTGCCAGCAGACTCGTCGGAACCTGAGCCAGACCGATCCCCCGAAGACAGGTGGCTGCAATGAAGCCCGCGAGATCGCCAATGACACCGCCGCCGAGCGCGACAACCAGGTCGCCTCGTTCGACGCCGCCACCGAGGAGCCAATCGTAGACCAGCGCAGCGCCCCGCAGGCTCTTGGTGGACTCCCCGTGGGGCAGCGTCAACAACCGGGGGTCGAGCGCGCTGTCAGCGAGCGCGTCTTGAACGTGTGAGGCGTGAAGCGGCCCGACCCGGTCGTCGGTGAGGACCCACGCTCGGCGCGCGTCCGGCCATCGCTGGCGGACGTGTTCCCCGAGCTGGAGCAGCGCCCCCGGCGCAATAGTGATCGACGAGGAGCCGGACGGTGCTGAAAGCCGCACCGGTTTGGTCGTCGCGTGATCCCCGTTAATGAGGGCTGCAATCTCATTCGCGACGGCCGCCGCCGGGACCTCGTCGACGACAAGCGTCACGTCCGCCCGGTCGTAGACGGCCTGCCGGCTCTCCTTCAGCGTCGACGCCGTCCTGAGCGGCTCAGGGCCCGCCAGCAGCGGACGTTCCACCGCCGCTCCGGATTCCGCATGCTGCCTCGTCAGGCGCACAAGCGATGTCTCTGGAAGGACGTCGAGCGCGACGACCAATGTCGCGTCAGCCCGCAGCGACTCCGCGCTCCACAGCGCCGGGTCGACGACCGATCCGCCCCCAGTCGCGATCACCACCCGGTCCTGCCCGAGGGAGGCGACGAGTGTCTCCCGCTCGCGCGATCGAAAGTGAGTTTCCCCGTGTTCCGCGAAGAATTGGGCGACGGTCAGACCAGCCGCGGCTTCGATCTCGGCGTCCGTGTCGACGACATTCCAATGGAGTTGCTGACCGACCAATTGCGCGACGGTGCTTTTGCCGGAACCGCTGAATCCAATCAGGACGAGCCGCTCGAACCTGTCCAAGACCCGTTCCCCCAACCTTCAACACGTCCACGATGCGATCGCAGTCGATCCCAGTCCGGCGAGTTCGCCTGCGATACCGCGTGTATACTTGTGGATTCGTCAACCCGCCATCTGCCGGACCCGGAATACCGAGTCATCATAGCGCCGTGAGGGGGATAACTTCCCGCATGCAACGAATCCTGGTTGCGGACGACGACGCTGGCATTCGCAACGTCCTGCGAGAATTGCTTGAGGACGAAGGCTACGAGGTCGCTGAAACTCCTGACGGAGCCGGTGTGCTCGCTGCCCTCGCGACCGGAAACGGGAGCCGGCCCGATCTTGTCCTGATGGACGTTCGCATGCCGGACAAGAGTGGGCTCGATGTGCTCCGCGAGGTGCCCGCGCCCAGCCACGGTCAGGGACAGTTGCCGGTCATCATCATGACCGGCCACGGTGCCTCGAACGTCGCGATTGAGGCGATGCAACGAGGCGCCTACGACTACATTACCAAGCCGTTTGACCTTGAAGAAGTCCTGCTGACGGTACAACGCTTCTTCGAGCGGCAGGCGCTGAGCGATCAACTGTCGGTATTATCGACCCGGCTCGGCGAGCGGGATCCGAACGATGTCATCATCGGCAACAGCCCGGCCATGCAGGAGGTCTACAAGACGATCGGCCGCGTCGCTCGATCGGACGCGACGGTCCTGATCACCGGCGAGACCGGCACCGGCAAGGAACTGGTGGCGTCCGTCCTGCACCGGGCTTCGAGCTATGCGCGCGGACCGCTGATCAAAGTGAACTGCGCGGCATTACCCGAGACACTCCTCGAAAGCGAGCTCTTCGGGCATGAAAAGGGTGCATTCACCGGTGCGCTCGCCCAACGTAAAGGGCGGTTCGAGATGTCCCATAAGGGTACGATCTTTCTCGACGAGGTCGGGGAGATGACCCTGGCGACGCAGAAGAAGCTGCTCCGAGTCTTGCAGGAGCGAGAGTTCGAGCGTGTGGGTGGCTCGGTTCCGGTGAAGATCGACACGCGCGTCATCTCGGCCACGAACAAGATTCTCGCCCACGAGATCGAAGAAGGCCGATTCCGTGAAGATCTTTTCTATCGCCTCAACGTGATCGCCATCTTCCTACCGCCCCTGCGCGACCGTACTGGTGACATCCCGTTGCTCGTGGAGCATTTCCTCGATAAGCATCGATATTCTTCCGAGTCCCGCCCGGCCCAGGTGAGCCAGGGCGCCATGCAATTGCTTCTCGACTACGCCTGGCCGGGTAACGTTCGACAGCTGGAGAACGTGATTGAGCGGGCGACGGTCCTTTCCCAAGGGATGGCCCTGACCGAGGAGCACATCGACTTGAGCGGCGTCGAGAGCCGGCGGTTTATTGATGTCGGGCAGCGTCTCCGCAAAGGGACCACGCTCAGCGCATTGCTTGAGGATGTGGAGCGGCAGGCCCTTGAGGAGGCGTTGAGCGCCTCGGACGGCGATCAGGTCTCGGCCGCTGCGGTCCTGGGACTCAAGGTCGCTCAACTGAAAGACCGAATCGCCACGTTGGGTGTCTCGCCCTCCTGAGCTGCGTTCGCCGCCCGTGATGGGTCCATGCTCGCTGGAGACCCCGCGGCCAACGGCGCGAAAGCCCCACGGCGACGGGGGTGTCGACGGTCGTGTGCCCGATCGCACCATGCAGAGGGAGCGCGTGAGCCAGCAAAACGATCCGCTCATTCTCGCGATCGACCAGGGGACGACGAGTAGCCGGGCCATCCTGTTCGATCGTCGTGGCGACATACGGGGGATGGCCCAACGCCCGCTCGTCCAGCTCTACCCACGGCCGGGCTGGGTCACCCAGGATGCGACCGACCTCTGGACGGTCACGCGACAGGTCGCTCGCGACGCGCTGGCGAGTGCCGGAATCGATGCGGCGCGGATCACCGCCATCGGTATTACGAACCAACGAGAAACGACGATCCTCTGGGAGCGCGCGACTGGCCAACCGGTCGCACCCGCGATCGGTTGGCAGAGCCGACAATCGGCAGGTATTGTCGACGACATCGTCGGCCGGGGCAAAGCCGCCGAGTATCAGCGCCTCACCGGCCTCGTCCCGGACGCCTATTTCTCGGCCACCAAGATCGCATGGCTGCTGGACCAGGATCAGGGGCTGCGCCGCCGCGCCGAGGCCGGCGAGATCTGTTTCGGCACCGTTGATAGTTGGTTGCTGTGGCAGTTGTCGGGCGGTCAGGTGCATCTGACCGATCATGCAAACGCCTCTCGCACGATGCTTTTCGATATTTCCAGGCTCTCCTGGTCGCAGGCATTACTGGACGACCTATCAATCCCGCGGGTGATGCTCCCCGACCTCTGCCCGAACGCTGGTCACCTTGCGGACAGCGCGCCGGATGTCCTCGGCGCCGCTGTCCCCATCACCGGTGTCGCCGGGGACCAGCAGGCGGCACTCTTCGGTCAGGCCTGCTTTGCAGCCGGGCAAGCCAAGAACACCTATGGCACGGGGTCGTTTCTGCTCCTCCATACCGGGACCGAGCCGAAACCATCCGGGCATCATCTGCTGACAACGGTGGCATGGACGGTCGACGGAGTGACGGAGTACGCCCTCGAGGGCGCGATTTTCGTCACTGGCGCGGCAGTGCAATGGCTCCGCGACGGCCTGGGACTCATCGGCGACGCCTCAGAGGTCGAACCGCTCGCCGCATCGGTGGCCGACACCGAGGGCGTCGTCTTTGTTCCGGCGCTGGCCGGCCTTGGCTCGCCCCATTGGGATCCCGATGCGCGCGGTACCATCGTCGGCATTACCCGCGGCACGACGGGCGCCCACCTCGCCCGGGCCACTCTTGAGGCGATCGCCTTTCAAGGTCGTGAGGTCCTGGACGCGATGACCGAGGATGCCGGCGTCCCGCTTCAAGAGTTACGCGTCGACGGCGGCGGCGCCCGGAACGATCTCCTGCTCCAACTGCAGGCCGATCTCCTTGGCGTTCCGGTGGTGCGACCGACAATGATCGAGACAACGGCGATCGGCGCAGCGCATCTCGCCGGCCTGGCCTCGGGTGTCTGGTCGGACCGCGACGAGATCGCTCGAAACTGGAAGGCCGATCGACGCTTTGAGCCCTCGATCTCAGTCGACGAACGGGACCATCGCTTCGCCGTCTGGTCCGACGCGGTCTCCCGCTCCCGCGGCTGGGCGACCGGGCTGAGACATCAACCGAACCCCTAAGCCGTATCCCGCCTCACCCGCGTTTCACGTTGCTGTGACCGCGACGCGCGATCGACCGGATGCGTCCGCGATGCTCAGCTCGCATTATCCGTGCTGATCCTCACTGGCTCGTCCCCCACCAGAGGGGTAGGCTGGGGATTCGTTGGTGAGCGCCGGAGTCGATGGTTGAGCATCCATTCCACCGTTCGCGCCGGGCGCTCGGCTCCCCTCAAGAGTCGTCTCGGATGAACTATGACCGGCACCAGGCAACCCGATCGGCAACCGGCGTACGGCATCGGCTGCCTGACGATAGAACCCCTCGATCTGTTGCCGCGACGGCCTTTCATTTGTGCGGTAGTACAGGTCGGCGCCGCGCCCGACCGACACCGTGCCGGCATAAGCGATCGCGACTTTCGGAATCGTGCCCGCGGCAAGGGGAATAAACGATGCCGCTTCACGCGCGACCGTCCGCCAGAAGAGACCGGCCCCGACGACCGGCAGCAGCTCCCGCATGATGCCCCATTGGTCGTGGAGGTCGCGGCCATGAATCGCGGCGATCTTGAACATCAGCAGCAGTTGGTTCTTGGTCAAAACCAGGAAATCGGCGCCCGCCGCGGCCAGCGAGCCGACAATCGGCACGACCGCGGGAATGTTTGAGACAAGCGCAAACTGCGCGTTGGCCTTGGCTGATTCGTCAGTGACGGCCCTGGCGGCGACATCACGGAACGGCACGAACGCGCGACCAAATGCTGGCGCCCGCTCCAGGAGCCGCTCAACAAGGGTCTTCCGCAGTCGGTCGATGGCGCCGGCGTCGTCCGCCCCATTCCCATCGAACGAGAAGACTGGAGCTGGTCCGCCTTCTACTGTTGACCGTCCCCGAAGATTCCGCGCCGCTCCTGTGCCATGCGGATCGAAGACGACGATCGCGTCGAACCGCTCCAGGGTCTGCGGCGCGGATCCCAGGGCACGCCCCGTGATTGCCCGCATCCCATTGGCACCAACGAGGGCCGTGCCCAGCGTGACAGCGGTCGCCTCATCTGGCGCGACGATCAGCAGCCGAGGTTCAAGCTCCGCCGCCTCGCGGATGTTATCGAAGCTGATCTCTCGAAGCACGCTGACAAACGTCCGAAATGTCCCGAGGGGTCCTACTCGTTGCGCGATCGCGCGACTGCCCTTTGTCATCTTGCCTCCGGTCATCGCTTCGAGATGGTGTCACGAGGGGGTCCATTCAGCCGCGGCGCGTTCTACCGTGATCTCCAGTCCACTGACGCACGCCGCACGCCAGGGTTTTGGAGGTTATCTCGACCGCCGTCATCGTCCCCGCGGCATCATGGCTCAGTCGAGCATGCGGACCGGCAGACGCATCCCTGGTTCGGCCACCTCAAGGTCCTCAGGGATCACCAGCAGGCCGTTGGCCCGCGCCAACGAGCTCAGGACCCCTGCCCCTTGCTGACCCGCCGTGGCCACCTGCCATTCACCGCCGGGCGATCGTGCGACGCGGGCCCGAACGAAATGCCGCCTCTGTCCCCGATTGTCGATTCGCTCGATCAGTGTCGCCTCGATCGTGGAGGGCTCAAGATCGGCGTGGCCCATCATCCGTCGCATTGCCGGGATCCCGAAGACCTCGAAGCTGACCGCCGCCGCCACCGGATTTCCCGGCAGCCCGAGCAACGGCGTGGAGCCGATGCGTCCAAACGCTAGCGGTTTCCCTGGCTTCATACGCACCTGCCAGATCTGGATCGTCCCCTGCTCGCGCAGCACATCTTTGACCATATCGTAGTCGCCAAGCGACACGCCGCCAGAGGTCACGATCAGATCTGCACCGCGGGCGAGATTGAGTTTCTCGGTCAGGTCATCGGTGCGATCCCGTGCGATCCCGAGCATCACCGGAATGCCGCCCGCCCGCATCACCATCGCGGCCAGGGTATAGGAGTTGGAGTTCCGGATCTGGCCGGGCTGTAACCGGGAGCCCACGTCGATGACCTCATCTCCGGTCGAAAGGATCGCGACCCGAGGCCGGGGATGGACGGCGACCGTGGCGCGGTTAATGGCCGCCAGCAGGCCGATCTCAGCAGGTCGCAGGCGCGCCCCGGCGCGAACGATCGCGTCTCCCGGGGCGACATCTTCGCCCGGCGGCCTGACGTTGTCATAGGGTTTGGCCGCCCGCACGATGCCGACACAGGAGCGCCGAGTATCTCCAGTGGTCCCCGCCGCGGCTCGCTCGGGCTCGTCTGTTTCCTCGAAGCGGACGACCGCGTCGGCCCCGTCGGGCAGCGGTGCGCCGGTCATAATGCGCGCCGCGGTGCCAGAACTGATCTCGACCCGCGACGCGTACCCAGCAGCGAGCTGGCCAACGACCCGAAGGCGCACCGGGTGCGGAACCGATGCTCCGAGCGTATCACTCGCACGGACGGCATAGCCATCCATCGCCGAATTCGTGAATGGTGGAATCGCCTGATCGGCGACGACCGGCTCCGCCGCGACCAATCCCACCGCCTCAAGCAGGGGGACCACGACCGGTGCCAGCGGGTGAACGGCGTCAAGAACGATCCGCAGGGCGTCGTCGACACTCAGCATGCGGGCAACATCTTCCCAGGGGCGCTCGACCAGGGGCGTCTCAGGCTCGGGCATCGACAGGTCGTGTCGCCGCGCCGTTTCCACCAGCCTGATCACTCACGGAGGCCGCGTCGATGGCCGCCATGGCAGCGACGAGCTCGCGGACGGCGCCAGCGGAGCTTTGAAGCGCTGCCTGCTCGTCGTCTGTCAGCCGCAGATCGAGAATCTGCTCGACACCTGCCGCTCCGAGCTTCACCGGTACGCCGACGAAGAGCCCCTCCACATCATATTCGGCCTGGAGCCGGACGCTGCACGGCAAGACCCGCTTCTGGTCGAGCAGCATCGCATCGACCATCGCGACAACCGACGTGCCAGGCGCGTAGTAGGCGCTGCCCGTCTTCAGGAGGCCGACGATCTCGGCTCCTCCGTTTGCGGTGCGCTGCTCAAGCGATGAGATCCGCTCAGGCGACAGCAGTTCCGGCAACGGCACTCCGGCGACCGTTGAGAAGCGCGACAGCGGCACCATCGTGTCGCCATGCCCGCCGAGCACCAGCGCCGAGACATCGCGCACCGAGACATCAAGCTCAAGCGCGATGAACGTCCGAAAGCGGGCGGCGTCGAGGACACCCGCCATCCCAATGACTCGCTCGCGCGGAAAACCGGCGGCATCAAAGGCGACATGGCACATGGCGTCAAGCGGATTGGAGACAACGACGATCGTCGCCTCGGGCGAGCTTGCGACGACCTGTTCGGTGACGGAGCGCACAATCCCCATATTGGTCCGCAGCAGATCGTCCCGGCTCATTCCAGGCTTCCGCGCGATCCCTGACGTAATAACGACCACGTCCGAGCCGGTCGTTTCGTCGTACCCATTGGTCCCAGTGATGCGCGTATCGTGACCAAGGAGTGCGCCAGCCTGCATCAGATCGAGAGCCTTCCCCTGCGGCAAGCCTTCGACGATGTCAACAAGGACGATGTCGGCGTAGTCTCGCATCGCCAGCATCTGCGCGACGGTCCCGCCGACCATGCCCGCGCCGACCACCGTCACCTTCCGCCGCCTGGAGGTCGTCCCGTCGTTGGTCATCCTGAGGTCTCCTTCGTTCGCGCCCTCGATGCGCGCCTGTGGGGCTGTCAGGTCGCGGTCAACGACCTCGGTATCTTGACGGCGGCGCATGATAGCATAGCGTCCCCTCGCCATCCTCGAATCGCTGGCGATGCGGAGGACCGCGCCGTGTCAGTCTCTCAACGATTTACCGTCCCGTTTGGCGACGGCACCCTCGATGTTGACCTGCCATCTGGTCTCATGGGGTCCGTGGCCGAGCCGCCGCGTGCCACCCCGCTCGGCGATCCGGCGCGTGCTGCCAAGCTGGCGGTCAGCAACCCAATCGTCGGTCCTCCGCTGACCGAGCTGGCTCGCGGGAAACGCCGCGTCTGCATCGCGGTCACCGACGCCACCCGGGCCTGCCCGGACTATCTCCTCGTTCCCCCGATGCTCGATGCTTTGGCTGCTGCTGGCGTCGCTGACGAGGCGATTACGCTTCTCGTGGCGGTTGGCGTCCATCGAGCCAGCACGCGGGAGGAGAAGATTGCCAAGCTGGGCAGGGCCGTGGTCGATCGCTACCGGGTCATCGACCACGACGCCAGCGATCTCGATCTGTTGGTCCCCGTCGTCGCTGGCCCACCCCACCTCTCATTCCGCATCAATCGCCACGCGGTCGAGGCCGATCTGCTGCTGGCCACCGGGGTGGTCGAGCCGCACCAATATGCGGGATTCAGCGGGGGCGGCAAAACCGTCGCCATTGGTTGCGCCAACGAGGCGGTCATCGCCGCGACTCACGGTCCAGCGATGCTCGATCAGCCTGGAACGCGACTCGCCACGCTTGAGGGAAATCCGTTCCAGCTGGCCGTTCGGCAGGTCGCTAGCGCTGCCGGATTGGCATTCGTCGGCAACACCGTTCTCGACGCCGGCGGCCACATCGTCGCCCTGGCCTATGGACCCTCCGAGGCAGTGCACGACCATCTTGCCTCGATCGCGTCCGATCTCTATACCGTGACGATTCCGCGCTCCGTCGACATCGCGATCGCCGGTGTCGGAGCGCCAAAGGACGTCAACCTCTATCAGGCAAGCCGGGCGGCGAGCTATCTGCAGTTCGCTCCCACTCCGGTCGTGCGTCGTGGCGGAGCCATCATTATCCCGGCCACCTGCCCCGAGGGTGCGGGAGAAGGGGCCGGGGAGCGGCGGTTCCTGGAGGTGATGGGGAATCCAGGCGGCCCCGCCGCGATCATCGATCAGGCGCGGCGAGAGGGAATCCGTCCCGGCGAACAGCGGGCGTATATCATGGCCCGCGTCCTTGAACGCGCTGCGGTCATCGTCGCCGGAGCGCTCTGCCCGGACGAGGTGCGGGCACTCGGGTTCATCAGCACCCCGACCATTGAGGACGCGTTGGAGGAGGCGATCGCCCGCGTCGGCACTCCCGCGGATGTACTGGTCGTCCCTCACGCGCTGCAGACGCTCCCGGTTGTGGCCGGACGCACCCGCCAGGACACCTTCGACGGTCGACTCGAAGCATTATGATCGCCCGCCCACGGGCGTTGACGCTCCGCGCGAACGGCCCCTATAATGCAGCGCGCCTATGTCCGTGCCCAGGTGGCGGAATTGGCAGACGCGCTAGCTTGAGGGGCTAGTGCCCGTTTAGGGCGTGAAGGTTCAAATCCTTTCCTGGGCACCAGACACCAGACCGCAGCGGGCGATTAGCTCAGCTGGGAGAGCGCCACGTTTACACCGTGGATGTCAGAGGTTCGAGCCCTCTATCGCCCACCGGCCGCATCCATCGGCGACGACCCACGGTGATGCCCCGCCAAGGTAGCTCAGTTGGTAGAGCTCACGACTGAAAATCGTGCGGTCGGCAGTTCGAGTCTGCCCCTTGGCACCAACCACTCGACATCGCCGTCCCGCGGCCTCCACATGTGCACTACCTCATTCGACGATGGAATGAGACCCCAGCTTGCCGCTCCTCCTCCTTCCCGCTGGGCGCTCGGCGACGCCGGTCGGCCTGGCAGCGCGGAACATGCGCGGACCGGGTATGTCCCGCAGTTCTTGAATGTGACGGGCATGGCGAAGAACTGAAAACCGTCTACCGGCAGCGCGCCAGGTTGGTGAGATGCTCCAGCGCCGGGATGTCGGCAGCGAGGAGCGTCATGTGCACCGGGCACGAGCGGTTGTCGATGTCTTGAGCGGGTCGATGCCGACCAGTCGCGCGCCCGCACGGGGTCGCAATTCGGCATTGTCGCCCGTCAGAAACGGATGCCCCTCGAAGTAGTGATCGGTGCGCCAGTGCTGATCCCAGCCAGTCTGGATGAGCACAGCTTGGCCGCGCAGATCAACCCTGGTGAAGAGATCGGGGGTCAGCGCCCGCGCGTTTCGCTCGACCAGGCGGACGGGCACGCCATCGAGAGCCGCGACATCAGAGAGGGCCAGCTCCGATACGTCGCGATCCGCTCGATGGCGGTGACGCGGGGCGTCGAGATAGGTCCCCGTATTCCCGGCGAGCCCCACCCGGCTGGTGACAAACTCGGTGCCCTCCGCGGAGTGCTCATCGGCATCGTCAGACGCGAGATCATCGCAGACCATCGGTGCCAGCAGACCCGTGTAGGTCATGATGCCGTCCTCGACCGTATGACTGAGGTCGAGCAAACGCTCAGTCAGTGGGTCACTCCGGCGCGGTCGTCTGGACTCCCGTCAACCTGCTCGACCGGCAACTCGTTTCGTTCCGCCCACTCGTTCCACGACCCGTCGTAGTTGGCAAACCGCTGATGGCCAGTCCGATGAAGGGCAAACAGCACCGCCGTCGCCGTGACCCCGCCGTTGCAATAGGCCGCCACGGTCTGGTCCGGCTGGATACCGCCCTCCTCCAGGAGGCGCCGTTGCTCGTCGATCGGTTTCCAGGTGCCGTCCTCGTTGAACAGCGCCCTGGCGGGGATGTGGACCGCACCGGGAAGGTGCCCACCGCGACTGCCGCGGACAGTCTCACCTCGATACTGTGCCGCATCCCGCGCGTCGACGATCAGCGAGTCAGGTGCTCCGATCATCTTCAGCACCTGGGGCGCATCCACCCTTAGCTCGGGACGAACGCTCGGCGTAAACACCTTTCGCAGCGGACGCGGCACGTCTTGCCCGATCGGTCGTCCCTCAGCGACCCACCGGCGGAACCCACCATCGAGCACCGCGCTGCGGTCATGGCCATAGAACTTGAGTGCCCACCAGAGCCGGGTCGCAAAATGACCACCGGTATGATCAACAATGACGACATCCGTCTCATCGCCGATCCCCCGGGATGCCATCGCTTCGGCGAATCGCTCGGGCGGCGCGATCTGCGCTTTGATCGGGTTGTCAGGATCGGTGACATCGACCGTCCAGTCGACAAAGACCGCGCCAGGAAGATGGCCCTCGTCATATTCATCTCGGGCCGCGACATAGTCGGCAGACTGGCGTCCCTCACCCAGGTCTGCGGTGACGACAGCACCTCGGATATCAACAATCGCCAGATCATCAGCACCGAGATGTGCCGCGAGCCACTCGGTGGAAACGAGAGTATCAGGGAGCAACGAATTCTCCATCACCTTTCCTTCTGGGCTTGATGCCGTGGGACACGGGTCGTCTGTCCCCATCTTGACACCGTCCACGGCCGTCACTACACTTGCACGCGCGTCAAATGCTGCGGAAGTGGCTCAGTGGTAGAGCATCTCCTTGCCAAGGAGAAGGTCGCGGGTTCGAATCCCGTCTTCCGCTCCAGATCGTAGCATCATCTCAGCAGGGGAGCGGGCCGAACGGCCCGTTTTTACGTTCCCGGTCGAGATGCCTCGCGTTCGGCAGGTGGGCGCCACATTGACTATCATCTCCCGGGAGCGATTCCCTCCCGGACGATGCGGGCGTGGCGGAATGGCAGACGCTGCGGTCTTAAACACCGCTGGGAAACCGTACGGGTTCGAATCCCGTCGTCCGCACCAGGATCATCAGGGTCTTGAGCCGACCGTCATCGCGAGCAATCGCGCCAGCTCGAACCCCGCGCGGCGCGTTCCATCGGAGGAGAAGATCGTGGACGCGGAGCAACAACGCCGCAAACGAGGTCTGCGGGTAACAATTGACGCCAATCGCTGCATTGCCAACGGGAAATGCACGACGGCGGCGCCGAATATCTATGTCCTTGACGACGAGACCGGCGTCGCAGTCCTGGAGAATGAAGAAGACGCGACCATTGAGCAGCTCTTTGCCGGCGCTCGCGCCTGCCCAACACAGGCAATCATCATCGAGCAGTTCGGTCGCCGCGTCTTTCCTCAGATTCTCACTCCAATGTTCGGTGAGAGACGCCAGGTCGCTGACCTTCCTGGCGACGACTCCATTGGCGGGGAGCCCAAGTGAGACGGTTACGCAGAACCGCGGAATGGTTGAAGCACCCGGTCGGGCCTATCGTTCCTGGGTTCGGCCCGATTGACGTAGACGCGCCGTGACGCCTCGCTGAACCCCAGTTTGTCCGCCACACGCCGCGATGCGCCATTCTCCTCGCTGGTGCTCCAGACCGGTGTCCCTCCGGCACCCTGAATCTCGGCGCAGACCAGCGCGGCAGCGCTCGTTGCCAACCCACGTCCCCGCCATGGCGCGCTGGTGACAATGCCGACACCAACGTAGCGGTCCGCTCGAGCGGCTGAGAATGCGACGGCCACCACCTGTTGGGCAACCACCGTCCCGGCCGCGAACCCCTCGCGAAGAAGTACCGAGGCGCTCCCGAATCGCCAGCCGGCCATGTCGAGGTTCACGGCCGACCGTTCCATGAGCTCCGCATCGGCTGGCATCAGGCGGCGAACGGCCGGGTGAATTGAGGGCGTCACCGGTTGATTGAGCGTGAAATAGATCTCGTCGCAGAGCCAGCACGAACGGCCGGTCTCGGCCTCTATGAGGGTGGCCAGGAAGTGTCCTATTGCGAGCGGCACGTTAGCGGCCGACCACCCTTCGAGACACCGCAACAGGGTCCAGACTGCAACGGCATCCGTGCCAAATGCCGTGGGTTCTGCAGGTGATGCGTACGCCTGGGTGACCGCGGCCCGCGGCCGCTCTAGCGGGCCGAGGACGAGCGCACGACACAGACCGCGCCGCAGCTGGTGCACGCTCATCACCGTCTCCGGGCGGTCGCCAATGGCACCGGCCAGGATGGCCTGCCCGACCGGATCGAGCTCCGTTGGTGCTTCGGTCATCAGTCGGCTCCCCCGTGAGGTGATCGGTGGCCGTCGACCTTTGGCTGGTCATCAGGCGGACGGGTCACCCTGACGCGGCCCGGCCTCCTTGCGGAGGAGTTCCACTCCGCAACCGGCATCGACGACGGCCACCACGACAGCAACGCAGAAGGCCCGGCCGTATGGCCGGGCCTTCTGGTGTGGGCTAGTGCAAGAAAGAGCCGGCGGTTGCGATGGACTAGTAGTCCATGCCGCCCGGCATACCACCCGGCATACCGCCACCCGACGAGCCCTTCTCCTCCGGCTTGTCAGAGATCAGCGCCTCGGTCGTCAGGATCATCCCGGCGATCGAGGTCGCGTTCTCGACGGCGGAGCGGGTCACCTTCGCCGGGTCAACGATGCCAGCTTGAAGCATATCGACATACTCGTCGGTGAGGACGTTGTAGCCGATATTGGGGTTCTTCTGCTCCTGCTGAGCACGGCGGACCATCTCGATCACCACCGAGCCGTCCTTGCCAGCGTTGGCGGCAATACCGCGAAGCGGCTCCTCCAGCGCACGGCGGAGGATGTTGACACCCGTCTTGATGTCGCCTTCAGCCTGCACACCTTCGACAGCCTGAACGACGTTGATCAGAGTCACGCCACCACCCGGGACGATCCCCTCTTCGACCGCGGCACGAGTCGCGCTCAGCGCATCCTCGACGCGGTGCTTCTTCTCCTTGAGCTCGGTCTCCGTGGCGGCGCCGACCTTGATCACCGCAACGCCACCGGCCAGCTTGGCCAGCCGCTCCTGCAGCTTCTCACGGTCGAAGTCGGAGGTCGTCGTCTCGATCTGGGAGCGAATCTGGTCGATCCGGCCCTTGATCGCCGACTCTTCACCGGCACCCTCGATGAAGGTGGTGTCGTCCTTGGTCGCCACAACGCGGCGGGCGCGACCAAGATCGGTCAGGTCCGCCGAGTCGAGCCGGCGGCCGACCTCCTCAGAGATCACCTGACCACCGGTCAGCACGGCGATGTCGCGAAGCATCTCCTTGCGGCGATCACCGAAGCCGGGGGCCTTGACCGCGAGCACGTTGATCGTGCCGCGCAGCTTGTTGACAACCAGCGTGGCCAGGGCCTCGCCATCGACATCCTCAGCGACGATCACGAGCGGCGCACGGGCGCCGGCGACCTTCTCAAGGACCGGAAGCATGTCCTGAATCGAGGAGATCTTCTTGTCCGTGATCAGAATGAAGGGGTCGTCGAGCTCCGCCTCCATGCGCTCCGTGTTGGTCACGAAGTACTGGGAGAGGTAGCCGCGATCGATCTGCATTCCCTCGGTGTACTCAGTCTCGAACTCAAGACCGCGGGACTCTTCGACGGTGATGACGCCGTCCTTGCCGACCTTGTCCATGACCTCGGCGATCAGATCGCCGATCTCACGGTCAGCGGCGGAGATCGACGCGACCTGAGCGATCTCTTCCTTGCCCTTCACTTCCGTGGAGAGCTCCTTGATGCGACTCACAATCGCATCGGCAGCCAGATCGATGCCCTGCTTCAGCAGCATGGCATTGGCGCCGGCGGCAACGTTGCGCATCCCCTCATGGACGATCGCCTGAGCCAGGACTGTCGCGGTCGTGGTGCCGTCACCGGCGACATCATTGGTCTTGGTCGCGGCCTCCTTCAGAAGCTGCGCGCCCATGTTGGCGAAGTGATTCTCGAGCTCGATTTCCTTCGCCACAGTCACGCCGTCGTGGGTGACGGTCGGGGCGCCGAACTTCTTATCAAGCGCGACATTGCGGCCCTTTGGGCCAAGCGTCGTCTTGACCGCGTTGGCGAGGATGTCGACCCCCTCCTTCAGCGACCGCCGCGCGGTTTCGTTGAACTCCAATACCTTGGGCACAGATCGTCTCCTTCGTCGTTACGTCCGCTCGCTCATCGCGACCGGACTCCACCAGAGTGTGGCTACAGGCCACGACCGACTACTCGCTGATGATCGCCAGAATGTCCTTCTCGGCGAGGATGAGCAGATCATCGTCCTCGAGCTTGAACTCGGTCCCGGCGTACTTGGCGAACAACACCTCATCGCCGACCTTGACATCAAGCGTGATACGCTTGCCGTCGTCGTCACGGCGACCTTCACCGGCGGCGACGATCGTGCCGCGCTGCGGCTTCTCCTTCGCGGTGTCAGGAAGGACGATGCCTCCCCGGCTGATCTCGTCGCGCTCGCTCGGCTTGACGACCACGCGGTCGGCTAGTGGCCGCAGCTTGGTTGCGACGGCCGTGCCGTTGCTCTCCTTCGCCATCAACAGGCTCCTCCTCTATCTCTTGGACATCGTTACCGGGGGCCCCTCGGCCCCTGAAAAGATGTCACGACGATTCGTTCGCCAATGATCCTAGCACATCGATTAGCACTCTTCAAGAGTGAGTGCTAACGAGGTTCTGGCGGGCACGTCCGGGTCCGGCCACCCAGGGGCAGCCAGATGCTAGAATCTCGCGAACACGTTCCATGGCGCATGAGACTGATCCTCCTCATGTTCGTCGCGTCATCTGCCGTCCGGAGGCATGACCTATGTCGGTTCATACCCAACGACAACCGGCCGCCTTTTTCGCGACGCGGGTCCGCGACCTCGCTCCGTCACCCACCCTGGCGGTGTCCGACCGCGCTCGCGCGCTCAAGGCGCAGGGGATCGACGTGATCGACCTCGGCGGGGGCGATCCCGATTTCATGACCCCCGAACATGTCCGGCGTGCGGCAGCCGACGCGATGAACGCCGGTGACACCCACTACGTCTCGAGCTCCGGTACTCCGGCGCTACGCCAGGCCATCGCCGCGAAGCTGCTCGCTGATAATGGCGTCCCGGTCGAGGCAAACGGCGGCATCATCGTCACCCCCGGTGGCAAGCAAGCACTGTTCGAGGCGACGCTTGCTCTGGTTGAGCCGGGCGTCGATGCGCTGATCCTGGAACCGGCATGGGTCTCGTACGTCCCGATGGTCGAGCTTGCCGGGGGCAACGCAGTTCCGGTCCCGCTCGATCCCGACGACCATTTTCGAGTGACACCCGAGCGACTGGCAGCAGCCCTGACACCGGCCTCGCGCGTGCTCTTCGTGAACTCGCCGAACAACCCGACCGGCCGCGTCCTCGACGACCAGGAGCTGGATGCGATTGTGTCGTTCGCGGTCGCGAACGATCTGCTGGTCTTCTCTGACGAGATCTACGAGAAGATTCTCTTCGACGGTCAGCGCCATCGGAGCATCGCCGGGCTGCCGGGGATGGCTGACCGCACCCTCACCTTCAATGGCTTCTCGAAAGCCTATGCCATGACCGGATGGCGGCTTGGCTACGTTGCAGGTCCTCCCGTCCTTATCGAGCA
>JAABUR0100001053.1_pt1 | contig 52465 bp, 54 predicted proteins | sample 5560091 | NCBI WGS metagenome assembly JAABUR01 (sample SAMN10711879, study PRJNA513375) | rock metagenome | isolation source: Antarctica rocks | place: Antarctica: Victoria Land, University Valley sud | reverse complement strand
CAGTCTTGGCTGTTGCAGGCATACGTGTCATTCTTCGTGGTGTATGATCCCATCAAAGTCTTGCACTGCTTGTCCCTTGAGGTGCATTGTCCGCTGGTACATTGGAGAGAAACCGAGCTATTACCACAACTTTGGCCATTGGGCGTCGTTTGATCAGGCGGGCATGTTGCGTTGGTCCCTGAACAGGTCTCTTGCGGATCGCAGACGCCAGTACTAGGACGACAGACTGTACCAGAGGAAGCGAATTTGCATCCTTTACAGCAGTCTTCGTTGGAGTCGTCGCAGACAGCGCTATTCTTGAATTTGCAGGTAGCTGGATCGCAGCACTGATTATTACCGCAGCTGGCAGTACCTCCGCAATCGCAGTCCTCGCCCGCTTCGACAATACCGTTACCACATTGATTGCCGGAAATGGTCACAACGCCCTTGTTATTCTGGAGACATGAAGTGTTAACGCTATTGCGGCCGATGGCAGAGCAGATGTTGCCAATAGAACAGGGACTAAACTGTGTAATGCCATTCCCTGTAGAAGGATTCATGATAAATTGTGATCCTGCATCGCAAGTACTTGCGCTAAGAGGGCAACATTGCTGCGCATTGACGGCATTGCTGTTGGAACAGGTCGACGGATCGCAGTCGTGTACCGCACCAAATGTATGGCCGGTTTCATGAGCAATGACTTGCCACTCGGTAGAGGTCTTGGCTACAACGTTGGCGCCACTGACAACTTCTCCAGGGGCATTATTAACGTCGGTAACACACGCTTGCCCGAGCCATGCTAGCCCGACTTCTGCGCCGGTTTTACAGTTCGTCAAAAGAGTCCAGTAGGCGTGTTGGTCTTTTCTTTGGCCTCGCCACTGAGAGAAAGTATTAAGTCGATCTGTGATTGAAGAATTGGTGCCGCCGCAACCAATGTTCCATGGTGTAGCTGGAGCAGGGGCACCAGGACATACAGCTTCCATTACGGTGAGGTCTTTAAGCCCAAGGGTTATGTTGAAACTCTTCTCGTATAAGCTCGACGCCGTATTGATCTGGGTGATGACATTTGCGTGGGCACTTTGGGTCGAATTGAAGGTTCCGGTATAAGTGCAGTCTGTAGCAACCCCGATTAGAGCGACCCTTCGGCTTAGCGAACAACCCAGCGTGCTGCCAATACTATCTTTGAGGTTGACACCTCCAGAATTGCCACCGGATGGAATGCCAGGCGTATCGATCTGTCTCTTTCCAAACAAGGAATTTACGGGCATAGAGCCCCAGAACCCGACATCGCGCTTAAGCTTTGGCGAAAAGACAGGATGCTGAGGATTCGAGTTGAAGGACAATTTATCTGAACGACAGGAAAAGCCTTTATCGCCTGATCGCTTCAATTCCGTGTGGGCGATCCTCCCTATGTCTGAATCTCGGAACATAACCATATACTCGTCATCGCTGTGTTCGACGTCCGGGTCGAGATCATGCTTTGTCGACATGTAATAGGATCGTAGCTGGATGTGATGGTTATCGTGCATGATCGTAAAAGCCCCCTCGAACAGCGGGTCGGTTCCATCTCTCCGGACCACAATCCTTGCCCATCCAGCGTTCGTCCAACTCCCATCATGGCTCTGAACCCAAGCATCGCCCTTGAAGACCTTGTGATCGTCTCGAACAATCTGTTTCGTTCCAATCACCTCTCCGGCTGAGTTCAAGTATTGGACCGTAGCCCCTTCCGCCAAGATATCGTGGTTAGGTTCTAGGCTGAGCTTTATGCGCTGCTGACTCTGGTGGAGGTTGAAGTGGATATCGAAGTGCGAAACGGCATGTACACGATGCGAAGGTGTCCGTATCTCCGGATTTTCGATTAATGACAGGTATTTTAGAGGCTCTCTACTTCGAGAGCTCGCTGTTCGCACGTTAGCCTTGTGGTCTTACATTAGGGCTTAGGATGGACGCACCTTGTGAAGTAACAAACAAAAGACATAGAGCGCTGACAACCGCTGGTAGTCGCCATGGCACTTTCATAATGTGATTAATGAAGGAAAGCGACAGTGTAGAAAGTCCGTTGACGAAGGCTCGGCAAGGCGCCACTCAGGTTCAAGCAGCGAACACAGTGAGTTATTTCGTAAGAAGTACGATGCAGCAGTGAATGAACGACGGTAATGGTTGATACGTTGTAGTTCTTGTAAATCTGGTTCCATGGGCCAGAAGTCAACTGGGGCAGGCGGAGGGATGGTCTGGTTGGTGGTTCGCCAAGGCGTTGCCGCGCAAGCACTCGTCGTATTGGTAGGTAGTTTGGAGGAGCTGAAGAAAGAGCAACAACAACAATAACAACGACAACGACAACGAAGCGTAAAAGAGCAATTTCACATTAGAGCATTAAGCAAAGCATCACAATGTTCGCTGATAGAATCAACACCGAAGTGAATGTATTACAGTACGATGCTTTGGTGCATCTGGTGTTCTCATGTCTCGGTTGTTGAAGATTACGAATCTGACTGCTTAGGGGATTATCCATTGTTGGCGGGGAGAGTGGCAATGCAAGTTGATTGATTATTGATTGGTTTATACAAGTCCGGACCTTTTGGAGTCTGCAACCCTATCGGTCTCAGCCTTGTTCAGGCTCCTCAACGTACCTACAGTACCCCCAGGCCCCTCGTCAGCTCGCTTTCTTTGTACGAATCAATCACCTTAAAACAGTTACGGACACTAGAACAGAGAGCTCTAACGAAAGGATGAGTAAGGTAAGTACCCTAGATATAGAATCGCTGACTTCCATAATTGAAGCTCAATTGAACGCCACTAGATACACAGAGACAAGCGCTGAAATGAATATCCAAGCCCCGATCTTGTACGATAGATACTGCAACGATACGATGGTTCCTTTTCACTTCTTGCGCGACGCCTGAACAATCTTGATAATCGACTCCACCACGCTCGGGTCAGATAGCTACATTCGCTGTCAGTACGCTTTCGGATGGTTCTACAATGGAACCGTTACTCACGGTCGAGATATCTCCAAGGGAATCTTCTTCTCCGGACAAGATCTTACGTAGAATACGTCTCATGATCTTGCCCGACCGAGTCTTGGGGAGATCATCCACAACAAACACAGCCTTGGGAGCGGCAAAAGGTCCGATGGATTTCCGAACCTGAGAGATGAGATCTTTGCGGACCTGGTCACTCGTCTCATTGCCCTCCTTGAGTGAGACGAAGGCGTTCACAGCCTGGCCTGTAAGCTCGTCGTTAATGCCAACGACTGCAGCTTCGGCAACTTGGTCTAAGACATCTTCAGTGTTGTACTCTCACCACTGGTGCCTGTAATACTTACGATGTTCAATGAGAGCCGCCTCGATTTCTGCCGTTGACAATCTGTGACCAGAGACATTGACCACGTCATCGACACGACCTCGGATCCAGTAGTAGCCCTCATGATCACGGCCAGCACCATCTCCCGTGAACTGCTTTCCGTCAGGAGCTGTACCGGAAGGTTGTAAGTGGTACTCACGTAGTACCCGGGGTAAACATTCAAGTAAGTGTCCATATATCTCTTGTGTGCACCCCAAACCGTGCGAGCCATGCTAGGCCACGGTTTCTTGATCGCCAAAACGCCCTCTACATCGTTTCCATGGATCTCTTCACCAGAGACAGGGTCGATGATAGCGGGTTCAATACCGAAAAAGGGCAAAGATGCGCTTCCGGGCTTCGTGGGTGTTACTCCTCCGAGCGGTGAGATTATATGTGAGCCAGTCTCGGTTTGCCAGTATGTCTACAGATTGCATTAGTCCGATCAAAGATCTAGGAGGGTTTGCCATCAACGTACGTCCACAACGTGAGCTTCCTCCTTTCCCACAATCTCAAAATACCATTTCCATATCTCAGCAGCTATAGGTTCACCAACGGATCCAAGGATGCGAAGATGCTTCATCGGATGCTTCGTATGCGAGTCACCGGCCCGCTTCAGTAGCCTTAGTGCAGTAGGAGCCACATAAAACTGAGTGACTTGGTGCTTATCAACGACCTCCCAGTAGCGGGAGAAACTGGGGTAAGCCGGGGTTCCTTCAAAGACAACAGTAGCTACCCCAAGCACAAGTGGTGCATACACCACGTATGTGTGTCCAGTGATCCAGCCAACATCACCGGCGCAGAAGAACTTGTCGTTCGGATGGATGTCGAAGACGTATTTCCCAGTCGCTGCTGCTCCTAGTAGGTAGCCACCTGTGGTATGCATCACACCCTTCGGCTTTCCAGTGGATCCAGATGTATAAAGCAGGAAAAGCGGGTCTTCAGAGTTCATCGGCTCCGGCGCGATGTAATTTGGGTATTTCTCCGCCTCCTCGTGCCACCACCAATCCCGGTTCTTGGTCCATGGCACATCGGCACCGGTACGTTTGAAGACCAGACAATGAGTGACATCTGGACACTGGCTCAAAGCGTCGTCGACAATCTTCTTTGTTCCAATTACTTTACCACCTCGCTTACCCTCATCGCTGGTAATGACTACTTTCGACTGAGCATCGATTACACGGTCTCGTAGAGATCCCGCAGAGAAACCCGCGAAGACCACAGAGTGCACAGCACCAATACGAGCACATGCAAGGAAGGCTATTAAGGCTTCGGGAATCATGGGCAAGTAAATAGCAACACTGTCGCCCTTGTTGACGCCCATTTGCTTCAGGACATAGGAGAGTCTTGAGACCTCGCGGAGAAGCTCGCCGTATGTGATGATTCGTCCCTCATTTGCTTCGTCAGCCTCGTATATGATCGCTGGCTTCTCGGGATTCTTGATGGCATGGCGGTCGACACAGTTGTACGAAGCGTTGAGCCTGCCTTCTAGGAACCATGCGTTGTCACCATGGGTAAAGGATCCTGTGTGTACCGTTTGGAAATCCCGTTCCCACGTCAGAAGATCGCGTGCCATCTTCCCCCAGAACTTGTCTGGGTCTTCAATGGACTCTTTGTAGAGCGTTTTGTACTCGTCGAGGCCGTCTAAGTGGGGTTTCGCAGGATGCTTGCTGTCCAGAGTCAGCATGGTTCTCTGACGCGTGCTTTATAGAATCCGACTACTCACTCAAACATCGGCTTGGGGATATTGTACGTATCTAAATTCTAGATTAGCGTCCAAGCTGCCACTCCAACCTGGACCTTCTCTTACCTATATTGTGGGCCTCTGCCACCACCATGGTGGCAGGCTGCACGTCGCCTTCACTCATGATTACAATCTATTCAGGTATCGTGGGAGCTTCGGAAAATGAAAGTGTCACTCTGCGTAATCGCTGGTGTTAATGGGTCAGAAAAAGAAACGCAGTTATGGCGCTCTTGAAGGGAGAGATGTGGATTTTGCTCTCTGTGCAAGCTGTTATACTACTCAAAGAGATGGAAAGGCAATCAGTCGAACTGGGGGGGTCAATTGATGTTAATGTACATTTCGCCCAGAGATGCAGTTTCCACAGGGAACAATTCGGACTTCTGGATCTCCTTGTCTCGTGACTGAGTGATATGACACTGGTACCAGAACTCGGGCAACAACAAGGTCAGGATTATTGCCCCACCATGATTGGCGGTAATGTGGGGTAAATCGACGGCCAAAAGGATCGAAATCCCCCGTACCTAGAACGCTGTAGTTCTCTCCGCCGGCTCCGCATCCGAAGTCCAGATCATTCCGTACCTTGGTTATGAAATGGTACTCCGAATTCGCCTGCGCTGGTTTCGGAACGACTACTGTAAGGTATGGTACCCTAAGGTACCTAGGTAAGCGATACAAATGCAGGTGATGAGGTCTCTACCTTACAAGGCACGTGTACTTTTGAATAGAACTCAACCTACCTAGGTACCTTCAGGTAAGGTGCTTCACGTGTGCACTCCAAGGTGCGAAGTATGCATGGCCAAGATGCTCTCTTGCTTTCGTCTTCATGTTCCACATACACCAAACAACACTGATGACATATCCGAAATTTGATTCAAAGATCTAGATACCTAAGGTTTGATTGGCACGCTACCAGCCCCCTTGGATAAAGTGTGTTCATAATCTTCGCTCAAAAAGTTGCACTCCCTTTTTCCAGGTCTGAAGAACACTTCCTTGACCATCTAAGACAACAAAATCTGCTCTCCGCCCAGTTTCCAAAATGCCTCTATCTGATATGTCCATAAGATCGGCTATGTTCTCTGAGGCGCAACGGACTGCTTCAGGCCAGCTACATCCGCTCCAACGCTTGAGGTTTTGCACACACTCATCAATGCTGCTACATGACCCAATCAGTGTGTCAGTCCCGTCAATGGTAACCTTGTTTCCCTGCTTTCGTTGGGGGTGGGGTATTTGCGCGTTGCCAGGATAAACCCCATCAGGCATACCCGCCATCTCAATAGAATCTGTGATGAGGATGCATTTCTCCGGGTTCGAGCGAAATGCCATCGTCAAGGTTGCTGGATGAAGATGGATGCCGTCGGCTATTAAGGAATAGAACGGAGCTTTAGAGGATGAAATCAAACCTGCAAGACCTGGCAATCGATGATGCAACGGGTTCATAGCATTGAAAACATGTGTCAGGTTTCTTGCACCGGCCTCAAGGCCTGAGATGCCAGTATCAAAATCGGAGCTAGAATGTCCCAGAGAAACGGCAATGCCATGCTGCTTGGTGAGGGCTTCAATGAGTGTCATTGAGCCTTCGAGCTCCGGTGCTAGAGTGACCAGTTTGACCGCCGAAAGGGATAAGGAATCACCATAGATCCCCTCTGGACTCGAGTGAGCAGGAATCTGCATAAGGGACTCGTCTACACCAGTTAGCATAGTCACTCCAAATCCATTAAGAATGCAGGTAAGGCATACCATGGGCTCCTTTCTTCGCCGGATTCAGCCAAGGTCCTTCACAGTGTGCACCAAGTAAGTCAGCTGCCCCAGTAAAGACCTGTGGTTTCAATTCAGGCAAGACCTGGACAGTGTTCAGTAAGAATGGTTAGGGCTTTTTTAGAGTCACTGTGGGTGCTTGCCCAAGGCGTGCTATAGATAGAACAAATTCATGTCCACAGAACATGCAAGTCGATGAACAAGTGCTGCTTCAATTAAGACACGGAACAAAGCAACTTATCAGAAAAACTTGAGTCGGAATTCCTACCATTCTAAAGAGGGTAATGTCCTTGCCGGAAAAAGTTCCTACACTGGATAACGTGAAAGGTGGCCACCAATTACAGATGAAAGATTCGTTCATCAACTTTTTGTCACGTCGAAAGAACGGAGAGATGATGAAAGGATAAGGATCGATACCTTTTTGAAAACTTCAGAACTGACAGTTGGAAGGGTGACATAGAAACTTCCCACTCCTTGCGTGACAAGGTGCCGGGAAATATTCTTGAGATTCTCCTGATAGGTTTGGGAATCTTCATAACTTGTAAAATGTACTCCCAAGCAGCCATTGGTTTGTAACTCCAGGAAGCTGGGTGCCAAAAAGTAGCCGTTCAAGTCAACGGTCTTCAGCGGCCCTTCTTTGGGCTCGCTGACGATCAAGCCGCTATCTAGGTCAACAAAGATGGATCGTCTTATTTCTTTCCCTCGTATACATGCTCGACCGTTGATGAAGGCCGTAGTGTTGTTCGCCATTGATGTCAAAGACTGGAGCCGAGAGACGCCGGAGGCTCGTAGATACGGTCTACGGAGTACTCCGTACGGAGTACTTTACAGTAACTTCACGAGGCACCGAGCGAGTGAACCCTGTGATGTCATTGTGCTGCTTTCCGCACTAGCGCGGCTCTGACTCGCCTTGTTTTTTTTAGATACGTTAGTCCCCTAATTACCTTACCTTACGGGCCCTCGAGATTAGCCGCAAGCAAGCTGACCTTAGGAGTCGTCAATTGGGACTTGCGGTGGTCAAGCGGGAAAGATCTGTCCAGGAGCTTAGTTGTTTCACAACTGCAGAAGTTATCCACGACGACGAAGTTATTCACAGGACTATACCTGACCCAGGAGGCTCAGGCCTATCGCCATGGCCGACGAGCAGCAACACCATGCCCCTGGACAGCACTACAGCGGTAAGGAGACTGGAGGTTGAATGAATTACCAGTGTTGAGTTGACAGTTACACAGGGCTTAACAAGGTTCCCGACATCAAGACATTCATTCAAAATCTAGACAAAGATAAGCGTGACAGAGATCAGAGATTGGAGACTCGTCGCAAAGCAGAGCTTTCAGGCCAAAGCGATGTCACGCCACATAGAGAGACAAAGGCGGGGAAAGAAGGCTCCATGAAGATAGTTACAGACCCGACAACCGGAAATGAGGTTCAAATTGAAGACGTAAATAAGGATTTCATGAAAGCCGTCGAGGACCCTCAGCTCTCAGTACCCAATGCCAATCTCGGGAAACCAACTACTGTCAAAACTGATCCGTCACAATCAAATCCCGAATACAAACGCAATCAAGACATCACAGCGCCACCAGACCCTGTTGCGGAAGGGAGTACTTCAGATGTCCCCATCCATGGAGAGAAGACAAACATACTTTTCCACCCCACACCTTCAGTCAGCTATGAGCCGATGTTTGCATCATTGGAGATGCGAGCTGGGGGTCTCTGTATTGGGGTTTTTTTTGCAATTGTCATGCTTGGGAAGACGTTCGGAGGCTCTTTGAAAGGGTTAATTCCTACCGCTGCATGTATCGCCTCTGGCATCTGGCTTTGGATGAAGGAGGTTGTGCGAAGTGGTCGGGATATGGAATGGGCGAGCGAACAATCAAGGGGTGAAACTGCGGTAGCGAATCTTCTTCCGGAGTCTGTCGAATGGGTGAATAAACTACTTGGCATTTTCTGGGGATTGATCGATCCGGACATGTTTGCCTCTGTGGCTGATACCCTTGAGGACGTGATGAGCGCATCAGTTCCTGGGGTCATTGAGAATGTCAGGGTAGCAGAGATTAACCAAGGAACGAACCCAATCCGTATTCTCAGTCTTCGCGCTTTGCCGGATACCCATGTCAAGGAGCTGAAGGATAGCATCCATGAGGAGAATAAGAAGAACAAGGATCCCCAGGAAGCTGCTGCTGACGAGGAAGGAGGTGACTACTATAATATTGAGGCATCATTTGCCTATCATGCCAAACCTAGTGGTGCAGAGGCATCTTCAAAGGCAGCCAACATGCACATGCAGCTAGTGTTCTACTTGGGAATGAAAGGGCTTTTTGGTGTCCCTCTACCAATATTTGTGGAATTGCAGGGCTTGGTTGGTACTGTGAGGATGCGGCTTCAAATGAGCCCTGAACCACCATTCCTCAAGAATCTGACGTTCACCTTGATGGGCTTACCGCAAGTCCAAGCCGGATGTATCCCCATGGTTCAGAAAGGTATCAATATCTTGAACCTGCCATTGATCTCAAACTTCGTCAATTACGCTATATCAGCTGCGGCGAGCATGTATGTGGCGCCCAAGTCCATGTCCCTAGATCTTGGCGCAATGCTCAAGGGCGACGACATTCAAAAGGAGGTCCTGGCGCTTGGGGTTATGTGGATTCGCATCCACAGAGCCCGAGGCTTGAGCAAACAAGACAGACGGGGCAGCAAGGGTGGAGGCTCTGATCCTTACATCACGCTGTCATTTTCAAAATATGGGAAACCAATGTATTGCACTCGAGTAATAACTGACGATCTTAACCCGATATGGGAGGAAACGGCCGCGTAAGTTGGCAGAGGTACCTACAACCGGTGACTTACTGACTTCAAGCAGATTACTGGTCACTCCTGCGTTGATCAAGGCCGACGAACAGCTCAGTATTGAGCTGTGGGACTCTGACCGGTCTAGCGCCGATGACATCGTAGGCAAAGTCGAACTTTCGATGCAGAAAATGATACAGCATCCCGGCAAAATGTATCCTCAAGTTTCAAAGCTCAAGGGCTTGGAGGCTGACAGTGACATGCCCGGAGAACTTCGCTGGGAAGTTGGGTATTTTTCGAAGCCCAAATTCAGGCCCGCTCTTCGAACGGATGGAAAAGATCGCAACCTGCCCAAAGAACTCCAGGACAAGCCAGAACTTCAAGATGAGAAAGGTGTCTTGGATAGCAAATTTGCAGACGCGGTTGCACATACTCCACCAGATCCTCTCTGGCCCAGTGGGGTGTGCAGTGTAGTTGTTCATCAAATTGTCAACCTAGAGCTCGAAAACATTAAAGGTAGCGAAGGCAATAGGAAAGGTAGAGAGTACGAGCCAGCAGTTCCAGCTGGCGAAATCACAGAGGAAGAGAGCAAAAAGTTGCCAAGTAGCTACTGCACGATTCTTTTCAATGATCAATTGGTAGGTCAATATGCTCATTATTTCCATATCACCATTGATGTCTTATTAGGTATACCGTACTCGTGCGAAAGTTGTCAGCAGCAAACCCATTTTCAACGCCGGAACCGAAAGATTCATGAGAGACTGGAGATCTGGGATCGTCACAGTTACTGTCCGCGACCAGCGTCATAGAGAACATGACCCCATTCTAGGTGTTGTGCCTTTGAAGTTATCGGAGATTCTGTCCTCTAGCTCTCAAGTCACTCGTTGGTATCCACTTGATGGTGGCATCGTAAGTCGATGTACACAGACAATTACTCCTTCCGTGCTAATCCCATCAGGGTTTTGGTCGTGTAAGAATCTCTCTGCTGTTCCGAAGCATTGAAACTAGACTTCCACCTAATATGCTTGGATGGGATGTCGGTACCTTCGAATTCAATTGCGATCGGATTTTGGCGCTTGGCTATCATTCCCACGCGAAGTTGAAGCTGAGGACTGGCGGCAGCGTTGGCCAGATCGGCCGAACACAATGCCGAAGCCTACCGGAAGGTGACGGCATGTTCTTCGATATTGCAAAGCAAGATGGCAAGAATAATGTGCGGCTACCTGTCAAGTACCGCTACCGATCACCTTTAGTGTTTGAATTTCATACTGCAGGGAAGAGGGGAGCTTCTGCTTATGCCACAGTCTGGCTTCATCATCTGGTGGATAATACAGATACTGCCGTCAACATCCCAATATGGACAACCAAACAAGGAGCGCGTTTGACACAGAACTATGTCACTGAGGAAAACCTCAAAGCCAAAGAGGTAACTGGCCTTGAAGACATAGAAGAAATAGGTCGTCTACATTTCCGCTGCCAGTTTAAAGCCGGCATGGACGAAGACCACGAAAGATTTGTTGTCGATAATGATACCCGCGAGACATTCGAAACCTGGGAAGCTTGTCTCGCTGAAGGTGTTCGCGAGAGGAGAGTTTCTTCAGAACTACCTCAAAGAGTCAAAGACCTCCACGAGCAATCTCTCGTCGAAAGCCGTGACGCCCTTAAACAAGCTGACCCTGAGGAGCGCAAGAAGTGGCTTGCCAAAGATGGTCAAGACTGGAGTGGTGCCTTCAATGAGGATCCGAAAGCATATATGGATTCTGCTGGTCGCAAGCGAGCCGAGCCTGGCGTTGAAAGACCTGTTCATGACCGTTTCGATCCAAGCGACGACGACGAAAATATCGAAGGGAGCTACGAGAGCGATTCCAGCTCCGAGGCTGACCTAGGCGTCCAGGACCAAACCAGCACAGAAGGTAGCGCGAAAAACATGAGTGGCGCTGCGGAAAACGGGCAATTACAGAATGGAGAAGGTGCGAAGGACGAGAAGGCTACAGAGATAGTGAACAAGAAGACTGAGAAGAGAAAAAACCGTGGGCCTCTGCAATGGAAACCAGTACGCAACCTTGCATTTGCGAAAGACGGGGCTAAGTTCACGGTTAAAAAGATGAAGAATAAGCTGACTGGGGGCTTGAGTGGACGAGAGCCAGACGTGGAGACCGAGACATAAGGACGACGTGGCGTTCCTGGTAGGCCTCGTGTTTTTAGTATCAGCGATCGCAAGTTGCCATCTTGCCTTTGTAGGCCATTATTCTTTCTATTCTTCCGCGTTAGTGATATCACAGTCAGTACATCATCATTCGAAGAGCAGCAGTGGCAACAACTCATCTTTCTTAAGTTGCAGTGAAGCGTTAGTGCCTAGTATTCTTCGTTTCTTGTACTACTATTCAAGGTCAGTGTTAACTTCATGAGACCCTCTAAATCGATTCAGTAGAACTACTGAGGTAGAAACAGCATTATGGTAACAATATTCTTCATTGATATGATGGCAAAGATTCCGGCCTTACACACTCTAATAAAGTATGCTGTAAACTTGACGATATCGACTTGTAAAGAGTACAACCCGTAGACTATAGGTAAAGGAATCGAACCCCTTTTTAAGCCATGGACTGTACCTGGTAGGATATTTCCGTAGGGCTGGTCCTAGGCTAAAGTGCAAGGCACGTGACCTTTAACCGCATCGTAAGAAACCTTACAACCTAAATTATCACCAAACATTCGAGGTTTATTGACCTTCAAATCCATTGGGCCGAAGCCCGCAATGGTCAACATCATACAGCGTATGAGGAAGCTAAAAGCTGTAAGTCCCCCGCCAGCAAAGTCACCTCAATCCGCATTAATATAATCCTCACAGGTAGTACGTTTGTGATTGCCCATTTCGAGACCAGGCGCACTCTAACACTTATCTCCTAGCTCTTCGACATAAGGTTCGGTCCTGGTGCCGCTGTACTCCCTCCTTCCGTCACAAGACTGCACCTCGACTTCGCCTTCAAAAATGACGGCGGTCATTTTGGTGGCCGCAAGTTCTGGCGAATGTACCTCCCAAGACTCAAATACTATAATCCCGGCGTATCGATGACAGTTGTTCGCTCTCGTGACATACAAGCCAAAGATGGCTCCGCTACGCTCACAATTTTCTTCGACGAACCCTCCGTCGGAACCTCTGCCGTCACTTCTACGAGTACAACAACAGCTTCAGCGGAGGCACTAGCTGCAGATTTTCCTGGGAGGACTGAAGTTATAGACATGAAGCACAAGCACGAATCGGAAATATTGAAGCAAGTTATGGAGTTAACCCAGGCAACGCCAGTTAAGGCGACGCCAGAGGAGGAGGCGGAGATGCAGGCATTAGACGAACAGAAGAAGAAAAGCATACAGGATATGTTAAGGAGTACAAAGTTGAACGAACAGAAGGAGCAGGAGGAGGCGTTGTTGGAGCAGGCAAGGGGGGTAATGGCGACATAAGAGGTGGATTGATTTGGGGGAAGGTTTACTGTTTATAGGACTTGCATGACCGGCGTTGTACTACATATTGCATGGGAAGGTTGAGAATGTAGAATAGGCCATCAGGTTTGATTCAAGACCCCTATTCTATTGGGTTAATATATCACCACAACATCATTTCAAAGAAGCGTCAAACATCACGCTCACACTGCCCCATTGCTTCGCTGTTTCCCGTAAGCTATAACCGCCCACGCTACCCATTTCTCCAAGAAACCCTACTGATCCAAGCGCGTGGGAAACGTTCCCTTTTCTAATCCCCCGTTAGCTCATCTGTATATCTGGATTTGGGGGATGAATATCGTACCTCGCTGTTCATCCCATCGTTGACACCAGGCACTCGGGCATAAAGATCGGTACGCCAAGAAGAACTGGAAAGCATAAATTAGGTAGCCTTTCTCGATAACAAAGGTCGAAGCAGATTGGGCACTGTGCGACGTACCTGACGGCATGGGGCAAAGTCCTCGCCCTTCGCGAGGATACACTTGTGATAGTCGACATAGTTTTGCCAGCAGTGCTTTGTTCTGTATTTTCATAAGTCTGGGATAGCAAGCATCGGGGGTTCGTGGGCGCATTTACTGGTTTTGGTTGGGAAACCTAGCATCAAAGCCTGGCACATAGAGTACTGATTAGTCCGGTCCTAGCACTTGCGGCACGCCTTTCTTGGATGGACTCGTGGATGGCCATGGCACAGGACCCAACGGCCTCGGAGGTCGATAAACGTCGGATTAGATTGGGCTTTACATACCGGCTTGATGCCGCACTGTGATTAGCTGTTGTGATCAAAGTCCACTCAAGCCGGAGGCGTACCTGTAACAAACTTGAAGGGCTTGGTCACGTATTCGTCGTCTGACATTCTGTCCTTGGATGGAGAATCTCGGAAGTCCGAAAATATGGCTTTGAAGTAATTGGAGGAAAGATGGGCTTTCTGCACAAGAAGGTTATATATATGAATAGTGGATCCCAGGTGAGAGCATCATAGAGCTATAGAAGTGAATTGGAAGTACGGCGACCAGTTTCCGCAATGGTCTAATAACCACTTCCGGCCCTGACGCAACAACCCATTGCAATCGACAGCAGCGCCAACTCACTGAGATGTATCCTACACGCGCTCTACAGATGCGGCCTACACCATTTTTGATGAGGCCACAGCCGGTAAGCACTACTGGTCTTGTCTGTTGGAATGACTCTCACTAATGTCTTTCAGAAAGAAGAGCACAGTGGTATGCCCCACATTGTGAATGATGATTGACAAGCTTTGAGAAGAACTGCTACGCTTTGGGCTAGGATCCAATTGGAAATGTATAGCTGATGAAGCTCGTTGGCAGCACATACTATTTCACAACGCCTACGAACGCTCAAGAAAATTCCGCCGGAACTGATTCCTCTGGGTAAATGACCCACCTCAACTTGGCAAACCTTCGAAACACTCACTAACTCATCAACCACTAATACAGGAGTCGTACTTGGGTGAGTTGCTTAGGTACTAATACTTAGCTATAGCTGATGCATATCCAGTATCGCGGTAGGCGCAGCTTTCTACAGCATGGGCAACAAGCTTTTCTCCGACAAAACACTACGCCTTACGAAGTCGAAGCGATCGGATACCTTCAAATAGGTGCTCTGGAGGCTAAGACTGGAGCATGGTGCGCATAAACAAAAACTACAGCAGGGATGGGAACCTCGAAAGCTGGAGGTGATGAGCTTGTTCCAAGAATTTTTGTTCCAAGAATGTATCTTCTCGATTGGGTTTTTAAAAGGCGCGAGCGTGTACATATGAAAATTGTACCCTAAGTTTTCGAGTTGGTGGTCCTGGACTCCAGAAATAGTAGATCTCGTGGGCACGGCTCAGTGAAAAGCGGGCTATTCAAGCATATAATCTGGCTATCAAGCCAGCTGAGGTCCCGCAACGTCTAACCCTTCGAGCCCTTGCATTGGATCCTCTGGTCTGGCATCCATAGCATGCCTTCCCTTCTCCGCAGCTAATCTGTCTTCATCACTCACTGCATGCTTGGCCAGCCAACCCTCCTATCGTTAGATCTTTAATCAGTAGACGTAATCTTCACGTTTAGTATTGATTAGAAAATATGGATATCGTACCTGTTCCCACACGGCCGTCTTACTACCCAAACCCTCATTGCTGTCCTTCTGCGGCTTCGCTGCTGCAACCTTGATGACTCGGCCAAAAAGCTCGCTTTGATCCATGTTGTCAATTGCTTCCTTTGCATCGCCTGGGATCTCGAATTCGACGTAGCCAAATCCTCGATGGGGATCTGTTGACGAGGGAAGGTCGGGTTTTGGTATTGTAACCTCTACGATTTCTCCAAACGGTAGGAATGCATCCGTCAAGATTCTTTCATTTACTGTGTTTTCGAGGCCGCCAACATAGACGGTAGCTTTAAGGCGAGCCTGGGAAGGTTAGCTGTCTTCACCATGTTCGCAGTAGAGGGGGGGAACAGACAGCATCCGTCATGGCTTGAGTACGCGAATTGGAAGGACAGCATGTGGAGGATTTTTCCAACAATACTCCAGGATTCAGTGATTAAATCTTCACCTGCTTAAAGCCTGCCGATTGAGGAAATATCAAAGAGTTTGGCCAGCAGCCTTACGGCGCTTAGACTCTGATCACATGATCCAAGTAGTAGAAATCAGAGATACAATATAGATTTATTTGAAGCTAATTCAAGGCTTTCCGATTCAATTCTACCCCTTGGTTGGTGGTGCAATAAATGCTGTATCTTCATGTGTACGTATCATTCTTGGAATAGAGTCTTACAGAGGCACTCGTGTATGAAGGAAGAACCTTGAGATTATTCTTTCATGTCGCAAGTGCCCCAGTGAACAATACCTGTATAAATCACATGATTATCGGCGGAAATGACGCCGCTGATGGAGACTCAGTTAGCCGAGGACAGCTTGCATACACGAATCTAAACCAACATTTCCATACCTTACCTGAGCTCTCCAATTCCACTAGATTCTTCAAGGGAGTCTCACGCCTCAATTGATACCCACGGTCAAACATCAGAGGTTCTACACTGTCTGCACTACTCCCTGACTGCTGCTTTAGTGCATAAGCAAAGTCTGGCACATCACGGATTTGCTATTAAGGCAACCTAGTGGGCACAATGGTCAGGTTACGAGAGATTCCAAGGACAGCTACTTTCGCCTGGTCGCCCGGCACAGCTTCTCCGTTCCTAGCGACTGGTACAAGGGCAGGAGCAGTTGATGCCGATTTCTCGAACGACACACAGCTTGAGCTGTGGGATCTGGACCTTGACAATACTCAAAAAGGCAATGAGCTAAGGCCAGCAGCAAGTATAGATACCGACTCACGGCAAGTAGCGTTTCTTCAACAACATAATACATAGTACCCTTCGTGGAAGCCCTACTGATAGCGGTGGATTGGCGCAGATTCCACGATATTGCATGGGTACGAGAAAATAACGAATTTCCGAAGGGAGTAATTGCTGGCGCATTGGAGAATGGATCATTGGATCTATGGAATGCTCACAAGCTTCTGAATGGAGATGGGTAAGCAATCAACAACCAGTAAATATATTTCGTCTGAATCGCCTAGGGATGCGTTCATGTCACGTACTACGAAGCATAGCGGCGCAATCAAGACGCTCCAGTTCAACCCCTTTCGGGCAGAACTATTAGCTACAGCGGGTGCTAAAGGTGAGCTGTTCATTTCGGATCTGAACAACGTTGGAAACCCTTTCCGTATGGGGAATTCTGTAGCGAGGGCCGACGACTTTGAATGCCTCGATTGGAATAAAAATGTTCCACATATAATGGTTACGGGCAGCAGCGGCGGATTTGTCACAGTCTGGGATGTCAAAACGAAGAAAGAGAGCCTCACCTTGAACAACTTAGGCAGAAAGGCAGTCAGTGCTGTGGCTTGGGACCCAAATAAACACACCAGGTTGATCACTGCAATACCCCACGATACCGACCCACTCATTCTTGTCTGGGATCTTCGGAATACAAACGCCCCAGAACGGATCCTTAAGGGACATGACGGAGGCGTGCTTTCAGTTTCATGGTGTCAACAAGATAATGATCTGCTATTGTCTTGTGGAAAGGACAACAGAACAATCTGTTGGAATCCGCAAACAGGAGAGTCTTACGGTGATTTCCCTGTTGTCACCAATTGGACCTTTCAGACCAGATGGAACCCTCAGAACCCCGGTATCCTGGCCACAGCTTCCTTCGATGGCAAGATTGCTGTGCAATCAATTCAGAGCACAAATGCGGAGTCAGCTCAGACAGCTGTAGGTCAGACCCAGGCTGGGGATGATGAAGATTTTTTCAACAAAGCCCAGTCGCAGCCTCAAGGAGCATCTTTCAGTCTAAAGAAAGCCCCTAGATGGTTAGAGAGACCTTGTGGTGCGTCATTCGCGTTCGGTGGCAAGGTCGTCAGCTTTAATACGGGTGGGGCGTCGGGAACGCACAGACACTCGAAAATACGTATATCAGCTTTTGCTGTCGATGCTGAGGTTGGCACGTCTACAGAGACATTTGAGAATGCATTGAAGCGGAATGACTTACCGAGCATTTGTGAGAGCAGGATCAACGAATCCACTTCAACGGAGGATAAAGCCGACTGGAGAGTCATAAGGACTCTCTCGTCGGCTAATCCGAGAAAGGACCTAATCGAATATCTCGGGTTTTCGAGCAATGAAGATGAGGCAGCGGACGGGATTTCGAAATTGGAGGTCAACGGAGACGACAAGAGTGAATCCACTACATCGCAACCCAGCGAATCAGTAGCGACGAAATCTAATCGATTATCTGCCTTCTTTGATAATGCTGACGGCGACAGCTTTCTGGCTGATCTTGCGGCCACCAAGGGTGCCAAAACTAATAGCCCTTTCCAGGTTTACACAGGCCAGGAATCTGAGGCGGATAGAAGGATCACGCATGCGCTTCTACTAGGACAATTTGAAAAAGCTTTGGATGTCTGCTTGCAAGAGGGCAGACTGTCTGATGCATTCATGATTGCTATCTGTGGGGGCCAAAAGTGTATTGATAAAGCACAAAAGTCTTATTTCAACAAGAAAGAAGGAGGCCCAAACTACTTACGATTGTTGGCGTCTGTGGTAGGGAAGAACTTATGGGATGTAGTATACAATGCCGATTTGGAAAGCTGGAAAGAGGTGATGGCCATACTTTGCACATATGCTAGTTCGGAAGAGTTTCCAGATCTCTGCGAGGCTCTTGGAGACCGCTTGGAAGAGCAAATGAAGGCGAACAGAGACTCGAGCCTCCGAAAAGACGCATCTTTCAGCTATCTCGCGGGCTCGAAATTAGAAAAGGTTGTTGCAATCTGGATTGCAGAGTTGGAAGAAAACGAGAAGTCCGGACAGCAAGACCTTGGTAGCGACTCTACGTTCTCTGTTCATGCGCGTTCGTTACAGAGCTTCATTGAGAAAGTCACCGTTTTCCGTGAAGTCACCAAATTCCAAGACAATGATAGGCGTGCTACTTCAGGGTGGAAATTGGCCGCATTGTACGATAAGTATACCGAGTATGCTGACATTGTCGCTTCACATGGGCAGCTGCAGATCGCTGAGAGGTATCTCGACTTACTCCCTGATTCGTACCCAGCAGCCGAAGTCGCTAGGAACAGGATAAAGCAAGCTACAAGAAAAGCAACTGAGCCGACAGCCAGACAACCTGCAAACGCTGGTAGAGGAACACAGCGAGCACTGCCTGCTGTTGCCGGTCTCCAGAGCCAGCAGAGTCCCGCGAAAACTCCAGCGACCTCTCAAGCCAATCCATATGCACCGTCTGCTCCGAGTCAACCGCAGAACCCTTACGCGCCAAGTAATGGGACTCATGGCGCTTCTGTATATCCTGCCCCTGGTGGATACCAGCGACCCCAGCAATTCCAACAGCAGCCACGACAACAGCCTAGCATGCCTCCGCCTCCGACATATGGAGCACCGTATCAGAATCCCAGTTTGGGTCCCCCTCCGCGTAACCTCAACGCTTCACCTTCTATCCCACCTCCGTCCAAGGCTCAGAACATGAGTAATTGGAACGATATTCCAGATAGTTTTGTCAAACCTCCTACATCACGCAAAGGCACGCCTAGTACTGCTCCACCCATCATCAATCCCGCTTATGGATACCAAGGTACAATGGCGTCCCCACCGGTTTCTGGTCCACCGCTTGGAGCTCCACCGAAGTCGACGCCTCCACTTGGCCCTCCACCCAGAGGTCCAGCAGGCCAACCTCCTAGGATGAATTCTCCATCTACTAACATGCCCCCATCATATCAGCAATCTGAAAGGCCTTCCTCGTCTGCTGCAAACGTATATGCACCACAGCAGCCCGCATCGCAGCTTGGTTCTATTCAACAACAGGCACAGATAACACGGGGCCCCTCGCCCTACAACGCTCCACCCTCTGCTCCACCACCCAGCAACCGTTATGCACCGGCACCGACGGCACAATCGACTGCTCCACCGGCTCAAACAGAGCATCCATTGAATCGGCAAGGCCCGCCACCTCCAAATCCGTACGCGCAACAACAGAATTACGCACCTCAACATCAGAGCGCAAGTACAATGTCCCCACCTCCTGGTCCACCTCAACGGCCCTCTGCACCTCCCACAGGACCGCCTCAAGCGCCAACGCAAGGCTCAAGGCCTGGGACTGCCCAGTCGCAGCGGGGCAAAACTCCTGTGCCTCCCAAGTACCCGCCTGGTGACCGAACCCACATCCCAGCAAATGGAAGATCCGTATTCGAAATCTTGAACGGCGACATGCAGCGCGTCAAAGCAAAAGCGCCTTCGTCGTTCAAGGCACAGGTCATTGATACAGAGAAGAGACTGAACATTTTGTTTGACCATCTGAACAATGAAGACCTTCTCAAGGAAGATACTATCTCAAGCATGGTGGGGTTGGCTCAGGCTCTCCAAGCACGGGATTACGAGCAGGCGCAGGCGATTCATGTGGAGGTTATGACGAACAAGACAGAGGAATGTGGCAACTGGATGGTAAGAGCTCCACGACTTCAATGTGACCATCAGACTAATCACAACATACAGGTCGGGGTCAAGCGACTTATTGGTATGAGTAGAGCAACACCGTAAGCGCAGCAAGGGGGAAAATTGTCGTATCAAGCGTTTGCACACCCTCAAGCGATTAGTTTCATAGCGTAGAGTAGCTGATCGCATGTACCACCATTTGACATATTCCTACTGTACTTACCTTAACACTCTCATCCAAGTGCTTGGACCACGCTAGAGATAAAGGCTTGGCAGCCTTACAAGACAAGGAAGACTACCGGACTTACCACTCACTTCACAAACTCAACGTCTAAAGGACAACTGTAACTTTCGCACATCATCATACCACCTTGTGAACTATGGCCCGGACTGTCAATGTCCTCCTCACGTCCTTTCCCGGCCTTGGCTTACCAGCTACTCTATCCCTCCCAGTCGCCGCCTCAGCGCCCATTGCAGACCTCACAGCGCAACTCACCGGTCGCCTTCCAAGTCTGGAAAGTCGTCTAATATTTACGACCACATCGAACACGGAAATTACTCAGTCATCATTGGCTCCTGTCTCCTCGCTGCTTTCTAGTGACAATGACACGTTCCTACCTCTTCGCCTTTCAGTCCCGCTGTGTGGTGGAAAGGGGGGCTTCGGTTCGCAGCTACGTGCGGCTGGTGGTCGCATGTCCTCACGCCGTAAGAAGAACCAAGGCGAAAACAATAGCTCTAATCGCAATCTCGATGGCCGGCGTTTACGAACGGTTGCTGAGGCGAAGGCGCTCACGGAGTATCTAGCGCTCAAGCCAGAAATGGAGAAGAAGGAAAAGGAAGCGCGGCGCAAGCGATGGGAACAAGTTGTGCAACTGGCAGAGAAGAGGGAAGACGAGATCCGAAACGGGTCAAAGGGGCGGGTAGATGGGAAGTGGATGGAGGACAGAGAGGAAGCTGGCGAGCGGGCACGTGAGGCCGTTAAGGCGGCGATGAAGTCGGGAGATTATCATGATAATCTAAGGCACACATCAAGTGGCAACTCTGGGGGTGCTTCTGCTGAGTCGAGTGAGGGAAGTGAAGACGACAACATGGAGGAACCCAGTTCCAGCTCAAGCAAGATGGCGTCAACACCTAAATCCACTGCCACCTCTGCGACACCTGCCCGTTCTTACTATGGTTTTGATGAGGACGACGAGTTCATGAGTGAAGACGACGAAGAGGAACCGGAAGAGGAAGGAGACCATGGTAAAACTACGGACAAATTCGAGCTCGGTAAGGCAGGCAAAGGGAAGGGAAAGGCATGATCCAGACGAAGCTTTGGTGTCACTTTTAGCGAAGGTGTTATTAGGAGTCCGATACCAGTCTATGAATACGTGAACGACGCCTGGTCTAAGAAGAGTGTATCCCACGTCACAAATTTCTCCGCGGCGATTTCGCCGATCAAGTACACCACAGACTGTGTTTTCTTACTGTTTGTACAGTCAGATGCACGAACCCAAAATGCTGACTTTGGCGTTATCGATGCAACACTCATGTCAACTACACGAAGACCCTCAAGACCTACAATGCGAAAGTCCTTGTCAATGCAGGTATCGCTTTCTTCGGGTCTTCCCATCTTTACAGTACAACACATGTAACATGAGCTGAACAAAGCGATCTTGACATAGTCCTGTTGGCATTCTATTAGCTTGAGTAATAGGTGGCTTTCTGTTGGTGTAGCGGCTGAGCAAGAGGATATGCGATGACAGGAAACTCAACGGCTCACCAGAATACCCTCGTCGGATTTACTTTTGGGTGCGCCAACAAGCCTAACAGTGTCCAGTATTCGCCGCTTATCTTGTTCGACTCGACGACATCCTGTGTAGACCCACGCAGAATCAAAATTTCCCAAGTAGCAGCTATGTAACAGGAAGGTACGTCCGTCAAGATGGTAGGCCTACGTCAATTCTCTCTGAGTTGCAGCTCACTTCTACTTTGCAACCTCCTTTCGTTAGATTATGTCAATTGGTAGCACAATGTACTGTACGCAACTGCGAGCAGAGCTAGAAAAAGTTTAAACCTCCCGTTGAGTGACAAAGGCTGTACAAGACAAGGTAGTTTGAAACAAGAGCAGCTTAAGCAGTGCATATGTTCGATAGATGTTGCCGAAGAATGTAACAGAAGATGGCCTAATCCCCTATTATTGATAGTCTGTTGACATTTTTTTGGCGTAGCTCGTCAGTCACTACCAAGGAAACAAATCAAGCAGAATGAAAATAGCAAGCTTGGACCCGTCTGCATATCGACCGCCTAGGCTTCATGTCACCAGAGACGTCAGTACATCTCTTCTCCGATCCGTCGCCACCGATGTAGGTAGCTTAAGCGTGGTGTCTTCATTTCAGTACGGAGAGGGGGGCCCCGAGGGAATGGGGCATTATACCTCCTTTGAAAGCCCTCGGCTATCTGTTAGTATTCTTCGCTGGCAGGTTTGACCAGCATTGCTATTACGGTTTTGGCTCAGTGACATAAGTACCGTAAGGTACTTCTGTGTGGTAGGGTAGAGAGTGAATTCACGGATATTCGAATCCACCTAACCTTAAACCTCCCCTATCTTCATTTCATTCGCTTCCATCTCATAGTACTCGCTGACGTAGTCGTCGGATCAGCTCTCTTTTTTTCGAATTTTTACCACGTCTGAGGAGACTGCTGAAGATCTCTCAATCCGTCATCGAGGCCTGCTTAGATGACTTTGATGAACTGATTATGATTTGAAGCTATTGCATCATTACTTTGCTTGGAACTGTGTTGCTTGTTGGCTTTGATGGTATTTGTCAGATTGCTTTACTCTGATAGAATCGCTCAGCTGCTTTGATAGAACTGGACTGAGCTCGTATGCTCACTGGGCTGACACTAGGAAGCTCCCTCCTCGTATGCATACGAAAGCGATTGGCAAACAAACGAACTCACGTGCACCACCATGACTTCAACGATTATGTGATCATCCAACTGAATTTATACTGGAAGTCTTCAGATAGTGGAAAGGAGAAGAGTGTAGATAGTCACCATCAAATCCCCATCTGCGATCCTCCTTGTCCGAAGCCATTCGCCACCTAGATCCTCTTCGGATTCTTCTTTCGATTCCTCTTCCGGATCTCCTTCCCCCGGCTTCTGCGCACCTCTTTGACCGGCAGGCGAAGAAGGCGACTCCATGTCGACATCCACATTGAGCCTTGTGGCGTCATCCATATCTTTATCTCTCTTCACGTTGCCATCCGTATACATATGGTCCTTCACCCAGGCATCTGGACCAGCCTTCACACTGTCATTCACATGGTTTGCCTTGCGCTTCTTCCCGTTGGACTCATGTTTCAAGCTCAGCTTCGCCTTATTTCGATGCATTTGATGTTTCGGTTCGGTACCTGCCTTCACTCCCTTGGGCGTGGTTGGGTGCCTGCTTTTTATATCAAATTAAAGACTAACATGGGAAATTAACGTACTTACCCGTGATGTGTCTCAGGAAAGAGCTGGCGTTTACTAGCTAAGTCTTTTGAATAGTCTCATGTTTATTGTGGGGGGTTATTTTCAAGTGAGGAGCATCTGCGTCAAAGGGTTTCGGTGTCATTTCAGGTCCGTACTGATCGGAATTTTTGGTCCGTTGCGGATAATGCTTTGAGATGTCTCTTAGCAGTGTCTGGACCTGTGGATACATTGGGCTCCTTGAACCTTGTTGAGCGTAAAAGTGCAAAAAAGAAACTTTACCCAGTCAGTGAAAAACAGTTGGCGCACGGCATGTACCTGTGCATAACCAACCCTCTACAAGCAACGGCAATGACAACCAAAGCCCAGGGGCCCAAGAATCATCTACCTAGTAGCACTTGGAGATCCTACCCAACTTGCTGGAGTGAAATAGCCAATTGTCGAAGTGAAATGAACAGCAACCAAATTTAACCGCTCACTTGAAATGGGGAAGCGAAGTTGCGACTGGCTTCTTTTTCGAGGCAGTCCATTAGGGGGGTGCAGAAAGTTTGGCAGCAACAAGCAACAATCGAACACGTCAAGCCAACCATCAGACGAAATGACAGTTTGCATATAAAACTGCAGATTGATTTATCTAATCTATTTCGTATTCTCTTTACTTAACCCTTCTTATTGCACAAGCTTTGCAATTGACCTTAATCTTCCGAGTATTCTGTTCCAGGAAAGCAAGAAGTCTAATCGTTCGTTCGTACATCTCGACGGCGACTAACTGCTGTTTACTGACTTTCGCCATACCCTGATGTCTAAAATATGGGAGCCGGTTGACGATCATTCGTTTCGACGCGGCTAAAAGGCGAAATCACAAGGAACGCTCCTTCCTTTGCTGACAGTTGTCGAATGGCTAGAGGACGCTGTGATACGATGGGTTATGTAAGCCACTGGTTGATTTTCTATGAAGATATATTAGAAGGCGCGGATCTTCAGTACGCCCTTGGTAAGTATCGCTTCTTAACAGCTATACTGAATGAGTCGAAGTAAGACAAAAACATTGTAAGGGAAGCTTCAACTTAAGAGTATGTCGATATTTCTCAGCCTATCAAACTATTCCTCAAGAACCGTAAGACTGGCTAATCGAGTAGACAGCACTAAGGTACCTTCCGTTATGTTTAATCAAGCATCTGAAGTCAAGTCCTACCTTACTAGTACTTTATATCAATAGACACTATATATAAAGCAGAGTAAACCAACTGTTACCATTCACGGCGTCCCTCGTGATCCTCTGATTCACGTACATAAGAGGTCTTATATTCATATAAGTATAGCGGTCTAACTTGTGGGCTTGAAGGGGCTTTGAACCGAACCATACCTGCCAAACAATCAGTATCCCCTGGTAGGACAAAGGTAAAGAGGTTCAGAAACGAGAGCTTTACCCTTGCGGGCACTCCTTCCCCAACGGCCCACTTCCACTCCTCATGTAGCAGATCTTGGCATCCGCACATGCCTGACTCGTACAATTCGGTGTTTTCACACTCATCTTCCCCTGAAATCCGTTGAACTTCTCCACCAGCGTCAAATCCTTGCTCATCGCCTCCGTTACCGCATGCCAGTACTTAGCATCCAGCGGACTAGATGTAGGCCAGCTGATATTATAAGCGTCACGAGTCGAATACTCGAATTCGTAGACTGGGCCTTTGGCAGTACTGTTAAGTTTGGGGAAGCTGTTGACGTCGGAATACCAGGTGTATGCTTCATAAATTTCGAAAGAGCCAGTATCGACTTCGTACATGCGGAAACCGCTGTTGAGGTTGGTAAGGGGCGTGACGCTGGGGCCGATCCAGCCCGGGGTTTGAGCGTTGGCAGAAGTGCGAGCGGTGCCGTTATTGGAGTAATAGATCATAATCTCGTCTTCATGGGTGTGACCGAAGAAGATGTTGGCAATAACATGGGGTGAGTAGCGATCCACGATTTGGTAGAAGAGGTCGGTTGGGTTATCCAGAGGGTTCGAGCCGTCCCAGCCGGTGAGGACATGCCCGATGATCCAGACCCTCTCCTTTGCGTCTTCGGCAGCTTGAAGCTCTTGGATCAGAAAATGAAGCATGCCGGAGGGATCAGGGTTCGTTGTATTAATATAGTTGAGATAGTTGCTCCTGTAAAAAAAGTCTGTATTCAGCGTTAGTATACGAAGGCCATATTGATTTTGGACTGAGTAGGCGCCATAGTGAGTTTTTGCTTGGTCGGCCGTCGTTGAATTGATCCATCCATCATGCTGCCACAACCCTGCAACGTGATCGTAATTCCAACTTTGCTGAGTACCGAGAGGGCCAGGAAGACTATGCGGGCTGTCAATTCCCATGGGACTTGTGTCGTGATTACCAAGGGCAGCAAATATTGGCCCGCCAATGTACTCCTTGAAGAGACCAAAGACACTGGTCTCCGCATACTCTATTTTTTAATTTTGTTTATAAATTAGTATATATATGTGGGAATAGTAACATAGTCTGGTCTGTGTTCAGAAATACTTACCTGTATAAGCCCGTGACAACTGGTTTTGCGAGTCATGTGATACGAGGTCCCCGGTATAAATTGTCCATGCAATCCGAGACTTGTCTCTTTGGGTGCCTGTCAAAGGAGCAATTGCTTGTAGAACAGCCAATGCTAAGTAGTATGGCGTATCACATTTGAAAGATCCATAGAGAGGCGCAGGCAAAGAGAACTGTCCAGCTGCCAAACTAGAAGCAATGTTGGCTCTGCAGCAGAAGCTTCCGGAACAATTCGCCTCGGAGGCAACAGAATATCTGGGATCAACGTGGAAATCCGATAAGTGGAGAACCTTGACACGTTCTCCGCTGGCTTTAGGTGAGGTAGCAATGGCTGGCTTTGGTTTTGGGAAGAGCTCGGTCATGTTAAGAGGTAACGTAGTAGGCATCGGGCAGAAAGTCTTGCTTAGATCATTGCAGATATATCTGCCGTCCAGCCCGCTGACATCTGCATATGCCAATACCTGGGTCCAAATTGCACCAAAGCTTCCTGCGGCATAGTCGTCCACACACGATGCGTTCGAGGCAAACTGGTATTTCTGACAGAGACTGACCATTGCAACGGGAAGCTTTGAAGGAGCGACCTGGGCAGCAAGCTTTGCAACGCCCAATGCAGCGAGGCATTTAGAACAATTGCCACTGATACCATCGTCTCCAATAATTGCAACTATGTCAGCAACAGCACTCTGAACAATGGCCGTCCTTGCTGCGTCGGATAAGTTTGCCACGGGCTTAGGATAATAGACAGGGTCATTATCAGTCGTTGGGATGGTATTGGGATTGGTAAGGTTGAGCGGGAAGGTAATGTTAAGCACTGGATCGTACAAGGCCGGTTGAGGTTCTTGAGTCGCAAGCGGTGGGATGTAGTAAGAGGAAAAGGCTGAGGTAGGAAATCCTGCCGTCGCCGTGTAGGCTGCAGGACCAGGGATTGATTCGCGACTTTGTTGTGCCGCTCTGATCAGAGTAGATATCGACAGCAGTGCCAATTGCGTGTACATTGTGCCTCGAATGGAGATAAACCAAGGAACAAAGACAAGCTGCAATTCGGCGAAAGATGATGGAGGCCCATCTTGACGTAAGTACCTTCCTATTATATACTACTTACAAACTCCGTGCTACCTTGCGGGAGATTTTGCTTCTGCCAGCTGTCGAAAGTGTCGTCGAGTCGAACAGAGAAGCGGCGAATATCAGCCAATCAACAGGGCACGCTTACCGTCTTGGCACTTTGAATCTGACAGCCAGGTTACTCGTAGCCTCACCAGTCACCACCTTTGACTCGACTCAATGCCATCTTGATATAGGTTTCGGGTGATAAAAGTGAACCCTTCGTGAGTGGATGCTTGAGCTTTCGACTATTCCAAAGGCTTCGTTCTATTGAGCCCTTCAGTGAGGGCGAAATGGATGGCCGCCGTTACTCTAATCACCAGGGGGTGCAGAAAGTCAGTAAACAATAACCGATAGCCAAACACGCCAGGTCCACTATTGGACCAAGTGACCGTTGGATTATAGACACCCGTGATTGATCCTTTCCAGACCTTCCTTTGTCCAACTCGTCTGGTTGCACAAGCTTTACATTACAATTAAACCCGAGAAAACGATGCGTTCAGCTGCTCATCTTGATATTTCCATGGATATCGGTTATTGTTTGCTGACTTTGTGCGGCACCCGGTGTACCGATGTACTGAATGACTGATCAGGAAAATGCTCTACAGGATATGGCACTTTTGCGTACTGGGCCAATGCTGACTCTATATGTAGCTATCGATATCTTGCTGCGTTGAATCTCTTCAACAGAATGACAGAACCCTCGTTGTTCTCTTGAAGCCACCAACTGTTCTAGAAGATTTTTCGTTCCCTACGACTACCGCGAAATGTCTTTCGATGCTCAGTCATCGGGCGGACATCTTTATGGTCGAAAGACATCCTTGCTCGGAGTATTTTCAGCCCAACCCCGGTGTATCAGCGATTCTACCATCAAGTTAGCACTCGAATCTCTTCAACATGCGAGTGAATCTACCTGAAAACAAATTTGTCGTTGCCGCTTTGCCTTTTCATCAGCCGCTGTAAAGCGCCTTGAACGCCATTCAGTCCGTTGGGAACAAGCGCATATGGCTGGCTTGTCAATCTTTTGTCGGACAATAATCGTCCGAACATTTCCGCCCAGACGAAGCCGAAGTCTTTAGCTCCATGCTCCTTATCTTCATGAACACAGCCAACCCTGATGACGAATTTAATACGCAAAAGCAACTTGGTTGGTGGAAACATACCATATCTGCTTGCATTCTGCGAACGCCTTCAAATGCTTCTTCTGCTCATCCTGGATTCCAGTCGTGAATGTGTATTTTGCCCCATCTTCCTTCACTACGCTCGAGAGGTATTTTGTGCTTGCAACACTGGGACTTGAGTCAAATACGTGGAGGCACGTCTTACCGTCCAAGGCACTTGCAAGATCTTCTGCGACTGTCGGGCTCCTGTAATCTAACACCACGTCACAGCCCACGGACTTCGCAAAGTCCGCAGAATCCCCAGCAATGCCGATAATAGGTGTTATCGTTGGGCTAAGCTTTGCCAGCTTAACGGCGAAGGCACCTACAGCGCCGGATGCACCATTAATGATCAACGGAGTAGACTTTGACTCGTTTTCCCACGGAGAAGGTAGCTGGAGTATACGGAAAAGGCCCACAGCCGCAGTATATGCTATATATTTGAACTCAGTACTGGCAGACGAGTCCATGGGAAATTGTGGGGTTGGTTACCAGCAAGAGGAATAGTTGCGGCTTCCTCAAAACTTAAAGACTCAGGAATACGAAAAGTGGTCTGCTTCTCAACTACTGCTACCTCTGCATATCCGCCATATTTCGTATTCATCTGATGAAAAGCGGCGACACGCTCCCCAACGACGAAACCAGTTACATTTTTGCCAATAGCATAGACAGTACCAGCGATATCATCGCCTTGATTGAGTCTGCTGTTCTGTGAGGCAGAAATTTGGACGTGTTAGCAAGTTGTTGGTGGGTGATTCTGTTGCCATCTCCGGCGACTTACAAAGTAAGAGGGTCCCGGATGCTTCCAATCCTTTAATGGCATTAGTCTTGGGTGCGAGAAAAGAAACAATTTGGAAGTGCTATTGGACATGTGACAATTTACTTTTGGGTTTGCGCCAACCGCAATAACTTTGATTAGCAACTGGTCGTCGTTGCAAGTCCTGGGAATAAGTATAAGAGTGTATACAGAAATGGAAGGTCTATGGGACGAAAAGAGCTCACGGGTATGGGATATCTTCTATTTCTGCTCGAACCCAGGTAGGAGGATCAGATGTAACGATAACGCTTTTCATTGTGGATATTGTATGTATTTGTAGAAAAGGGTCTTAAAGCACAAGCAAAGTGGTACAGTTCTTAGCGGCACAAAACAGTAAAATATTGATCAATTTTATATCGGACTTGAACACCTTATATATAGTAGGCTCTCGAACAATAGGGCTAGAGCTTCTACTTCGTAGTCATACTCCGCTAATGCATAGTGAAGCTGACAAACGTGGAACAGTACGTTAATCCAAAGACACAGAAAGCCCTGCAAACAGGAAGGCGCAAATCAGAAGTAAGCTGCGAAGATATCTTGCGATCTTACCAGTTCTGACCATCTGCATGTCGCTATGCAGCTTCTTAGTGTACATTTAAGACATCTTTGTAACTGGGGATTAATATAGACACAGGGGAGACTGGCGTATTTGCAACTATACTCAAAGACAGATCTGTAACCTTCTGTTGAGAGGTTGTCCAGCTTCATCAAGGACGTGGCTTGTTTTTGTTCAAGCATTCTATCTTCATCGTGGTTAAGGTATCCTTGGGGTTATATTACGAAACTTAATATCTTAGTTCCGTACAGCTAGTATGGTATCACGAGGGGAATGGATACAACACGATTTGTGATTGTGATCCCACATTTAGTCAGTTCAATGGCCACTGCTATCCGTCCCTTACCTCGTGCTCTCTACAGTCCTTCGTCGATACCCGTCTTTCTTTGCCCTTTACTCAGAAAGGTTCCACCCATTCCCTTACTTGCTCCAAATCGCAATGTTCGCCGCTCAAAGACGCAGAAGCGCGGTTATCAGCTCGAGTCTACCAAACCGTTAACCCAGGATCTACCAATTCCATCAAACTTACTTGCTCTACCAAGGTCGTGCCCAGGATGTGGAGCTTTTACTCAAAACGTCAACTCTGAAGGTGCTGGATTTTACAGTCCTACTCGAAGATCTGTGAAGTCGTTTGTGGCTCAACATGCTAGAGGGCAGCTTAGAGACGATGACATTTTCAAACAAGTAGTGAACCATGCTGATCAGGATATATTACAAAAGCTGGGTCTCTGCGAGCCGTTAGACGCCACAGATCGTAAGCCAAAAGTGAAATATGTTTGAAGTCTACCCATGACTGACTCTTGCGAAGTGTCGAAAACCGCGGAAGATGTACCCATACCTGTGTGTAATCGCTGCCACAGTCTGCTGCATCATCACGCTGGAGTTTCCATAGTTCATCCAACAATCAAGTCTATTCAAGATATGATCTCCGAGTCCCCCTATAAATACAACCATATATATCATGTCTTAGATGCTGCAGACTTTCCTATGTCATTGGTTCCACAAATACAAAGACACCTGGAGTTGACACCGCAAAGATCACAGAACCGTAGAGCCAAGACACAAAAGTTCTATCACGGACGTATGGCAGAGATGAGCTTCGTTATCACACGATCAGATTTGTTAGCCCCGCAGAAGGAACAGGTCGATAAGCTGATGCCTTACCTCACCGAAGTTCTTCGTGACGCATTAGGACGGTCTGCGGCAGACGTCCGTCTAGGGAACTTACGATGTGTTAGCTCCAAGAGAGGATGGTGGACCAAGCAGATCAAGGATGATATTTGGAATCGAGGAGGAGGCGGGTGGATGGTTGGAAAGGTGAATGTGGGCAAAAGCAATCTGTTTGAATGCGTCTTTCCGAAAGGGCGCAATGAAGATGTTGATTTCTCGTCTCTGCGGCGCGACGCCAAAAAAGTAGTACCTGTTAATCCCGAACCCGGTCTGTCTCAAGCCCTGAAAGCTGCCTCAACTTCAGACCCGTCAATCGCTCGAACTCCCGGTGTCCGAACGGTTAAAGACCTACAAGAAGAACCCCTACTCAAAGACTCCCTCCTCCCCCCAGCTCCAATCGAAATTCCCTACCCTATCATGCCCATTGTCTCCTCTCTCCCCGGCACAACTGTTTCCCCTATCCGCCTCCTCTTCGGCAGCGGCAAAGGCGAACTGATCGATCTTCCCGGTCTTTCACGCGGTAACCTTGAGGATCACGTCTTGGACGAACACAAATCCGATCTGGTCATGCGGCACCGTGTGAAGCCTGAACAATTGGTCATAAAGCCTGGGCAATCGCTCCTGCTCGGAGGGGGCCTTGTGCGCATTACACCCATGACGCCGAATGTTATTGCCTTGGCATATCCTTTTGTGCCTCTCAAAGCACATGTGACATCTACGGAGAAGGCAATCGCGATTCAGGGCCAGGAACAACCCTCCGGCGTCCCCTCCATCGTCAAGCCAGGCGTCGGAACATCGAATGCTTCCGCTGGCTCCTTCCCTTTGAAGTGGGATGTTACCAGGCAGCGTGCCGGACCCTTGACCTCCTCCTCAGCGGGCGGCCTCCACACCAGAATTCTCCCATTCATCGTCTACTCGACTGACATCTTGATCGAGGGTTGCGGGTGGGTGGAGCTGGTAATACAGGTACGGAAAAAGGACATCGAGTCACAACAGACTGAGCATGAGGGAGGTAATGACGGACTTGCGGATACAAACTTTCCCACAGTAGAGATATTCACCCCGAATGGAAAACACGTTGGTGCTCGCCGGCCAATGAATGGCTGGCTACTTGGGGGACCGAATATCGCGCCTGCTAGCAAGAGAACCGTGAGACCTAGGAGGAGCATGAAGGGCGTGAAGAAGGCTATGAAGATGGCGAAGCGTAGTGCTCAAGGGACTTAGGCTTTCAATTTGTCTGCCATTAAGTGAGATTAAAGCCTGGTCCAACAATTGGCATTATATTAACAAAAACAGTATAGCGTAGTATAAGGGCACACCTATCCCCTATTTAAGGGAATTTCGTTTCACGTCTTGCCGTCGCTGTTAAATTTTCTTTATATTAAGATCTAAGATGAATGTCTCATTCCACGGTAAATTGCTTCCCATGTCGTTGTAATTCCAAACTATTCCCAATGCAGCTCTATTACCGCCTGCGGTGACCAAGCAATAAAGAAGATGGATCATCTAAACACAGGAATGGTTGTGCGTGAAATATTGGTCTGAGATGGGGGCATTTACAAATCAGGACCCAAGTATTAGTCTATAGTGGGGATGAAAGACATGTTGTGCAAGGTCACGGAAGCTGCTCAGTCTTAGACATGTGCGACTCCGAATAGAAATCAATGAGCAGACTGCTGTTTCTTGCCACTGTGTACAGGATATCACGAGATTTATGCTGTACGAGGTCTAATAGCTCAGGTAAAAGATACAACATCTCATGCTCTCCCCAAGCGCTATACATACTGCGACCCGTCCATGCGCGTCGCACCCTGCGATGGCTTGCATAGATCTAGTGCAACCTCAACGATCTAAGTGTGAAACCCACCTGTGGGTGATGCGGTATATCCTTCGTTCGTAAGATCGTTACTCATTGAAGGCGTTATAAGAGGTCTGCAGGACCCGATGGCTCGGTCAAGCCGAGCTGGAGACTGTTATTGGCTCTCGCCATTGCTTGACCCCGCTCTTTCCAAGCAACTTGGTGGTGCGACGTCAGACTCGTCTTTGTGATGGCTCGTCAAGATGTCATCGTCCAAGGGTCTCCAGACCCATTCTCTACGGCGCTTACGCCTTCCGTGCACCGGTGTGGCTGATCCGTCTTCTTCTTCAATGATTGCACGTCTTTCCTTTATTTCATCTTCGGTCCTCTGGCGTTTATCACTGCCGTCTGAATCCGATGAATCCGATGGCTCTTCGAGCTTCGCTGTAGGTATGATTTCCTCCAGCGGCTCGTGAAAAATGACTCTTTTGACGGGCGGGAACATTTTCCTTGGCGTCCGGGCTGACGTTGCAGAGACATGCCGCCTTGGTAATGGACTGTTGCGGAGAATGCTGCGCGCCCCTAACGGGAGAAAGTAGGGTGTTGCGATGGCAAAGGGCGACGTATGGCTCGAAGTTGACGAGGTTCCTGATGGATTGGATGAAAGCGTGGGTTGATGCTGGGGTGACGCTGCCTCGGTGCCTCTCGAAAAGGGAGAGTTTTGTGGAGGTGGGAACTCAAAAGCGTTGACATGGGTGTTGCGTATTGTTGGAGAGTCGATGGTGAAGCTGAGGTTTAGCGCTGGCTTCGACCTGTTTGGCGGCGGATGTGATGTCTGGAGGGATAACTTAGGTCGGTTGGAGGTTACAGGTCTGGCGGGTGGCATGACCGAGATCATCGTATCTGGATTCTGGTCTTGTGGTTTCGATGTCGGTTGTGGATCCTGCGATGTATGTATCGTCGAGGTCGAAGTATTCAAGCAGGGTTGTTTCGGCTGGTGGTGGAGGCGAGAGGGCAGAATAAGCATGGCGAAGGCTGCCTGGTTGGGCCTAAAGGAGAGACATATGTACTTTAAATGAGAGTATTGGGTACTATAATAATAAAGTCAAATGAGCTCGAGTTGAAAGTCCGTCGGGAAGTTGGGTCAGCTCGGTGGCGGGTGTTGGAATGAACTAAAGTACTTGTGAGAATTGCTGGGAGAGACATGAGTTCATGGTTGAGTGAAGAGGAGGCCGCCTGAGCGGTTCTAGAGGTAGGGTTTGGTTGTAATTGTACGGATGTAGCGGGATGCTCTCAGTGTCGAGGTGTTGGTAGTAGGTAGGTACGGTATCATGCTTTAATGAGTGGCTCAACAACAATATCTTACCTTAAGGTAATAATGATAACAATACCTTACTTTGATAGTATTTATGAACGATGTGCAAGTTGATACGACGCTATCTCGAAGATCGACTTTGTCCAGGGCTCCAGGCTACCTATTATTACCCATAATTTACGGATTACTAGTATCCTTTTATGTAAACCATAGGTACCTTAAGCTAATATTAGGTACCTAAGCTAAGGCTTAGCGTGATCTCTTTGGCTGCGAGGCGTTTCTTAGACTTCCCTCGCCGTTAGGGTGCGAAATGTATTAAACATGTTTATTGCCTAACCAAATTAGGTTAGTCAAAAACGTGTTTTAAACACGTTTATTGAAGCATGTTTTAAACACAGGGGTATATATAAATAGCATCAATTATTTGGGTGCTCCATTGCCACCTCACTGTCGACGATCATGCGACTGGTTCCGAAGGCCATTTGAAGATGACAGTATAAGCACTTCACTGCAGGAACGATTCGGTTTGGTAGGATTATGCTCTGAAAGGCATCAGTAACAGCCTGATTGCGAGGTTTGCCACGGCGTTGAGGAGGCATAGCTGGTGGTAGCCTGGTAGGAAGATAGATCTACTCCATGGAGCAATGGTGACAGCGAGGTCAAACCCCCCGAGCTAAACCAGCTGGGTTTAGCTTGCTTATATAATATAAAACCAATAAACATACATGAATAAACCGCTAGTGAGTTTTAAACACGTTTATTGTAGAAGAAACGGTTTTATTCGCTCCCTACTCGCCGTTTTTCCCGCAAAGGCTTTCCTAAAATAGCCTTTACGGAACACAACAATACCTAGGTATATACTCATTATTACCCTAGCACTTAGTAATTGGCTTCTCTTCATTATCGTAAGTCGTTGCTATCCCAGATTGACGTCATGGGAGATGGTGGGAATACTAAGGTACTTCGTACCTAAGGTGCGGCGTACACAGTAGTACGAGAAACAAACCGTTGCCTCAGGACCTCAGCGTTGGGTAATTTAATTATATTAGGTTCGATTCCTAACAGCGCTGGTACAATGGTGTTGTGGTTATCTCTCAGACGTATTTTTGCAACTAAGCCCCTTCGGGATATCTGCGCTAGACATTTTCGGGTAAGCCGCGGCTGCCAAGCCCCTTTGGGTTAGCTGTATTGCTCACTACATACGTAAGGCTGCGAAGTCATCTAGAGGGTCGCTAACCCAAAGGGGCTTAGCGACGGAAACACCTCTAAGGTGACTCCTGAGGCAACTCCTTCCAGGTAACGGACAATACCTACTAGTATTACTGCGTAGTACGGAGTACATATGTACTAGCTAATACGAGATGAAATGTAACCCCACAGACTTCATATGTCAACGTTTGGTACATGTAACCTCTTCGTTGTCCCAGAACGTCCAGATACTCCTGCGTTGTAATCTGGCGTCCCTGGATTGCGTGAGCTCTTGTTATCCTTCTTCTGCTACATCACCATGAATTTTGCTCCAGACTCAATATGGGCCTTACGAGGCATGATGAGAGGATAATTATACACTTTGTACGCAGCCCCCAGTCACATTCCAACTCAATTATAACTTCAGGTGCTCGAGGACTACTGACACGGTTGCTGAACTTGCAACAAGGATTACGACTGCTTTTATGCTGCCGTCTTCGAAAGAGAAAATCCCAGACTACGTTTCCTGCCACTCGCAGTACAACAGAAGCACATCATAGTCACGTGCAATTATGAAGCTCGTCGCAGAGGCCTGCATAAACTGCAGTTGGTCAAGGAGGCCAGGAAGATGTGCCCCGAGGTCATTATAGTGCTCGGTGAGGATCTGACACGCTTCCGCAATGCGTCCAAAGACAACTACAATCTGTTAAGGAGCTATGCATGGAGCAAGAAGGTGGAGCGACTAGGCTTCGATGAAGTGAGCACTTGTCGGCACTCGTCGCTGCGGCTTTTTAGAGTATATATACTAATCTATTTAGGTATTTATGGATGTCACTGACATGATTGACTATAACGTTAATCTTCTGAATCACAATGCTTTGACAGGATCCTTCTTCCACCTGGACCGCAACGATCCAATCGTTGGCTTTGGATTTGATGCGTCAGAATTTTATGGCTATACCTACCCGAAAACTTTCTCACATCTTAGAGTTCCACCAACCTCCACATCAGCGTCGTCATATGTCAGTGTTTCCGATGAGCTCTACATGCGACTTTTACTTGGCTCCCATCTCTCTCAGTATCTAAGGCATCAGCTAGAAGAGCAGAAAGGGTATACTTGCACAGTTGGTATTAGTACGAACAAGCTGATCTCTAAATTGGTGGGTAATTTGCATAAGCCTAAAGGTCAGACAACCCTGCTGCCACCGTATACCGCTACATCCGATGAGGCAGGCAGTAATGTCACCGAGTTCATTGACAACCACGACGTTGGAAAAATTCCTGGAATCGGTTTCAAGATGGCTCAGAAGATCAGAGGCTATGTACTTGGGCGCCCAGCCGCATTTGATGCAGGCTTGATTTATGGGCCAACAAGAGAGAACATTACCGTCGGAAATGTCCGTCAACATCCAAACGTCGGTCCGCAATCCCTGGAAAAGCTTCTGAGCGGTGCTGGGGCGCCTAAGGGCATTGGTACCACCGTCTGGGGTTTGCTCAATGGCACCGATAATTCGGAAGTAGCCAAGGCAAGAAACGTGCCTCAGCAAATCAGCATCGTAAGTCATTCTTTGAACATGGGTGAGAGCTTTTCCTCTAATAAGATCATCAGGAAGACAGCTATCTCAGACTGGACATGATGGATGAGGTCAGAAAAGAACTAGCGATGCTCGCAGGAAGTCTGATCAGGAGAATTCGCTTAGACCTTACATCTGGCGTAGAAGAGGATGATGGTAGATTGCTCAATGGTGAGGAAGAACAACAAGCCAGTGAAAATAACCCTGAAATATCAAGACGGTGGATCGCCTATCCTCAAACATTACGGCTTACGACCCGCCCACGCCCGCCACTTAATCCAGATGGAAGCCGCTCAAGAACTTCCAATCGTATCTCTAGATCATGCAATATGCCCTCAATGATCTTTAACCTCACCAATAACGTTGAAAGTTTAGCTGAAAAGCTAGTAGATAACACGCTTATCCCTCTATTTCGCAAACTTCACCCCGAACGGTCCGGTTGGAACTTGAGTCTAGTAAACCTGTGCGCCGCCAACATGTCTCTTGTTGCGGCTGACCACAAGGACGGGGTCGGAAGAGATATCGAGAAGATGTTCCGAAAACAAAAAGATAGACTGAGAAATTGGAAGGTTGAGGATGTGGACATAGCACTTTCTGATGGCGATACCCGCTCACAGCAAATTGAACTTTCTGCTTACACTTCAGGAGAGCATGATATCATCACCACTAGCCTTCAGAGTCACCATTACGGGTCCGAGGACGCTCGACTTTCAATACAGGAGAGCTATCACGATGATGCTTGGAATAGCGAAGACTGTACCCTTGATCTCGGCGACACATGCAAAATCTGCGGTGCAGTGATGCCGCCCTTCGCTATCATCGCGCATGAGCGTTTTCATGCTATGCCCGACTACTAGCCTCCTTGGAATCTTGAGAACTGCCTGAAGACTATTGATTGCTCGTTTCTTATTCATATCCTTCGGGATTTCAAGTGGTGTCATGTGCTATCCGAAGTGTTTACGCAGAAGCAAGCTCTTTCCAAGTTTCCAAATCGTTAACTCCGCCCTTCACATCACAAAACCTTGAACAAAGGCAAACAGATTTCAAGTTTCAAGACTACCTAGTCTACAACTCGATATTCGGCAAATGCAACTTCTGAATAACTCGACTAGCTTGGTCCCCTGTTAGCATGCTCGAAGAAAACCCCGTATTCCTTGTTTCATACGAACTTGTTCAGCGATCAATGCCCCCTACATCCCAGAATATTGCATTTACCAACTATCTCCCCACAATGGCCCTCTATCAAAATCTCGTGGTCTAGGTGTCCGATCTCCATCCCCGGATCTTGCAAATGCACCGTCCTGAGCCCGACAGCGACGACACATATGAGGCAGACGATGGAACTTAGTCTTCGCATCACATGCCTCGTTGGCTCTGTGACTTTCGCAGCTCGTGTTGCCGGCGTCGCGGATGCAGCCGCAGGAGTAAAGTATCTTATGTCTGATACACATGTTGTAGGTTCGGAGCCTGGATGCCGCCAAGGGGACGAGGATCTTGAACCACGCACCGTGATTTGGTTTTGTAATAACGCTCTTGCCAAGCGGAAGGGAAGAAGTGTTCGAAGATATACTGTAGGCTTTCCTCTCGTGTGAATGTCCGTAGCAGTCATCATGAGAGTTAATGTTACGGGTGAAGTGTGGACTATTACACGTTTGTGGTTGCCCTCTGCTGGTATTCAAGATGAGTGTCACAGATCTAGGGAAGAGTCTTGGGTTTGCCTCCCTCGTCAGTGGATTATCTCAAGTGTTGATAGTCATAAGAAAACGAAGGAAAGCACGAGCATTGATTGTTCCGTCCAGCAAGTTTGCTGAATCATCAAATCGACAAGTACCGTGAATCTATCCATGTCCTGAGCACCACTTCTCAATCACTCTACCTCCCCTCTCCACCAGGCCACAGCCCCCAGCACAAACACCACCGTCACAGCATCGCCGATTAGTTGTGTGAATATCCCGCTATACCGCACAGCCAACGAGGCATATGTTCTGAACGGCTCCGGCAACATCCCTAATACCATCCCCATCACCCCTGCAGAGGCTGTCTTTTCCCCTTCCAAAAACCATCTGGTGCTCTGTAGCAAAAGCTCTGCCATCGCAAACAACCAGAAGAAGTTTTTGACCGCTTCCTCCCCTTTGGCAACCCCTGCCCTCGCAATCTGCGAGCCACTAAAAGGGGTAGTCCAAACAATATAAACCCCCAACGCAGATGCCATCACTGCATGTATAATCTTCCAAATATCCCTTCGATTCTTTCCCTCCCCACTCATTTCTTGCGCTTGCCCTTGTGGCCCTGCACCTTGAGCACCCATCATAGCTGCTAACACAGGAGGCAAGCCTCCATCCCCACGTCCTTGACCGGGAGCGCCCCCTGCACCGCCGAGCATTTGCTGCAGCATGCGCATCATGGGATCTTCTTCCCCACCTGGTCCTTCTTGCGGTGGCGCAAAAGGTTTCTGTTGCTGTTGCTGCTCGTCAGGAGGGGCGCTGCGGAGTAATTGCCTGATGTCGGCTTCTGTTGGGCCATTGTTGTTTGAGCGAGGAGTGTAAGGGTGGGATGAAATATCAATTTCTTCCGGATCAGTCACATTATTAGTCGAAGAGGGGCTCCAAACAGCGTCACGTGGTTGGGAAGAAGCTATCGGCTCTGGAGGGGGCCGGCCAGAGAGGTTTGTGATTTTTTCTAATCGAGCGGAGCCTCCTGCGTTAAGTTTGGCGGCGCGGCGTTCGCGGCGGAGGCGGGCTTGTTTCTGGACTGAGGATTCTCCTGAGTCCATACTTGGAGGTTGGGTCTCTGGGTTGGACATGGTTGCGGAGTGATTGAGGGCTGGAGAGGAGGTAACGGGGTATTGTGAAGCTTGGTGGAAGTTGTTGCACGTTTCCTTGTAGGGCTGACTTGGTGAATCTGTCTAGCCGAATAGAGCTAGCTTTGGTTCGCTTACTTTCCCACACATTGTGGATTTCACGAACCTCTTCCACGATCATCACGCATTGATTAAAGCGATTCCCCGAATAGCGCAAGGAACTCGCAATCATGTACGTGGCTTACTCACACAATACCCGTGCATCAGCTAATATTCTCTCCGTAGGCTTATCCCCAAAGCCGACCGTAAGAAGATCCACGAGTACCTCTTCCGTGGTATGTTCGGGTCCAGATTGGGGCTCAGAAGCTTTTTAGATACATATACGGTGGTAGCGGACTAACTAAAGTTTAGAGGGTGTACTCGTGGCGAAGAAGGACTTCAATCTCCCCAAGCACGGCGAAATTGATACCAAGAACCTCTACGTATGCAACATTCCCCCCTCGGCCCCACAATCCACATCCCTTCCCACTAACCCCCTCAAATAGGTTGTCAAAGCCTGCCAATCCCTCACCTCACGCGGCTATCTCAAGACCCAATTCTCCTGGCAATGGTACTACTACACCCTCACGCCGGAAGGGCTCGACTACCTTCGTGAATGGCTCCACCTCCCTGCCGAAATCGTGCCGGCAACCCACATTAAGCAGCAGCGCTCACACGCTCCTCCCAAGGGTATGATGGGTGGTGATGACCGTGAGCGTCGTCCTGGTGGACGAGGAGCTCCTCGCGGGGATCGTGGGGATAGAGACGGTGGATACAGGAGACGTGACGCGGGTGATGGGAAGGAGGGAGGTGCGCCAGGAGAATTCGCTCCCACATTTCGAGGTGGGTTTGGTAGGGGACGCGGTGCTCCTCCCGCTTCTTAGGAATCGAAAATCAGAGCTGTGAATGAATATCTGTTGTGAGATTGGCTGGACGGTAGCATATCTGGTCAAGTGAGAGAAATTGCCGTTGGACGAGGGTGGCAGATGACACTGCAGATAAATTGAACAAAAAAAGACACCAATCAATTGCAACCTCTTGGCTCATATCATTGTTCTAAAACGTGGTATGCACCAACTGTCCAAACTATGGGAATCGAAAAAGATCGTGTGAAAAATCTGGAATCACAGACGCGGCTGGGGCCTACTCGACTACACATGCACACTTGTGCTGGGCTGGTTCCGTTACAAATTATCCCTCTGTGCTCTCAACCTATCGTACCGCAACACAGCACCCATCAGAACTTGAGCCCCATTGGCACAATCCTTTGGCGCACAATACTCGGCCGGATTGTGCGACACCCCATCTTTACAAGGTACGAAAATCATCGAAGTCGGAACCCTCTTGCTCGTAAAGACGCTATCGTGTCCTTCCAGCCCAGCGTGTCAGTTCCCCATCCCAATTTCACTTGGCCACGGAATGTCTCACCTGCACCAGATATCATAGCTTGCATCAAAGAAGCCGCCTTTGCCCCAAAAAGCCCCTTGGTGCTCTGCTCCACAGACCGAATACAACTTTCATCAAATTTAATGGCCGTACTCGGCGCGTCCAACATCCACTGAACAGTACATCCTCGTCCTGGAGTTCCCCCCTCGTTCAGACCACCCACATCCTCGCCCCTCGCAATCTTCTCAAAGTCGGCTTTGAGATTCTCCTCCATTCTCATCAGGCGATCATCCTCGCCAGCTCGAATATCGAGACTGAATCGTACTGTACCTGGGACCGTATTTGTGCTTCCAGGGCTCAAGGTGAGTATTCCTGTGCTTGCCAAGCAAGAATGTTTGGTTGCTAGTCTGTGGGAATGGAGGATCAGTTTGGCGGCTGCGAGCATGGCGTCGGAACGGTTGGCGAAGTCCGTAGTGCCGGTGTGGCAGTCATGGCCTTTAACGGTGATGGTGTGCCAACGGTAGGATTGGACCTATGCCATCAAAAAGAGTAGGCCAACTATCGGGTTTTGGTGACTTACTCCATAGACGACGCCTATTTTCTGGCTTTGAGATTCAAGACGGGGTCCTTGTTCTATTACCATTGCGAAAATCTTTTAGCATTTCTTTTCGTATCTTACATGTCCAGCTGTCTGGCTGCATGACAGACGAGCCCTCGTTCCTGTCAAGCTCTCTATATTTTGTAGCTACCAAATCGTACCAGAATCTCATCGACTGAAGAAAGTGGTATTCCACAGCGGACGGCAGATGGCCTTCATCCATGCCCAAGAAATTACTCGACATGTAGACGTATTTTGGAATGAGAAAGCCACAACAAAACATTCGTGAGGGGTTATAGGATGTTCTCACGTACCAATGTGCAGTTCAAAATGAGCCTAAAGCTATCAGGAACGGTATCGTCTTGGCATATGGGGACACTCACTCCTATGGGCAGTGCCTTATAACTTGCCTCCATTTCGCCCAAATATCCAATCCTCTTTAGTTCTTGCTTCACCGTTCGCTTGCCACCACCGACCTCTGGCAGATCGTGGGCCTTCTTTAACGGAATTTCGCCCGCCCAGACCCCCGAGGACATCTTGAGTGGTCCACATTAGGCGTCTCAATATTGCAGCTTGGATCCGACAGTGTTATATACCATACTAATTGGAAATCTTGCGCCTTCCTCACTGGAGCATGGTCTTAGTAAGTAAGAGATTCGCGGGTCTACAGAAAGCTTCATACTTTGTCCAATTGATCACACCCGTAGGATATTCCGTCTCCACTTTCTCCTCCTGTAATACCCTTAACATCTCTACTCCAGCACATACCCCGAGAATTCCATCCTAAGCCCGGTTAGTTCAGTTCCACCTGGCGCTCGAGCTTTGCATTTACATACGTAGCGTCCTCCAGAGGGTTGTGTATCCAGATGACTGCCGGCACATGTAGGCGGTCCTATTCGCTTCCCTGGCCTCACGGCAAATATATTTCCCATGGCATCGACTTTGACCGTGCAGCCCAGTGACTTGGTAGTATCCACGAACCAGTCTCGAGCCTGCTTGTCGGCATCAGAGAGTGAGAGCCTTGACATGCCTGTTTCGGTCTCGCCTCTACTTTGCATCAGACGAAAATCCCAAATGGAACAGTGGAGTTGCTGCGATAGCACCTAAAGATTTTCAATGCCATGAACGGAATCAATGCTTTCAATCACAGGTATTCAAATTTGAGCGGAGGAGAAATCGCCACCTACTCTCCCCATCGTTCACCCTTACCCCATTGGCAGGTGTGGTGGATGTCCGCCATGAGCCTGTCTCGATTGACCTTGAACTTCGAGAAGAACCCATCTGACTCTGAGTCGCTTGCACACCACTTCGCCGGTGGATACGAGAAATGCATTTGACTACATGGGAAACACATTTTGAATCTTCTGAACAACCACGCTGGCGCAGCGTCCGATGCTGCCCTTGCCTTGGCCACAGCCATTGAAGCGCCCAGTCTCTGCGCTATCATGTTCGAGATTTGGATTGTTCATGTAATTGTGAGAAAGTGAATTTCTACCGTCGTCAATGAACCGCAGATTAGATTATAGCGCTAGAGTTGAGCTTGGATGTCTACCAGGACGCGCTCTGGGCGGCGATGGTTAGTATCATAAATCATAAACAAACAACCACCGGCCCTCGGTAGGGAGCGTGGCGCTGGTGGCTACAAGCAACCTGGCAAAGAAAGTGGTAGTCTTGTTCACATGTTTCACTTAGAGCGTTAAAATGCTACTGTCACAACTGGTCCATTCCTAGAGGTGAGTACACCCATCACAATGGAGTCAGTCGTAGAGCATGAGCGACCTGGAGACTTCAAGACTTGGGCCTGCCTCTGAAGGGGTAATACAATCAAATTGATTATTACGGCCATACAGAAACAAGTTTTGCTCGACCGCCCATGGTTTCGGCGCTCATGCAACCCCTTTACAGCTTTCGTAGCATGCTCATGCTATTACCATTCAGCGCCTCTTCTACAAGGAAGCAGGTCCCATTCAAACCGATATATGCGCATCAGATCAATTTAAGCACATGAAACGGTAATCCTCACACAGGCAATGGAGGACCTGCTGATGAGAACGCCGCATACTCCATGCATAGTCCGATCAGCCATTCGGTCATCAACATCTCAAAGAGAACGCCTGTCAGCGATGATAACTATGCGGCAAGGCTCACGGTCATACCAAATAACGCCCGGACTCTGTCATCCAACATTGAAGGTTACCGTAATCCGAACCCTTCACTCTCAATGACCGCTCTCCAGAGCTTGGTCTCAAAGACCTGACGGCTCTGGTATCTGTATATCCCTATCATATTAAAGCAGGTTCGAGCAATTGGGAACCTATCACAATTGCCGCCAAGGCATGTGATCTTGAGAACCAAGTTAGCTGCGCCCATGGCCGGAATCCGATCGCTAGACGTAATGAAGCTTAGAAGCTTCCGCTGACCTTTGAAGTCGGCGTTCGCAAACGTATCCCAAAACCAGGTGACGACAGGCTCGTCCTTGGCTTGTGTGCCATTGCCCCAGCCATCGTAGACGGCCACCGTCCGAAGTGTGGCTACGTCCAAGGGTTCGTCGGAGCCTCGTACAAGCAGCTCAATCTCCTCAGGACGAAAAAGGGAAAGCGCGTTGCCTGCGCACACGGTGAAGAAGCCACGCTTGAACGGTTCGAATTGTCGAGCGACCGCCGTGTCTAAGAGATACTTTACGTATAGGTCGACGAATTCACGTCGATTAGTGTTCGTCACCGGTCGATCGCCACCGTTGGGACAAAGTGGTATAAAAGCTGGCTGACCATACCTATCGACCTGAGTAACAAAATCCCAGCAATAGGTCTCTTCCACGTCACCGTCATAGTCCAGCAGCTGTGCCAGGCCTTTGGCAAGTGATGGTCGAAACTCAGCAAGATCTTCAAGCGTGCTGCCTGCTGCCGGTCGTGAAGATGATGTTGCAGGTCCACTGTAATTTGGCGCAGATGCTAGTAGCTTTCGAAAAGCGAAAGGAGGAAATGCAACGTCGAGGATGGTCGAATTGTATATGGCGAGACCAAGCACGGCGCCGACCAAGAAGAATTGATCAGATGTCTCAAAGCTATTTGGATTAAAGTAGCAATAATGGGATTCTTCGTCGTAGGTGAAAAGCCCTGTTCATACCTATCAGTATATGAAGCTGCTACGAGGCTAATGGTTACTAACCATGCTCTGTATCAAAGACTTCTCGAACCAATAGAAGAAACCATTCTTTTCGAAGCCTGAGAGAATGTCAGTCCAGACTGTACATGTTTTCCACCCACATTAATATTTGCCCTACCCTCCTGCGTCGATTCCTTCCTCCCCCAAGAATTCTATCCGTAGCCCCTTCTTAATCTCTTCTTGGCCGATACCCACAGCCTCACTGACACCACGAAGACTGTCCTCTACCAAACAGTCACGACGCACCCTGAGTACCAGTTGTTGATTGACCGCTTTGCGGTTCATTATACTTGTGAAAAAGGCTTCCCGAGCCTTAATCTCCATCTGGCGTCGAGCATCATATTCCATGATATGTATCTTGGCCCAGATTGATAAGAACATAGGATACTGGCAGAATGAAAACTTGCCTCTTCGAGACTCCCAAGTCTCAAAATCAGCTATGAGATCCGAGTAATCCAAAAGCGTGTTGTAGAAGCTGTTCGTTGGAAGAAGTTGACTATGGCTACGAGCGCGCTGTTGAGCGACCGAAGCTGGTATCGCAGTTTCAAATAGAGAAGCCCTTGTAGCCTCATGTCCAACCTTTACAGTGCGGTTGTTCGCGGAAAAGAGGAGAGACATCACCCTCGCTGCGGCCTTAATCTGCCAATCTTCACCATATACAATTGTTTCATTGCTCTTCTCTGACAGCTTTGGCGGTCCGGTCACACCAAGGGCTGCATGCAATTGAGCCGAACTTCCTGCTCCTGGTCCAGCAATACTCGGTATTAAACCACGGTGATCAGGGTTATAACTATTGCTACGTGTCATTCCGTGCTGACGACCGAGTCTATATGTAACAAAACTCCCAACCAAATCAACAAGCTTTCTGAAGTGAGCCTCCGAAAGCCGAGAGAACCAGACAACCAAATGGTGATTGCAGTCAAGTGTTGTATTCGATAGCAAACCTAGTATACGTTTAATGATACCCGAATGTTTACCCACGCTACCAGCACTAGTTTCAGGCGGTCTCCGTGATAAAGAAGTCTTTGGTCGAGGAGCTGAACATGGCACATGCAAGGCAGTGGTCTGATAATGACCTACAGACCTTTGCATTTTGGCTGGTAATGTGGACACGGAATGAAAGGACTCTGGAGGGTAGAGAATGGGATTTGCAAGTAGTATGAGCAAGAAACGGCAGTCTTCTGGTTTTTTCAGAGGACGTCCAGGGCGCCGGAGGAGGCTCTCCGTTGCTTTCAGTAGAGTCTTCTGGAGGTGCAGCGATGCGTCAGTTATTTCCTCCTTGATCTTCCGCAGATCATTCGTCTCGACATTCTGGTCCACGTTTTGAGACGCACCGCTGCTTGCTTCCAATTCTTGCTGTGTGCGCTGCCAAGACTGGCCGGCCGATAGAATTACATGATACCACTCGCTGAGCTCGATCCAATTTATTCGTGCTGTTTTCAAGTTGACTCGGTCCCCTGGAGGTTCTTCAGGAAAGGTTTTTTCGTACTTGTGTGATTGATGGCGTTCGACAGGGCTTCCCCCAGTCCACCACATGCCGTTCTCGGCAAAATCGCCTACCAAAAGTGTCTTTGCATCTAGTCCAGGTAACGATTCTTCAGGGCCACGCCAGCAGTCTGACTTCGTGGGCGAGGCCGTGACGTTGGCGCCTTCGCTGACCGCTCGCGCTGGCTGTGAAGGCCTGGGGGTAAGGAACGAAGCGTTGAGACAGTCGCAGGTATTAAAACATGCAAGTATGTAGTTCTCCAGCGGTCGAAACATAGCCGTTGGAGACCCCCAATCAGGCAGCCGGTCGGTTAGGGAGATATCGTTGGGCACATTGTCGGAACGCTTTATCGGCAGTAGCGGAGATTTCCTTGTCGGAGATGGCATCACATCAGTTGCGAATCTAGCGTTGGCATTGTGAGAATTATGTCCGACTGGGTTAGCAGACGAGAGCGGATGTATTGGCGTTGGTCCAGAAGTAAGCTGACACTCGCGGAATGTATCCAGCAATTCGTCGCATCCTGGCTGGCCAACCGCGGTTGAAATTGTTGGTATTCGGGCTTCTGTAGACCTAACATCCCTGTTATTATTAACTATTCGCTCCTTTGTGGTAGCAAGTGGGATTCCCTGAGAAGTTACAAGACCACCATATTCCCTAGGTCTGCTACGAATGTCAAGACGAGACTGCAGGTATTGAGATAAGCACTGTTCAACAAGAGCCTTGCTTCTTTCTATAGACAAGTATGTGACTAAGATTTGGACGTTAGACTCAGAACCTAGAAGAGTGGTGGTAAAGCCCACCTTTACGTGTCGATCCTGCTCCAATAGTCTTCTCTCGATGGGAAGTGTTCGCAGCTAATTTTACTTTCGATGCTGGGCTTAGATCGTTGACCATAAGACAGACTGAGCAACGGAAAACGTCTACACTCTTTGGCCACCGCACGAGTGATCCGCAAGTGGCGCATTTCCCAGTGACCAGCTCTAACTCATCGTGTTGTAGCGATCCACTATGACCAGCAAACATATGGTCTCTAGAAAATCCCGATGAGATATCGGAGGTGTTGTCACCGATGTTCTCAAGGCCATCAAATTCATCTCGCCCTTTGACTTTGTTATTTGTTCTTCTATCTTCGTTGATGGGCGTGGTGAATGGGTGGCTCAGAGATCGACTATGGACGACGGGCCGGTTAGGACTTGAGCTGGACGAAGCATTCGTTGGAGCTGATATCGGAGCCTCACGGCGCGATGTCGTCTTGTGCTGACCATGCCTGCCAGGAGGACTCTCATGGCCCGGAGAGTGTGGAGTTGGGGGTGTATTGCTTGGTGCCGAAGTCCCAAGTAGCAGACGAGACGGCCAAGAAGGCATCGATGTACAAGCTGAATTGGTTCACATGCAACCCAACGTAGCTGAGTACGAGTTTGGTGGCAGACGTACTGGCCCCCTGAGGGGCTAATGTTCACAGCGAGAAGTTTTACAGATTGGCCTGTATCGCATAAAAGCCCATTGCGGCATATAGTGGTTGATGAAACGCCCTCCTGTGTAAGCTCTAGGGCCCTGGCTCTACACATTGCCAATAGAGTGGTCGTCCACATAATCGTTGGTGAAAGGAGATGTCAACTTTGGGAAGGTTCGTACCAAATGTTGTCACCTCATTTCCGTGATGGAAGTCACGTTGTATTTGGTAGACTTACAATTTTGGAGAATACTCTACGCTATTACCTGAGAATTAGCATTTTGGTACATCACTTATGCGGTACAAGGAAGCCTGTGGGCATCATTTCACAATCGCAGCAGATATCAATCCTTTGTAGGTTCTCTATGAACGATTACGAAAAGCTCTTAGGTGTTCTAGCAAACAGCCATCCAGAATCGTAATGCTCGCTTCTTCGCTGCTCTTGCTTCCTGCTAGACCACCACACTCGAGCAGACAAGCACGAGTCCTCAACACGATCAGCGATAACGCCAGTAGCTCTCAGTCTGTGTAGACATGGTTAAAATATCGTCTTTGTATTTTTGGAGATGGAGTAAGCATACATTATGACGCTTCCATGTCTTCCTCCTGCCAGCAGTAGTCTTGTTAAATTTATGGCCCTTGCCAAGACCGCGAGATTTCTTGCCAGTAGCAGTAAGGCCTCGAGACTCACGGTGCTGTAGACGTGTTAGCTCATAGCGCCAGTGCTCAGCGTAAGATATCCCGGCGTACCTTGTGTACCGGCTTCACAATCCAGTTAATACGAGGGTCTCGACGGATGGCTTTGTGTTGAGGGTCGACTAAGATAACTTCGAAGTACTTGTAGGTGGAGTCTTGGTTGATCCAATATGAGTTCAGTACTCTCAGGTTGGCGCAACGACGTCCAACACGTTCCTCGGCTGTAGACTTGAGCGAGCGCTGGTACTTCAACTGGTTTACACCCTGATTGGTTGGTTTGCCTTCAAAGAGTACTCATGAGCCACAAAATCTGGAATAAGGTATGGTACAACTGACCGTACGTAGCACCCTTTGGCACAGGTCGCTTCCTGCCCCCTCTACGGACACGCACACGGTAGATGACATAGCCTTGTTTGGCCTTGTAGCCGAGGCGACGAGCTTTATCTGGGCGGGATGGGCGGGACGCTCGATGAATGACGTTCAATTGACGGAGCTATATTGATGCACTCTCAGCGAGGTTCAACGAGTGTATAGCAAGACACAGTTGTGCCACGAAATTTGTTCCCCGACTTAGGGCTCGGCAATCCAAGCCAAACTCAAGGAACGAGCAATGGCGGGTAAGAAGGGTTTTCCTACCTCCCAGCATCTTACGCGTAAGAGGAAGCGCAGAACATCAGATTGCTTCTTCTTCTGAAGCTCTTCGACGTATTTAAGAGCGCCCATCTGTTCAGAGCAGACCAATAATCAGCGGCTTTTCCAGTCCAGCAACATGATGTTCATGTTCGCATGCGTATTTGAAAGTGTTTGCACCAAATACTAACCTTGTTTATTTGAACGTCAGTACCAGCTTGATGGCTTTGCAGCACGAAATAGTAAATGTTGCAGATGTTTTGGTGTAGTGCCGGCCGGGCATAAGCGAGATTTAGCGTCAAGTGTCAGCCCTGCAAGGTTTAACTGTCCCCCTGCGGGCCTCTTACTCCTTCGTATCTCTAAAAATTACAAGTCTCTGGTTGTAGCATTGTGTTCTCTCAAAGAGTATTATTAGAGCTTGGCCACCGATTCTCAAGCTGTAACGAGAAAGCATGACGCCATCCTAACCCACATGCTAACCCTTCGTGAAAGCATAAACCGTCTCTTGTCCAAAAGCATACTTCTCATATGTCTTCTGGAAGGTGCTTCACGATACGTCGTATACCACGTTCCGCTTGCTTTGCAGCTCTGGCCCAATATCCAGCCTTCGATTCATCTGTGCTCTGATCTTTCCCGTCTTCATCATCCTTAGCAAAGCTCGTCCAAACGTCACTCTCCTCTGCTCGGGACATGTTTGCTGCAGATACCTCCTTGCTAAAGCCCGCTGTCCCATATAATGAACTATTGATCTGGTACTTCACATCCTTCCTCCGCGTCTCCAGGAGATTCGTCAATTTCCAACAGTCGCTATCCTTCGCTGCTTCCGTACCCGAGAGTTTTCCACAAGACAAGGCGGCTCGACAAGCATAATCGTAGCTCTTAATAATTTTCTTAGCTGATCCTATGAGCGTCTGGGTCAGTAGGTATCCTGGAGGTAACATTTGCTTTGCATCCGAGGACTGGTCTGGCAGTTTCGTATCTCCTTCGAATTCATAGACAAAGGTAGCGTGGGTTTCGGACAGGAGCGTAGACTGAAGTAGACAATCTTGTTCGAGTCTAGGAATGCTGTCAGCATGGTCGAGGTAGTTTTAATGTCATCAATTTCGCACAGGTCCTGAGCTTTCTCGTGAATCAATCGATAAAGTTCGCCCTTACGCTCTACTACAGCAACTTCAAACTTATCCACATATCTTGAATTCTGCCTTTCAGTCTGTTGCTGCGTAGCCTTCGTCATAGCCAAGAACTGTCTAAATTAAAGTGTACGATGAGTGTGTAGACAAGTAGAATACTCAGATTGAGACAAACTGGCTCTCCAGGTCACCAGGATCTTCATCAGAGTCATGGATATCTTTGGCCAGATCGTCATTGCGAGATTTGGTATTCTTGGGCTTTTTAGTGTTGGTTGGTTCGGCGTGGTCTTCAACTGCTCCAGCGTAAGTTTAGAGATTTGTTTTGAGGGCGAGGACAATGAAATACGGCTCTCACTAATTTGTCGCTTGCCAGCTTTTCCCATTATGCCTGGCTAACAGTATAAATGGTGGAGAATCTAGCTATGGTTCGAGGGTTCTTGGAGTTCTGACTTGATGAGATACCCCAGGGTTTCTGGTAGCAATACCCAGCAGAGAACGATTTGAATAATCAACCACTACATTTCTATGCAGTGGAATCTTTTCGTTAAAACAAACCTTGGTTTAGATATGATGTATCAAGGTTCATGGTACACTTGGATTGATATCCAAATACTGTACCATATATCAGGCTTAGCTCTGTGTACAAGCATGACAGCCATCTAGTAAAGCAGATAAGGTAGATTACAGAAAGGTATAGCTCCATGAACTCATGTAATCGTGACATCGTCAACTGAGTGGACTAAGGTACATCACAGACTACCTTCCTTGCAGCGCATGCGCCTTACGTTAACCATGGGTGAACGCCAAAATTTCTTGACCTCACAGACGTCGCCCATTTTCCTTTTGTTCATGGAGACTGTTCCCCAAAATCTAAAGAGGTAGTAGAGCACTATTTGCAAGAAAACCCGAGTCAACGATACGCAAGACGCACGAGTAACGCTTTAGGTCGTAAAAAAGACTGCAGACGTGACATTGACATGTTGATTGTCACCCCGCTACTAGCGAAAAATTCCAGGGCTTACTGTAAACCATGTCTATCCTCGAGATCGATGTCGAAAGACCCATTTCAAGATCCAAGTGACAAGCCTTGAAATGCGTGGCTCCATTCGTTGCCAAGCGCAAACGGCTTTCGACTACCCACATTACTGTTGTCAGAGGGGACAGTATATGCGGAGTGATCGAGCTCCGGAACGTTGTAGCCGCTAGGACTGTAGCGCGGTTGTAGGGGAATCGCTTGCTGTCCGCCCTGATGGTAGTCAATCGAGAACGGATCATGCTGACGGTTATCAAGGTCCTGTGAATGAAGTGGGGGAGCGTAAATATGTGGAAAATGAATGCTTAGAGCGGTGTTAGGGTCTCGGTTGGGATCCCAGATACGATCGAATACTCCCGGAGCCACTTGGGACGAACCTGCGACTGAGAAGCCTGGGTTGTGTTTCTGCGCGCGACGATCAGAGTAAGTCTCGGAATCCTGACTAAAATGGCCTGGACCTAAGGTCGAGGGTAGTTGTGACCCTGTAGACGGGGTCATGAACGATGCAGGATTGATAGCAGACATCCAAATTCGCGTCTTGTAGATTTTGAACAAATCAGTGACCAAAGGGTTGAAATTGATGTATGCGTCAGCAAAATAGTAGAATGTGAGCTTCTTCCAGTCCCTAAATGGTGTGAGCAAACGGAGCTGAGGTGATGTGCTGTCATTGCTTACATCTGGAACTCAGCGTCAAGAATCTCCATGTTCAACCGGTGCTCAACCACCTTTTGTTGGCATACACGCTTTGCCTTAGCTTCATTGCCTTCTTTGTCCTTCAAGGTTTGAATTTCGTGAGCCTGTGCAAGACGCTTGATCATTTTTGGCTTCAGTTCCTGATTTGGGATGTCTTGCACGCCAGCCTGCGCATTTGGACCGCCCATACCCCCAACAGCACTTGTCTGTGCCCCATTTGAAGGGAGCCCTTGGCCATTCGGATTCAGTGCCGAAGTGGTTCCATTTTGGCCATGGCGAGAGAACATCATAAGCCATCGGTAATGTTCTTCAATATAATGCTCCTTCATCTCCTTCGCCCTGTTCCATGGAACATTTTCTTGGGCGACAGTTCCAAGGTCTGTGCCTCTGTCTGCTTCGACAATGACCAAGTCTCCTGGCTTGACCTGGAGGCCAGTGCCTTCTTGAACATAGAAAACCTCGGCTCGATAAGCCTTGAAGGTGACAACATAAAGTAGCTGATTAGGGCGTGGTTGGGAATGCCCGTTGTGTTGCGACCGACCGTACGGGACGTGCATGGTGTATGCTTGGTGTAG
>JAABUR0100001050.1_pt1 | contig 52497 bp, 55 predicted proteins | sample 5560091 | NCBI WGS metagenome assembly JAABUR01 (sample SAMN10711879, study PRJNA513375) | rock metagenome | isolation source: Antarctica rocks | place: Antarctica: Victoria Land, University Valley sud | reverse complement strand
TTTCGGGGCATGTGAGATCCAGGTCTTCGGCCAGTTCCCTATCAGCTCCGCCAATGAGTCGAGCACATTCCTCACCTGTGCCAGATAGCGCGGGACGGCTACTCATGTCAACGATCGCCAGACCCTCTAGTCCCCTCGGCCCTCCAGGTCGACATCGTAGTCCTCTACGAAGGGTTTCGGATGAGCCATATTCCAGCTACGGTGGGCAAATCGACATTGGCGAGACCATCTCTGAAAATTCAGAGCTGGATCTAACACCAAGAGGAACGTCGGATGTAGACGCCGTACCAACCTCACCATTACCATACTTACAGAACACCTTCCCGCGAAGCCGTCGGCGTCCATCATCGCCCCTCCACCAAGTCACGCCCTCTCCTTTTCTCAACAACACACCCACTTCTATCCTTCGGACGAGCATCTCTTCTCCATCTCTGGCTGCTGCGAGATACAACGAATCTTATCCCTCCAACTCTTCATTCTCGTCCTCTTCTATACCATCAACGCCTACATCCTTCCGGTCCCGTTCACCCAGCATCTCCTCTCTTGAAACTATCCCTGACTCTCCAGATGCCGAGCTCGAAGCGGAGAATATCGCACGTCTTAAAGCAGCCGCTGACAGAGAAAGCAATTGTGAAGGCGAAGATGGGGTACGGAGAAGAGCCAGTTCGGACGTTTTGGGAAAGGGAGGGGCGACGCGGGACAAGAGAAAGAGATGGAGTGTTTGTGGGGCTGAGAGGAGAGGGGATCTGGACCTGGAAACTATTTGGGAGGATTGATCGGAGCAGTAGTTGGGTTTGTGTCAGGACGTGCGCCTTTCAAGATCCGCGAAGCCAGCACACGTCATGAAATGGCCATTGAAACTACGCCTTGTCCGGCGTCCTGAGTGTAAAATAGCGAGGAGGCATACTACACGAACATCATTTAGACTCAAGCATACGGAGGGTTTATTTTGGGCGGACATCCGACCTTCACTAAAAGCCTTATACCACAACCGACATTCGCTACCACGACCATTGACGACTCCTGCGCGCAAACAGCCGCTTGGGCATGACGCTTTTATTTGGTCTACCTCCTTCACCGAGGCCACCATATCATTTTGGCGTTTCTTCTGGCGTTCGCTTCTTGTCCTTCTCTCAGAGTGGAATTGTGCTTCTTTCGCGACGATACCCTTGGTAGGAGGTTTGTGTGGCGGAGCTGAGCTCGGTCTTGTACGGGTGGCTTGGGCATGCATGCAGATGAGATTATGAAGCTGGGTTGGCCGGAGAGCTACGTGCTGTTGCTTTCGGTGATGCGGGGATAGTGAGAATAGCAAAGCCGGGCATCAGTCCCGTCAGAACATACATTGTTGTGCCAAAGTAACGAAACGTGGAGTTTATGATTCCTATGCTATGCTACATTTTTCGCGCTGGGACCGCTAATTCCACTCTACCTCGACACCTTTCCCCTCCCTCCAACTCTTAACCTCAGCCCCCCCTACGACCTCAACCCCAATAACAAGCCCGCTCCCTTGCCGCCCTTGTCCCCATCCCCGCCCCCAGGTAAATACGTCACATTCGGATTCCCAGCCAACGTCTGCGCAATCTCCCTACTCGCCTCAATCCGCCGAATCATGATCAACCCATCCCCAGCCTTGGCCACCGCCTTCGAGATAATATCCGCGCTCTCAGCTTCCCCCTCCGCCCTGATAACATTCGCCTGCCTCTCCTGCTCAGCCTTCTCGACGATAAACCGCGACCGCTCGGCGTCCTGCTGGGCGATCTGCTTCTGCTCGACGGCGCGGGTGAATTCTTTGCCAAAGGTCATGTGCGTAATGGAGACGTCCTCGAGGGCGATGTTGAACTCGGATGCGCGTTTGAGGAGGTCGGTGCGGATGCGGGCGGAGACGGATTCACGCTGCGTGATTAGTTCGGCGGCGTCGAATTGGGCGACGATGGCTTTGAGGACTTCATTGCCGATGGAGGGGAGGACACGCTCGTCGTAGTCAAGGCCGAGGGACTGAAGCGGGAGGCTTAGTATGGGGTTTAGGAGGGAGGGGGAAGATGAGGAAAGGGAATAATTTAGGTACGGAAAATACATATGGGGTTGAAATTCAACGTATCTTCACATACCTGATAGATCTTCGGTAGCATCTTGACCTCCGGTCTGTGCAGGACCCTCAACGTCAAGCTAACCATTTGCAAATCCTTACTCCCCGTTGTGGTGCTGATATTCCGGGGTTTGGTCCTGACATCGTAGATGATTGACTTTTGTAGCCAGGGAATCAGAAAATGCGTTCCTTCATTGACGACGGTCTCTTTTACTCCGGAGAGACGGTCAAAGATTACGGCGCGGGTGCCGCCCTTGACATCGTAGATGGAGGCTTGGGCGAAGGAGAGGCCGATGGCGACGGGGACGGCGTAGCGGTAGACGGCGCCGAGGGTATTAGCCATGGTAGTGAGTGACGGGCGACTTAGAAGGAGTCAGTAGGGGTGTTTTGAGGGGGAAGCGAGAGAGAAATATGGTGGTAGATGACAGTGAAGAAGGGAGTGGAGGTTCTCCATTTTCCAAAGTCGAGCTCGAATGTGGACTAGCGTCAACTTCACGGCAAGGCTTGGCATCGAGCTATGAATTCGAGCCTCCACATCATCTGAGGATACATCATACCACGATTGCAAACGCCTACATCACTTTTGTCATTCGCATACCATTGCACCGGCATCATGACAGGCGGAAGTGAACCTTTGGATACCAAGCATGGCCAGTAAGTCTATCCAGCCAGCCGGGAGACATCAGCGACTCCTGTTCGCAAATCCTCATGTTATCCCACCTTATATTCGGAATGTATAAGTGTACACTACTGACTCCATTCTTGCAGATACATCGGTGGCTGGGGCAATCTAGGTACGCTATCACGGACACCCTTGCGCTTCTCACTGCCCGCATCCGTAGCGCAGCAGCAGCAATGCTATCATGAGCCACACTTCAAACATACAAAGACAATGGGCAATATGGCTCTATGAAAGATACTGATGGGCTCAACACGCAGGTTCCCAAACACAAAAAGGCATAATCACCTACGCCCTTTCTGCAAACCGACAACGACCGCTCGCTGGTACCGCCAACGCAGCCGTGTTCAATTCATGGCGGAGATTCCGAGCACAGGCCCTTTACGTTATTCCTCCCTTTGTGGTTGCATACATGACTATGAACTGGGCTATTGAGAAGTACGTCTTGAGGGTCGAGTTTTCCGCCGACCAGCTGAATAACCTGGAGTTCGCGTACACATGTACTAACGAGCTTTCTAGGAACGAGTACTACAATTCGAAAGAGGGAAGAATGCATGACACCGAAGCAGCTGAGGCAGCTACCCAAGGAGGCTCGGTCCGCGGTTGAAGAGTTGCATTATTCCAACTTTTGTATTGTGAACCGTGAAGTGGAATTCGAAAGCACATGAATATATTGTACATATCAGCCTCTACAAGGTCCTCCATTGAGCGCTATGATCAGTCAGTGATACTAACTAACCAAAGCAACCGATGCGGTAGCTTAAGGACTAGGCAGGCGAAAGCGCAGCGGATCACGATGCAAACGGGTTGATTTGGAAGGAGGCAGGAAACAGACGAGAGACTTGATTCGGAAAAGGACGCATGGTGATTGCCATGAAAAAGAATGGTATTTTACATTTTGCTGCCTCGGGCGCCCGATTTCCATCCTCCGAAGGTCAGCGGGGCTTCGGATAACATTTTATCCCGTAACTGCAATGCTGACAGGACGAACTCTGAGGTCATGTTACTCCTTCCGCTCCTAATGGACTCATATATTTCTTCTTGTCGCATTTATCTCGAATTTTTCATCTCAAGTCAAAGGAAAGCATGCTAAAACTCATTCAGTCACTCGCCTCTTTCAAGGGTGATCTCTCAGTCCTGACTACTCCGCCAAACTTTCTTTCAACTCTCTCCCAAGTCGAATTCCCTTCTTGGTGGACTGAGCATCTTCGTGATTTTATCGCACCTACATTTGACTCAGATCCAGAGAAACGAGCCGTCCTCGTCTTAAAGTGGTACCTAGGATCTCTAAATGCGCAGTTCGGAACAAGGGGCGAGAAACTGGGTTACAAAAGTCCGCTGAATCCGTTTTTGGGAGAGCTGTTTTTTGGGGAATGGGAGAGCAATGCTATGGGTACGACGCAGCTTATTTCCGAGCAAGTCTGGTATGTCTGAGCGGGATCCAATCATGGTCTTGGCAAGAGTAGCAACTCATCTTCGGCATCAGCCATCATCCACCGGTTACAGCATACTGCATCAGGAACGAAAACCACGGAATTCGGGTAAGACTCGGTCTTCGAAGACCTAGGGAATAGAGATTTATTTTGCTATCAGCTTCAAGGCTACCATGCTCCAAAAACCTCATTCTCCGGAACCTTTCGGATCAAGCAAATAGGGCACGCCACCCTCCATCTTGACAAATACGACGAAGACTACCTCATAACTCTTCCTTCCTTTCACATCAAAGGTCTTCTCACCGGCAACCCTTATCTTGAGTTAGAAGGGGCGACTCACATCTACTCCTCCACCGGCCTCACCTCTCGAGTCGAGTACTCCGGAATAGGCCTCTTCTCCGGCAAGAGAAGCAGCTTCCTTGCCACACTCCGTCGCACCAACCAAGACGACGAACTCCTCTATTCCGTCATCGGACAGTGGACAGACACCTTCACCATTAAAAACGAAACCACACAAGAAGTCGAAATCTGCCACACCCATACTCACGAAGCCAATCCCCTCATCGTCGCGGATATCGACCGCCAAGACCCATGGGAATCCCGCAGAGCGTGGGCTAAAGTCACAAAAGCCATTAGAGCAGGCAATATGCTTACGACCGTACGCGAGAAATCGAAACTGGAACAGGCACAGCGGGAGATGAGGAGGAAAGAAAAGGCCGAAGGGAAAAAATGGAAGCAATTGTTCTTCAGTCGGGCAGAAGATGATCCGTTGTTTGAAAGGCTGGCGGGCCACGCTAAGGAGCAGCTGAGTGCTGATATGACGGGGGGAGTGTGGAGGTTTGATGAGGGCGAGGCGAGGAGGGTAAGGGTGCCGTATCATGAAGGGGTTACGCCGACTGGGTAATGGCGGGGAGGTAAACTTTGGTGACGCAGATACCCAACTCACATCTTTTTGTAAATGTTAACGACGTGACGGTCTTTGTAGATAGTAGGAATATATATATATATCTGACCATCCATCTCTCTTTGGAGTTGGGGTCCCGCACCCAGCGGACCGCCTGCTTTGCTTTTCTACAGTAAGCCCCCTCCGCATTGACAAAAAAAAACCCCCCGGAGACAGCAAATGCGTGCCCGAAGCTCCACCCGTACTTTGCTTTTTTAGAAGTCCTTTTCCAGTCCAATATCGCCGTGATGGGCGCAGTCCGGGGGACTCCTGTTCTTTTTTGGTTTCTTGGCTTCCGATGCTGGGTAATCGGAGGCAGGAAACGGGAGGAGTACAGTAGATGGAAAGGAATGGCAATAATCAAGGCAGAAAGAGTGGCGCACGGGGTTTTTTTTGGGTGAGGCTAGCATTGATTCGAACATGGGTGAGTGAGGCGCATAGCTTGGTGTTTTTTTTCCGTGTTTTGAGCCATATGTTAGAAAGCCTTCGGGCCAGATGCTAATAGCCTCGCTCTTTACTAAAGGGGATCTCGCACTGGCGCAAGACCTTCAACCCTAGGAACCATAGCGAGAATGCCGCCCTTTTCCCAACCCATAAAACGCCGTTTGAACCCCCCACCCCCACCCTCACCCCCGGGGCCCCCTCAACATCTACACCCTGACCCCCCTCCCCGCCTTCTCCACAACCTTCACCAACTCCCCAAACACCTCCCCCCACCCCTCCTCCTCTTCCCCCGCTTTCCCCACCCTCTCCCTCCCAACCATAACCACGCTCGTAGGCCTCTTGGTGCTGCCAGCCGCGCCCAGCTCCGCGCGGCTCGGCACGAAGATGTAGGGGATGCCGTGGTCCTCGCAGAGCACGGGGATGTGCGATATGACGTCCATGGGGGAGATGTCGGCGGCGAGGACGACGATGCTGAGGGGTTGTTGTTGTGGGGTGGCGGTGGTGGAGGTGGAGGGGGGGGATTTGCGGAGGGATTTGACGACTTCTTTTACGCCGCGTTTGAGGGATTTGTTTTTGGCGGCTGGGGAAAAAAAAAGGGAGGGGTTAGAATCTTAAGGTTTGGGTGGGGGGTTTGGGGGGGAGAATACCTTTTTTGACGCTTTTGAGAACTTTCTTCCCGATTTTCTCGTCCGCCAATGGGTTCGCGAATGGGACCAGCGCGCCGAGGAGGGGTGGTGCGGTTTTTATTTTTACTTCGATGGTGTCGTTCTGCTTGGTCGCGACGCTGCCTGGTTTTGTGTCTTCGAGAGTATTTAGGAGTTTGGTGGTGAGGTCGGTGTCTTCTGCTTCGGCGATTTTGAGCTTCTTTTCCTTCTTGTCTGATTTGGATTTGTGAACGCCTTCTTTTTCGGAGCGTCTTTCTTTCTTTTCCTTCTTTTCCCGTTTTCGATCATCCTTATCCGTGGGCTTTTCTTTAGCCATGGCGGTCAATGGCTTTTTGGGACGCAGAATAGGAGGGATAATCTTGATGGTTCGTGGTGCTTGTAGAGCTTGTCGGCGAAATTTTGGGGGTTGCAGCTAGAAGATACGGATAGGACTATATATATTAAACGAGGACCGTGGAACTACCAAGCAACGTCTAAACAAGCTACAAGGCGTACTTCATACAAGATTGCAAGGGGATGGCACCAACGACGTAGATATCCTGGAATACGTCACTGATGAGGATACGATCCAATGATTCCCTAGGCAGAGTGAAAGGTTTGGTGCTCCTCTTCTTCTTGAAGGCGCATGTAACGCGAGAGGTCTGGAAGGATGTATGGCTGAGTATCATAATCATTGTGCTGGAATATGTCTTGCAGTCTCAGAATCAAAACAATCAAGAGCTATGACCAGCACCACAACCAAATGCAGGAGTTCCCTCCATTTCCTTTGCCTTCCTCTCATCTTCAGCAGCATCAAAAATGGAACCGTTGTTACACGACTCATCAATCCTGCCTGAGGTAGGTATAGGCACCCTAGCTGGCTTCGAGCCTTGCACCAGCAACAACTTTGCCTCAACCATCCGATCTAAGTCTTCCTGGCGTGCGCGTCCTATTTAGCATATATACTACGTTCGACGGCTCCCAGCTCACTTCGTCCGGATCTGGTCTCAGCCACTTAAGGCGCTCAAGTAGGTTTCCGACATTCTTTTTCAAAACAGTAGCATGAATCAAAATGCCACGAATAGTATCGTTGTATTTGGAGTCACGGACGCCGCGATAGGGAGGGTTCGAGGCTTACGGGTCGGTGCTCTGGTTTTCTATAGTCCTTGGCGGATGGCGCGATTGATGATGGTATCCTGAGCGACAGAACTGATGGTGGGGAGTTTGGAAAACTCCACGTTGGGATCCAGCGATGGCTACGGAAGAACTCTCCAGAGTGTTGTTTGGGTGATCAAATTCGTCATCTTTCAGCGTAAGGATGGTTGTTATCTCTGCCTCCATTAGGGTTGTTGTATCTAGACCTCCTGTATCTTGGCATATCGTACAACAAGTAGTACGGATCTTACTTACAGCGAAGGTCGAAGAGTCGCTGACGTAGCTTCTGAAAGTTCTGACAGGCCTTCTAGAAGAATCATGAAGTAGTAGTATGAGGCATACCTTGAATGCTTCTAGAGATTTGAGGAATTTCGTCGACTTGCTCCTGTGGACAAAGGACCTGAAGGCGACAGGTGTTGTGGAAAGGGCTGAATAGACCACCATATCATACATTTTCGAGGCCCTCGGTGCTTTGCCAGCCCCACTCTTTCAAAAGATGCTGGATGCGAAAATCTGCCGCCCAGCCAGTATCTGCTTCTATACCTCTTAGAAGGTTTAAGACTACTCTTTTTTCACAAGGGTCTGTAAGGCATTGTCCGGCAACATACAAAGGTTGAATCTAGAAAACCTTAAAGTCGGTCCTGTCTGGGGGGGCTTCTGCTTACAAAGTTCTTACCATGTGGATGCGAACTGAAGATTCTGGACGAGATAAAGCAAAGCCACTGGTAAGAATTAGTGGCATGTCCCAGTATGCGAACTGCATGACATAATAGTTTAAAATTGAAGGGACCATGGCGAAACGCAAACCGAAATAGAAAGCCCAATACGTACACTATTTCGTGACAATGACGCATGATCTCTGCCTGAATGACCCGATAAGATTTTAGACGCTGGGCAATAGTACTCCGGCGAGCAGTAGTTTCGTGAGGTTTGTTGATGAGTAGGAGGATTCGAGCCATATGGTAGTTTTGCATCGTCGTGCCACACATAGGGATACTGTACCATATCTCGGGGAATACGGATGCACCAAGCTCATTAGACTGGACAGAGGCCTGGTACGGTATCCTGGCGCAGGGGTTGAATGTTTCTGGCAGGCCGCTGCGCCATACAGTAAGTTCCCTGTCAAGTCCATCCCACCTCGCGAGCAGCGTTTGCTGGGAAATGCCAATTGTTAGAGGTTCATCTGCCTGATCATCATCCATTCGATGGCCTGCCGGGGTCGGGTTGAACGTCTCGCCGGCCGCTATGTAGTTACTAAGCCTGGAAATGAGCCAAACCAGGGCGTTACATATCATGTCTTCTCTCATGAGAGCAATTTCTTCAGACGGATCGCTGTCGCTGTTGCTTGGTACAACAAAACCTTTGCTGTCTATTGATAGGCCAGCCTCTCTCCAGAGTTCCAGATCTTCTGTGTCAAGTCGGGTCTGGCATTCATTGATCACTGTCACGTTCAGTTTCCAAGTGGCCTTAAGGAGGAAGGTGGCTCCTACATGCTGCGAGACAGTCTTGACGCGCGAAATTCCAGAATATGGCTTTCCTGGCTTTGGAAGGTTTTTTGAGTTCATGTAATGACTGGAAGCATCCGGGCGCAGCTGGTAGCTCTATTGACACCATTTTCGTCTGTGCAATATCCAGTAGCGACTTTGTGCCGTTGAGATGGCGAGCCCAGGCAGTACCCGAGGCGTCAAGAAACTCGTATACAGAAAGTATTGCTGTAGCGGCGAGGACATCATCGGAATTGCTTTCTTGGAGATGCCGACGCTCTCGTAGCTCGTTGCCGATAGTGAGAGTAGATCCTGGTTGTGCCCATGAGCCATTTCCAGGAGTACTGGTAGGGGTAGAATGTTGGTTCTGTCGAAGGGCTTCCATTAGTAGAGAGATTGCCATGTCCTGGTTCCGTTAGAATTGCTGTTGGAGTCTGACTTATATGGTAGTACACACGTAATATTTCGCTCCACACCATGCCCAGTCCGTTTTGTCAGCATCAGGCCAAACTTCCATACTTGCTTGTGTGGAGCATAAACCGCCAATAGCGGCCTTCGCACTATTGACCCTGCCAAGCTGCTTTGCTGCAAATGCACAAGCTGCATACTTCAACAGGGGATTCGAAAGCGCTCTCACGGGTACGTAGGATCCAAAGTACATGCCGAAGTCGAAGAGATCCATCCTATGTACTTCAGCTTTTCGCTAAGTCTTAGGTTTACCAAGATACACACCAGTGACCGGGTGTCTCAGAGAAATACCGTAATAAAAAAGCAACCTCATGCTTTGTCTCAACAGCAAGTTCCGGCCACCGGTCTTGCAAAACGCCGGGCGAGCTCGCTGAACCACTTGAGAGAGGTGGCCCTCCTTTCGAATAAGGCCCCTGTAAGCTCGGATCTATTGTCGGGCTCGCATGAGAATTGGGATTCAAGAGGAAGTTCAGGTTGTTGTGCGAAGACGTCGTAGATGATGCTGAAGACATGGATGGACCCGAGGTACCTCTAATGGGACTTCGTGGCTGCATCGGACTTTGGAAGTCAAATTTGCTCGTTAACACGGGTTGAGGGCCGCCATTGGCTTCGGGGGTGCCGTAGAGCGCAGCGGCAGATAGAGCCTCAAGCCTATAACAGTTCATCGAGGGGGTCTCTGGTCGACGTTCAACTTCCCCGCCATAATACTGCTGCACATCCGATGAGGCTTTAGGTGTAAAAGGCCTTTCTTCAACATCGGGCGATGGCGTCTCGGCGTAGGGATCTAAAATATTAATGAAGGTGACTGAACGGTTCAGCCAGAGACACTTTAAGGAATATCAAGATAAACCGACTCTGCCGTGGAATATCTAGCCATACACTATCCTCGTCAAAAGTATTCCTGTAAGCATAAAAGCTCCCCAGATTCTGGTCCGCCGCAGATCCGTCTTCGTTGGCGTTCATAGAAGCATTCTGCTGGTGGCGAAACACAATACCAGAGCTGGCTTGGCATTCCCGGTGGGCTTTTTGACATTGCCCACATACTGGTTTGCGCTCGTCGCATTTGAGCTTGCGTCGGCGGCACGTCAAGCTGGTTCATCATTGAACAAACCTGCAAAAGCATTGGAACAAGAAAGGCTCCACTTACCATCCGGTTCTGGACCTCATACCACATCCACCCTATCCACGAGGTCTCGGATTTGATCTAGCGATCAATCTTGTCATTCCTCAAGCAAGTTGCAGTGAGCGACAATGAGAGCATGGGGTTCGTTGGGCTGACATACTATCGGCCCCACGTAAGCACGTGATGCTAAAGCCGCGGGGCATTTTTATAGGCTTTTTCTGCGCTTGAGGGTGCATATACTCGAAGTCTTCATATCTTTAGGGTACAATAGCATTTCAGATATGACAGCCTTGAGTGGTTTGCAAGTTTTGGTAATGTATTCATTATATGTTCGAACACTAACTCTAGGTAATTACCCTCTTAAATACAGTTCTAATTATACTATGCAGTAGATACCAGCCTACCTCCTTGTGTTACAACATCATGCCCCTGGCATCTGCGTAGAATCGAACTAAGCCCATAACCTGATGTGCCTTGACGTCGTTTTAATAATCATATATGGCTCGCGCCAGTCGTTCTTCGTAAATGCTGGCAAGGAAATGCTTCGCTTAAACGCTGACCAGACAAGCCGCCCAAATTAAATATCATCGCTGTTCGTTGGATATCGAGAATCATTCAAAATCGTCGTCATAATCGTCACCAGTCTTTGCCAATGTGTATTTCCCGTCGCCTCACATAGATACAGTCCTCCTTCTGGGCGCCAATGGTTTTTGGGCGTAGCAGATCAAGAGTTTGAATCCTGTCTCCCTCTTCTCACACTCTCTCAATAAAGCCTGGTCCGTCCAGATGCTGCTCTCGACGCCGTCATCAGGTAACACACTCATTTCGTAGCACCTCGTATACCACCATCTCCCCACCTTTGACACCATCTTCGTGATGCTCTCATCGCCTTGCTGCGACGGATCCTTCAACATGTCCCCCAGAGACATGTCTTTTTCGTCGAAAGAACCAGCCCTGGAACCAGATACGCTACCAGAAACTGGAACGCTCACAGTACAGCGGCGAAGGTTCTCGAATCCTCTTCGCCCCAGCATCTTCTGAATATTGTCCGAGACCGGTTTCAGCGAAATTTCGGGGTCAGCTGTTTGCATTTTGACTTTTAACATGCGGACCGCTCGTCTTGCTCTGTTGCCCATGTTCATCATATCATGATCAAGAATGCTCATCTCTAGGAAGCCACCAGGACGAAGGACGCGCTTGCACTCCGAAATGGCGTTAAAGTAGGCATCCTCGGAACTTGCTACTGGGAAACGAAAAACAGCTGCGGTAAAGAATCCCTTTGGGAAGGGAAACGGGTGTTTCATGCTATTGTGGTAAATCTGTCGGTGATTGGAAGGAGAACCATAACCACCAACCTCCCGTTTCCTGTCGGAGCTCGCGCTTGTACGTCGGAAAGAACTCAGATTGTAGACTGTGGCATTAGGGTACGTTAGCGCACAGTAGAACGACCAGTCATCGTTACCAAGTCCATCTAGCACAAGCACTCGATCGTGCCGATTGCTGTGAATCTCCATGTGAGCAGGACTGAAAAGGACTCTGCCAAAGGATAGCCAGCGACTGGTCATCAAAGCGCTGAAACGCAAGTTGCTCTGCGGACCAGGGCCTGTGTCGGTTGTCTCCGCGATGACCTCTGGATTTCTTCTTCCGCTGGTTTTATCATGTCTTGATTGAAGAGAATCTGAGCTATAGCGACTTCCTGATGATTCACTTTGACGCCTAGTGACTGCGCTGCTGCGATTTCGGTCACCATAGCCCGCAAAAAAATCCGAGAACGATACAGGTGTCGAGGCAGCATCTGCAGATGGGAAAGAAGACAGAAAGGCTGGCTTTCCTGGGGGATTAGGAAGGCCATGGCTGGGTGGATCACCAGAAGACATTGGCAAGTCGACTTTCGGAGGACTATTCGTAGATCCAGTTACAAGCGATGCCTTCCTGATATGAAGAGGCTCAGGCGTCCATTGAGTTTTCCTTGGTGTAAGCTGTTGATCAATATGGTATTTCGCTTGAGAAGCCCGTGGATCCACGTTGTCCAGAAAATCATCAAATTCATTCCAAACCTCATCCTCACTCAGAGCAGTACCAGGAGGGGGCACAACGGCTGTTGTCGCTAAGCTCAATATGCCCGAACTACTTGATCCTGATACCTCGGAGTCAATCCTTGTCAAGAAACCTAAGAACTCAGCTCTGCCAGGCGGACTTCGTGTATTATGGGATGCGACAGGAGCACTTGCAGGCTTGGGGGAGTCAGGTTCGCCCCATGCGTGCGGTGGGAGCATCTCGGTTTGTACGCCAAGGGATGGTCGCTCCGCATTCTTCAGATCATCTCTTTGGTTCTCCAAGTTAGAAAGCTCGTTGTCGGTTACGGGAGTCCTCATGAAAGGTCGTGAAAAAGACTGTGGTGGAGGCCTATGTAGTCTATCACGTTTCGAGATGACCCTTGGAATGCGACCGACTTGCTGCAGCCTGGGCTCTCTCGGTTTTGGTAGCATGGGAGGTACGATTGAAGTGGCGGCTTGAGCCTCTGGCTGGCGTGAATATACACTTGGGGAAGGCTCCCTCTGAAAATGAGCAAACTCAGCTGGAAAATTAGGCGGAGAAGGAAGCAGCATAGAAATTTTATGGTCTTGCTTGCGAAGAACAGACTCATCATCGGCCCTTGTTAGCATTGAACCAAGATTGGAGTCCTGCTGTGCGTTTTCGCTTCTTTGTGGTTGACTTTCGATGTCATCAAGTCCCGCTGAATCATTGCCATCAAGCATTGCATAATGTGCAACTGAACGAAGTTCGGGAAGCCTTGAGATGGTAACTGGGAGTTCTTTGATACCTTCTTCGTCGTCGTCGTAGGAGCTGACAACCGCAGGTGTCTTTGGAGTGGCATGTGCTCGTTGGAAGAAATTCCACTTTCTTGGTGACTTGGCGTGCTTTTCCGACATCCGAGATTTCAGCCAATTCCCTTCACGGCCCTCGGAGATACTCTCTGCTAACAGTATAGAACTGTCATCGGTATGAAGGACAGATGACTGGTTTGTATCCCGGCTATTGATCATGGGAGCTGGCGCAAGAACCCGAGTATTGATTGGAGTGGGGATTTTCAGAGGCTCGGCCTCGTTGAACAAGTGTGAACGATGTAGGGAACGTCGAGCAGCCAATGTGGGTGCTCCTCGAGAGAAATCGACCTCATCCGCATCCTGATTGTTAGTATATGTGAAGAAGTTTGGCGTCTCAGGCAAATTTTCATCTCTTCTCAAAAATCCGAAATCATAGGGCTCTGCAGCGAATGTTGCCTCACGCACTGGGTTGCGAGTCAACCTCATCCCCATGGAGCTTTCTCCACTACTGGTCCTATAAAGACCCGCGCCGCTGTTGCGGTCACCGGACTTTAGGCCACCGCCACTGATCACGACGGGTGCCAGTCTTTCCCGCAGGAAGTCGTCCATCACAGGCTCATCCCGGCTTGTGAAACTACTCTTGCGGCTAGTGGAAGTCCGCACGGCACTGCCTGAAAAGCCCGTGCTCGTTGATCGACCTCTGCTGGCGCTCGTGCTGGTACTGCCACTTCGTCCTCGTCTAGCATACTTCCCATACCCTTCATGTCCAGTTCCGGCTACTGGGCCCTTTTTAGCGGCGCGCTCTGCACTTTCAGCAGGAGTAATCTCAAGTGGAGATTTGGCCCGCTTAGCAAAGAGACCAAATCTACTGGTCGACTTGCTTGAGTCAGCGCTCAATGGGCTGGGTTCATTGATCAAGTAGCCAGTCTTGACACCCACATCCACAGGTAGTATCTCCTTCGATTGAGAAGCTTCAGTTTTACGTAGCCGTGATGGACCAACTGCAACCGGACCTGGCGATGGTAGTCTAGGAGGCCTCGCTTTCACTGACGAGGAATTGGACGGAGAGCGTCCCAAAGTTGGTCGAGCAGCGTATGGCGCCTCTGCATTAACATCAAGCTGGAATGGTCTATCTGAGGAATCTCTCCGTTTATGGCCGGTGGTCATTAGACGGTTTATGTTACTTTGGATAACTTGAGGAGGTTCAGAGAGATCTTCAAGCTTAGGTGTGTTTTCTCTGCTTGGTCTGGTCGGAACAGTTCTTGTCAGAGGCGGTCCCATTCGAAGGATTGGTGATGCAGAGCTCTTCTGCGGGCGCGGTACGTCCCACGGTTCTACTTCAGGCATTGCTTCTACCAGTCTATGAGTCGACATTTCACTTGGGTAGCCGTGCGTTCCTGTATTCTGCTTTTCATTCCGTGGTTGAATCAAGTTCTTCGAAGACGCACGGGTTGGTACACCAGGTGGAGGCGACATGAGTCTGTTTCCAGGATTGCTTGATTTGGTACCTTCTGTTCTCTCTGCACCCTTGACGGTAGACGAAGACGAAGAAGACGTGGCAGATTCCCGAAGCGCAGGGAGCCCTCGAGTCTCCGGGACGTTCAGATCTTGTCTATGTGACGTAACACCATACCTTCTAGTGACGGGCGGACGGCTGCGAGTCGGACTCAGTTGCCTCGTGTACAAGGGGGATTTCGCAGACACAGGGATTCCGGGTGAGTAAGATGACATTGACGTAGGCGTAGATGTCCGACTGAAAGAGCCAGGAGATTCGGATCGGCGAGTCGACGAGCCACTACTATGCGCAAAGCTAGGTGTAGGTTGCGATAGATTTTGCGTTGAAGCCGTTCCAGATTGCTGCCGCCTGCTATAGTTGGCCATGATGGAGCTAGAAGTGGCTTGGGTGTAGTTCATTGTCGTCGGACCTGGCAGATATGATATCGGTGACGAAACAGAAGGTATAGCAATGCCGAGAACCGATCCAGATGACGCACCTCCGTACCTATCAGGTGTACTAGCGGTCTCTCTCTGCGGTCTTGCGGGCACTGGTTCGGACGAGATGGAGGGCGTAGTATGAGCATAACGGCTATGCTGGTCGATCGAGGACGCTTTTCGTCTGAGAACCCTGGGTTGGCGCTTTTCTTGGTGTATGGTGGGGCCAGGAGTGATAGGCTTCGCCGCCGAAATACCTAAGCCAAGAGTACGAGACCGTTGCGGTATGGCCCTTGCCGCAGGCTCACTTCTCGTAGACATGTTTCCTATAGCTCTTTGCGTTGTGCCACTCTTATTGTTCGAGGACATGTCGGAATTATTACTCGAGGGCGCTGCCGGCACGCGGCTTTGCTTGCCACGCGAAAACCAAGAGGATGCGGGTATTCTAGAGGTACTGGCTGAGGTAGAAGTAATGGACGTTCTTCGTGATAACCCCGACGACGTTGCCCCCTCCCTCTTAGCTTCTTCTGCCGGCTTCCTCGCCGCTCGTGACCCGTAGGTTCCATATGAAGCCATTTTTCTTGCCGGGCTTGCGACGCTGAGATAGACGTTGTGATTATGGACAACATGAGCAATGTGTACGGTGAATGGCGCGTAAATATATCAATCATAAATGGGTGATGGAATATGCAACTGCGAAAAAGAATTAGTTTTTGGTTCAATATCACACTCCTGATGATGCACTAAGCCAAAACCGAAGCAGATGGTTTAATTTACCTTGGGAGTCGATAAATAGTCGATTCAGTGCCGACACACTTTCTGGGATTTCAGATGAATAGACCATACCCTTGGGTTAAGCAGGTGATTCTGCGTCACGGGCTTTGTTATGTACACAGTACGGAAAGCGCCACAGAGCTCGGAGTGCCAGCGAATGTTTTGCTAAAGCAGCACAGCCACACACCTGTCGGAGATTCCGAAATATTCTTAGCAAGTTGCGGTGAGGAGAGTTCATGAGTTGTCACTTTTCGTTGACGGACAATACACAGTAATGCAGCTATTCAAAGAGAATAACGCAAATAAGCAATGATCGTAACTCTGCTAGGAACATAAAGAAATGGCAACGAATATTTTGTGTTGGGGAGTGGGGAGTGGGGAGCTGCGCGATAAAAGTCTCTCGGGTTTATCGAGCCAAAGGCAAATGCTTTGACCAGGGTCGCGATTGGCTGTCACCAAATCTCAGCTTTGGCCCAGGCCACCAGTAGTGGCATGTTGGTTTGCCTCCGGGTACGGAGGTACATGGTACATAGCCTGTCAAAAACTGCAAATTCTGCGGAGAGCTAAGTCGATCAGGGTCTAAAGGCCGTGGTTGACTTTGATCGTCTCAGCTCTCAACACTCCGTAGTGGTCAGATCGGACGGGTATCGTTAAAGACCTAAGCATGAGACTGGCACAGAGCTGGAGGGAAAGGGAAGAACCGTCTCCGCGTGATGTACCGTGACTGTCCAGTAACGTGACGGGCTTATATGCAGGTAAGGTTATTCGTCAGGCTGTCCCGTAAGCTGGAGAATAACTAAGACGCCGAGGATTAGACGCCTAGCTGTCATTCGTCTTGCGATGCGCATGACACTTGCATAGGGTGGTAATGCTGTGATGAATGAGAGCGCTTGCCTTCCTGCACTTCGCCGCTGGTGTTGGATTATTCCCCGTTCCGATGCATCTTTCAGGGCTACAGGATCGCCTTCAACGGCGATGGTGCATGCAGGTGTTCCACTAAGGGGAACAGCGACCAGGAAAGACGCCTCGGCCCACCAGGCCGGTGTTTTGGTGCATATGGATTTTCAAAGTACTTACAACAATCATAGTCAGTCACGGCAGTACATAGCCAAGATACCAACGACCTTGCTTTCGGTACTCGATGGGTTCATGTGGATGCCTTGACGGACCGACGGGACAGGCCAGAGGAAGCGAGCCTTGTTGCTCTGATTCGTTATCGATTGCTCAACCCTGAGGCTACTCCCGAAATTCAACCACGTTAAATATCTCAGCGCCTCGGTCCGGTTGAATGAGAATACCCAATCAGGTATGAAAACCAACCAAAAGAGCCCTCGCAATGCTGTGAGAGAGTGGGACAGGGAGACCAAGAAACAACCAAGTAGGTAGAGCATCACCTGATCTTGTGCGCCTCTTACGGCGAGCTGGGGAGAATCAATCAGGAGCCAAGTCCCGTACCGCACAGTAACCTCCCACGCAGCAGTCGCTTGCCGCTCATGGTGTGATACCGACCTAGAGAGTAGTATCTCTGAAGCAGCTGACCACGACGACCGAGTACAGACTTGGAGGTTCATGCATTCTGTCCCACGTTATTCCAATGGCGGCAGAACAGGAGCCTTCAGTGCAACATGTACTTGGGAAAAGGCAGTAGCGGCCGACTTTGTACGAGTCGTTGGCATTTGTAGATGGATGGTGCCGGATCTCTGGTCGTGTGCCACGCGGCTTTGGGCCTTGCATTAGATGATATAGCCCAGCAGAAGGGGCGGAAGGCTGCTTGTGGATCTCATTCGCCCTGTGGATTTGGTGGCTTTGGGTCGATTTCAGTCATGTGACCGTGGAAGGGTGTGCCACGATTTGTGGGGGGTTATTCTACCCTTACCAGGTGGTGAAACAGTGATCTGAAGTGATGAGAAATGACGCGCTTTGGATCCCATGCTCTGCATACCTTAATATCACTCTCATCATGAGCTTGCGAGATGAGATCTCACGTTGGTAATTTCTGGTGTCCATTTTATTTGTGATGTGTGTGCTTAGTCACCCTTGCTTTTTCCTCCCCCTCGCACCCTCGAATTGCCATTGACTGTTCGCCGCATCTGGAATTCCAATCAACGACCACGGAGCAATGGTCTTCTCCACATTCTGCGGATTGCCTGCGATGGCGAAACCGAGTAGATGTTGTGCGCTCTCGCCATCGTCTTATGGATATCAGAGCTATGGCCAGAATAAGCCTGGTTTGAACAGTGAATGTGTGCAATCAGTGAATAGACCCGATGACTAAGGTATCCTCTCAACGCCTTGCTAACTAAAAGGGAAGTGAACAATGGAAATAGGTACGGATTGGTGACAATGATAGCAAGAGCCAAAGCAAAACTCGCCAATAGTGGCGCAACACATTCTCAGCCACATGCCAGAGGTCGCATCCGCATCCGTTCTTTTGTCTGCCTGCCTTCTATTCCGTACACTCTCATCCACCAACACCTCAATCCACATACAACTTGCGTGATCTCGTACTTTGACTGCAACATCTACCTTGAACGTGTAGCGACTGCAACTACAACAATTACCCATATCAATTGACTCTCACCACCTCCTCGACCACTCCCAAACCTTCACCCCGAGCTCCTCCGTTACCACCATTAACCATGTCGACCGACTACTCCAAGAAGAAAAACGCCGAGCTCGCTGAAATCCTCAAGTCGCGCGCCCTCCCCCACACTGGCAAAAAGGACGAGCTCATTGCCCGCATCCAAGAATCCGACGCCAAAGCCGCTTCCACCGCCACTAAAGAAGCCGCAAAACCTACCACCACCCCTGTTGAAGACGAAATCGACTGGGACGATGATACTCCCATCACCACTGACCCTCCTGTTACCTCCGAACCTGCTGCCGCAGCCCTAGCCGCAGGCGGCCTCGGCCGCGTCGCCAATCCTACCGCTGTCCCCAACCAAATTCCCGCCATCGACCCCTCCAAGGCCTCCAAATCGACCGCTGAAGCTACCCCTACTACCACCGAAACCGCCACCAAAACCGCCACTGAAGTCTCCAAACCCTCCAACGAGAATCTCACCGAAGAAAAACCCGCAGAGTCCAAACCCCCACCCGCCAACTTCACCTCCGGTGTCCCGACCACCACCCTCGACGACGAACTCCTCAAGCGCCAAAAACGCGCCCAACGCTTCGGCACCACCGACCCCGCCTCCTCCGAAGCCCTCAAAGCCCTCGAGCGCGCCAAGAAATTCGGCACCACCGCCTCCGACTCCAGCGCCGCCCTCGTCAAGGGCCTGGATGAGCCGCTGCCCGAGCGCACAAAGGGCACAAAGCGCGGGCGCGGCGATAAAGATGAGGGTGAGAATGCGAGGGCAGGGAGTAAGCCGCGACGGCAGGGTGGTGGGGGGAGGAGAGATCAGGGGGGTAGGAATGGCGGGAGGAGAGGCGCGGGCGGGAGGAAGCGAGATGGCAAGTCTGGGAGTCCGGCGCCGGGGAAGGCGAATGGGCTGAGCGAGAAGGATCGCGTAAAGGCAGAGGCAAGGAAGAGTCGGTTTGCTGCTGCGGCGTGAGGGCGTGAGGGCGTGAGGGCGTGAGGGCGTGAGCGGAAGAAGGTGTTTGGTGTAGCATTGCGAGGGGAGGGTTACTTACTATGTGGTCTTTGGAACGAGTGTCTGACTTGCACCAAAAAAACGAAAAAGAAAACGCATTTTTGGCTGCGCAAGTCCATTGGCGGAACTTTGCAAGAAAGAAGGGGAAAAAAACAAGGAATCCGACACCCTACACCACACCAACCAGATGCAAGACGGGGTTTTGGATTCGAACACACACACACACACCCATTGCGACTTCGCGCATCGTGTATTCCGTACTGTAACACTATAGCTACTTTACTTACTACAACTTTCCATCGAATATGATAGATAGCATTACATCAACTCTCGCATCTTATGCGCAAAGTCTCCCACATCCACGTACCTTACCCCCCTTTTTTTTCCCCCAAGTCCCTTTTCCTCTGTACGCATGAGACTATACCTTGTTAACCCAAGAAAAAGGCCCAACGGACGTGACGGCGACGTATTCATGCGAAACACGAGAAGGTTTTCAGTGCGGAAGGTTGGCGATACGAAATGGGAAGGGGGCGTCAAGGACGAGAGGACGAAGATGGAGGACAGGCCAAAAAGAACTTGCGTCTTGATTTTTCACCCCCCGATTGAAGATACTGTTTGCGCACCCGCCTGATGCCACCCTCGATACACTAACCATCACGCCCTTCCCCTCTTTGGACTCTGGACCACAAACTCCACTCGCGGCCCCCCCCCCCAAAAACCCATGGGTATCATCACATCATCCCTCCTCTCCCAGAAACACCCTCCACACCAGGTCTGTACAGTTCTCCCGCCTGCTAGATTATTGATACGGCACACCATATCCCCCACCCCCCACCATCCCTTGCTGCTGCACCGCTTGCTGTTGTGCTTGCATAGCCCCCTGCTGCTGGCTTCTCAACTGTCCCAGATCCCTGAACCATAAATGGCTCAACGCGTCCACCGCACTGATCCTCATCTCCGGCCGCAGTTGTAACATTCTGGATAGCAGATCCAGGCCCACCTGGTCAACCTGGGGTAAAATCATTCGCAAGTCCTGGGTGGCGTAGATGTGGAAATTAGGCTTGTATTCTGGGAACTGACTGATGCCCGGCCAAGAACGTTCAGAGGGCGTTCCCATGAGCCGGAAGATCTTCTGTAGTTGATCTTCATTAGTGGTTCCTGGGAATAGGGGTCGGCCAGTGTACATTTCGGCCATGATGCAGCCGGCAGACCATATATCGATCGAGGTGTTGTAGGTGCGGGAGCCGAGGAGGACGTCGGGAGCGCGATACCAGAGAGTGACGACTTCGTTGGAGAATGTATTCACGGGGATCCCAAAGGCTCTCGCGAGACCAAAGTCTGCGAGTTTGAGCTGGCCCTTGTTGTTTATAAGTAGGTTCTGAGGCTTTAGGTCTCGGTGTAAGACGCGATTTTCGTGGCAGAACGCGATACCCTGCAGGAGTTGGTGCATAAAAGATTTAATAGTGATATAGTCCAACTGGCCGCCGCCGCCGCGAGAGTCCATGTATTTTTTGAGATCTTTGTCCATGTATTCGAAGACGAGCATTAACTTATTCTCTGTGTGAATAACGTCGTGGAGCGAGACGATATTTTCATGTTTGAGCTCTTTCATAAGGGAGATTTCGCGGATAGCGGTGGAAGGGGTGCCCTCTTCGGAGTCGAGGTGGATTTCTTTTAGGGCGACCAGTTCGCCGGTTTGGCGGTTGCGACCTTTAAAGACCTGGGGCCATGGAGTCAGCGGGAGCGCGAGGGAGAGTCATGGGGTGGAGTATACAGTGGCATAAGTACCCTCACCCAGCTGTGGAATAATTAGCATGCAGTCACTGGCGATTGGAAGGATAACATACCTTTTCCAGCTGCTGGAACGAGCTGGGGTGTCTCTTATCCATGACGAAATCGTAAGAATATCTCTGCGGATTCAATGGAGGTGTACAAGTGCTGCTTGGAACAATCGGTATGGTATATGAGAACGTCTGGGCGCTTGGAGGGGCAAAGGTATTCTCAAGTCTGACGGAATTGATCCGCTGTGCTAGTGTCTCTCTTTGGACCTGAAGATAATCGCAGGGAGCGACAAGCTGGTTGGCAACCTTGTTACTTTGTTGAGAAGCAAACAATTGGGGTTGAGTGTAGGGAAAGGGCGCGGTATATAAAGGATCAGGCTCGGTAAGTTGTTTCAAGAAGGATCTGTTCGGATCGAGGGGATCCATTTTGGGCTGCGGCGGGAGGATGCAGCTCTAAGCGCTGCCCTACGCGTGAAAGCGAGTGGAACAGTAAATATAGTAGTCTTATATATCGTAGTTGGCTCAGCGCGTCAAGTGCTATATTGTTTGGAGTAAAAGGATCTTCTGTTACAAGAGGAACCCATGTCTGCAAAGGCTTGATTGGAATTGGAATGCACGGCAGTCACTGCTCCTTCCTCATGGAATTTCCCTTCTGGGGGGGAGACTTTCCCAAGCCTACTAATATCCGGAGTAACGTCCAAATAAATGAGTTAGAATATTCGCATCTGTAGGTGTTCGAGATCACCAGATAAGTCCTGCAACGGGTCCATGCCGAGTGACATTAAACAATTTCAATTGAGCAACCACCATATCGCCTGTACAAGGCTTCAAAGCAACCATTCCTCCGACCGTACCGTACAAACTCTCCGAGTCGTTTTGTTACAGAAAAGTCGCTCTCCTTGCTCCAACTTCCAGCGCAAGGATCCATTCATCACATAGAAAACTCTCCGGAGCTCTAAAAGACATATAATTTACACCATCCAGACAAGCATAACGAATAGCAAACAACCAGTAAGCACCTTTTCTTCATCGTTAGTCTTAAATCAAAGGCCAAAACTCCCTTCCAAACCTTCGAGCACGCCAAATTCGTCCACATTCGGTATTACGATCCCTCGATATTCGCCCCCCATGTCGCAACTACTCAGCTCCTCCCCGCTTGTCAGCTCTTCTTCCGAGAAACTCAGCACACTTCGCGCTGAAGCTGGATTAGTGCCTAGATCTGGTGGCATGGCCCATATTTCCGAGGCCCAGTCGTAAGTTGCAGACGATGGGGACGGAGATATGTAAGCTGAAAGCAGGTTGGGTGATGAAAATAGGCCATCGTACGGAGTGTGCGTTTGCTGCGTAAGACCATAGGCCGTATCTATGTCTTTAAACGGGGTTCCGCACATAGTGGACTGAGAGTTGGGTCTGGGAGTCTGTTCGTTGTTGAAGGATAAATAGTCAAGATTTGGTGTTTGACAAGGGGCGGCTTGGCGTGGAGACCTCTGGATGCTCGAAGAGCTCGCGTGATTATACTGAGGTGATGGCTCAGAAATGGCTGATGATATGCTATTCTGGCTGTCGCTTCGAGAGTAGATTCCGAGACTGTTTGTAGAAAGGCTAGGGGCGGTCGCTCGACGACCGTGAGGGTCCTCCTGCTTCATTTGACGAGGATAGCCACCAGCAATGCGCGAAGCCACTGCTTGGATTTGTTTCCTAGCTCCCTTCAAAATGACCTTCGGTGCAGGCATGACGCTATTAGATTTCCGCCTCGGCGTAGTGTCCCCGGATCCTTGATTACCTTTCGGACCTCGTTCGACACTAATCATTGCACAAGCTACCTTCTTGAATCCTGCAGCTCCAGCTGCTTTGTTACGCTCAAGTATCTCAACGACCGAGCACATGAGCCGTTGACTATCTTGAATAAGCTTGCCGTTACGGTCGAGGTCAAGTCCTTGGAAGAGGAGGCCGAAGCCGGAGAGGAGCAAAAGTTCGTTCTTGTTCAGACAAAAAGAGAAGCTCATCCTGCGTTCTTCGAGTAGTCGCACGATTTGAATGATGTGCTTGCTTGAGCCTGCGAGCGCCATAACTGATGAGGAAGCTTTGGGCCCAAGGGTGGAACCGACAGCAGGGCGGTGAATCAAGGTCCGAATGTAATGATACGCGAGTGACTTATGGTGATGTTAGCTTTGGACCGTTTGAAGGGAAGTGTATAAAGTACCAGTAGCGGTGATCGGCTGCCGACTACATGAGTGCTAGGCTTGTCTTGGACAAAGTGTAATCTCAAGTGAGGCGCAAGACTGTTGAGCCAGGCATCAAGCTCATCGTTCAATGCACTAATGCTCTGGAGAGACAAGTCGTGGGTCGAAGCTGCGGGGTAATTCTGGTCGAGAACTTTTGACATGATGCGCGATACACGGAAGAGGGCCAACGCGCTCGACAGCCTGGTAGGTTCTCCAGGTAATGTTGACTGAAACCCTCGCTCCGAAACGTTCTCGTCGTCAATGTCAGAGGGATACTCAGCATAAATATCGTCCTCATTCAATAGCCTTGGCAAGCCGAGTAGAGCAGCTGAAAAGCTGTCAGGGGTCAGCGTGAGCAGATTCCAGAGGAGAGAGAAAACCCACCAGTCTAGAGTATATAGCGTCCAGAACACCTTCTTCCTCGTCTCGCTTGTCAACGCTCCTAGAGAAAAGCGTTTCTGGCTCTGATGAAGTCCAAGGCGATGCGATAGGCTGACCGCCATTCCCTTATAGTGTAGTAGCTTGTTATAATCTGCCTTTGCAATGCAATAGATCTGTGCAAGCACAAAACATTGTAAAGTTGCTAGTGTGTTTTCGGAAGACACCGAGTCGATTGCAGTCTGCCATTGATTCTCGAAATCCGCCGCATTCTGCTTGTTCCACTAACGACCGAAGATTAGCAGCCTCTCCATTCTTCTGAGCGCCAGACACATACCTCAGCTGATAACGCCGCAATGCCAAACACCAGATTGAGCTGCGCAATTGATTGCTGATCGTGAAGGTCTCCAGGGTGGGTTACAAAATCGGTGTATATTTTCAAAAAGGTAGGCCTATGCAGTACCGGAAACAAAGGGGCCCATTCTTGGAAAAAGATGTTGATCATCTGATCAGAAACGAGGCGTGGAGGCGCCTTTGACGTGGTACTTGTAGCTGAAGTACCTCTGGGTAAAGACGGTTTGGTACTCGGGGCGAAGAAGGACTCGGTCTTGAAATCACTACATTGTTTACCACTTTCTTGAACCTTCGCCTTGAACGTATCTAAAGCCGTCAGCGAAAACTGTGGCTCGCCCACGGCTGCACTATTCACCTATGAAGGCTCTTCCACTTGATGCGCCCATGAAGAACGAATCTGTATTATCCCCATCAAGCAGACACGGCGATTGCTGCACCCTGAACACATCATCTTTAGGTTCCTGTCCTTCCACTACCGGAACCTGCTCCGCAGCCGTCGTGGGTGAAGCGGTGGCTGATGGTCGTCGTGAGGAGGGAAAACTTGAGTGAATCCTCGAAAGAATGTCGATTTTCTCATCCTTCTCGTCCAACAAGTCCTTCAGCTCCTTCACTTCCGTTTCCAGCGCCCTCACCCGTTCTTCCAGAGACTCCGTATATCCTCTCGGGAAAGCCCTTCGGCTAAGCTTGTCGCTTGTTTTGCACTCGAAGCCCACATTCGCACACTGAGAACAGCAGGGGGTAATGCCGTCACATCGTATTTTCTTGCTTCGACATCTGTCACAGGCTTGCGCGATCCTACTTTGTGCACTCGTCCCAACTTTTATGACTTTCATAGGAAGAATTCCAGGCATGGTTGCTTTCTCTGGGGACAACGACGAGCTAAAGCCGAGGGCGTATCTGCGAGGACTATGATAGCATTGAAGCTTGCTTACACAAACAATTGTTAGGTCAAGTTACACAAGACGTTGTAGGCAGTCGTTGAGATGGCTCGGGGGAATAAGGATAAAGCTATTTTGGCTGTGGGGGTACGGCATTTACCTTACTTATGCATCATTTAGATACTGCGGGCCATTTGCTTTGGTTTCCAGCATGGGGGAGGAAGAAGCCGGAGCCTTGAGGGTGTTAGTGCCATTGTGGCAGGCAATTCATGGGGGGCTTCATCTACGGTGTGTAGTGGTTGTGTGGTTGTCTTGGAATCGCTTCGATTGGCTGATAGTCGGCCAAAGACATGTGCGTGTTCTGGTGCTCATCCAGAACGAGCCTAGTCACGCTACCGAACTGTGTTGTGGCATCTTTAGCACTTTTTAGCACCGACATCTCGATCGGCCCAAAATGCGGGGATTGCCAGAGCCCTAACAATTACCGGAGGCCTAACCGCGACCACGCCCATCATGAATGATGACATGTCAGCATCAGTATAAGGCCAACGGGAAATATCTAGACTCTGCCTTCTTCACCGATTATCCTTATTCCCCAACAATGGGGCCTTGTCGATCGCCGTTCTCTACTCCAATTACTGTGAGGTAGTACAGCTTGACGTCTACTCGGCCAATTCCTGATTCCTTCAGTTGTTACTCCTATGAGGTAATTGGTTGGTGTTGCTATCTAATATATCGCGATTATGCGCATCTGATCATGCACAGTTCGTAGATAGCCTACCTTACTTTATGTAGGCCTCCGGGCATATTTCGAGGCATATTTCTTCCTTGTCGTGGGACAACGGGTCCCTGCAGCCAATTGAATGTGCCTGAACGGTCACAGCGCAGTCAGGGGAGACCCTTCAATATCTCAACTGCCTAAATCATCCATCAAATTTCACCTCTGCCGTGGGGGCTGAGGTCGTAGAACCAGGCATTTCAACGTTGGACAGAAACTGCCCGATGACGAGCAAGCTCTTGGGGTACCTACCTAGGTAGCGCACTGAGAGGTACTGTAGCTTCAAATCATCGCCGCGCTTAATGCGCCAAGTTGGGTACTTAACCACACGCCAAGGTTAAGTACCTTTCTTGGCATATCCCCTTCTCCGCATCCCGAAATTGAAGTTGTGCCCTTGATGGATGTAGTTTAGGTGCTATACTCTATGGTGCCGAGACTCGGTTCGAACCCAAGCCGATTTGGCCGGAAACCCATGTTATGGAACATCTTCCCCCGGCGTTTGTTTGGATAGATGGACAAGTCCAGCGACATCGTAACGGGTCATGCTGTACGGTGACTTCCTTTCGAGTGGATTGTCGTCGAGCAAGTGTTTCGCGACTTGTAAGTTCCATGTTCATAGATTTGGAGCTCAACAGAGATGATGCCATCCATCATGCACGGACCTTCTCCGCAAAGCTCGGCTATTTCCGCAGTTCAACATAACAGTAGCTGCCAGCTTTTATTCCCCTTCAGGAAAAGTCATCCTCAAGCGTTGCCTGGCTTTGGTCCGCTCCAGACGCTAGATAGTCCTGGACGGTTTTCGATTCAAGGAGTGTGGATTTCTACAATTCATAAATCATAATCAGCAGGTTTGCTAGTTGCTACTCGAGGAGAAATTGCGAACGAAAACATACCCTGTTTTCAAGAGTTTCATAAGCTAGCAGCATCAATGTTCGTTCGAGTTCGCGCAGCCTCAAGGCGTTGAAAAGCCGGGGATAAATGGCTTCGTCTGTAGATAATATTCCTTGAGTGCGATCCTCGCTGCTGTCAAGTGCGCGGAGTTGGCTTTCCAGCCGAGTTTGCAATGTCGCAACTGCCCGTAACTCAAACACATCCCACAGAAGCTCCGCTTTAAGAAGTTTGTCAAGCTCCGAGATATCTGTAATCTCACTGTCTTTCCAATTTACACTCAGTTCCCTCTCACCATCGTTCGTTTGCAGAACGGAAAACCCAAGCCCGTCCTCTTCATTCACACAAAGTAGCCAAACGAAAGCGCCTTCCCACTGTATTGTATCGTCCTGCAGAAACAGTCGGAAGCCAGGTGCTGAATTGTTAACAGCCTTCTTTGCAATCTTCAACGGATCGTCGCCTGGGATCTCAAGATCGAGAAACAGCTCCTGGGCGCTTTTCATAGTGTCGTCAATAAAGCCATAGGAGAACAGCATTTCGCAGGCACCTTTTTCGTCCCCATATGTGATAGTAATCTCCTCCCCTAAAACGGTGTGTTTACCATGTTGAAGAAGTAGGACTGCATTACCGTTATCATCGGTTTCGTACAAGGCTACAGTGTCCCCGCCCGATGCATGATTCGCCATATCAATATAAGGAACCATTACATGGCCTGTACCGGGTAGATCCAAGGCCCGTGATCTATACATTGCATCAACCTGTTTCCAGTCGTCAAAGGTCAGGGCTCCTGTTTCCGCGTCCCACCAGAATTGCCGACACCAATTGATTGGTAAAGTTGAGTCCCGAAGAAGAGTGAACTCGCGGTCTAAGCTCTTCAGCTTCGCTTCCAACGCTGCCTCGATTGAGGTCCCCACCAAAAAAGTGCGCTCTTCATCGTCCCAAAACGTTGGTAACGGGATGTGCGCAGGCAGCAGCTTCACATATTCAGTCAGTGGATTGTAAACCCCGACTATACCATTTGTAGCACTGTTCGTGATTTGGACTAGTAGAAATATGAGGATTGCTCCCCGAGCTGTCTGGCATGTATCAGTAAAGTCTTCAATATGCTATGGTCTTGGATGGCGAAACGGGATCAAGTACCCTTGCATACTCGCCGACAGCTTCAAGGACATCCTTGAGGTGCTTATCAGACTTGGCAAATATCCACACATTCTCGAGAGATAGGACCAGATCTTTCGGCACCGTCACAAGAATGGAATCCTTATCGTTCCTCTGAGCGGTCAACACTAGGCCTGCGCCTCTGCTACTGGGCGAAGGAGCTACTTCAACTCTATTGAAGCCAACGCCGTTCAGCTTTGCCCATGCGGAAAGATTCCCAACAGGCATACTTTCTCGACGCATCGTGTTCGGATTGTGGGATCACGCTCAAACAAAAGACGGCAATTCGTCAAATCCCTCTTAGTAAGCGATCCTGCTTTGGCCCTAGCATCTTGCCTCAGGTTCTCAGACGTGTCACACTAACCCCGTTAGAGGCAACTAGCATCTACTCGTACTGTACGTTTGGAAGTGCCTAAGTTTTCTTCCCTGATATTTGTCACCATGATTGAAGATCTACAATACGTTTTGCGCTGCGATTTCTGCTTGCGCTATTGGAGCTTTTGAGAAATCCAAATCACATCATTGGCAATATGATGTTAGAGTCATAGACACTCCCTAATGATCTCCTACCCCAGGCGGAATGGCTCCGTCGCTGGAGAACATCCTGGGAGTTCCTTCCACTGAATCTCGAACTCTTCACCTATATCTTTCAGTCTGACGAGCTCTACAGCCCTTCTTCTCATTCACTGCACGGGCAGCACATACCTCTAAAGAACGATTTGAGCTGCATGCATTGGGGCCCTTGCTTAATCTTACCTCCCTCCCGCCATGCTACTATAAATGGGCAGATGCGACAATAAACGGCGATCTTACCCATGGATTCATTCCCTTTTCGTCTTTCGTGCACATCTTCCTTGCAAAAGCGTAAGTGGAACACTACTGGCTCACCATACGTGCATCGCGGCCAACACACGATTTTGACCTTTCACGCTGGCACACTGATAGAAGATTCTTTAATCGTGAACATGAGTGTGAGGTGTACTGGAAGCTAGCAATTACTCTTGTGGACCCAGGAACACTGTTCTTAACAGAAGGGAAAAAGGCGCGAGCTGTGCAGAAGAAGGCTAGACACTCGATGGGGAAGATGATAATGGCAAATCATCGATGTAGAGCAGTGAGATGTTTGGGGTGTGCAGGTATGCAGGAAGTGGTGCGCAAGCGCCTGGTAAAAAAGTTGGCAAACTATAAGGTAGTTCAACCGGGGTTGGGACAGTGCTCTTTCTTTAGGGTTGGAGACGAGAATGGTGCTATGCATTCTGAACTGCCTATCTCCGGCGATCGAGTCTTTGTTTGTTAACATTTAACCTGGAAGTGAGCTTGACGTGAGAAAGCTGATGGGCAAATGGGGCATGTCGTTCCCTAGATCGTGGTCACTCGGAATTTCATTGAACTCTTGATTGCAAAGCAATGCCAGGTATTATGGTAGACAAGTTTAGGATAGCCTTCTCGAGTATGTATGCAGAGGTCCGTTCTGTTTGTGAGAAGGCTGTTGGAGGGAATCGTTCAGAGCTTGCACCGTCCTATTCGGACGTAAGGCAACCAATGACTCTCCCATTCTCGGCAAGGTCTACCATCACTACGCGTAAGATGGCTACAATTTTTTATCTCGCCTTTTCGATTATGGCCGCCGTTAACGGCAAAATTATTCTCATCATAGGTGCAACTTGAGGTATCTGTCGTGCTTCCGTTCTAACTTTCGCTGCAGCTAGAGCAAGCGTTGTCTGTATAGCGCGCCCGTACCGATGATATGAATTTACGGTGTGGGATATGAGCACATGCGTAAGAAAGAACTCATACCTGTGGTGGCAGATGTCACAAATCTAGCAAGCCTAATACAAGTTGCCCGACGACTCGGGTCGAGGCTTGGAATTGTCGACGTTCTCACTGACATTACGGGAGTAACATTATTCGGTACTCTAGAAGCAGAGAAACCTGACGGTTAGCGACATGTCGTTGAAAGTAACATTTGTGGACCGACTTCCCTCATTCATGAGGTCCTGCCTCCGATGATTGCTGTTAAGAACCGGTGTCCCCAGATTGATCAGAAGCGCCTCAGGATGTCTGGACCATCCTGTCAGCGCTGCTTACGCGACATCCAAGGCCACTTCAATTAGATTTCACCAAGATCTTCAAATGGAACCCAGAAGGAAAGGACGTCCATGGCTGTTACGTGCATTCCGGCTCTATGGCCATGTATCTGAGTACCGCGAGCGGTCTATGCGTATTAACTCAGGGGGCTTGAGCTAAGAATACAGAACGTGCTATCAGCTTTGAAGCATGGAGAAAAGACACCGAAGCTGGCTGCACATATGATGGTGGCGTTGTGTACTGATGAGCGCCGAAGGAAAGTAAGTGTGAATTATATTTAATCCTTAGCAGGATATCGCAGGTGTCATGAAAGATGCTACGATAAGAAAGGAAAAGATCGAAGAATTGAGAAGGGGAGACTGTATCATTCAAAAGTTGATGCTTGTCGCTTGCGAATGTTGGGTCAAAAACAACTTGCGCTTTTTGCACTGAACCATGTAATAGTCATAATTGCTATGAGGTGTTGGTGCACGGTACTACGTCCCGATGGGACTCCAAATTCTGCATATCCGAATGGACTCTTGATAGCTGATTTGTTGCTACTCAAGTTGATTGGGCTGGATTCCAGCAGCCAAGATTGCCGCGGATTGGAACCTTCATCATCTCTGACCAATAAATGTCCTACACTTGACGATAGTGATGAAGCGTCCTGTCCATTGGTGATGCAAGCATGTCAAGCGTATCTTCGATCGCAGCTAGAAGTTTGTGATGGAGCCTGCCTGGCGATACCTAGCTATCCGCAACTGGTGGCCTGAAGTTGATTGTCTTGTGGAACATGAAGCGGCTCACGAGGCTAGCTCCATGGGGACCTCAGATAAAAAATGCTCTGTTTCTTCGGCCTTGTAATACTGTATTGCGCTGGCCATTGGACTTGCATTGTTAAGGAACCCAATATTTCAATCCAGTTGCTTGATTATAGCTCTAGACCTACTACTTGGAGATGCTATGAGATCACATGCTCCCGAGATACTACCACAAGAGGGATCTATGCCTTAATTGACCTGGTCGAGAAGATGGAGTTTGGACAAAGTGCCTGCGCAAGACAAGATGGTTTGCTTTAGCTACGATTTTCCTCGAGATTATACTTGTAGAAGCCGTTGCCGAGCTACGTACGGCGAAGCAGAGCATGGTCGCCGTTGAGAATGTACCAGTTATATGTGTGGTTCACAAAGAGTGGTTTCTAAAGCGAAGACGACATTGACCAAGCCTATGCAATAGGATGGGGAGATCGCTGGCAACACTACGAACCCGAAGGTTGAACGAAATACGGAACCTGCTCATCAAACTCGTACGAAATCGAAAACCGACTTTACCCCAGTTCATGCTTATTATGCGAACGTGGGACGCTTTCGATTGCTCATTGCGGCAGAGCCGAACACATCTGAAGGAGTCCACGTTGTGCGGGCGAGAAACATGACGGGAGGAAAAGACGTAGGCCATCCGTTGGATGCTATACGACTTGCACATGAACGATCTAAGGGGTTCATTACGGCCTTGCCTTTACCGACTGAGGATGACATTAAAGACAAAAGCAAAACGAGCGAAGGCTATAGCCGTGATACTAATCTTTAGATTAGTAATCTCACTTGTTGCAGGAGCAGTCCTAGGTCTTAGCGTATCTCAGATGAAGATAATAACTTATAGGGTCTATCGCTTGTACAGTCGCGCGACCTATGGTTTTTTGTGGAAGAGACCTCAAGTAATAGAGACCCCTATGCTACTTACTGCATCTTTCGACAATTTCCAGATAGCGAAGCTATAGCAACTACGCTCCGATAGCCTTCTGGAACTGTTATTCCCGCCTCATGGAACAGACTCCATTGCTACAGATCATATACCAAACGGAAGTAAAACTATTCTTCCACCGCTCATCCAGCCTCTCATGGCAGTCATGGCGGCATCCACCATTGTCTTTGGTAGCCTGCACTTGCTCGCTTGGGACTACGCATTCACAACCGTTTCTGAATGGTGCCCTATGGAGAACTGCGGCTCTTATTGAAGTGTATCTGCTATTGTTACTATTAGCTATCAATGGCGCTATGGCGACACTCGACCTTCTTCAACGAAGGGACGCTCGTCGTTTTCTAAGCACTCTTCATTCTACATTCAAAGACTTCCTGGACTCTCCTGCACAACATTGTAGCTCTCCAAACAGTGGTGTGTTGGTGATGAAACTCGAAGATTGAAACTCAAGGATCGATAATAAAACACCTAAGCTCACTATAGTCAAGTGCTCTCATCTACAATCCGCCTTCCTTCAATATGTCCGCAATCTGCTATTAGAACTCGTAATACCTAACTTTCGTCAAGAACTTAAAGCCTTGTCAACATAATCGACAATATACCAACAACAACCGGATATACACGGCGAAGACGTCGACCTTGTTGACATCTTCCCTAAGATTTTATGGAAAGCCTGCCACCTGCTGGACCAATCTCTACACGGATGTGGTTGCCAAATGAGCAATCTTCGAAGGTTTGCGGAATGTATTGGAGACAATCTTGCGAAGCTGTGGCCACGGGGGACGTTCTTTATAGTGAGGGCAAGATTACACTTTTCCGCGAGGTTGACTATTCTTGCACTGGCGTTTGCTAGTTTGAGGAGAATGGAGGATTCGGTATACAAGTTATCTTGAACGAGTAACGTCTCAACCTTCCAATAGGTGGAGGAGAGACTTTATGAATACCAATTGCTGGTGGACCTGATTCTTCCACATCTAACGATATGTCGATGCCACGATACTTTTCATATCATTACTAGCGTTGCCCTAAACCCCGATGATATCTCCGCTGAAATTGCCGGGATCGACTAGCTAGCCCAAATGATGTAATGACCATTTCAATCCACCACCTCAGTCTACTCCCATACCTTTACCTTAATCTCTGCACCAGCTCCTGCAAACCTCCATAACCAACCACCCCCTTAAAACCCCATCAAACCCTCCCTCCCAGCCAACCACCCCCCAAAAATGCCCCCCCCAACCCTCCGCCGCGCCCTCCCCGCCCTCCTCCCCCGTGTCCCCATCCCCCACCCCCGCAACAACGGCACCTGGTCCGGCCGCCAACCCGACGAGCACGTCACGAACCAAGACCACGAACTCGACGTCCACTCCTCGGCGTCAAAATCGGGCGGGCGGCAGCGCGCCGCAGGCGACGGGAGAGATTCGAGCGCAGCGACGGAGAAGGATCAGGGGGGTCAGAATGAGAAGGCAAAGAAGGATCATCCGGAGGCGCCGGGGCCGGTGATTGGGATGAATGATGAGAGGGGTGGGGTAAGTGCCTTTTTTTGTTGGGGGGGGGGGGTTGTTCCGTGGGAGGTGTGTGCTAATGGGGGTATAGAAGGGGCATGCGAGCTGAGGGTAGTGGGGATGTAGGGAATTTTACTGCGGGGGGGGGATGTTGGGAGGCAAGGTTTTGTTGCATGACATGGCGTTGGGTTTCGGAGGAATGATTACTTTGCTGGCTCTATGGATAAAAGAACGTACAATCACGGCAATGTTTTCAATCCGAAAGCACGCTAAATCAAGTGGATGCAGCTGAATACACCAACACACAAGATCGAAAGTTATTTTGAGTTCTGATTCTGATTCCAAGCATCAATGGGTATTACCCCGATGTGACCGAATATCTTTGCCTCGGCTTGGGTCGGTTTATGAACCAGGCCATGACGGGCCCCATTACGAGATATGCGGTCAACTTCTTATCTAGTACTCTCATATGACCGGCAAGCACCTGGTCCACGCCCTCATCATCGGGGTCGACTCCTGTAGCCTCGACCAAGTCAAAGGCTTGGTTGAGCTCGGGAATGAGGTGATGGGGATTTAAGATTCAGCCTATCGCCACCGAAATAAGGCTATATACAACTGTGTAGATGCACTTGTTCTTGACTTTGGCACACCGCCATCAGCGTTGGTGGTTGACCGTATCCACCCCAATCGGTGTTATAGGTATTTCCCTATCTACTTCGCTTCGAGTCGACAAAAAAACCCATGGATCTCCTTTGTGACATACGCATATCCGGGGAGCAAAATCGTTTGGAGAGGTACGCAACATGTGATAGGTTGCGGTCCATTCGTCTTCGCCCAGCTTCTTGTGGACGCCTTGAACAGAATCGTTGAAAATGCAATAGCGAGCTCGGTGTATATAGGACGCCCCTTCCCAAGCGCAGTACATGGTTTGGACGGCGAGAACTAGAGACATCTCTTCCCGGCGTTTGCAACTTGGCAGAATCAGGGCGAGCATGCGGGGATTCGCGCTGGGTCCCTGGTAGCTGGTAGGATATCGAGAGACTTGAGTCGTCAGAGATCACTATATGTTCGTCGGCGAAGTAGATTTCCTTTTATATGTGCCCAGTTGGCGGCGTCGGCTCTGGTGTTTTTACTATCACACAGAAGACGCAGCGTTCTTCAGTACGTTCTTGACGGTTGTTTTAGACAATACTCTCTCTCGATTGCCTGACTCTATCTATGACAAGATTCGCATATCACCCTTGGAATTGCAGTGATCGCGAGACACGTTACTCAAGTCGACGATACAACGCTCGAAGCTGCTAGCATTGGATTAAAACGAACGGGTGGGTGCCGCTGCTTGAAGTGAATATTGAGTACTTTAGCTGAATGTACAGCGCCGACGGCAGTTTCTTCATCGTCATCTGTTTTTTCGCTTTTTGGGTCTAATATATTTTACCCACCAGGTCGATAGAATATTTATTTGCATAAACGTTTTACTCAAGATGTGTTGATTGAATATCAAGGTTTGATTTAACGCACACTGAAACCAACGACGGCAATGACTTTTCATTCATCGAAATTTTTTCGACATGGCTCAAGGGGCTGTCTGACTTCAATATCATTTGATAGTTCTCTCATCATGTTCAAGATAACTGAATTAAGTCAACAAAACCTTGTTTGTTTTTAGTTGTCTGGTTGATCGTTTTCATTCTAAAAGACCAAATTCTCGCCATCCAGCTGAGCGAGGCTCCTGCGTCCAATGTTCGTGCTTTTGGCTGACAGCATTCCCGGGAAGCCTTCAAGCATTTGAAGTGTCTGCTTATTGAATGGAAGAGAATGTTCTCTTGGTCCACTGTAGTCCTCGAGCGAATCTTGGGGGACCCCTCTGGTCGAGGTGCTGGTGGCTGGAGTCAATTTGTGCTCCTACCCTGGATTGTTCTTCGTTCAATACCTCCCTTTTGTGATGTCCTATTGCTCTAGCTTGTTGTAGCTAGGGCCAACAATTCTGACATGCTTGGATTTCCCTCTAACTTTCACCTATCATATCAGAAACGTATACATCTTGAACGCACTCCCTTTGAGCCGCGCTGGCTCTGCCGAGACCTGTTGTCGGAAAACAGCGACCACGTGGTTTTCGCCCTGGACATAGTGCAGAGAGTACTTCCTCGACAAGAGCGACTATGAAGTGCTTCGAGTTTCCATGCATATGGTGGTGATGCAACGATGTCTGCTGAGAATAGAACGAAGTTTCCGTTGTCGACACTGGGCACACTTTTCTCTTCCTTGCCTCTTCTAGTGGTTAATTTAAGGCATTCATCCCCAGGGTGGCCATGTCTTCTGTTATGCCTTGGAGGAAAGAGAGCTGCTCACTGCTGTGCAATGACATACACAGAATTGAGCATTGTTAAGTTCGAAGTATTGGATCCCAGAATTGTGTCTGATCTGTGTAAGAGTTATGTCATCACTTATTTTCAACGACGCTGGACCTGTCGTAAACGACTAAATGATTTGTTCATGTGCTGTAAACTTGACGCATGCGTCACTGAGTCTTGCAGCTCTCCCAATGAGATAGTTCGAAAAAAGGAATCAGGTTGTCTCGTCTTTGCCATTTCAACAATTGATTGATAAACATTATAAATTACAGGAACAAGGACACTTATATTGCCCTCATGAAAGAAATCTTCTTGGCCATAGTTTTGTTCCAGTTTAAGTTTACGCGGCTCTCTCAGCCCTTAATCAAAAACAAGAAGTATTCGATAACCTGTAAACTAACAGAGTAAAGGTCATGATTGATAGTGTGACAGTCAAGAACAAGTGATAATCATTGAATAATTCAGCAACTGACACATCGTCCTTTCTTGTGTTGCGACTCTTGCGAGAAATCTTGAAAATTTCTTAATCTTCTTGAATATCTGAAATTCAATTTAGCTATGATTAATCAAATATTAATCAGATATTGATATGATCTGTTGTAACCACACATGTTCCCTTCTTCACCCTCATACCGACAGAAGATTTCCCCGAGCGTTGTAACAATCTTTCCATCCTATTAATCCGGTATCAATCAGCAAATAGTATTTTATCAATCATCAGTTAATCTCTTTTGCTTTTTGCCAACTCTCTTATCAAAGATTGAATTAATCAATTATCAATGATCAATAAAATATCGGTGAATGATCAATCGACTTTTCCTCCCATTAATTCATCCGGAAATACAATGACAGTTCAGATTAATCTTTCTCACAAGTGAGAGTTTTACTCACCTGATTCTTATTCCAAGCTGGGTGTCATTCGGGCCTTGTCGTCATTGTCTGGTATATCTTATAGCACTCTAAATCCTTAATGGAAGGCATATATGTGAATGATTAGGCTTAGAAGATTGATTGTGTATTGATGGAGTAGTTGTAGGTGTAAAGGTTCAGCCGACCATGAAATCTATGTATTAAGCTCGGGCGTTAGCGTGGCTCTTAGCTTCGGACATTTTGCATGGTCGGCCGAGCTCTAGCGTTGGTCGCGCGACCTGCATCCTCCCTTCGTTCATCCCAAAGAACCATGTATTCCTTCAACAATGATTATTATAGTAATACGTTACCTCGTATACAGAACGTATCAAGGTTTGCATAATTTAGAGACGAGAATACACAGATGTGTTCAAATTCTCTAAATCGCTTTTTTCTAGATTCAAAAAATCTTTCTGCATCTTGCTGAAAATCCTCACTGTGTTACACCTCCTGATTACCGTCTTGACTTCGGTGCTCGTAAGGCCCTAATTAGACGTCACAACGCAGAACCCATATGGAACGATGCTCAACGCTTCCGACGATCTGGTCACAGCTGATATGTAGTGCGTATAACAATTTCATTGCAAGGATGACTTCCAATGTATGTGGCTCGAGCTTATCAGAGGCTCTTATTGTATGTTGCTACCATATAGTGACGGCGCCAATGTCGGTGAGACTCGCGAGTTGCTACTTGTGGCGACCTATTGGCTGCTTCGAGAACTCGTATCCTTCGATTGTTTTTGTGGCTCTTTTCGTGCCGACTTTCAATATGTGCCTTCTCAGAAAGGCATGGCCTTCTTTCGTAAAATATGGGTGAGCTCTCGAATCCGTGTATCGTTTTCAGATGGAGAATACTTAATCTAACCCCTTTCTTTGTCTGTAGCATGTGCATCTGTATTGCGTGCATCTGTACCAGATGCATCTATAGTAGATACACCATCATCGCCAAGCATTTCAAGAAGCCGAGTCAATCTCATCTTGATCATTATTGTATGATTGCATAATATCAGGTGCAATGTAATCTTTAACGTAAAGCTCTGGAATACACCCGAATCCGTCGGAATGCTGGGTAATGAGCTTGCCGGCGCTGGCTGGCTTCTTGGCGCCGACTTTCCCTAGCTGCAAAGCATTGTTGAGGACGCCGGTGGTTTGCAGACCTATGCGCGCTTCTTCTCTGAGGCTTTCGAACACCGTCTTGCTTGTTCCAAGGCTTGCCTTTACGGTTTCTTGGGTGTAGTTCTTGGGCATAATTGTATCCAGAGTTACCGGGTCTGGCTGGCATGGTTTATGATATGTCTCGAAAAATTGGTGTTGAGAGAAGGCACGTAGATGTGAATGGTACAAGAAATGGGGAAGCTCAACTTTTAAAGTGAGCTTTGCAACATGACGCGCTTCAGCGTTAGTGCACAAGGGACATCGAGCTTACAGTATTTGTGGGCTCAAAATTCTGGTACCGCAGTAAAGGCCGACGACTTGTGCTTACATGTTTTGATAATAGCATTTAGGGATCTCTTGACAACGTCAAGCTACACACCTTTGCGCCAACCCTCTGTAATTTGTACATGGCTTCCTCTTGCTAAAAAATGTCGTTATCGATTGTGGAGCCGCATTGCCCATTGAGCATTCTGTGCCCAGTGTTATATATGTTTGGAATACTAACAATATTCCTAGATGCCCAAAACCGGGTGTTCTGGCGGTTAGAAAGCGAATGAATTCTGGCAGACATTGCATTTGTATTTTCCTACTGACTGTTACTGACTCCGTCATGTATGATGACCATCCCATTCCGGTTTTGCCGAAATGCACCGAGTCAGTGCCACCTTTATCATTGTATGCTTTGTATAATGATATATAATAATTGATTTCTTTAAACTTTGACTTACTGCAATTGAATCATCTTTGTTCTTGAATAGATGAATGACAGATTCAATATTCTTGATTTCATCTCGTAAAATCTGATTCATGATATAATTTTTTGATTCAATGTCTTCGATTTCTTGATCATATTGTTCAAAGTATCAATGATTGGCTCAGACAAAGCCGTACCTGCAATGTTAGGAAGGTAAAAAGGTCCCACTCAGTGGACTCGCGACCCACGACAGGATTGACGGCAGCGAGGAATGATTCGACTTTGCATCATCTGATAGAATGTCAAAGTTCAACTGTTCATTCATTGACTCAATCTCATCTTCAATGACATAATTGTGTTTTGGTATTCGGTAACCAATCTCTGAAACGGTCTAAATCTTTCAAGTCTTCTTTCTGATCTGGTGGATAGTAGGCTATGTCGACTGACAAGCTCACTGCAGCAGGGTACAGATTGCATTAGAAATGGTTTCGTATCGCGACATCGAAACGGTTGTAGGACTGGATTAGTCCTTAGTAAAGGCCTCAGTTGCGTAAGAGTTTGGGTCTTGGCTGTCCTGTACGCCTTCGCATGAACTAGGAAGTCTTTTAATAGCTCTAGATGCTTCAAAGTCTCATCTCCTTCGGACTCGCTAGGGACCAAATACAGGTTATGATCCGTGGCCGACGGAAGAACGACTCTACGCTTCTTCCGAAGCGGGTCCGATTCTGATTCATTCTTTACCCTAGCTTGCGAGTCTTCCCCCTCATCGTTCAACGTCCTCTTAACTTCTTTTCCCCTTTTAGATACTGAAAGTTTGATAGACGTGATGAATTTGATAGAATTGATGAATTTGATAGATCTAGTAGATTCGATGAGATTGATAGATCTGATAGAATTTGTAAATCTGATAGAATTGATAGATAGAGCTTTGATGATAGATCTGACTTTGCTATCAGTATTCATCTTGAGATCTTCTTCTGATCTGAACTTGAAGGTACTTTTGTACTTTTCTTGCGTGTGTCAGAGAATCAGTCAGGTTCGTCACTCAGCTTCGTATGTTTCGTTCAGATAGACTTAGTAGTGTAGTCGTAGTAAGAATTATCTTTCGAGAGAGCTCGAAGATGATATCATTAGAAGACATATCAAGATATTCTATAGGTCGAGTATTTACTGCGTATGAGGATTTGCTTAGAACCTCATCCCAATTCTGATTCTGCTTTCTGAGCACGTCTTCTAGCAATCTGTTTGAGATCTCTATCATGCCCGTACTTTTCGAAGCACCAGAAGGACTGTAAGTGATGGATATTCCTAGATCTTTTAGGAACGAACGCATCTTTGAATTGTCAAAGTGCTGGCCTCGATCGCAGTAGATTGCCACAGGCCTTCGGAACAACGAAAAGACCTGTTCTAAACTTGATATTGCATCTGCCACGTTTGCTGAGGGAGTGGCAAAAGGGCCTCAAAGAAAGCAGTACAACTAGATGTTGACTAGTAATGCGCGCCTGGAGTCATTCTCGTTGTTTGGACCAGGCCCATTCTTCGGAACTGTTCCGTCGCTTTATTCCACTTCTAAGCTCATGTTCGAGCTTGGTTTCTAGGCGTCTATCTGGGGCATACTTTCTGACTGGCAAAATCCTTAAGAAAAGGCTCTCTGTGTTGTTCTGGTTCACTTTGTTGCCCCGAGTTTCTGGATTTCCGAGTCATTCGCAATATTGAATAAGATAGGTGTAAGCTGTCGTTTGTCCGCTGAACTTGAAGTAAGCTGCCCTCTCTTGATTAGCCCCTGTCGATTCGCCGTGGTGTAGCGTAGAAGTCAGACTAAGACCTCGACATTAGGCTCGTTATCTGTGATCTTGTCATTCTTGGTTCGTCCTTTAAGTTCCCTGCCTTTGCCCTTTGGTGAGGCAAGAAACTTCACTTCCACCTTTTCCTCTCTTGACGTTGTGTTTTTTTGGCTTCACATTAACTTTAAATTTCCAAGGAAGCTCAGTTTCAAACAATGTTTGAACTTCAAAGGTTGTTTAAGTGCTAATATCACGGTCAGCAAGTCATGTTCGTCTGATGCGTTCTTGGAGAACGGTCGAGCCCGGATCCATGTGTTCGAAGTTTGCCTGATCCTCAAGGTAGCGTCCGCTAGAAAGCATCATCCAATCCATTGAAGATGTTGAACGTTTGCGTTTGGTCCTTCAAGGATCTCATAGATCGATAGTAGAAGAAATTTCGTGTGTCCGCACTTATCGAAGTCGGACGGTGCAGAGACTCTAGCCGCCTAACTATTCCCGTCCTTGATCGACTAATGAACCCAACTCCTTGGCCGTTTTGAGGTTTCTTCCTTGAGCATGTCGTAATCTTGGGCAAAGAGTACAGGACAAATAAAATACGAAATACGAGATATAGCGTATATTGTGTTTGGCGTGGTCGGCCGGAATCTAGGGGACCCTTGAGGGTTGACTGGTGTGAACGAAGATGATCTTATTGGACGTGATTGACCCGCCTCAGAGGAAATCGAATTCCAAAGACCTCATGGTTGTGAAAAGGCCTTCAACGTCAAATTAAAGTTTTAGCGAGGGTGACGTTGGGAAGTGTGAGGGTGTTGCTATGCCATAAGCAGGATCCTGATAGTGAAAGGGTCATTGAAAAACAAGACTCTATCTGACTCATTATTCTCTTAGTTCTCTATCATAGTTCGGACTTTGGAAGCGGTGGCTATCAACACGGTCATGAACCACGTGTATTTTTTTCGGTCTCGATAGCCCAACTCCTAACCTAGTCTTGGCAGACGTAGTGTTTGCCAGATATCGTACAAGGAATGCTTGTATGAACTTGCAATTGTCGCCAACATAGTATTAATTAGTTTAGTTCTCTACGCTGGGAGGATGTTAACTCCCGTAGTGGGTAGACCGGCTTCGATATGCATGGCTGAGGAAAGGAAGGTACAAATGTAACGCAAAGGAGGTAGTCTCTCTAAAAGCTGTATTTAAGAAGAGGTATACTCTTTGTAAGCAGTACCCAGAAGAAAGTAGTTGAATATTGGTAACAGAACGGCTTGATACGATCAGCGACGAAAAACGAGCCAAAATGCAAAGTTGGCAGGTTTCTGACTGGGAGACAGAGAGTCCGTGCAACGCAATGACTTTATTTTGTTCTATTCCTACATGAGTTCAATTCTCTTGGCATAATAGTATGTGATTGTTCCGTTGACTTATTTCGAATAATCTTGGTGTGGTACTGCACGAGTATACCTAATTTTGAGAGCGTTCGAAGGTTTTGTGATCTTCCAGACGGCATTACTTCTTAGATGCGGATTGAGGGCTACTGTTTTCGAAATCGGAAAGCTCCGAGTTGGTCGCCTTGAATTCTTTCGGACCGGAAATCCAAGTTATCCAAGGGTTTAACAGTTCATTACGTAGATTGACGACTCCTCTGTCATCGAGATTTGCTTCTCAAGGATGTCAAGGTAGTCAGCGGTGTCATGAGCTTCAAACAGGTATTGACGTGACAATGAAGCAGATTCAAAAGAATGCTTCGAAAGGCTTGGCAAACCCGGATGCCCCAGTAGACGTGAATAGCCAAAGACCATAGAGGCTTTAACTTGAACGTCCCTGTCCTTGAATCAGCTGCCTCCATGAAAAGGTAATCATTTGGTGATGCGACTCGTTGGGTAGCTCGGCTAGAAAGTCTTTCCTGCTGTCCAATTCACGCCTCGTAGAGGAGCTGAAGAGTGGGTAGCAATTTTTTGGGTAATTATAAGACCACAATTTTTTTAATGCTATGGCTCAGTGCTCTTGCTCGAGGTTTCGATGGGTACCGAAGAGACCGATTTAAGCGCAGATGACAAATAAAACGGTGGAGTTGATGCAGACTTAATGCAGGAGCTGGAACAAACACGACTGATGCCCGGCTGAAGATACGTTCAGCGAGATGATAGTCTGATGATGGTATGCAATAAATGTGCTCACAGCATCGAGGTTTCAGCTGGTTGTATAGGATCCAACGGAGATTTGACAGAAGCCTTTGTTGTCTGAAAGCAATTGTGCACGCAAATCCACTAAATGCATAAAACCGAAGATAGCGGAGCATGTCAAATGTTAGCCGTTTCCCCCCCTTAATTAGATTGATGTGGCTGAGACTGCTAAAAATGGTCGAACTGAAACTCCGGAGGGCGGTGACTGTGCACCATCTGGTTTGATCGCTTCGAATAGGCGCTTGTCCATCTTCAGTGCCGAACTAGCACGTTTCTCTTCTAGAAGCTCGAGCTCCCAAGGAGCAGATCTTTTTCAGTATGAGCTTTATATCGATGATGAAAGAAAGCTGATGGTTTCGTATAGTAACTGTCCGCTTTCACGCCTTGGCCCATTTTAGGTTTTCCACCTCTATGAATCGTACAAACCTACTCACTTCTTCGCAGCTCTATAGCAGAGCGGTCATATTGATCTTGCAGTATGTCTAAGAAATCGCTATTGAGTAGTAAAATATTTGGTCTGCTGCGAGAATGTGAGCGGTGATGCTTGTGTTTTGAGCCATCTTTCTGTAGAAATAGCTGCAACTCAAATGAGCGATTTTGTAGAGAGGCTAGATGTTAGCTAGGTACGTGGGCGGGGAGCCAAGATCGAAACATGAGAGCGCAAGGGGGAGTTGAAGTTAAAACAAAATCTGTGTTTCGCGCTCCCACAGTATATCCAATCAAGCCGCGCTTCCCTTGAATGGCTTTTAGCCACTCTAGCGTTCGAGTGACTTCTTCATCTGACGCTCAAGCAATGCAGCTGGCGGACCTTCCCTGATTATGAAGGCTTTTATAGAGGAAGAGGACGATGGCGTTGGGACGGTAGTGTCCATGAAGATACCGCGGGTGTAGAAGGGATGTATCTTTCTTCCCGGTACCGAGTATGTAAAGTATATAGAGTCGAGGTTGCATGGTACGCTGCCCCGAGGTGCTCTTATTATGTCATCGATGCCCAGGGAGAGAAGTCAGCCAATATTGTGGTGCGCAGGAACATGTTCCCGATGTATTACATGTATAGATATGAACCATCAAAGCAAAAACAAAAACAAAGATTGTTGTTCTCAGTAATGGAAGTAGAAAATGTTGTGAGTCAGAGGGAGTGATGTGGAAGCAGCCGATTATATACTCCAGGATGAACACCAACAGCTAAGATGGAATGAGTGATAGCTGATTCATTCTGTGTTCCCATAAGGAACGCATGAACGCAGTATTGGGATATGTGAATTAGAGGAGCTGAAAGACTAACAAATTTGCTTCATGACTTTCATGCAGAGTCAAAAATTCTTCAATATATCCGTCGGGGGCGATTGGTAGATATCTCTATTAGATAGGTACCAAGAGGTCAGCACTCGTGAATCTCGGCATGCCTTTCCACGTCAGCACACGCCATCCCTCAACAGTGTAAAAATTCTGGTTTAAATAGCCATTGAGTCATCATGCCAACCTTAATTTGCTTGTTGCTATATTCAACCAAGAGACTTCCTATTCCTTTCAAAAACAACAGATCCTCCGCAAATTCGTCGAATTTCCTCTTCCGCTGATCACCATGCTGTCCCTTCTTCTCCATCCAGGCCGCCACCAAAGACTCTGGGGTCAAAAACGCAAAACCACCCTGCTGGAAACTTGAATCATCTTCAGTACTCCACACAGGTCGCTTTCTTTCCAGTGTGGTTCCATACATGTGTCCCACTTTCCAAGCAGAGGAAGTGTACGGTGGCCCCTCGAATGAGTACACCGTATTCAGCAATTAAAAAAATGCCCGCCCTTTGCTGCGGTTGATGGCACGGAACGATGCATAGTAAGTTGGTAAGCCCATTGGTGAGCATCATATTCATGGTGCGAGGATTTTGCATAATTCTCACCAACAACTCCCGATGGAGCACCGAAACGTCCAACAGCTTTAGTGTACGTGCCACCTCTCCTGATGGTGTACATTTCGTGAAGAGGGTGGCTGCTCGATTATGATCCATCCGAGAAAGCCCATTTTCACACATTGGCTAAGGAGAGTCGTCGATGGTTACTTACGGTAGGCGGCGTAGAGCGAGGTTCCATATGTATGCGCAGGCAGATGAGTCCTGTTCAATGGAATGGTTTGGCACATCGTGTGATGAAATGCGATGGCTCCTAGCCCAAGCAAAGTCTCTTTTGTCTCGTGCCCCTCCAGTATAGCCAATCAGCGCTGGGTTCCCAGGATCGTCACGCTTGGCTTATGTTCGATTAAGCTCCCAAGTCTTCGAGTTCAGGCTGGCTCCTCGTTGGTGTCTGATATTGAACTTTACGCGGTCATCCAACAATTTGAGTGCATCAAGATCTCTCGAGAAATTCCGAGTTAGATTGCCAACCAGTTCACCGGTCTCGGAATTCACAAGTAAAAATCTTGATCTTCTGTCAACATGCTGAAGCATAATGGTGTCCAAGACTTTAACATCTCTAAGAGTTTCTCGACCTTTTGAGCGATCGTTTATTAGCCTCCTTGTTCGATTGTCTTCTTGCCAAAGATGAACTATCTCGTTGGTCTCTGCCATCCATATCTTAGCCAGAGGGTACGCCACTTCGAGCCTCTTGACCAAGACCCTAGGGATATAAGCTAAGAAACTGTCATGCTCTGGTCTTGATTGCAACCGTAAAGGACCGCCCTCTATAGACATGGCTTACATACGAATGTTTGAAATGTCTCTCCGTAAAACTGAAAATTGAGGATTCCGTTTGTAAATGATGGTTTGTGATGCTGTCTATTTCAGTTGCGCGAGTAATATAGACAAAATGAATGCCGAAAAGCTTTGTTTCGTAGTGGCGATCCTAACACAAGCGGATATTGTTCTGAGTTACAGAAGAGCAACATCATGTGCTGCGTCGTACGAACACCTGGGCTGGACATTGTATGGTAACAGCTGTTATTCTTTGCACATTGAAGATATCCTAGCAATGCTACGCGGATTGGAGGCTGCAGTCATGATTTTGACACCGGACCAAGGCGCAAGCTTTTTGTAAGTGTATTTAAATTGTGGGAAATCAGAGGCTGCGATCAGGCGGCCATGCCATTACGTCCATCAAGCGTACCGTCTTGTTCTAGATACGAAGTGAAACAGGCTATAGAGAAAAAGACTCGACTGTTCAATGGCTGGGACTGGTATGAGCGGTTTGGGACATAACATATTTCTTAGATGAGGCAGACTAAACGATCGGGATGTCATGACTATCAGAGTATCAAACGGCCGTGATCAAGCATAGACCCCCTGGCCTCCTGGCATGAAGGTGCTCGGGCCATTGACGCTATTAGGATCTGGCAATTTCGAAAAAAAGTTAGAATAGACGTAGGTACTGTATGACAAACAATTTTTTACTCTCTCCTTAAACAGTTTGCCGCGTAGCCGAAAACAGCCTGCGATACGGGCGACCATGGGATGAATGTGCTGAAGGTAATTCTGAATAGTTGGATCTTCGTAACCACTAACTCGATTGCCGCTTTTCGCATAGCATGAAGAAGGCGGAAACTAGAGCACGATGTTTTTGCTATCGAGCCTATGAGTACTCGGTCGGAAACCGTATAGATCAGACAAGTCGTTGAGAAGACTTAATGTCAAGAAGATCAACCGGTCGTACATTGGTGACCATAAAACGAAACTTGGTTCGTACTGTAAGCGCTGAAAAGAAAACACAGCTGTCGATTTATATCTTGGGGCCGAGAATGAATTGTGGGAAAGAATCATAGCCAGCCGTGCTCCTTATTGAACTTATCGGCTACAGCTTTCGTGGTCTTGACGATTTCTAGACAACCTGGAGAATCGGAATGGCAACAGATCGAGATTGGATAGTCCTTAACAGGAAGATGGACTTTACTTCCGTCTACAGCTGTGACAGTCTCGGTCGTGACCTGTTGAGTCACGCGCTGTTCAATATCCTCTAATTTCCATGGTCTATATTGTGATCAGTTTCCAAGCACGTCTTTGGGTTTGAAGACAAACTTTTTAATTCTGTCGATTACCAACATTCCATCAGCATTGTATTTAACGTCCGCATACATCTCGGCCCAGAACTCGATCCCCAGATTATTAGCAGCCTTCTCCATGTTTGTTCCTGCAAGACCAAACACTGGTACTCGTTTCGGTATTCCCCGCCATACTGCTTCCGCCACTTCGTAGTCTCGACACATCATGCCATATAGCACACCATGGGGCTTCACATGGCTTAGTGGGACCATTTCGCGGTCGAGAAAGCCTTTCAGTGCGCCTACTTGGTAAACAGTGATGGCGGTAAGTTCTTCAGGTTGTAGCTTCATTTCGCGGCGGCCAAAGCCCTGCAGATCTGGAAGTCCCGGATGAGCGCCGACCTGAACACCGTGGGATTTACAGAGCCGGACTGTGTCCATCATGATAAGTGGGTCGCCTGAGTGAAAGCCACATGCTACGTTGGCATGGGAGATGAAGGGGATGAGCTCCTCGTCAGGCCCCTAGACAGCGGAACGATCGTGAGCAATGTTCAACGACTGTGAAGAGGAGAAATACCGACACATTTCAAGTTCCCATAGCCTTCGCCAAGATCAACATTGATGAGAGCCTTGTGTTTGATGGGACCCATGCTGTCTGCTTCACTCTTTGCTGAGCCCTTGTCTGCTTTAGCAGTAATGGGAGTCGACTCAACCTGCGGAACAGAAGTCTTACTTGGCTCCAAAGATGGCTGGCCCGGAAGGCGAGAGTTTAAACCTTGTGAACCTAGAACCCCACCTACGTACTATGTGCATCTCCATCAGTCCTGTACGTAGTTCTCTTTCTAGCCCTTATCATCCCCACCCCCGCATCCAGAAGTTACCCTGGAAAAGCGGGCTATCTTATTGCTTCTTGGCTTCCAATATAGAGGTCGCCCTCTCCCAGAATCATCAATGGATTATTTGGACCCTCTGCCGACTATTCTCTTCTTCCAATATTATTTGCAAGTATGGAGAAATTGAAGACCTTGCTGGTTGCAAATAGGGCTGAGATTGCGACAAGGATAACAAAGACCGCTAAGTGAGCAGCACGTGACCCGCCTTTACTTTCTTGATCTTTGACTTTGAGAATTAAAGAAAACTTGGGATACGCACAATCGCTATATATACCGAAGCGGATGCAGCATCTTCTCATGTGGTTGACGCTGATAAGGCAGTTCTGCTCCCTGGCGATGACGCCAAAGGATATCTGGATGGGTAAGGCAATTTCGTCTTATCCCAGTGCTTCATGTTTGCGAGTTTTCTCGCATTATTGAGGTTGGACCGTGAAATTTTCTACATTATAAGGGTCTTCGACAAAATCATCAATCTTGTATCCTGAAATCCTACTGGCTTGTTTTTTGCCGCTAGATTATATGTGATATTGTGCTACAGCTTGTGTACCAGGGTACTCTTTTGAAATCACTTCTAGATAATTCAGTCTAATCATACCGAACATGGTTTAGAGACGGAATCATAAAGATAGCCAAGCATGAAGGGGCAGACGCCATTATACCAGGCTATGGCTTTCTGTCTGAAAATGCAGACTTTGCAAGGTCTGTTGCGGCTGCTGGTATGGCCTGGGTGGGACCAAGCCCTGAAAGTATTGAGTCTTTTGGGATAAAACATACGGCGAGAGATTTAGCAACAAGGGCAGGTGTGCCAGTGGTACCAGGCACTAAAGGACTTGTTGATAGTGAAGATGAAGCCGTAACGGAAAGTGAGCGGCTAGGCTTTCCGGTTATGCTCAAAGCAACAGCTGGTGGCGGTGGCATGGGACTTTCAACTTGCAAGGATGTGGCTGAAGTCAAGGAGTCTTTTGCCACGGTCAAGTCTCGTGGGGAAAACCTCTTCAAGAACGCTGGTGTTTTTATAGAGCGCTTTTATCCTGACAGCCATCACATCGAAGTGCAAGTATTCGGCAATGGTAAAGGGAGTGCTATCCACTTTGGTGAGAGAGAATGTTCGATCCAACGAAGACATCAAAAAGTCATCGAAGAATGCCCCAGTCCTTTCGTCACTGAACACGCCGGTGAGTCATCTCAACGCAAAGTGCAAGAACATGATTGACCATATTCAGATATTAGAGGAAAATTGTGTTCAGCAGCTATACGCTTGGCAGAGTCAATTAAATATGGTTCGGCAGGAACAATTGAATACTTGGTGGATGACAAGACTGCGGACTTCTTCTTTCTCGAGATGAACACGCGGCTACAGGTTGAGCACGGCATCACAGAACTTTGTTATGATGTCGACTTGGTTCAATTGATGCTTAGACAGGCAGACGCCGAGCTAGCGGGTAAAGGCGGTCTTGATACTGAGGAACTTAAATCATTTCAACCCGCAGGACCCAAAGGTGCAGCTATAGAAGCTCGTGTATACGCCGAGAACCCTGCTAGGGATTATGCTCCATCTCCGGGAACTCTTCAGATTGTAGACTGGAAAGCAAAGTCTGGCTCCAGGATCGATACCTGGGTTCGAACTGGAACCATTATCTCATCACATTACGATCCTCTGCTTGCCAAAGTGATGTTCCATAGCCCAATGCGAGAGACCACGATTGAAGGCATGATCGAAATATTGTCTCATTCCCGGATCTGTGGTCCCCCAACAAATCTTGACTTCCTCGCGGCCATTTTGGAAGACACTCAATTCATTGCCGGAACAACTATGACTAAATTTCTCACCAACTTCAAATACTCTCCTGCCGCCATTGATGTGATTGCTGCTGGCGCGTACACCCAGGTTCAAGACTACCCTGGTAGACCAACCATGGGCAGGGGGTTTCCCCATGCTGGGCCAATGGATCCGCTGGCATTCCAAATCGCGAACGCGCTGGTTGGTAACGAGTTGGGTAAGGAAGGGCTCGAAATTACCCTCGATGGGCCAACCCTTCATTTTCTGGGCGCCGCAGTCGTCGCAGTATGTGGCGCACCGATGGACGTCAAGCTGGATGGAAACCCCGTACCGATGTGGTCGAGGCTCCAAATCAATGCTGGACAGAGATTGATCATTGGTAAGACTACAGGCGGCGGCTGCAGATCTTATCTTGTCGTCTATGGTGGATTCCCCAGCGTTGCCGAGTGGTTTGGTTCAAAGGCCACTTCGCCTGGCGTGGCTGTAGGTGGCTATCAGGGTAGACAGCTTGCTGCAAGCGATCTTCTAGCGATTGCGAAAGATTTTCCCGGACACCTTTCCAAGCCACTCAGCATACCTGACAGACTCATCCCTCAGTATATCAGCCACTGGGACATACTAGCGATGGTGGGACCCTATGATGTTGGGTATCTTCTTGATGAAGATATCAAGATGATTTATGACACCAAATGGCAGATCTCCCATAACGCTGCCAGAGGTGGTATCCGTCTTATTGGACCGAAACCCAGATGGGCCCGGGCTGACGGTGGTGAGGGAGGTGCGCACCCTTCCAATGTTGTGGAATATGGCTATCCAGTAGGTGCCCTAAATTGGACTGGTGATGATCCATGTATCTTTCCTGTCGACTGTCCGGATTTCGGTGGATTTGTCTCAAGCACAACCATTATCAAAGCCGATTTCTGGAGACTAGGGCAGATGAAGGCAGGAGACACTATGCAGTACAAGAGAGTTTCGCTGGCAGACGCCTTGTCAATGCGGAAGCGGGTGAATGACTTCATCGAACAGATTGCTGGGGTGTGCTCTGGTAGCGGTTCATTTGACCAGATTGTGCCTCTTGATTACTCAGAATTGGTTCCCTCTGCCTCTTCGGGGGACCATGGAAAGGCCATTGTCCACCAAATTGACGCTAAAGGCAACCAACCTTTGACTTACTATCGACAAGGTGCTGACGATTATCTTCTGGTTGAATATGGCGACGGAACGTTCGACCTCAATCATCGATGCAGAGTCACCGCCTTAATAAAGGCACTTAGGGATCCTGAAAGCGACATCAACTTTTCAAAGGGTATCATCAATACCGTAGGATGTTGTACATGTAAGCCTTTCTCCCAACCGCATTAGGCTACAGCTAATACCTCCCTTACCTAGCCCTTTTAATCTACTACAACGGACTTCGAGTTCCCCAGCAAAAATTAGTCTCCCACCTCGTCAACCTAGAAGCCCAGCTCGGCGACCTCAGCCGCGCCAAGGTCCCCAGCCGCATCTTTAAGCTCCCCATCATCTTCGATAGCCCTCGCCAAAAAGCCGCCCTGCAACGCTACATGGAGACCCAGCGCCCCTATGCCTCTTACCTCCCCGACAACATGGAATTCGTCGCTAAAAATAACGGTCTCGAGCGCAGAGACCTTGAGAAAATTCTGACGACTGCAAAGCTAATGGCCGTTTCTGTTGGATTTTTCGCCGCATTGCCTTTATGCCTCCCGGTCGATCCACGCCAGAGACTGAACTGTCCGAAAATGAACCCCTCACGCGTCTTCACCCCCGAAGGCCAAGTCTCCTGGGGCGGCTCCTGCATGGCTCTCTACAACGTCGAATCTCCCGGCGGCTACCAGATGACCGGCTTGACCATTCCCGGCGTCGACATCCTTGGGTCAAAGAAAGGCTATTCCCTCCAGCGCCCCTGGCTTTTCGAAGACTTTGACCAATTGACTTTCCAGGAAGTTAGCGAAGAGGAGTATGAGCGGCAACTAGCGCTGTTCCACAGTGGAAGATATGAGTACGAGGTCGAGGACTGCATCTTTGACATGGCGGAGCATAATGAATTTTTGAAAGCGACGAAGGGGGAAGTGGAGGATATACGCAAGAAGCAGCGGAAAGCTCAAGAAGAAATGGGCCAACTCGAGAAAGACCTTATGGAAAAATGGACCGAAGAAAAAGCGGCCGGCAAAATTCCAATGGACAAAGTCGAAGCCTTACTTAACGGTACTGTCCTCTCCCCTACCCTCCCCTATCCTCTTACACCCCTCTCCACCCCGTTTCCATCCCCACACAACTAACCCCCCTTCCCACTTATCTAGACCCCACAATCTCCAAAATTTCCAGCCCCCTAAACGCCAACGTCTGGAAAGTCGTTGCCCAAGAAGGCGAAACGGTCGAAGCAAACGGCGTGGTCGCAATCCTCGAAGCGATGAAGTTGGAGATTTCGGTTAGGGCAGATGATGGGTTAGATGGAGGAAAGGTGGAAAAGTTGTTGGTGAGGCCGGGGGATGTTGTCAAGGCGGGGGATTCCCTGGTGTTGGTTCGGAAGGGGGAGGAGTAGGCTTGTTGTATGGGTCTATGGACGGTTGCTGTACGGAGTATTTTCTCCTTTCTCCTGTACTTTCACCTCCACTACAGTACAATCGTCCCTAAAGCCATACATCATTACATCTGCAACATGTCGCGGACATTCAGAAAGCTCAACCCGCATCGTCATAGAACCCACGGATCCGGGTACCTACAAACGACAATCTCAACAGCGCTCAAACCAGGAACCCAAATAATCCACACAGGACCCATTTAAATCACTAAAAGCAAAAGCAAAAGCACCACCAAGCCACCATCAGAACCCCCAACCCCCACCACCCACAAAGACGAACACCAACAACCACACCAACCCACACCCACGCACCAAACCCCAAATTACCCTAACCTAAAACAACCCCAGCCCCCCAGCATCCCCCACCCCCAAAACCACAGCATCCACTTATATCCCCCCCCACAAAAAAACCCAAGTCAATCCATCCTCGCAAGAAAAAATCTTACCCAATTTTCCATGGTTGGGGAGATGTAGATGTGTAATTTCTATTTTCAATTTTCAAGAAGGGAAAAAACCACGCAGTAGCTATGTAGCTGACGCAGAAGAAATAGTTCTGTGAGACTGAGAAATGGATATATAGTATCGAGGAAGGGCGCGCTGTCTTTGCATGTGAAAGAAACGGGGTTTTTGGATATCTCGCGAGGCTAAATTGCTGAGGAGTGAAAAGGAAAAAAAATGTGCTGTTGGAGGGACAAGTTGGTGATGCGGAGGAAGTTAGTTGGTGGTGGCGTGGAAGGATTTTGCGGTGGGGTTGGTGTGCAGGTGTGTGTGTCGAAGCGTGGCGGTTGCCGGGCGTGGGTTTGTGGGAGGGAGGAGTATA
>JAABUR0100001049.1_pt1 | contig 52533 bp, 57 predicted proteins | sample 5560091 | NCBI WGS metagenome assembly JAABUR01 (sample SAMN10711879, study PRJNA513375) | rock metagenome | isolation source: Antarctica rocks | place: Antarctica: Victoria Land, University Valley sud | reverse complement strand
TGGTGGCCTCGGCCTCGGTGGTGCCGAAGGCGAACTCGGTGGACCCGCCGCCGAGGTCGAACACGAGGAAGGGGCCCTCGGCCGGGTCGAGCCCGCTGGTCGCACCGGCGAACGAGAGGCGGGCCTCGTCCTCGCCGCTCAAAAGCTCCGGCCGCGCTCCGACCACTCCCTCGGCGGAGGCGAGGAAGCGACCGCGGTCGGCGGCGTCCCGGGCGGCCGACGTGGCGGTGATGCGCACCGCGCCCGGGCCCACCCCGGCGGCGTCGAGCACCCCGCGGTACTCCCGGAGCACGTCCAGGGTGCGCTCCACCGCCTCCGGCGCCAGCGCCCCGGCCTGGCCCACGCCCTGGCCGAGGCGGGTGATGCGCATGAGCCGCTCCACCGTGCGCAGGCCGCCGGCGCCGTCGGCCTCGGCCACGAGGAGGCGGGTGGAGTTGGTGCCGACGTCGATGGCGGCCACCCGGGCGGCGTTCACGGCTGCGGCTCCCCGGCGCCGAGCCGGTCGGCCCCGGCGCCTAGCCGGTCGGCCACCCACCGGCCCACGGGGTCGTCGCCACCGGCGAGGTGCCAGGCGTAGTGGGCGTGCAGGCACTTCACCCCCCGCCTGGTCCCGGCCACCCCGCCGCTGGGGCGCGGACCACGGTGGTCGGCGGGAAGGGCGGCGTCGCGCTCGGCCGCGTAGCGGGCGTGGGCGTCGGCCACCGCGTCGGCGGGGACCTCGGCTTCGGCGGCGGCCACCCCGCCGCCGCTCTCGAGCCGGCTCACGTCGGTGCGCTCGGGTTCGCCCACCAACCAGTACCGGGTGGGCATGGGGGTCCCGTCGTCCAGGAGGGGCGCGTTGCGGATCACCACCGGCCGCCCACCATCGGCGCGAAGCACCACCTCGAAGCCGGCCGACGGTGCCCGACCGAGCAGCGCGGCCACCGCGTCGACGTCGGCATCGGTGGGCACGGCGGCACCGTACCGGGAGGACCGGGTCGGTCGGCCCTGCCAACCGGCTCCGCTTCTACGTGTCGATCACGCCCCTGGTGGGCGTTTGGCGCACGAAGAACGGGAACGGGCCCTCGATGCGAGCTTCTTCGTGCCGCACGAAGAAGCGACGGTGGCGGGTGCCGCGGAGGAGGTGACGGGTTACGGCACCATGTGTCGAAGGCCGCGCCGGGCGAACCAAAACGACAGGGCGATGAAGACGGCCAGCGCCACCAGACCGCCCCAGCAGTTGTCCCAGCGCACGTCCTCCACCCACCCGGCCCGGCCGAGCCGGAACACGTTGGTCATGGGGTTGACCCGGGCCACGCTGTGGAGCCAGCCGGTCATGAGGTGCAGCGGCACCTGCGCCGTGGCCAGGAAGTTCGTGACGAAGACGCCGATCTGCATGACCGGCGCCGCCCGCTGGCTCTTCAACCGGAAGGCCAGGCCGAGGCACCAGAACGCGTGGATGAGGGCGGTGCCCATGGCGGCCACCGTGAGCGTGGCCACGCCGAGCACGCCCCCGGGCACGGCCGCGCCGCCGATCAGAGCCACGACGATGACCGTCACCAGCGGCACGATGACCCGCACGATGGTGGCCAGCGCTGGTCCCAGCAGCAGGGCCACACCGGGGGTGGGGGCCAGCAGGAGGCGGTCGTAGAAACCCGACTCGATCTCCCTGGTCGCCGAGAACCCGGCGCCCACGCCGACGAAGGCGGAGCCCTGGATCACCGCCAGCGGCGCGTACCAGGACATGGCGTTGTCGAAGGCGTTGGCGTTGCGCAGGCCGTTGAACGAGCCACTGAAGGCGAGGATGAGGAAGATCGGGAACACCACCGACGGGATGAACGCCGACGGCAGCCGGGTGATGAGCACCACGCTGCGCCGGGCCAGCTGCAGCACCACCGGTCCGATCCGGGCCTCGCCGACGAGCGTGTCGGGGGCGGCGCGGCGGGTGTCGACGGGGACGGCGGTCACCGGTTCGCCAGCCTCGCCCGCAGCGCGAACAGGCACAGGCCGATCGACACCGCGGCCATCGCCCCGGGCACGAGCACGGCCCGGGCCGCCTGCCCGGCGTCGAACCCGTAGAGCACCTGGTGGCGCATGCCGTTGATCATGACGGTCAGGGGGTTGTGGGTGGCCACGGCGCGGTACCAGCCCTTCATCAGCGCGGTCGGGAAGAACGCGGAGCTGACGAAGATGGAGATGAAGATCAGGGGGAAGGCGCCCTGCACCGCTTCCACCGATCCGGTCTTGATGGCCATGGCGCAGGCCAGGCCACCGATGGCCAGCGCCATGAGGGCGGCCGCCACCGGCAGCACCAGGGCGCCACCGATCCCGCCCGCCACCCGCACGCCGAAGGCGAAGAAGATGGCCATGAACACCACCGCCTGCAACGCGCCCAGGGCGGCGCTGCCGGCCAGGCGGCCGACGAGGATGGACGAACGGGCCACCGGCGTGGTGACGAGGCGGTCGAAGAACCCGCTCTCGATGTCCTGGGCCAGCTCGGACCCACCGCTGAGCGATCCGAAGAGCACGCCCTGGGTCAGGGTGGCGACGAAGAGGAAGTCGATGAAGTGGTCGTTCGGTCCGAACGGGTGGATCCCGAGGCGGGTCGCCAGCTGGCCCGGCACCTTCCCGAGGGCGGCCGTGTTCAGCGCGGCGAAGAGGAGCGGGAACAGCAGCGACGGCACCCACACCTGCGGCTGGCGCCAGATGTTGAGGATCGAGCGGCGTGAGAGCGCCCCGGTCTGGGCCAGCGTGGCGGCGGCCATCAGCGAGTCCCGGCGCCATCGCCGTCGCCGTCCCCGTCGGCGTCGCCGCCGACAGAGCCCTCGAGGCGGTGACCGGTGGCGTCGGCGAAGACGTCGTCGAGGGTGGGCGGGTGCAGCTCCATGCTGGCCACGGAGATGCCCACGTCATCGAGGGCCCGCACCACCTCCGCCATGCGACCGGCGCCGCCGTCGAGGCCCACGGCCAGGGCCCCGTCGCCGGCGGGGCGGGCCTCACCGAAGCCGGCCAGCACCGATCCCGCCTTCTCCTGCTGACCGGACTCCACCTCTACCCGGAGGGTGGGTGAACCGACCTCGGCCTTCAGCTCGTTCGGTCGGCCCTCCCGCACGATGCGGCCGCCATCGATGATGGCGATGCGCCCGGCCAGCTGGTCGGCCTCCTCGAGGTACTGGGTGGTGAGCAGCACGGTCGTGCCGAGCTCCTGGTTGAGGTACCGCACCTCGTCCCAGAGGGCCACCCGTGACGTCGGGTCGAGCCCGGCGGTGGGCTCGTCCAGGAACAGCACCCGGGGCTGGTGGATCAGGGCGAGGGCCAGGTCGAGGCGGCGGCGCATGCCACCCGAGTAGGCGCCCACCCGCTTGTTCCCCGCCGCCGTGAGCCCCACCCGCTCCAACAGCTCGGCGCCCCGCGACGCGGCCACCGACCGGGGGATGCCCTGGAGGGTGGCCTGCAGGCGGAGCAGCTCGTTGCCGGTCATGAGCGGGTCGATGGCGGCGTCCTGAAGGGCGACGCCGATGGCCCGGCGGACCTTGGCCGCCTCGCGCACCAGGTCGAACCCGGCGACGCGGGCCGAGCCCTCCGTCGGCTTCAGGAGGGTGGTGAGCATGCGCACCGTGGTGGACTTGCCGGCGCCGTTGGGACCGAGGAAACCGAACACCTCGCCCGGCTGCACGGCCAGGTCGACGTGGTCGACGGCGACGAATGTGCCGAAGCGACGAACCAGGCCGGACGCTTCGATGGGCAGGTCGGACACGAGGGGCGACGCTAGCGAGCGCTGGACCCGCTTCCGCACTTGTGCCGGTGACGCGGCGCAGTCCGCCAGGCGGAGCCGCCGTCAAGTGACACCCGGATGGGCGAAGCCCGACCTGAGGAGACGAAGTCGACGAAGGTCACGATGTCAACGGTTGATGTCAACGGTTGAGGTGGTCGGACACGCCGGCGAAGGGCCACACCTCGGGCAGCTGCACCGGCGGCGGAGGCGGCGGGAGGATGGCGTACGCCTCCTCGCCGGGGCGCACCAGGCCGTACTGCTCCCGGGCCAGGCGCTCGATCTCCTCGGGCGTCTGCAACCGCTCGATCCGTCGTTCGAGGGCCGAGTTGCGGCGGTGGAGGTCGTCGAGCTCGGTGCGGGCCGACGAGGTGGACGCCCGCTGGGCGAGGTACGTGCGGGTGGGGAACACGGCCAGGAGCAGGAAGCCCACGAGGAGGATCGACACCAGCAACGCCGCCAGCATCCGCCGCCTCACGAGCGGCTCCGGGCGACGGCGTCCCCACCGAGGAAGGCGGCGGACTCGCCCAGGTCCTCCTCGATGCGCAGGAGCTGGTTGTACTTGGCCACCCGGTCACTGCGGGCCGGGGCCCCGGTCTTGATCTGGCCGCAGTTGGTCGCCACCGCCAGGTCGGCGATGGTCGCGTCTTCGGTCTCCCCCGAGCGGTGGGACATCACCGCCGTGTACCGGCTCCGGGTGGCGAGGGCGACCGTGTCCAGCGTCTCGGTCAACGTGCCGATCTGGTTGACCTTGACCAGGATCGAGTTGGCCACCCCGGAGTCGATGCCCCGCTGCAGCCGCTCCACGTTGGTGACGAACACGTCGTCGCCCACGAGCTGCACCCGGTCGCCGAGGCGCTCGGTGAGCAGGGCCCAGCCGTCCCAGTCCTCCTCGGCCATGCCGTCCTCGACCGACACGATGGGGTAGCGGTCGCACAGGTCGGCGAACAGGTCGGCCAGCTCGGCCGAGGTCAGCGTGCGGCCCTCGCCGGCCAGCACGTAGGCGCCGTCGACGTAGATCTCGGACACGGCCGGGTCGAGGGCGATGGCGATGTCGGTCCCGGGGGTGAACCCGGCGGCTTCGATGGCCTCCACCAGCAGCTCGACCGCCGCCTCGTTGGAGGCCAGGTCCGGGGCGAAGCCCCCCTCGTCGCCGACCGCGGTCGACAGCCCGCGCTCGTGGAGGAGGAGGCGGAGCCGGTGGTAGGTCTCGGTGCCCCACCGCAGCGCCTCGGAGAAGCCGGCCGCCCCGACCGGCATGACCATGAACTCCTGGAAGTCCACGTTGTTGTCGGCGTGGGCCCCACCGTTGATGACGTTCATCATCGGCACCGGCAGCACGTGGGCGTTGACCCCGCCGACGTGGCGGTACAGCGGCACGTCGAGCTCGGCCGCCGCCGCCTTGGCCGCCGCCAGGGACACGCCGAGGATGGCGTTGGCGCCCAGGCGGGCCTTGGTGTCCGTGCCGTCGAGATCGCCGAGGGTGCGGTCGAGGCCCCGCTGGTCGAGGGCGTCGAGGCCGAGGACGACGTCGGTGATCTCGCCGTTGACGTGGTCCACGGCGGTGGCCACACCCTTGCCGCCGTAGCGGTCGCCGCCGTCGCGCCGCTCGACCGCCTCGAACTGGCCGGTGGACGCGCCCGAGGGGACCGCCGCCCGGCCCCGGGCCCCGCTGTCGAGGACCACCTCCACCTCGACCGTCGGGTTGCCGCGCGAGTCGAGGATCTCCCGGCCGACGATGTGCTCGATGGTGCTCATGGGGACGATGTGGCTCCTGTGAAAGTGGAACGACGTTACCGCGCCCCGTCCTCCCCGGCGGTGCGGACCGCGTCGGCCACGGCGGTGGCGGCCCGGCGGAGGGCGGACTCGGCGTCGACGTCGGACCGCCGGGCCTCGTCCACCAGGGCGAGCAGGCGGTCCCCGAGCCCGTCCCCCGCACCGTCGCCCGTGGTCCAGGCCAGGCCCACCGATTCGGCCTTGCGCAGCACCTTGGCCGCGTAGAGGAGGGCGGGCAGGGCGGCGGGGATGCCGTCCATCACGCTGGCTCGGCCCTTCTCCTCGACCTTGAGCTCCTCCCAGCGACGGCCGATGTCGTCCAGGTCGGCGCTGGCGCCGGCGAAGACATGGGGGTGACGCCGGACCAGCTTCTCGGTGATGCCCCGGGCGACGTCGGCCAGGCCGAAGGCACCGGCCTCGGCCGCCAGCACGCTGTGGAACACCACTTGGAAGAGGAGGTCACCGAGCTCCTCCTCGAGGTGGCCGTAGCCCGGGTGCATGCCGTCCGCCCCGGGGGGCAGGGCGTCGATGGCCTCCACCACCTCGTAGGCCTCCTCGAGCAGGTGGCGGGTGAGGCTGGCGTGGGTCTGGCGACGGTCCCACGGGCACTCCCGCCGCAGGTGGGCCACGAGCTCGGCGAACGCCTGCACCTCCCCGGCCAGCGGTGCGGCCAGGGCCGGAAGCCAGAGCGAGGTGAGGTGGTCGGCGTCGACGACGCGGTCCAGGTCGGACCACGCCACCTCGAAGACGGCTTCGTCGTCGCCGCCGAGCCGTTGGAGCACGGTCACCGGCTCGGTCGGGGGGTCGTCCACCGCCAGCTTGATGTCGGACAGCACACGGGCGTTGTGGCAGTGGGCCACCAGCAGGGGCCCCCGCTCCCCCGCGGCGGCAACCGCGAACCGGTGGCCGTCGACCAGGCGGACGCCCTCCTCGATGGGGTCGACGCCGAGACGGGCCCAGACCAGGTCCAGGAAGGAGAGAGCGGGCAGCACCTCGACCTCCACGTCGGCGCCGGGCTCGGAGGCGGCGGCGACGAGGTGGGCCACCGATCGCTCCAGCACCCGGGGCGAACCGGGGACGGCGTAGAGGACCTCGCCGTGGCGCCGGGCGGCGGCTCGGAGCTCGTCGGCGATGCGGCGGTACACGTCGTCGAAGGTGGCTTCGGACTCGTACAACTGGTCGAAGGAGGTCGCCCCCTCGATCGCCGCCGCCGAGGGGTGGCGCCGCGTGCGGACGAACCGGTGCTCCACCCGCTGCACCGCGTCGGAGGTGGCGGTGGTCAGCAGGTCGGGCCCCGCCGGGCCCAGCCCGACCACGGTGATCCGCGGCGTCACCTCAGGGTGCGCCGGCCGGCGCAGGACCCACCGGCGCGGTCGTGCTGGCGATGCCCCGGGGCCCCGCCGGCGGGACGACGATCCCCTGCTTGGCGTTCCAGCGGCCGTAGCGGGGGTTCACCGAGATGTGGGCCCGAGCCTTCAACCGGCTGATCGCCTCGGTCAGCTCGGCCTGGCCGGCGGGGGGGAGCTGGGCGACGAGCTGGTCCTTCACCTCGTCGAAGGTCTGCTGGCGGTGCTCTCGCACCTGGACGAGGACCATCTGACCCGGCTGGCCGAACGGGCCGACCAGGCTCCTGTCCTCGGCGTCGGCGATCAGCTTGGCCACCTGCGGGTCGTTGATCTGCTGGAGGGAGATGCAGCCGATGTCCCCGCCGTTGGCAGCCTGGTCGTCGATGGAGACCTCCGCGGCCACGGCGGCGAAGTCCTCCCCGCCCTCGATCCGCTCCCGAGCAGCGGCGGCGGCGGCGTCGTCCTCCACGGTCAGCGCGCTCAGGCAGGCGGCGGCGAACTGGTCCGGGTTGGCGTCGTAGGCCTGGCGGGCCCGACCCTCGGCGTCGGCGCCCTTGCCCAGGTCACCCTGGAGCGCGATCTGGGCCGCCTCCCGCTCCACCAGGTGGTCTCGGGTCGACGGGTCGAGCCGACCGAACACCTGCTGGGCCTTCTTCTCGTCCTGGCCCAGCTGGCTCAACAGGTTCGTCTTGCCGGCGGTGCGGTCCTGCGCGGAGATCTTCACACCCCGGTCGCCCACGGCGGCGAAGACGAGCTCGCGGTCGACGAGGTAGGTCAGCACAGTGGTGGCCCCCTGGAGGCCGAAGGTGCCCTCCCCCTGGCCCCGGAAGCGCGGCTCGACCGAGGTGAGGGCTTCGAGCATGTCATCCACGACGGCGGCGGGAACGTCGTGGCCCTCCACGGTGGCCGCCGCCGGCCGCCCGGCGTTACAGCCCGAGGCTCCGACGACCACTGCGGCCGCGGCCGACAACAGCACGAGCCGGCGGAGGAGCGAGGTCGTCACGGGGACAGGATGCTACGCGGGCGGCGGCACGGTCAGGACGGGGTGCGGGCCCGGCGGGTGAGCACGAGGGCGCCGGCGCCCAGCAGGGCGGCGATCAGCGCGGTGCCCGTGCGCCGCGGCCCGTCCTCGCCGGTGCGGGGCAGCGCCGTGCGGACCGGGGGCGTGGCGGCACCGGGCGGCGGGGGCGACGTAGGTGTGGCACCCGGCCCGGAGGTGGTCGGGGTGGTCGGCGTCGGCGTGGTCGACGTCACCGAGACGGGAGGGATGAGCGTGGTGCAGCCGGCGGGGACACCGGCGGCGGTGGCCCGGCCACCCACCAGGGAGATCACCTCTTGGCCGCCGAGGCGGACACCGAGGTCGATCACACCGGAATGGGCGGCAGCGGGGACCACCCCGTCGGCGGTGGCCGACCCCGAGGCGATGTTCAACCGCAACCCGAGCACGCCGGGGATGATGTCCACGTCGATGGGCTCACCGGCCTGCACCTGGTCGGGCAAGGCATCCAGGGCCGTGTTGATCCCGGCCAGGGTCGGGGTGACGAGAGCGGTGACGACCGGCCGCAAAGCGTCGGCCAACACGTCGGGCAAGCCGGCCAGGATCCCCTCGACGACGTCGTTGATGATGGTGGGCGTCAACGGGTTGGTGGTGATGGTGATCACCGGGTTGGTGAAGTCGGCCGTGGCGGTGGAACCGTCGGCGGCGATGGTCACCGTCGCCGTCGGCGACGCGATGGTGAGGGTCACCAGCGGGCCGAGGATCCCGTCGAGCAGCTCGATGCGGCTGGCCGCCGCCCCCGAGGTGGCGGTGGCCTCGGCCGTGTTGCTGGTCACCCGGTAGCCCTCATGCGGGTCGACCGACACCACGTCGATCCCGGCCAGCCACCCCGGCGGCATCGTGGCCATCCATCGGCCCAGGTCAGCGGCGTCGCGGCCCTCGAACACGTCGAGGATCTGACCCGTGCTCACGTCGACCACCGCGGTCACGAACCGGCGGCGACGACGCCGATACGTCGGTTGCATCACCGTCTCGTCAACCCGACCATCACCGTCTCACCGACACGCTCCGGGTCCTCGACCCGACAGCGGCCGATCCGTTGGACCGCGGACCACACCGTCGACCACGACACCCCGAAGCCCCGGGCGATCGACGCCGGTGTTCCCTCGATCGCCGCGACCCGATCCGTCGCCCACACCTCAGCCCGGCCCACCGTGCGGACGTCAGACGCGTCTGCGGCGCACTCAGCCGCGACGGGACACGTCGAGCAGACGGCCTTCCCGAGGGCCGTGCTGGCCCCGCGCTCGGGGAAGAACAGCTCGGGCCCCATGCCCCGGCAGGCGGCGTGAGCGTGCCAGGTGGGCCGCGCCGCGGCGATGGCCTCGAGCACTTCGCCGGTGGCGACCATCAGTTCCAGGGGGTCGCCGGTGTACCAGACGTCCTCGCTCATGGGGTCAGGCGGGGAGCCGTCCCCAGGGGGCGGGGGCGGGCCCCCTGGGGACTGGGGTTGGGACCGGGGAGGTCTGCTCCTCGGGTCATCTACGGGCTAGACCGCCGTGACGGCGCAGATGGCCGCGGGTCGGACCACGGTCAGCGCCAGGCGCTCCTCAGCGCGGACCAGGGTCTGGTTGGCGATGAACTCGGCGGTGCCTCCGCCCATCGGTGCGACCTCGACCACCGGGGCCTGCCGGGCGTAGACCTTGCGGCCCTGCTTGAGGTTGGCGACCATGATGGTGTTCTCGGTCTGGCGGGGGGTGAGCAGCACCGGCACGCCCCACAGCGATGGGCTGGTGGCGCTGTGGGGGTTGCCGACGAGGTACCGGCCGGTGCTGTCCTTGGCGAGCAGGAACCCGAGACCTCGGCCGCCTGGATGGCCGAGGTGTTCGGGTGGTCCGGCGCCGACGACGACTTCGACTGGATGCTGGTACGGGCCGAGATCGACTGGCACGGCTCGGCCACCTACGGCGACACCATCAGCGTCGTGGCCGAGGTCGCCCGGTGGGGCACCACGTCGTTCGCCTTCCGCTACCGGGGCTCGGTGGGGGAGCGACCCGTCTTCACCGCCCTCATCACCTACGTCTGCGTCGCCCCCCACACCACCACCAAGGCTCCCGTGCCGGGGCACGTGCGCGCCGCCCTCGGCGAACCCGTCTGACAGGAGGCGTCTGGCCGGGCCTCGCCCGGACGCGCACCGGCCCCGGCCGAGGGCCGGGGCCGGTGGGTCAGGAGACGGAGTCCCTAGGCGGTGTGGGAGCCTCGGGCCCGGCGGCTGGCGGCCAGGCTGAGAGCGCCGGCCGCGACCAGAGCGACGCCGAGACCGGCGATGGTGCCGGTGCTGCTGCCGCCGCCGGTGCGGGGCAGCTCACCCGCGGGGGGCGGGGGAGCGGTGGTGCCGGTCCCACCGCCGCCGGGGGCGGAGGTGGGAGTCGGCCCCGAGCTCGGCGGGACGGCGTCGGGGGCGGCGGTGCAGGTGACCGATGAGACGACGAGCTCGCCCGCGACGCTGACCAGGTCCTGCAGGTCGGGCGGCAGCAGGCCCCCCAGCTCGGGCGGCAGCACGGACACCGGCACCGTGGCGTCGAGCTCGACGACGATGGCCTCGACCGTGATGGTGTCGTTGCCCTCGGCGTCTTTGGTGACGGTCTGCCGGTTGAGGGTCACCGTGCCCAGGCCCGCGATCTCGATCACGGTGTTGGGGCCCGGGGCGACGTCGAGCGGTACGCCCGCCAGCTCGGCATTGACGAGCGACGAGCTGCCCATCACCCCGCCGTTGGCGGTGCACTCGGCGGTGACCAGCTCGGCGGTGAGCTGGTCAAGCAGGTTGAGGTCGGCGACCGACGCCTTGGCTGAGAGCACGTTGTCGGTGGTGGTGCACTCGACGGTCAGGGCCCCGGCGCTGAGGACCGTCGGCACGTCGACCCCGACGACCTCCTCGGCGTCGTCCGGAGGGCAGGCGACGGCCGGTGTCGGCGGGATGCTGGCGTCGATCGCGAGCCCGCCGGGACCGGTAACGAGGACGTCGGCCGCGATGCCGAAGGCCGAACCGTCGACGGGATCGGCCGAGGCGGGTGCGGCGCCGAGGGCGAGGACGAGACCCGACGCGGCGAGCGCGAGCAACCCCTTCCGCGTGCGGGATCGGCGCCGGACGGGCTGATCGATGAGCGACGTGGAGTGCGACAAGAGAGGACCTCCGGGTAGCTAGTGGGCATGACGCTGCTCCCGGGCGGACGCAGGCGGATCCAGTGTCGGGCGTCACCGTACACCATCGACTGTGCCGGCATAGGGACTGTGCGCGGTTGCGGCTCAGACCCCACCTTTGGGTGGCTCGAGCGACCGGTCCGCCTCAGTAGCTGGCGGGCAGCAGGCGCGACACGCTCTCGAAGCAGAAGAAGAGCGCGACGAGGAACACCGGCAAGCCGACGACCGAGGGCAGCACCCGTGCCGGCGGCCAGGGACTGCGGCGCGCCAGACGGGTGGCCGCCCATCCGGCGTCGACCACCGCGGCACAGACCAGCGCCCACGCCACCGCGTGGAGGGCGTCGCCGCCCCCGCCGTCGAGCCGTCCCGGGCCCGGTGACGGCGCACCACGTCCGGGGTCGGCGTCAGACGGGGGCGGTTCGGCCGTCGGCTCGCCCGGCAGGACGGGACCATCGGGTCCGGGGCCGGCCTCTGGAGCGGTGGTGGCGGTCGGCGCAGGCATCGGGGCCGGCGCCGCCGGCCATGCGACGAGGGGGGCGGTCACGAGGCGGGCCACCGTCACCAGGCGTTGGGCGGCGGAGTACTTGGGTTCGCAGGTGGTGAGGGTGAGGCGATCGTCGCCCTGGTCGCCGACGACCCCGACCTCTGAGGGCGCGACCACGCGCTGCTCCACCACCTCGTAGCGCGACTCGCCCTGGAGGGTCTCGACCACGATGAGGTCGCCCGGCTCGAGCTGGTCGATGTCGAAGAACGGGGCGCCGTGGGTGGTGCGGTGCCCGGCGATGGCGGCGTTGCCGGACTGGCCGGGGAGGGGCGTCGTGGGGAAGTGACCCGGTCCGCGGGCCAGCTGGTCGACGGTCGTCCCCTCCACCACGCTCAGGTCCTCGATCCCGATGGCGGGGATGTCGATGAGCCCGACGGGGTCGCCTTCGACGGGCGGGGGGAGGGGCGGCGGAGCGGGGGCCGTCGTCGTGGTCGGGGTGGGCTGCGGGTCGTTCGGCCCGGTGGGGCCGAGGGTCGTGGTCGAGGCTTCCGCGACGAGGCGCTCCTGGCGGTCGCGCAGGTCTCGGAACTCCTGGTCGAGCTCCGACTGCGCCTGGGCCATGCGGAGCCCCGTCCCCCAGAGCTGGTAGCCCACGAAGAGCAGGAACAGCACGCCCAGGGCGACCGACACCTTCCCGACCAGTCGCAGCCATCGCCCCTGCCGGATGGGGGCTTGGGTCAAGGCACCACCTCGACCGGGGTGCCCGGCGGCGCCAGGTCGACCATGGCCACGACGTCGTCGTTGCTCATGCGCACGCACCCGTTGCTGACGGCCTGCCCCAGCAGCTCGGGCCGGTTGGTCCCGTGGAGGGCGATCTGGGCTCTCCCGCCGCCGAACGAGTCGAGCACCTCGGAGAAGGCGCTCACGCTGAGCTGGTTGGGCCCGTAGGCGCCACCAGGGTTGCCGGTGGCGACGACGCCGTCGACGAAGAAGTCACCCGTCGGCGTCGGCGTGGCGGAGGTGCCCACCGCCACCGTGGTCTGGAGGAGGACCTCGTCCCCGTGGAACACCGTAACCCGGCGCGCTCCGACCTCGACGAGCACGTGGTTCGGCACCGTGCGCAGGATGACGTCGGCCGCTCGCACCCAGTTGCGCCGCCCGTTGGGCCGGTCCGAGACGCTCACCTCGAGCCAGCCGTCCCGCTGCTCGTGGACGAGGAACACGACCGGGAGGCGCTCGGGGGTCGGGTTGGAGAGGACCTTCCCGTCGGCTGCGGGGACGTCAGGGGCGTCGAACAGGGTCACCGACGTCACCACCGGGTGGGCGACCGTGAACGAGGTCGGAGAGCCGCTCGGAGCCGGGGGAGGAGGAGGCGGAGGCGGAGGAGGAGGGGCGGTGGTCGGCGTCGGGGCGGTGGTCGTCGTCGGGGCGGTGGTCGTCGTCGGGGCGGTGGTCGTCGTCGGGGCGGTGGTCGTCGTCGGGGCGGTGGTCGTCGTCGGGGCGGTGGTCGTCGTCGGGGTGGTGGTCGTCGTGCGACGCGGCTCGGTGGGCGCGGCGGCGGTGACCTCCCGACGGTCGCGGGCGGGCTCGTCGCCGGAGCGCAGCACGAAGAGGCCGACGACGGCCGCGATGACGAGGACGAGGTCGCAACCCACGAGGATCCAACGGCTGCGGCTCACCTCGGGCACGCTACTGCGCCGTCGTGCGCCGAGGGGCTCCGTCTCCAGCCGGTCGTGCCCACGCGCCGACCCCCGGTGGTCGGCCAACCGTCTTGACCGGGCCCGGCCCGGCGTCGACGATGCTGCGTGGCCGACGTCGCTCTCCTGACCGATCGGCTCGCGCCGGCCTTCGCCTCCGTGAGCGACGCAGCCTGCGCCGAGGCCGGCACCGACCCGGCCGAGGTCCCGGCGCCGCCCACCGTGAGCAAGAGCGACCGGGCCGACCTTTAGGCCAAGGGCGCCCTTGCCCCTGGCCAAGCGGCTGGGCCGCAACCCGCGCGAGGTGGCCCGGGCGGTGCTCGACCAGGTCGACGTGGCTGACCTCGTGGACGAGGTCGAGATCGCCGGCCCCGGCTTCCTCAACCTCACCCTGTCCGACTCTGCTCTCGCCGGGCTCACCCGCGCCGCCGCGGCCGATGAGCGTCTCGGGGTCGCCCTCGACCCCGACGCCCGGAGCGCCGTCATCGACTACTCGGCCCCCAATGTGGCCAAGGAGATGCACGTCGGCCACCTCCGCTCGACGGTCATCGGCGACGCCATCGTCCGGGTCCTGGAGCACCTCGGCCACACCGTCGTGCGCGAGAACCACGTCGGCGACTGGGGGACGCCCTTCGGGATGCTCATCGCGCACCTCGTCGACGTGGGCGAGGACCAGGCCGTGGCGGAGCTGTCCGTCGGCGACCTCAACCGCTTCTACCAAGAGGCCCACACCAGCTTCGACGCCTCCGACGCCTTCAAGGAGCGGGCCCGCGAGCGGGTCGTCCTGCTCCAGTCCGGCGATCCCGAGACGCTGCGACTGTGGCAGCTGCTGGTCGACCAGTCAGCGGCGTACTTCCAGGTCGTGTGCGACCGGCTCGGCGTGCTGCTCACGCCCGACGACATCGTCGGCGAGAGCTCCTACAACGACGCCCTGCCCGGCATCGTCGAGGACCTCGACGCCCAGGGCCTGCTCGTCCTCGACGACGGCGCCGAGTGCGTCTTCCCGCCCGGGTTCACCGGCCGGGACAGCCAGCCCCAGCCGATGATCGTGCGCAACCGCAACGGCGGCTACGGCTACGCCGCCACCGACCTGGCCACCATCCGCCAGCGCATCGAGGTGACCCGCGCAGCCGCGGATGCTCTACGTCGTCGGTGCCCCCCAGCGCGACCACCTCGAGATGGTCTTCGCCGTGGCCCGCATGGCCGGGTGGCTGCCCGACGACGTCCGGTGCGAGCACGTCCCGTTCGGCAACCTCCTCGGCGCCGACCGGAAGATGTTCAAGACCCGGTCGGGGACGTCGGTCCGCCTGGTCGATCTGCTCGACGAGGTCGTCGAGCGGGCCGAGGCCACCATCGCCGAGCGCAACCCAGACCTCGTCGGGGCCGAGCGCCAGGAGGTGGCCCGGGCCGTCGGCATCGGGGCCATCAAGTACGCCGACCTGTCGAGCGACTGGGTCAAGGACTACGTCCTCGACTTCGACCGGATGCTCGCCTTCGAGGGCGACACCGGCCCCTACATGCAGTACGCCCACGCCCGCATCCGGTCGATCTTCCGCCGCGGCGAGGTCGACCCGACGACGCTCGACCCCTCGGCGCTCGCCCCGGACCAAACGGGTAGCCGCTGCGAGCCCGGAGACGGGTGAGGCCAGACACAACGGTCGACAGGACCACGGACTGCAGGCGGTATGGCCGTTGCGTCCATGAACCGACTCACGCACGGCCTACACGCCAACCGGAGGTGGCGATCACCCGAGGAATCTTCCGGGAGGAACACCTCGAAGTCGTGGACTTCCTCACCGAGATCATCTCGAGCCTCGGGCCCTGCGATGCCCAGGAGCTTTTACAAGCACGACGAGTCGCGAGAACTACCTCTGGAACGAACGCCTCGACCGTTACCAGACAGCGGCGGTCCAGGGGGACGCCATGTTGACCAAGGCCACGCTCACCGCCCTAGGTGACCCAGCCGAGATCGACTACCACGACGCCGTCCTCGAGGTGCTGGGCGAGCTCTTGGAGGGACTGTCATGATCCCCGGCCTTCCGTCCCCCATCAACAGCGCATACCCCCACATCGGCTGGATGGGCCTGGCGCACTATCTGCGTGCCCATGCCTTCGAGGGCAACGTCGTCATCGAGGGCCTGTGGGACAGCGACCACACCCCCTCAACCGACGACGAGTGGCGGGCCGTGTACACGGCCATGATCGATGCGAGGTTCCCGAACCCCAGCGAGGCGGAGGCCTGGGTACGGGCGAAGACCCTCGCTAACCGGGTTCGCTACCAACAGACCGCGGGTCGATCCGAGGCGGTCGCGGCTGACGCCATCCTGAGCGACAGCCTCGAGAAGGCTCTCAGGCACCGGGCCCGGATCGACCGATCGCTCGACGCCGCCCTCGACCGCTACGACCGGTTGCGGGCACGCGAACTGTCCTAGGACCTCAGCACCGTGACGTACGAGGACGACGAGGACGACGAGGACGACAACTAGGAGCTCACACCGCCCCGCGGAACGAACCCAATCTCGGTGAGCAGCCGTGATCACATGCCCACGGCCAGCACGCTGCCAAGTTGGCCTACACCTCCACCTGCCACGCACCTTGACAACCCTCATACCGCCCAGGGCACTGCGGCACCGCCGTGGCCGTGCCGAAATCGGGAACATCCGTGCCATACCCCGCAACGGCCCTGCGCCTGACCAGGGATGTTTAGGTTCGCGCCGGCCCCGTTCGAGTGGTCTTCACTGGTGCCTTCTCCCCTTCGGCTGCAACGATCGGGACACCCTAACACGTCACGTATTGGGTGCAAGGGACCACTTTGGGTGAGGATCAGCTGGCGGCGGCCGCCGGCGGGACCAGCGTGCGGAGGAGGTCCACCAACGTGGCGGCCAGGTCCGGGGTGCGCGGGATCGGCAGGAGGACCTGCTCGAGGTCTTCCTTGTAGACGGCTCCCCGGAACAGGCGGTTGAGGCGGATCACCTGGCTGGTGCGCAGGGCCAGCGGGGCGATCCGGGCGGTGTGGGCGGGACCGCCGAAGGCGGGACCCTTCGTGACGTTCAGCTCCCGCACGCCCAGGCGGTGGCACTCGGCCCGGAGCCGCGCCACCTCGAGCAGCCGTCGGGCCGGCTCGGGCACCGGCCCGAACCGGTCCTCCCACTCGGCCCGGATGTCGCCCACCTCGGCGTCGGAGGTCACCGCCGCCAGCCGGCGGTAGGCCTCGAGCCGCTGCTCCTCCTTGGCGACGTAGTCGGGGGGGAGGTGGGCGTCGACGGGCAGGTCGAGTTTGATCTCAGCCGGCTCGCGCCGCTCCTCGCCCTTCAGGTCGGCCACCGCCTCGTTCACCATCTGGCAGTACAGGTCGTAGCCGACGGCGGCGATGTGCCCCGACTGCCCCGTGCCGAGCAGCGTCCCCGCCCCCCGGATCTCGAGGTCCCGCATCGCGATCCGGAAGCCGGAGCCGAGCTCGGTGGCCTCGCCGATGGTCTTGAGCCGCTCATAGGCCTCCTCGGTCAGCGCCCGGTCCCTCGGGTGGAAGAGGTAGGCGTAGGCCCGCGAACCGGCCCGACCGACCCGCCCTCGAAGCTGGTGGAGCTGACCGAGGCCGAGCAGGTCGGCGCGGTCGACGACCAGCGTGTTGACCGTGGGCATGTCGATCCCCGATTCGATGATCGTCGTGCACACGAGCACGTCGAAGCGGCCCTCCCAGAAATCGATCACCGCCTTCTCCAGCGTGCCCTCGTCCATCTGACCGTGCGCCACCACGATGCGGGCCTCGGGCACGAGGTCGCGCAGGCCGGCGGCGACCTCTTCGATGTCGCTCACCCGGTTGTGCACGAAGAACACCTGGCCCTCGCGCAGCAGCTCCCGGCGGAGCGCCTCGGCCACGGCCCGGTCGTCCTGCTCGCCCACGTAGGTGAGGATCGGCTGGCGCTCGGCCGGCGGCGTGTGCAGCAGGGTGAGGTCCCGGATGCCGGTGAGGCTCATCTCGAGGGTGCGCGGTATGGGCGTGGCGGTGAGGGTCAGCACGTCGACGTTCGCCTTGATCTGCTTGATCTGCTCCTTGTGGGACACGCCGAAGCGTTGCTCCTCGTCCACCACGAGCAGGCCGAGGTCCTTGAACTGGAGGTCCTCGGACAGGAGCCGGTGGGTCCCGATCACGCAGTCGACGTCGCCCATGCGCACGCCCTCGACCACGCGACGGGCCTGGCTCGGGGTCAGGAACCGCGACAGCGCCTCGACCCGCACCGGATACCCCGCGAACCGGTCGCTGAAGGTGACGTGGTGCTGGGAGGCCAGGAGCGTGGTCGGCACCAGCACCGCCACCTGCTTGCCGTCCTGGACGGCCTTGAACGCGGCCCGGATCGCGATCTCGGTCTTGCCGAAGCCGACGTCGCCGCACACGAGGCGGTCCATCGGGATCGGCGATTCCATGTCGGCCTTCACGTCGGCGATCGCTTTGAGCTGGTCGGGCGTCTCCCGGTACGGGAAGGCCTCCTCCAGCTCCCGTTGCCACGGCGTGTCGACCGGGAAGGTGTGGCCGAGGGTGTGCAACCGCTTCTGGTAGAGCACCACCAGCTCCTGGGCGACGAGCTCGACCTCCGAGCGGACCCGAGCCTTGGTGCGCTGCCAGTCGCCGCCGCCCAGCTTGGACAGGGAGGGGGCCTCGCCGCCGGTGTAGTGGCGCACGGCGTCGATCTGGTCCGACGGGACGTACAGCTTGTCGGCGCCCTTGTACTCGAGCAGCAGGTAGTCCCGCTCCACGCCGCCGATGGCCCGCTTCACCATCCCGCCGTAGCGGGCCACGCCGTGCTGGTGGTGCACGACGTGGTCGCCCACCTTCAGGTCCTCGAAGAAGCCGGCGCTGTCGGTGCGGCGGGGGCGGGGGGCCCGGTGGGACCGCCGGCGGCCGGTGAGATCGGCCTCGGCCAGCACCGCCAGCTTCACCGCCGGCAGGATGCAACCCCGGTCGACGGGCCGGACGACGATGTCGATGTCGATGCCGTGACCCCGCAGCAGCTCGGCCATCCGGGCCGCCGAGCCCTCCCCATCGGCGGTCGCCACCACCCGGTAGCCCTCGGCCAGGAGGCCGGTGATCTGGCGGAGGAGCCCTTCGCCGTCGCCCGCCGGGGGGTTCCACCCGATCGACCGGACGGTGGCGACGTCGGGGCCCTCAGGGGTGACGGTGAGGGCCCAGGCCGGCGCCTCGGTGTGGGCCAGCAGCCGGTCGAAGGGCAGGTGGAGCTGGGGGATGGCCGTGTGCTCGGGTACGTCCCAGGTGGTGCGGGCCAGCGAGGTGGCGAGATCGGCCTCCTCGGCGAGGATGTCGGCGGCCCGGTCGCGCATGCGGCGGGGCTCCACCAGCAGCACCTGGCCTCCGGCCGGGACGAGGTCGAGCAGCACGTGCTCGCCCTCGGTGAGCCACGGCAGCCAGGACTCCATGCCGTCGAAGACCAGGCCCTCGGCCAGGCGCTCCCACTGCTCGCGCCCCCACGGCGACGTCGCCACGAGGGCGGCCGCCCGGGCCCGGACCTCGTCGGTGGGCCGCAGCTCCCGGCACCCGAACAGCTCGACCCGCGCGAGAGCGTCGGTGGCCCGCTGATCGGTCACCGAGAACTCGGCGAGGCGGTCCACCTCGTCGCCCCACAGGTCGATGCGCACCGGGCGGTCGGCGGTCGAGGGGAACACGTCGACGATCGAGCCGCGGACGGCGACCTCGCCGCGGTGCTCCACCTGCTCCTCGCGCCGGTAGCCGGCATCGGTGAGCCAGGCCACGATGTCGTCGCGGTCGCGCCGCTCGCCGCGCACCACCACCAGCGGCTCGGTGTCCTCCACGTGGGGGCCGAGGCGCTGCACGAGGGCCCGCACCGAGGCCACCACCACCCGGGGGGCGCGGGCCGGGTCGCGCAGGCGCCACATGGTGCGCAGCCGGCGGCCCATCGTCTCCACGCTCGGGCTTACCCGCTCGAACGGGAGTGTCTCCCACGCGGGGAAGTCGGCCACCTCGTCGTCGCCGAGGTAGGCGGCGAGGTCGTGGAAGAGGCGCTCGGCGTCGGCGGTGGTGGGGACGGCGGCGACGATGGGGTGCCGGGTCGTGAGCCGGGCCAGGCCGGCGATGGTGAGCGCCCGAGCCGGCTCGGGCACGGCCAGGACCGCGCGCGACCGACCCAGCACCTGGCCCAGGGCGGGGTCGTCGCGCAGCAGCGGTGGAAGGTCGGTCAGCGCGGCCATGTGGAGCCGTTCGAGGCTACCCACGGGGGCTCCGCCCCCGTGCGCCCCCGGGCCCGCTTCGCGGGGCTGACCATCCGTTCCGACCGACGAAGCTCGCCTCGCTCACCGTCGGTCGGCGTTGAAGCGGTTCATGGCCACGTCGGGTCCCTCGGTGAGGATGACCTCGACGGCGTCGGCGGCCTCCTGCACGGCCACGTCCAGCTCGACCCGTTCGGCCTTGCCCGGTCGCCTCAGCACGTGGTCGGCCCCCTCCTGGCGCCCTGGGGGCTTGCCCACCCCGATGCGGATGCGCACGAACTCGTCGCCATGGACGTGGGCCTTGACGGACTTGAGCCCGTTGTTGCCGGCCAGGCCACCACCGGTCTTCACCCGGATGCGCCCGAGGGGGAGGTCGAGCTCGTCGTGGACGACCACCAGATGGGCGAGGTCGTCGATGCCGTGGCGGCGCACCAGCGCGGCCACGGCCAGGCCCGAGTCGTTGTAGAAGGTCTGGGGGAACGCCAGCGCCAGCCGTCGGGGACCGACCCGCACCTCGGCGGCGAGGGCCCGCTCCCGCCCGGCGCGGAGGCGCCCGCCGTGGCGCTCGGCCAGCAGGGCGATCGTGTCGGCACCGACGTTGTGGCGGGTGCCGGCGTAGTCCGCGCCGGGGTTCCCGAGGCCCACCGCCAGGAGGTCGGCCGGTGTGCCGCGGCGATCGCCGCCCCTCCCGCGGCGCAGCAGGGCTCAGCCCTCGTCGGCGCCCTCGGCGGTGGCCTCGGCCCCGTCGCCGGGCGTGTCGCCACCATCGGTGTCGCCGTCGGCGGCGGCCTCGTCTGCACCCTCGGCCTCCTCGGCCTCGGCGGCCTGCTCGGCGGCGACCTCGGCGTCGGCCGCCTCGATCTCGGCCGCCTCCAGGCTGGTGGAGGAGATCGACGCCATGACCACCGCCTCCTCGGGGTCGAGGTCGGTCGTCACGCCGGCCGGCAGGCGGAGGTCGCCGACCCGCACGGCGTCGCCGATGGCCATGGTCGAGATGTCGACCGTGATCTCGTTGGGGATGTCGGCCGGCTTGGCGTGCACGGCGATGGCGGTGAGCACGTGGTCGATCATCCCGTCCTCGCGGGTGACGGCCTCGGCCTCGCCCTCGAGCACGATGGGCACGTCGACCACGATGGCCTGGTCGCGGCGGATGAGCAGGAAGTCGACGTGCTCCACGGTGTGGTGGATCGGGTCGCGTTGCAGCTCCTTGACGATGCTGAGCTTCGTCTCACCGCCGACCTCGAGGTCGATGAGGGCGTTCAGCCCGGCCTCGGTGGTGAGCGCCTGGCGCAGGTCGCGCCAGTCGACGCTGACCGGGGTGGGGGCGTTGCCCAGGCCGTAGACGACGCCCGGGACCTTGCCGGCGACCCGCAGGCGCCGAGCCGGGCCGGAGCCGGTGGGACGGCCGGTCTCGGCCTTGAGGGAGATCTCAGCCATCGGAAGCTCCTACTTCTGAGGTCGCGCCGGGGCGCGGTCGGACCGTCGAGCGTAGGACCCGCCGGCGTGAGGGGGCGAACCGCCGGCGAACCAGAGCCGTTCTCGGGTCAAGGGACGCGCGTGGGCGCGTCCGGTGACCCGAGAACGGGGAGGCCCCGGGCTGAGAGCACGGCGGCGATCTCGGCGGCCACCCGATCGACGCGACGGACCAGGTCGGTCCAGGTGAAGCGCAGAACGGTCCAGCCCCGCAGCACCAGCGCGTTCTGGCGTCGATGGTCGTGCTGGAGGGCGGAGGCCGAGGCGTGGGCGTGGTGCCCGTCCGCCTCGACCACCACCTTGACCGCCGGCCAGACCGCGTCAGGCCGGGCGACGAAGGTCGTGCCGTCGTAGATCTTGAGCTGGTACTGGGGGATGGGAAGTCCGCCGCGGCGCACCACACGGGCCAGCACGATCTCGAGCTTGCTGTCGGGCGGGCGGTCGCCGAGGATCCAGCCCTCGAGCGCGGCGCGGAGGGCCCCGATGCCGGTACGACCTCTGCGGCCGTGGTCGTCGACGAACCGGAACAGCCGTTCCACGGTGGTGAGCCGGTCGATCACGGCCTGCTCCATGGCCGAGGCCACGACCGAGGACCGCACCACCGCTCCGAGGTCGGCCAAGGTCCGCTCCACCGAGGTGATGCGCTGGCCGTCCACCCGGCGGACGTGGCCCTCCTGGAGGCGCAGGCTGCGATGGACGCTGACACCGGCCAGCCGCACGCGACGGTGGTGCGGCACCACGATGTCGACGTACCCCGAGTAGCTGCGGCCGAGGATGCCGTGGCGCAGAGCGGCGGAGCGGTGGGAGATGGCGGCGTCGGGCCCGGCCGCCAGCAGCGCCGCCAGCAGCGTGAGATCGGTCGTCGGGATCACCGCCGCCGGCCGGTACACCCCCGGGTGGGCCACGACGAGCCGGCCGACCCGCACCTCGTGGTCGATTGCGTCGGCCGGGACTCCAGCCTGCAACGCCATCTCCCGGTCGAACACCCCGCCGCTGGTGCGGCCGAGCTCCTGCAACCCGAGGCTCCATCCCATGGGCCTCCTCCTCCGTGGTTCGCCTGCCCCCCCGCCACCGGAACTTCTCGGGTCAACGGACGCGCATCGGCGCGTCCCGTGACCCGAGAACGGCGGCCGGGGGCCGGGCTGGTCGTGTCGGGAGGGAAAGGAGGGGCGGGGCCGGGACCGCGAAGCAGGCGTCAGCTCTGGTTGTGGCCGCCGAAGATCTCGCTGACCGACGTGTCCTCGAAGACGGCGTCGATGGCGTCGGCGATGATCTCGGCCGTCGACAGCACCTCGAGCTTGTCGATGGCCCGCTCGGAGGGCAGCGGGAGGGTGTCGCAGATCACCACCCGGCTGATCGACGAGTTCTTCAGGCGGTCGGTGGCGGGATCCGACAGCACCCCGTGGGTGGCCATGGCCCACACGTCGGTGGCGCCGTGCTCGCGGAGGATGTCGGCGGCGGCGACGATCGTGCTGGCGGTGTCGATCATGTCGTCGATCACCACGCAGCGCCGGCCTTCGACCTCGCCGATCACGTCACGGGCCAGCACCGTCCCCGACTGGCCCTTCGGGCGGTACTTGTTGACGAAGGCGAGGTCGGCGCCGAGCGCCTGGGAGAAGCGTTCGGCCACCTTCACCCGGCCGGCGTCGGGGGACACCACCACGAGGTCGCCTTCGGCGTGCTCCTGCAGGTAGCCGAGCAGCACGGGCATGGCCGTGAGGTGGTCGACGGGGCCGTTGAAGAAGCCCTGGATCTGGCCGGAGTGGAGGTCGACCGACACCATCCGGTTGGCCCCGGCGACGGTCAGCATGTCGGCCACCAGCTTGGCCGCGATGGGCTCGCGCCCCTCGGCCTTGCGGTCCTGGCGGGAGTACCCGTAGTAGGGGCACACGGCGGTGATGCGCTTGGCCGACGCCCGCTTGGCGGCGTCGATCATCACCAGCTGCTCCATGATCTGCTCGTTCACCGGCCCGCAGTGGGTCTGGATGATGAACACGTCGGCGCCCCGCACCGACTCGCTGAAGCGGCAGTGCAGCTCGCCGTTCGGGAAGCCACGGAGGTTGGGTTCGCCCAGCTCGACGCCGAGGTGCTTGGCGATCTGCTGGGCCAGCTCCGGGTGGGACCGGCCCGAGTAGAGGAGCAGCTTCTTCTTGGTGACCAGCTCCACGCCCCTACCCCCGGTTCGCGTCGGCTCCGTCGTCGGCGCCGAGGCCAGTGTAGAACGGCCCGGTCACCGCACCCGGGGCCACCGACGCGCCCGGCTGGAGCACGGCGAAGGGCCCCACCCGGGCGCCGGCACCGACCTCGGCGTCGCGGCCCACCGTCGTGTCCAGCACCGCGTCGGGCCCGATCACGCAGTCCACCAGCGTGGTGCTCGAGCCGATCTCGGCCCGCTCGCCGACCACGGTTCGGCCCTGGAGGATGGTGCCGGGGAAGAGGGTGACGTCGGGGGCCAGCTCGACGGTGGCGTCGATGTAGGTGCGGCCGGGGTCGACCATCGTCACCCCTCGGCAGAGCCACCCCTCGTTCGTGCGGCGACGCAGCTCGCCCTCGGCCGCCGCCAGCTGGACCCGGTCGTTGACCCCGCTGGTCTCGGCCGGGTCGTCGGCCACCAGCGAGGTCACCCCGTAGCCGGCGTCGTGCAGGACCTCCACGACGTCGGTCAGGTAGTACTCGCCCTGGGCGTTCTCGGGGCTGAGCCGGCGGAGGGCCGGGGCCAGCACGCTGCGCCGGAAGCAGTAGATCGACGTGTTGATCTCGGCGATGGCGGCCTCGTCCTCGCTGGCGTCGGCCTGCTCGACGATGCGGGCCACCCGGCCGTCCCGTCCCCGCACCACCCGGCCGTAGCCGGTGGGGTCGTCGAGCACGGCGGTCAGCACGGTGCAGGCGGCGTCGGACTCCCGGTGGGCGGCGACGAGGCGGGCCACGGTGGACGGCCGCAGTAGCGGGGTGTCGCCCGGCAGGACGAGCACGTCGTCGAGGTCGTCGGCGGCCACGTCGTCGGGGAAGGCGGTGAGCGCCACGCTGGCGGCGTCACCGGTGCCCCGCTGCACGTGCTGCTCCACGAAGTCGAGCGCGAGGTCGGGCTCTTCGTCCTGCAGCTTCTTGGTGACCCGCTCGGCGCCGTGGCCGACGACCACCACCACCCTCCCCACCGCGCACTCGGCCAGCGAGTCGAGCACGTAGAGCAGCATGGCCCGGCCACAGAGCAGGTGGAGGGGCTTGGGCCGCGAGGACCGCATCCGCGCCCCTTCCCCGGCGGCGAGCACGACGGCGGAGAGGGGACGGGGGGCCACGGTCGCGGATTCTCCCACGCGGGCACCGGGCCCGGGGAGCATCGGACGGGCTCGGGGGGAAGGAATCGAACCCTCATTCGCAGTACCAAAGACTGCTGTCCTGCCATTGGACGACCCCCGATCGGGTCACCGCCACGATACGGCTAGGTTGTCCCACCGTCATGGGCTCCCTCATCAAGAAGCGCCGCAAGCGCATGCGCAAGAAGAAGCACAAGAAGATGCTGAAGCGCACCCGCTGGCAGCGCCGAGCCGGCAAGTAGGGCGTTCGCCCCGCTCGGGACCGGTCAGGGCGGGGGCGGGATCGAGGTGCGGGTGACCAACCGGCCGTCGCCGGGATGGGCGCCCTCCACGAACCACGTGCTGCCGCTGCCGGCCAGCACGGGGGTGGCCCCGGTGGCCTCGGCCAGGCGATCGCGCCACTCGGCCAGGCCGGGTTCGACCGCGAGGGCGGCGGCCTCGAGGTCGTTGGCGCCGATGCCCTGCGGGCCGCCGAGACGGTCCCACGCCCGGTAGACGGCCGCCGTCGAGCAGCCGAACGGCGGGGTGAACAGGGTGTAGGTGCGCTCGAGCGGCGCCAGCGGTTCGACCACCTCACCCACCCCCCGGACCCGGGCCCGCCCACCCCGCACGCAGAACGGCACGTCGGCGCCGAGGGCGACGGCCACCGCCGGGTCGTCCACCCCGGCCCAGCGCAGGACGGCGGCGGCATCGGCCGACCCTCCCCCCAGGCCCGCTCCAGCCGGGATCACCTTGGTGAGCCGAACGTGGGCGGTGCGACCGACCGCCGCCAGCGCCCGGCGCACGAGGTTGTCGTCGCCGGTGGGCACCGCTTCGCCCGACGCCGCCGCCCGCACCTCGAGGCCGTCGCCCGGCGAGAAGGTGAGCTCGTCGGCGAGGTCGAGCGTGACCATCTCGGCGTCGATCAGGTGGTACCCGTCGTCGCGCACGCCGGTGATCCGCAGCGACACCGTGAGCTTCGCCGGCGCGGTCACGAGCTCCACGTCCGGTCACCCTAGGAGTCGAGCTGGGGAGGCCCCACCCGGCGGTGGGGGGATCTGCCCATGGGCCGGGAGGAACCGGGCCGTCACCGTGGGCGTCGCAGAGATCCCCGGACAAGGACCGTCGCCATGCCCTCCCCCCTCGACCGGCCGAGCACCCAGGCCCTCGCCGACGCCACGCCTCCCGACCGCGACCGGGTCGTGGATCTGGTGCGGGTGGGAGCGATCGCCGCCGTGGTGGTCGGCCACTGGTTGCTGGCCGTGGTGAGCTGGGACGGCGAGGGGCTCTCGGGCCGGAACCTCCTGCAGGTGGCGCCCTGGACCCGGTGGGCTACGTGGCTCCTGCAGGTGATGCCCCTGTTCTTCGTGGTCGGGGGTGTGGCCAACTCGGCCTCGTGGGCGTCGGCCCGGCGCCGCGCCGTCGGGTACCCGGCGTGGCTGCACAGCCGCCTCGACCGGCTGGTGCGGCCGGTGGCCGGGCTGGCGGTCACGTGGTCGGTGGGCCTGGTGGTGGCGGCCGCCGCCGGGGCCGCTCCAGGCACGCTGCGGACGGCGGCCCGGTTGGTGGCCATGCCGATCTGGTTCCTCGCCGTCTACCTGGCGGTGGTGGCGACCACGCCGCTGATGGTGACCCTGCACGAGCGCTTCGGCGCCCGGGCGGCCGTGGCCCTGGTGGTGGCGGCCGGGGCGTGCGACGTGCTGGCTGGTCCGGGCGGGATGCCGGCGGCGGGGTGGGCCAACTTCGGGTTCGTGTGGCTGTTCGCCCACCAGCTCGGGTTCTGGTGGCGCGACGGCTGCCTGGGCGGCGCCCGGACCGGTGCGGCCCTCGCCGCCGGCGGGTTCGCCGCCCTGGTCGTTCTGACCGGTCCGCTCGGCTACCCGCTCAGCATGGTCGGCGGCCCCGGCGAGCGGTCGAACACCACCCCGCCGACCCTGGCGCTCGTCGCGCTGGCCCTGGCCCAGACCGGCCTCCTGGTGCTGGTCCGCCGGCGGCTGGCGGCATGGGCGGCCCGGCCCCGGGTCTGGCGGTCGGTGGTCGCCGCCAACGGCGTGGCCATGACCGTCTACCTCTGGCACCTCACCGCCCTCTGCCTGGCCACCCTCGCCTTCCTGCCCACCGGGCTGCTCCCTCAGCCCGAGCCGGCCAGCGCGGCGTGGTGGCTGCTCCGCCCGGCGTGGCTCCTCGCCCTGGCCGCCCTGTTGGTGCCGCTGGTGGCGGCGTGGAGCCGGCTCGAGGCCCGGATCCGCCCGCCCCGGGTCAGCGGCACGCGACCGGGTGCCGTGGGCCAGGCCTTCGCCGGTGCCCTGGTGGTTGCGGCCGGCCTCACCGCCATGGCCCTCGGGGGGTTCCCCGTGCCCGGGCGCCCGCTCGTCCTGCCCGTGCTCGGCCTCGCGCTGCCCGCCATCGGGGTGGCGCTGGTCCGGGACACCCTTCTCCGCGAGCTGCGCCCGCGCCCGGCTCAGGGGGCGGCGTCGGCCAGGCGGCCCCAGTCCTCCACCGTCAGCTCTTCGGCCCGGGCCTCGGGACGGATGCCGGCGCCGGTGAAGGCGTCGGCGACGACCTGACCGGCCAGCGACCGGCGCAGCATCTTGCGGCGCTGCCCGAACCCGGCCCGCACCAGGCCGAACAGCCGGTCGGCGTCGGCGGTCGTCGCCGGGACCGGTCGGCGGACGATCTGCACGAGCACCGACTCCACGCGGGGGCGGGGCATGAACACGTCCGGTCCCACCCGCCCGACCAACCGGGCGGTGGCCCAGTACGCCACCTTCACCGAGGGGATCCCGTAGGCCGGGTCCCCGACGGTGGCGGCCAGGCGCTCTCCCGCCTCCCGCTGCACCATCACCAGCATCCGCTCGATGGCGGGCACGCCGTCGAGCAGGTCGAGCACGAGGGGGGTGGCCACGTTGTAGGGCAGGTTGGCCACGAGCGACCACCGGGGCGCGGGGGCGAGCAGTGCGCTCCAGTCGAGGGCGCGGGCGTCGCCCTCGACCACCCGGACGTCGTGCCCGCCGACCACCTCCCGCAGGACGGGCAGGAGGTGGCGGTCGAGCTCGACCGCCGTCACCTCGGCGCCGGTGGCGGCCAACGCCAGCGTCAGCGAACCTGCCCCTGCGCCGATCTCGACCACGTGGTCGCCGGGCCCGACGCCCGCCAGCCGGGCCACCCGGCGGACGGTGTTCGGGTCGACCACGAAGTGCTGGCCCAGGGCCTTGCTGGGGGTGACGCCATGGGCGTCGAGCAACGCGGTCAGCTCCCGGCGGGTGAGCGTCACGGTTCGGGCGACTCCGGCGGGAGCCGGTAGAGGGTGGCGGCGTTGCTCCAGGTGGCGGCGGCCACGGCGTCGATGCCCTCGCCCCGCACCCCGGCCACGGCCGCTCCCACGAGGGGAACGAGAGCCGGCCGGTTGTCCTCGCCCCGGTGGGGCACCGGGGCGAGGTAGGGGCTGTCGGTCTCCACCAGGAGCCGCTCGAGGGGGCAGAGAGCGGCGGCGGCGCGGACGTCGTCGGCGGACTTGAACGTGACGATCCCGCTGAAGGAGAGCGACGCCCCCAGGTCGAGGGCCCGGCGGGCTTCGTCCTCGCCCCCGGTGAAGCAGTGGAAGACGGTGCGGGCGGGCACTCCCTCGGCGGCGAGCACGGCAAAGGTGTCGTCCCATGCCTCCCGGGTGTGGATGACGAGGGCGAGGTCGAAGCGGTGGGCCAGCACCACCTGGGCGGCGAACACGTCGCGCTGTGCCGGCCGTGGGGAGTGGTCGTAGTGGTAGTCGAGGCCGCACTCGCCGACCGCCACCACGTGGGGGTCGGCGAGCAACTCCTCGACCCCGTCCATCCCACCGGCCGCCTCGTGGGGGTGGACGCCGGCCGTGGCCCACACGCCGGCGTGGCCGCGGGCCACGGCGATCGCCGCTTGCGAGTCCTCCACGTCGCAGCCCACCGTGACCATGCGCTCCACACCCGCCTTCCGAGCCGATGCCACCGCTGACGTCACGACGCCGGGGTCGGCCGCCCGGAAGTGGAGGTGGCAGTGGTCGTCGGTCCAGCGCAGGCCATCGGGCACCGTTCCAGTGTGGCGGTGCGCGCCCCCGACCGTCACCCAGCCGTCACCCGGCCCGGGCCCGCACCGCCCACGGCGGATCGGGGTCGTCGGATGCCTCGACGTCGTCGTGGAGCAGGGGCTCGAGCGGAAGGCCGCGCTCGTCGTGGAGCTGGCGGGCGGCGTCGACCTGGCGTTGGAGCCGGCGCCGCCGGGTGCCGGCCAGCGCCTCGAGCTGGCGGGCGAGGGTGTCCTGCGCCCGTTCCACCCGGGCCAGCTGCTCGCAGAAGCGCTCCCACTCGGCTCCGAAGGTGGCCAGGCAGCGGAGGATGTCGTCGGTGGCCCGCTCGAGCCGCATGGCGTCCACCGCCTGGCGGATCACGGCGAGGACGGCGTACAGGCTGAACGGCGAGCACAGCACCACCTTCGAGGCCAGGGCGAAGTCGACGAGGGCGGGGTCGCGGTCGTGCAGGAACCCGTAGACGCTCTCGTTGGGGACGAAGAGCAGCACGTAGTCGACGGTGGTGCCGGCCTCGATGTAGCCGCGGTCGGTGACCTCGCGGATCCGGGCTCGGACGTCGGTGAGGAACGTCCGCTCGGCCGCCGCCCGTTCCGCCGGCGACGCCGCCTCCAACGAGCGCAGGTAGTTGGCCGCCGGGAACTTCACGTCCATGTGCAGGAGCAGGTCGCCCGGGAGCAGGAAGGTGACGTCGGGGATGGTGCCGGCGGCGGTGGCGCGCTGGCGGAGGTAGCTCACCCCCTCCACCAGGCCGGCCAGGCGGAGCACGTCGTCGGCCGTGCGCTCACCCCACTGGCCGCGCGCCTTTGGGCTGGCCAGGGCCTCGCGCAGGGCGGCGGTGGTGTGGTGCAACGCGCCGGTGGCCTGCGACGCGTCGTCGAGGCGGGCGAGGAACTCGCCGTGCTGGCGGGACCGTTCGGCCCGCAGGTCGGCCACCACCGCCCCCACCTGGCGGAGCTCGCCGTGGACGGCGTCGAACTGGCGGTCGAGCGCCCGGTCCCGGAACTCGGCCTCGCGGGCCTCGGCCGCCGATCGGGCCGCTCCCGCGGCCGAGGACCAGCGCCGGAGTTGGGCGGCCACCACCGCGGCGACGACACCCGCGGTGACGAGCACGGCGAGGGCGCCGACGACAACGACGGTGATGACCATGCGCACCATCCTCCCCGGGGGGTGTGACAGCCTTGGGAGCGCTGCGCAGCCGCCAGGCGGAGCAGCCCCCGGGCACGACGCCAGATGGCGAAGCCGCTCCGGGGGAGCGAAGCGGAGGAGGAGCCGATATGAAGGTCCTGGCCGTCGACCACGTGCAGCTGGCCATGCCCGCCGGTCCTGAGGCCGAGGCCGAGGCGGTGGCGTTCTACGACGGGCTGCTCGGCATCACCTCCGTGCCCAAGCCGGCCCACCTGGCGGCCAGGGGCGGCTGCTGGTTCGTGGCCGGTGACGTCAAGGTGCACCTCGGTGTGGAGGAGCCGTTCCGGCCCGCCCGCAAGGCCCACCCCGCCCTGCTGGTGGAAGGCCTCGGCGACCTCGCCGCCAGGCTGGCCGCCGCCGGCCACGACGTGCGGGCCGAGGCCGGTCTCGACGGCTACGACCAGCGCTACGTGGACGATCCCTTCGGCAACCGGATCGAGCTGCTCGAGCCGAGCCCTTGAACCGCCGGTGAGACCGATCGACATCGGCGGCATCGCCGCCGCCTCCGACCCGGTCGTGAGCCCCGACGGCCAAACCGTCGCGTACGTGGTGACCCGCACCGACCTCGACGCCAACCGCTACCGCAGCGCCGTCTGGCTGGCCGCGGCCGACGGCACCACGCCCACCTACCAGTTCAGCGCCGGGGACCACGCCGACAACGGCCCGGTCTGGTCACCCGACGGGCGCCGCCTGGCCTTCACCAGCCGGCGGGCCGGGGGCGACGACGACCGTCGCGCCACCCTCCACATCGCCCCGGTGACCGTCCCCGGCGAGGTGGTGACCCTGGCCGACCGGGAGGAGGGCTTCGACGAGCTGGCCTGGTCGCCCGACGGCTCCCATCTCGCCTTCACGTCCCGGGTGCCCGACCCCGGCGACGGCGACGGCGACGGGGCCGGCGACGACGGGGCCGGCCCGTCCGGCGCGACCAAGGGGTCCTCGGCCAAGCACGACGACGACGACGACGACGACGACGACAAGGCCCGACCGCCGCGGCGCATCGACCGCCTCCTCACCCGCATCGACGACGAGGGGTGGATCGTCGACCGGCCCAAGCACGTCTTCGTCGTGCCCGTCGATGGCAGCCGGTCGCCCCGGCAGGTCACCTCCGGGCCCTTCGAGGACTCGGCCCCGGCCTGGTCCGGGGACGGGCGGCGCCTCGCCTTCGTGTCGGCCCGCCACGACGACTGGGACCTCGGCCAGCGCAACGACGTCTTCGTGGTCGACCTCGACGCCGACGACCCCGACGCCCCCAACGCTGCCCTCCTGCCCGTGACCGCCACCGACCGCGCCATCTGGACGGTCTCGTGGTCGCCCGTCGACGACCGCCTGGCGGTGATCACCGACGACCCCGAGGTGCAGCCGAGCAACGCCCGCCTGGCCGTGGTCGACGTGCGCACGGGCGCCACCACCGAGGTGGCCACTGAGATCAACCGCACCTTCGCCCCGTTCCCCGGCCTGCGGCCACCGGTCTGGGACGGCGGCCACCTCCTGTTCAGCGTGGAGGACCGGGGCCGCGTCCACGTCTACAGGGTGGCAGCCGACGGCTCCGCCGCCGCCACCCTCGTGGTGGGCGGCGATCTGAGCGTGAACAGCTTCCACGCCGCCGGTGGCGCCCTCGTCTACGCCGCGACCACGGCGGTCGAGCTGCCCGAGGTGTTCGTCACCGAGGCCACCGGGGACCCCGCAGGCGGGCACCGTCGCCTCACCCGCCACGGCGCCGCCTTCCTGACCCACTGCCCGCCGCTGGCCCCCGAACGGTTCACCGTGGCCTGCCCCGACGGGTCCGGCGAGATCGACGCCTGGATGATCCGGCCCGAGGGGGTGGCGACCGACGCCGTCGCCGAACCTCCGATGCTGCTCAGCGTGCACGGCGGCCCGCACACCCAGTACGGCGAGCGCTGGTTCGACGAGTTCCAGCTCTGGGCGTCGGCCGGCTACGTGGTCGTCTACGCCAACCCGAGGGGCTCGAGCGGGCGGGAGGAGTGGTGGGGCCGGGCCATCCGGGCCCCCATGGCCGCGGAGCACCCGGGAAGCGGCTGGGGCGGGGTCGACATCGACGACCTCCACGCCGTGGTCGACGCCGCCCTGGCGCGGGCACCCGAGGTGGACCCCGGCCGGGTCGGCATCCTCGGGGGCTCCTACGGCGGCTACGTGGCGTCGTGGATGATCGGCCACGCCGACCGGTTCCGCTCCGCCTGCTCGGAGCGGGCCGTGAACAACCTCTCCACGCTGGAGACGGCCTCGGACGCCGCTGGCCTGTTCCGCTTCATCTTCGGCGTGGGCCACCTCGACCAGCCCGACTTCTACCGGGAGCGTTCACCGATCACCTACGTGGCCGACATCTCCACGCCGGTGCTGATCCTGCACTCCGAACAGGACCTGCGCTGCCCGATCGAGCAGGCCGACCAACTCTTCGTGGCCCTGCGGCTGCTGGGCAAGGAGTTCGCGTACCACCGCTTCCCGGCCGAGAGCCACGAGCTGTCGCGCTCGGGCTCGCCGAGGCACCGGGTGCAGCGGGCCGAGCTCATCCTCGACTGGTTCGGGCGCACGCTCTGAGCGGCCGGGCTCAGCCGGCCCGGCGGGTCTCGGCCTGGTCGGCGGTGACGGCCACGTGGCAACGGTGGCAGAGCGTCTCGAGCCCGTCGAGGTGGTGGTGGCAGCCCGACCCGTAGCCCCGCCCGACGCGGGCGGACCGGTGGTTCACCTCCACCGAGCAAGCCAGCTCGAGCGCCCACCACGCCGAGCTGCGCCAGAGCCCGGCGGCCTCCACCGGACCCAGGGGGATCAGGGCCCTCAGCAGGAGCTTGGCCAGCGTGAGCTGGTCGGGCCCGGAGCCGCAGCTGACGCAGCGGTGGCCGTCGCGGGCCAGCGCCGCCTCCCGGGCGAGGTCCCACCAGTGGTTGGCCCGATAGGCGTCCTCGCACAGGGCCCCGCACCAGGACGACCCCGGCCGGGCAGGCGCATCGCACCACCGGCAGCCCGCCGGGTCACCCCGCCAGCGCGACAAGGTGCACGCCCCGGCCTGGGCGGGGTACCGCTCGGCGGCCACATCTCGTGCCATGGCCCCCATTCTCCGTGGGGGGTGTGACAGGACCGCGGATGCTGCCGGGTCAGCGGGCGGGAGGCGGGAACGCCTCCCGGCGCACGAAGCACAGGCTGCCGGCGGGCGAGTCCGGGTCGAGGAAGAGCTCGACGGGCAGGTGGTGCGGCTCTCCGGCGTCGTCCACCTCGATCACGATCGGGCGCTCGTGATCGGGGTCGAGCACCTCCTTGATCCCCAGGGCGAACCCGGTGAGGACCATGCCCATGGCCGTGCTGCGGCTCCAGCGCGACACCTTCGACGGAAGGGGCTCGCCGTCGGCGCCGAGGTCCTCGACCGGCGGGTCGTAGGCGGCCAGGGCGGCGAGGGTGAGCGGGTCGTACAGCGGCTCGAGGTCGTCGCTCTCGTCGCTGCGGCCGGGGTCCATCGCCGCTCAGCCTACGGCGGGGCGACGGGGCCGAGCCGGTAGCGCACCTCGTCCATGGCCACCTCCGGCGTGAACTGATATCGCTTGCCCGCTCCGTCGGGACGCCACCCGGCGGCCTCGTAGAACGCCCGGGCGCCGGCGTTGGCCTCGGCCACCCAGAGCACGAGGCCCTCCGAGCCGGCCTCGACGGCGTGCCCGGTGGCGGCGTCGAGCAGCGCTCCACCGACGCCCCGGCGCTGGGCCGACGGGTCGACGTACAGCATCCGCACCTCCGCCGTCCGCCCGGCGTCGAGGTCCTCGTCCCGGGCGGGGACGACGTCGGCCATGCCGAGCACCACGCCCCGGGGCCCGGCGACGAAGCACCAGTGACCGTCCGTCTCCGGCGTGGCCGCCGTCGCCCGCTGGACCCAGTAGCCCGGTGGGGGCATGACGGCGAGGTCGTCGAGGAACGCGTCCGGGAGGATCCCCCGGTAGGCGCGACGCCATGCGCGCCACTTGACGGCGGCGATGGCGGCCCCGTCCGGCGGCTCCGCCGGGCGCACCGGAGGTGGCGGCCCACCGGGCGGTGGAACCGGCACGAACGGCGGCGGGAGCGACAGGCCGAAGCGGCGACGCACGAGCGCGAGCGCGGCGCGATCAGCCGCGGATGGGTCGTCTCCGGCGCGGCGGACCGCCGCCAGCACCTCGTCGACCGGGTCCTGGATCAGCCCGCGCTCCGGGGGTTCGGGTCCGGCACCGCGGTGGCGACGGCGTAGGCCCGGCGGCGGGGCACGCCGAGCGCCTCGGCCACCTCGGCGGCCGCGTCACGGGCGCTGAGACCCCGGGCCAGCGCCGCACCGACCGCTCCGCGCACGGCCTCGTCGTCGGGCGGCTCCGGCTCGGCGGCACCCTCGAGCACCACCACGAACTCCCCCCGGGGCGGGCGGCCCGCCACCCACGACACGGCCTCGGCGAGGGTGCCCCGCCACACCTCCTCGTGGAGCTTGGTCAGCTCGCGGGCGATGGCGACCCGGCGGCCGGGGCCGCACACCTCCGCCAGTTCGGCCAGGGTGCGGGCCAGGCGGTGCGGAGCCTCGTAGAGCACGGTGGTGCGGCGCTCGGCCGCCGCCTCGGCCAGCCGCCCGGTGCGGCCGGACCCCTTGCGGGGCAGGAACCCCTCGAAGGCGAACCGGCCGCCGGGCAGCCCGCTCACCGCCAGCGCGCTGACCACGGCCGACGGCCCGGGCACGACCTCCACGGTGTGGCCGGCGGCGGCGGCCGCGGCCACCAGGCGCTCGCCGGGATCAGAGATCCCCGGCATCCCGGCGTCGGTGACCACGGCGACCGACTCGCCCCGCCCGAGGCGCCCCAGCACGTCGTCGACGGCGGCAGCCTCGGTGTGGTCGTTGACCGTCACCAGCCGGGCCGCCTTCACACCGGCGTGGGCGAGGAGGCGACCGGTGCGGCGGGTGTCCTCGCAGCAGACGACATCGGCCCGACCCAGGGCGTCGACCGCCCGGGGGGAGAGGTCGGCCAGGTTGCCGATCGGGGTACCGACGAGCACGAGCACGCCGGCGGGCGGCGCCGGGAGGTCAGGGGGCGTCACCGCTCACCTCGAGCTGCTGCCCCGGGGCCAGGCCCCAGCGGGCGAAGCTGCCGGCCTCGGCCTCCAGCACGGCCCGGGCCCGCCAGTGGGGCAGGGCCAAGCGGTTGCGGGCCATGGTGGCGGTGTGCAGCACGATCAGGTCGCGGGTGCAGTGGGCCACGTCGATCGGGAAGCGCATGCCGAAGGTGTGGACCGACGACGCCGGCCGCAGCAGGACCGCCCCCTCCACACCGTCGCGCCCGAGCAGGCCGCGGGCCCGCGACCTCGCCGACCCGCACACCTCCAGGCTGGCCAGCACCTCACCGTCGCGCAGCAGCCAGGCCATCAGACGTTGAACCGGATCTCCAGCACGTCGCCGTCGACCACCTCGTAGTCCTTGCCCTCGACCCTGAGCTTGCCGACCTCGCGGGCCTTGGACCACGACCCGATCTCGAGCAGCTCGTCCCAGTGGATGACCTCGGCCCGGATGAACCCGCGCTCGAAGTCGGTGTGGATGCGCCCGGCCGCCGAGGGCGCCTTCGATCCGGCCCGGAACGTCCACGCCCGGCTCTCCTTGTCCCCTGTGGTGAAGAACGTGCGCAGCCCGAGCAGGTGGTACGCGGTGTGCACGAAGCGGGGCAGGGCGCCCTCCCCGAGGCCGAGGGCCTCGAGCACCTCGGTGCGCTCCTCCCCCTCGAACTGGGCCGCCTCGGCCTCGAGCTGCACGCACATCGCGAGCGCCTCGCCGTGGTCGCCCAGCTCGGCCTGCACCGGGCCGAGCACGGCGTCGAGGGAGGTGAGCTGGTCCTCGTCCACGTTCACGACGGCCATCACCGGCTTGTTGGTCAGCAGGAACCAGGACCGCAGCAGCCTCCGCTGGGTGGGGTCGAGCCCTCCCCGGTACACGGGCACGCCGTCCGACAGCACGGCGAGGGCGGCGTCGAGGGCGGCCACCTCCTCGGCGACGGCGCGATCCTGCTTGGCCGCCTTGCGCCGCTTGTCGATCTGGGACTCGACCGTCTCGAGGTCGGCGAGAGCGAGCTCCAGCTCCACGATCCGGAGGCACTCGAGCGGGTCGGACGGCCCGGGCACGTCGTCGTCCTGGAAGGCCCGCAGCAGGTAGACGACGGCGTCGACCTCGCGGATGTGGGCGAGGAACTTGTTGCCCAGGCCCTCACCGGAGCTGGCCCCCTCCACCAGGCCGCCGATGTCGACGAACTGCACGGCGGCCGGCACGACCTTGCGCGACGCGCTCATCTCGGCCAGGCGGTCGAGGCGGTCGTCGGGCACCTTGGCCACGCCCACGTTCGGATCGGTGGTGGCGAACGCGTACGGAGCGGCCAGGGCCCCGCCTCCGGCGAGGGCGTTGTAGAGCGACGACTTCCCGGCGTTGGGCAGGCCGACGAAGCCGAAGCGTTCCATGCGATGAGGCTACGGCGGCGCACCCGAGCCCGGGACCGCCGGGTAGCTTCGCCGGCTGTGGACCCTGCCGATGCCCTCGAACGGGTGGCCTACCTGCTGGACCGGCAACTGGCGCCGCCGCAGAAGGCGAAGGCGTTCCTGCGGGCGGCCGAGGTGGTACGGGAGCTGCCCGACGGGGAGCTCGACCGGCTCCACGGTGCGGGGAAGCTGGGCGAGCTGGCGGGGGTGGGCGACAGCACCGGGCGGGTGATCGCCCAGGCCCTCGACGGGCAGGTGCCGGACCGCCTGGCCGAGCTGGAGGCCACCACCGAGGTGCCCGTCGGCGTGGGGGGCGCGGTCCGCCAGGCGCTGCGGGGCGACTGCCACAGCCACTCGGTGTGGAGCGACGGCGGGGCGTCGGTGGAGACCATGGCGCGCGCCGCCATGGCCCTCGGCCACGAGTACCTCGTGATGACCGACCACTCCCCCCGCCTCACCGTGGCCCACGGCCTGAGCGCGGAGCGGTTGCGGGCCCAGCTCGACGAGATCCGTGCGCTCAACGAGGAGCTCGCACCCTTCCGGGTGCTCACCGGCATCGAGGTCGACATCCTCGCCGACGGCGGCCTCGACCAGGACCCCGACCTGCTGGCCGAGCTGGACGTGGTCGTCGCCAGCGTCCACTCCAAGCTGTCCATGGAGCCCCGAGCCATGACCGAGCGCATGGTGATGGCGGTGGCCAGCCCGCACGTCGACATCCTCGGCCACTGCACCGGCCGGAAGCTCCGCCACCCTGACGGCACCGTCGTCCGCCCCCAGGCCACCTTCGACGCCGAGGTCGTCTTCGCCGCCTGCGCCCGCTTCGACACCGCGGTGGAGATCAACTGCCGCCCCGAGCGCCAGGACCCGCCCGACGATCTGCTCGACGTGGCCCTCGAGTGGGGCTGCAAGGTCAGCATCGACACCGACGCCCATGCCCCGGGCCAGCTCGAGTGGCAGCCCTACGGGTGCGACAAGGCCGCCCGCCACGGCGTCGACCCCGACGACATCGTGAACACGTGGCCGGCCGACGACCTGCTCGCCTGGGCCGCCGACCACCCCGCCGGGTAGCCTGCCGCCCTCATGTCGAAGAAGACGAACAAGCGCAAGATCAACGCCCGCCGCAAGAAGGCCAACCACGGCACCAAGCCGAACGCCGGCCGCGGCTAGCCGAAGGCCATGGCGCTGAAGCCGCTCCAGGCGGCACCGGTGCGACAGCCCGGCTGAGCGCGATCACCTCACCGAGTCGAGCCACCTCAGCAGCGGGGCCAGGTGGGTCGGGCCGACCGACATCTCGCTGAGCTCGGCCGGTTGGGCCCGCAGCCGGGCGGCGAGGCGGGCGGCCACTTCGGGTCGGGCCGCCAGCGCGCCCATAGCCACCTGCTGCACACCGATGGTGAACAGCACCGCGCCGGTGGCGGGCAGGCGGCGGAGGGTCTGGCGCTCGCTGCGCAGCCACAACCCCTCGGCCACCTCGTCCACACCCAACGGCACCGCACCCACCGGCGGGTCTGGGGCGAACAGGTCGGGAGCATCGTGGACCGACCAGTTGCGGCGCACGCCGATGACGCCGGGCCGTAGCCGGGCCAGGTAGCGGTCGACCCGGGCCGACAGCTCCTCCGCGTAGCGGGGCACGGGCCCGTGGATGGCGTCGGCCGGGCGCCCGATCTTCTCGGCGAGGCGCCAGTGCGAGGGGAAGCAGAGGCAGGCGGCGTCGAGGTGCGAGGCGCCGTTGCGATCCACCATGAGGCAGAGGTCCTCCTGCACGAGTCGCCCCGCCGCCTCCAACGGGTGAAGGCCCGGGGGATCCAGCGGCAGCGCGACGTCGGGCCGGTGCGCCGCCAGCCACTCCCGCACGGCGGCCAGCACCTCGGCACCGGCCGCCTCGACCCCCGGGAGGGCGACGAACACCTCGTCGTGGCGCTCGGCCAGCAGCCGGTGCCGTTCGGCCAGCTCCTCGTGGCGCCGGCCGTCCACCACCAGCCAGCGGTCGACGCCGACCCGGGCCAGGCCCATCGACAGCCAGGGTGGCCCCTCGGCCCCGAGGGCGAGCTCCTCGAACCAGGCCGGCGGTGGGGTGGAGCCGGGCATCGGCCCCGAACCTAGGGTGCCCCGGTGCCCGGCGTGCCCCCTCCCCCGCCCACCCGCGCCGACGACGTGGTGGAGGTGCTCCACGGCATCGAGGTGGCCGATCCGTACCGCTGGCTGGAGGACGGCGACGATCCCGAGGTGAGGGCGTGGACGGCCGCCCAGAACGCCCGCACCCGCGAGGTCCTCGACGCCGTCGACGAGCGGCGGACCCTGCACCGGCGGCTCACCGAGCTGCTCGACGCCAGGGTGGTGCTCGGCGGGCGGGTGGCGGGCGAGCGTCTGTTCACGGTCGAGCGGGGCGGCGGTCTCGACCAGTCGGCGCTCTTCGTGCGGTCGGCCCTCGATCCGACCACCGAGCCACGGCTGCTCGTCCAGCCGCAGCGGCTCGAAGGGGACGACACCGCCGCCCTCGACTGGTACCACCCCTCCCCCGACGGCCGGCTCGTGGCCCTCGGCCTGTCCACCGGCGGCGACGAGAGGAGCACCCTCCGGGTCCTCGACGTCGTCACCGGCGAGCTGCTCGACGACGTCATCGCCCACACCCGCGCCGCCTCGGTGGCGTGGCTCCCGGGCGGCGAGGCTTTCGCCTACACCCGCTACCCCGACCCCACGTCGGTCCCGGCCGAGGAGCGCGGCTACCACCGGACCGTCTGGTGGCACGAGCTCGGCCACCACCCCGGCCACGACGAGCTCGTGTTCGGCGATCTCCCCGACGACACCGCCTGGCCGGACGTATCGCTGTCCCGCGACGGCCGCTGGCTTCTCCTGCACGTCTCCCTCGGGTGGGACCGGGTGGACGTGCACGTGGTGGACCGCACCACCGGGGCGAGGACGACGGTCATAGAGGGGGTGGCCGCCCGCACCGGCTTCGAGGTGGTCGACGACCGCCTGGTCGGCACGACCACGCTGGACGCTCCCCGCGGCCGGGTCGTCGCCGCTCCCCTCACCGACCCGACGCCCGACCGGTGGGAGACGCTGGTGCCGGAGGGCGACCCGGTGATCGAAGGTCTGGTCGCCACCAGCCGGTCGCTGCTGGTGCTGTCCACGCGGTCGGCCGTCTCCCGGCTCACCGTCCACGACCAGGGCGGCGGCGAACCCTGCGAGGTGCCGCTGCCGGACGCCGGCACGGTCGTCTCCCTCGACGGCAGCGAGGACCGGGACGAGGCCTGGTTGTCGCTCACCTCGTTCGCCCGGCCACCGCAGCTGTTCCGCTGGACGCCTGCCGGAGTGGAGCCTTGGGGCGACGACACCGGACCGGTGGACCCCGCCGACTTCGTCGTCGACCAGGTCTTCTACCGCTCGACCGACGCCACGCCGGTGTCGTTGTTCCTCGTGCGCCACCGCGGGACCGACCCGGGCCCCACCACCCCGACGGTGCTGACCGGCTACGGCGGCTTCGCCGCCACCATGGCCCCCGAGTACAGCGCCACCGTGGTGGCGCACTGCGAGGCCGGTGGGGTGTGGGCCCTGGCTGGGCTCCGGGGCGGGTCCGAGGAGGGCGAGGACTGGCACCGGGCCGGCATGCGGGAGCACAAGCAGCAGGTGTTCGACGACTTCGCCGCCGCCGCCGACTGGCTCGTGGCCGAGGGCCGCACATCGCGGGAGCACCTTGCCATCCGGGGCGGCAGCAACGGCGGGCTGCTCGTCGCCGCCGCCCTCACCCAGCGACCCGACCTGTGCCGGGCGGTGCACTGCGCCGTCCCCCTCACCGACATGGTGCGCTTCCCCCGGTTCCTCATCGCCCGCCTGTGGATCCCCGAGTACGGCGACCCCGACGTGGCCGAGGAGCTGGCCTGGCTGTTCGCCTACTCGCCGTACCACCACGTGGTCGACGGCACGTGCTACCCGGCGGTGCTGATCACCACCGGCGAGGAGGACTCCCGGGTCGACCCCTGCCACGCCCGCAAGTTCGCCGCCCGCCTCCAGGCGGCGACGACGTGCGGGGACGATCATCCCGTCCTCGTGCGGGTCGAGCCCCGCGCCGGCCACGGCCAGGGCAAGCCGGTGTCCCGCCAGGCCGAGGAGGCGGCCGACGTCCTCACCTTCCTCGGCATCACGCTGGGAGCGGCCACACCTCCGGCCTGAAGAAGAGCCCGACGGCCACCAGGGCGAGGCACACCAGCCACAGAAGCCAGCCGACCTGGCGGAGCCGGCCGCCGATGGGGACGAGCCGGAGGTGGAGGTGGTCGATAGCGGTGCCGGTGGCGAAGCGCTCGCTGCCCCGGAGGGCCGGCACCACCAGCACCAGGGCCACGGCCACCCCCGAGAGGCGGAGGAACCAGTCCGCCGCGGCCACCAGCCCTTCGGCGTCGTGCACCGGGTACCAGCAGCCGACGAGCACGGCGAGCAGCGAGAGTGCGGGGACGGCCCGCACCACGCTCACCACCACGTTGGCGACGAAGCGGGGGCCCGTGGCCGCGCCCGGGCTCAGGCGGTCGAGCCAGCCGGCGGCCATGCCCGTGCTCCAGCGTCGCCGGTGGCGGGCCACGTCGCCGGCGGTGGCGAGGACGGGAAGGGCGACCAGCACCAGCAGCGCGGTGACCAGCACCGGCGCCGCCGAGGTGAGGGCCACCGCCGCCGCCACCAGCGGCAGCGTCACCTGCCACCGTCCCCTTGGCGCCGGGCCGACAACGGGACCGTGGAGGTAGGCGGCGGGGTCGGGCAGGGGGCCGGGGTAGGGCGCGGCGAACGCAGCAGCCGGCGCAGGGGCGGGGGCGGGCACGACCGCCTGCGGGCGGGGCACCACCGTGGTCCGGGGTGAGCGCCCGGGTTCCAGGGCGGTGCGGTCCTCGGGGGCGGCGGCAGGCGCCGGCGGCGTCCGCGAGACGGGCCCGGTGGCCACCGGTCGGGCCTCGACGCCGAGGCGGGCGAGGAAGGCGTCGATCGACTGGGGGCGGTGGTCGGGGTTCAGCTCCAGCCCGTCGAGGACGGCGTCGCTCACCCGCTTCGACACCCCTGTGCTGAGCCGGAAGGGGGCCACCACGGGTGTGCCGTGCTGGCGCTCGACCGCCGGAGGCGGCGTGCGGGTGGTGAGGAGCCGGTAGACGGTGGCGGCCAGCCCGTAGACGTCGGTGGCCGGCCCGAAGCGCGCGGAGCCGGCGTACTGCTCCGGCGGGGCGTAGCCGGGGGTCACGATGCGGGTCATGGCTGCCGTCCGCCCGGCGTCGAAGGACCGGGCCAGGCCGAAGTCGATGAGCACGATCCGGCCGGCGCCGGTGACCATGAGGTTGGAGGGGCTCACGTCGCGGTGCAGGAGGCCGGCCCGGTGGATGGCGCCGAGGGCGGCGCCAACCCGCTCGGCCACGTCGAGGGCCTCGGCCTCGCCGAAGGGCCCGCCCCGGGCGCGGAGCACGTCGCTCAAAGTTCGCCCGTCGAGCAGCTCCATGACGAGGTAGGCGGTGTTGTGCTCCTCGAACACCTCATAGACCCGCACGATCCCGGGGTGGGAGAAGTGGGCGAGCACCCGGGCTTCCCGCAGGAACCGCTCGCGGGCCGCGGCGAAGGCCTCCCGGCCGGCGGGCGGGGTCAGCACGGCCGAGCCGTGGCGGACGGCGACGTCGGGGAAGAGCTCCTTGACCGCCACCCGCCGGCGGAGCCGGGTGTCGTCCACCGCGTAGGTGATGCCGAAGCCCCCGCGGCCGATCACGCTGCGCACGACGAAGCGCCCCCCGCCCAGCCGCGTGCCGGCGGGCAGCTCGGCCGCCACCACCAGCCGCGCATCGCACTCCGCGCACGCCAGCCACGACGCGGTGACCGGGGCGCGGCACCCGGGGCAGCGGTCGCCCGCGCCCAGGGGGCTGACCGGCTCGGTCCCGATCTCGGTGGGGAAGGTCACGGCCCGGCCCAGGCTACGGCGCCGAGGACGGCCGGTCGGGGCCGCCGGGAGGTGACGGCGGTCCCCGCCGGGAACCGATCCGCGAACCTCGGCGTCCGACGGTGCGTCGTATCGAGGGACGACCGGGGAGCGGACGTGGACGAGCTCGAACGCTGGGTGCACGACGACTACGCCAAGGCGTACCGCACGGCCTGCCTGTTGATGCGCAACGGGGCCGACGCCGAGGACGCGGTGCAGGAGGCGTTCCTGCGGGCGTGGCGGTTCCGGGCCTCGCTGCCCGACGGTCCCGGCGCCCGACCGTGGCTGTACCGGGTGCTCGTGAACGCCTGCCACTCCCGGCTGCGGGCCGAGATCCCCCGCCGGGACCGGACCGCCACCGACGCCGGCATCGAGCAGCGCCCGGCTGAAGCGCCCGGGCCGGAGGCCACCGTGGAGGCCGGCGACCGGGCCGCCGCCGTGCGCCGCGCCCTCGAGGATCTGCCCGACCACCTGCGGGCGGTGGTGGTCCTGCGCTACTGGAGCGGCTTGTCCGAGGCCGAGATCGCCACCGCCATCCGCCGCCGTCCCGGCACGGTCAAGTCGCGCTTGCACGAGGCCCGCCGCCGCCTCGCCGCCCACCCCGCCGTCGACGCCGCCCTGGCCGAGGAGGCCTGATGCCCAACGACACCCGTGAGCTCACCGACGACGAGCTGGAGGCGCTGCTGGCCGGCGCCGCCGCCCAGCACGACGTACCCGCCGAGGGACCGGCCCGGGTGCTGGCCGCGGCCCGCACCAAGGTCCGGCCAGAGCGGGGAGCCCACCGTGGGCCGGGCCACGCCACGTGGCTGGCCTGGGCGGCCGCCGTCCTTGTCGTCCTCGGCCTGGCCGCCGCCGCCTTCACCATCGTCCTCGGTTCCGACCGCCGGGGCTCCGTGGCCAGGACCGCAGACCTGGCCCGTGACGCCGTGGCAGGCGACGACGCCGAGACCGCCGAGCCGTCGGCCGGGAAGTCGGCCGAGCGCCAACGGGACGAGGGCCTGGCCAGCGGGGCGGCCGGAGGTGCCGGCGGCGGCTCCCCCCAGCTGACCGTTCCTGGGCAGTCGCCGGTGCCAGGGGCTCAGCCCCGGGTGATCAAGACCGGCAGCCTCGAGCTCGAGGTGCGCAAGGGGCGCTTCGACGTCGCCGTCGACCGGCTCACCACCCTGGCCGCCGGCGCCGGCGGCTTCGTGGCCGACAGCCGTTCGAGCGAGGTGGGTCGTTCACCGTCGGGCACGTTCACGCTGCGGGTTCCGAGCGCCCGCTTCGAGCAGGTGCTGACCGAGGCCCGCCGGCTGGGCACGGTGAAGGTGTCCTCGTCGTCGGGCGAGGACGTCACCGCGCAGTTCACCGACCTCGACGCCCGCATCACGAGCCTGGCCGGCACCCGCGACCAGCTGCGGGCCCTGCAGGCCAAGGCCGGCACCATCGGCGAGATCCTCGCCGTGCAGGACCGCCTCACCGGCGTGCAGACCGAGCTCGAACAGCTCCAGGGCCAGCGCCAGCTCCTCGAGGACAAGGCCAGCTTCGGCACTCTTACCGTCACGGTGCGGGAGCCGTTGCCGCCAGGCGTCGACCGCCCCGAGCCCCAGGCCCGCCGAGGGTTCGCCAAGGCCTGGCACGACGCCGTCGACGGCTTCACCGGCGGCATCCAGCGGCTGATCGCCGGCTCCGGATCGTTCATCGTCGTGCTGCTCTGCCTGGCCGCGGTGGCCCTCGTCGCCCGGGCGGCGTGGCGGGTGGCGAGTCGCCGGTTCCTCTGACGTGAGGAACGGGTAGACCGGAGCGATGCACCGTCGCCCGCTCACCGCCATCGCTCTCGCCCTCCTCACCACGCTCGCCCTCGCCGCCTGCGGCACCACCGGTTCGTCCGACGAGGACGCCAAGGACACCACCAGCACCACCGCCACCACCGCCACCGCCACCACCGAGGAGACCACCACCACCACCGAGGCGACCACCACCACCGAAGGCGACGACGAGATCTGCGCCGCCCTCCAGGACGTGGCCGACATCATCGTGGAGGTCAGCACGGCCACGGACCGGTTCGGGACCGAGTGGAGCACCCTGCAGCCCGAGCTGATCGACATCTACGAGCGGGGGCTCGACGCCTACACCACCGCCGCCGACGTCGCCCCGGTCGAGGTCGAGGACGACCTGGCCACCATCCGGGACAACGTCGAGGAGAACGTCACCATCCTCGAGGACGCCACCAGCATCGAGGACTTCAGCACCAACGTGTCGGCCAACGCCGCGGCCATCGAGGACGAGGCCACCCGGGTCAACGAGTTCTCCAAGGACACCTGCGGCTTCCCCACCGTCCCCGACAGCTGAGTCTCAGGCCCGCTCGTCCGGGTCGACGTGCCCCGTGACCGCCTCCTGGGCGGCCACGATCTCCTCGAGCTCGAGCGGCGTCATGGCCAGGTCGATCGCCGACCAGATCGTCCGGGAGTAGGGGTAGAAGGCGAGCGGCCCGGCCACCGCCAGCACGGCGCCGATGGCCAGCGGCGCCACGATGCCGGCCCGGGAGTCGTTGGCCAGGACGAACACGAACGCCATCACCACGACGAAGAGCAGGCCCTCGACGATGGCGAAGTTGATGAGGTACGCGCCGATGAAGAACCCTGGCTCGCGTTCGAACTTGAAGCCGCACTCCGGGCAGCGCTCCCTCATCCGGAACCAGCCGGAGTAGAGGCCTCGGGCACCGCAGCGAGGGCACCGCTTCCGGAGCCCCCGCTTCAGCAGCAGGCCCCACGTCGGGCTCGGCTCGAGCGCGTCGTCGGCGGTGAGATCCTCAGCCACGCCGCTCGGCCCGGCCGACGTCAGGGCTCGAGGAGGACGAGCGGGATGTCGCGGTCGGTGCGCTTCTGGTAGGCGCCGTAGCCCTTGTAGACCTCGGTCACCCGCGGCCACAGCTCGGCCTTCTCCTCCGCCGTCGCCACCCGGGCCTGCATGGTGCGGGTGCGGCCGTCCATGGTGACCTCCACCTCGGGGTGGTCGCGCAGGTTGAGGAACCAGGCCGGGTGGCGGGGGTCGCCGCCGTAGGACGCCACGACGACCACGGTGTCTCCGTCCTGGACGGGGCTGGTCAGCATGGTGCTGCGGGGCTGGCCGCTCTTGCGACCGGTGGTGGTCAGCCTCAGCACGGGCATGCCGAACGCCTTGCCCCCCATCCGCCCCTTGGTCGCCTTGAAGATCGACTCGTGGACGCCGGTGACCAGTTGGGCGACGACGTCCTTGGGGCGAGGCATGGCCGGAACGGTAGTGGCGGACGCGAGCGGGCGCGCCTGTGCGGGAGCTGGCGGTCAGGAGGGCGGCGACCCGATCCGCACGCCGATGCCCTGGTTGTCCGCCTCGAGCCCCATCTGCCGATCGCGGTCAAGGGTCGTCGCATCCTCGACGCTGTCGGTCAGGAGCGACAACTGCCGATCGAGCTCGTCGACCCGTTCGGGCAGCGCAACCGTCTTCAGGTCCTCGAGGGCCGCCCGGAGGCGGCGCGACACCTGGGGCGAGCCGGCGCCGGCCAGGCGGATCTCCTCGAACGCGAGCCGCACGTAGGCCTCCCAGTCCATCGACGGGACGACGAGGCGGACGTCGCCGTCGTCGTCGCGGTGGGTACCGTCGGGGAACGGACGCCGGGCCAGCTGGCGGAGGCAGTCGTGGAGGCGGTCGATGGCCTGGACGGCGGTGGTCGGGTCCAGGAAGGGTGAGTCGGCGAGGGAGCGTTCGGCGATGTCGACCAGCAGGCGCAGGCCGTAGGCGACGTCCTGGTCGAGGGTGCGCTCGAGGCCGAGCACGACGGCGCCGGTGACGTCGTCATCGTCGAGATCGGACGGTTCGCCGTGGACGATGAACAGTGGGGCGCCGGCCGGCACGAACTCACCGAGGGCAGCTACGAGCTCCAACGTGCAGTCGGCGTCGAGGGCGATCTCGACGAGCGACTCGTGGCCGACGTGGTTGATCACCCCGGAGCGGGGGGCCACCACCACCCGGCCGGACCCGGCCCCGGGCTCGGGCTCGACGCCGTGGTCGGGGTAGAGGTCCTCGAGCAGCTCCCTCGTGTCGGTCCCCACCAGCTCGATGAGGGCGGAGACCCGGAGGGAACGACCGATGTGGTGCACGTACAGCACCAACACCATGATGCTGACCACCACCAACACGAACGCGACGACGATCGCCACCCCGGGGACCGATCCACCCTTCTCGAAGCGGACCTCGCGCATGGCGAGCATGGCGTGGGCGAAGGTGGCCACGAAGATGCCGATGGCCATCTGGCTCGGCTTGTCCTGCAGGATCCGCTGGACGATCCGCGGCGAGAACTGGCCCATGGCGAGCTGGACCACGACCATCGTCACCGTGAGGACCAGGGCGGTGAGGCTCACCATCGACGCCGCCACCGTCGACAGGATGGCGAGGGCGGCATCGGGACCTCCGGTGAACGAGGGCGGGATGAGCTCGAAGTCGAAGGCACGGTCGACGGCGATGGTGCCGAACGACAACCCCACACCGACGAGCACGCACATCACGGGAACGAACCAGAGGCTGGTCCGCACGTGGTCGAGCAACCGGAAGACCCTCACCGGGCCGCTCCTACCCGATCGCGACGTCCTCCGCCCAGCGCGTATCGAGAGCGTGCAGGATCGGGATCACCGAGGCAGGCTGGGACCACCCTCTGACCGGGAGCCGAGATGAGCCCCAGGATCGCCACGGCGGCGCGCGTCGACCTCGACCAGCTCCACGCCTTCGTCCGCCCGCGCCACCGGGCCACACTCGTCACCAACCGGCGCGACGGCCGGCCCCAGCTCTCCCCGGTCACGTGCGGCCTCGACAGCGAGGGCCGGATCGTGATCTCCACGTACCCGCAGCGGGCCAAGGCGGCCAACGCCCGGCGCGACCCGCACGTTTCCGTCCTCGTGCACTCCGACGACTGGGACGGCCCGTACGTCCAGGTCGACGGGCGGGCCGAGGTGCTCGACCTGCCCGACGCCCTCGAACCCCTCGTCGACTACTACCGGTCCATCTCGGGCGAGCACCCCGACTGGGACGAGTACCGCCAGGCGATGTCCCGCCAGGGCAAGTCGCTGATCCGGGTGGCGATCGAACACTGGGGCCCGATCGCCACCGGCGGCTTCCCCCCGGAGCTTTGAGCGCGTACGGGCGGGCCATGGTGTGCGCCGCGGTGCTGGCTGCGGCCGCGTGCACCGGGTCCGATGCCGGTGCCGAGGGACCGTCGGTGCAGTCGCTGGAGGGTTTGGCCGCCCCGAGCGCCCGGACGGTGTCGCTGGCAGCCGGGGACGGCGCCGCCATCGTGGTCAACGGCGGGGTGCGGGGCGCCGGCGGGCCCGAGGCCCGGCTGTACGCCGCCCTCCCCGACCGCGGCTCGCTGATCGACATCGCCCTCCCGCTGGACGAGCCTCTCTACGACGTGGCGTCATGGTTCACGGGCGACGAGTTCATCGTCGTAGGGCTGCCCTGTCCGAAGTGGACCTCGGTCGAGACGCCCCCGGACCCAGACCTCGAGTCGCTGACCGGGGTCGCCGAGGCCTGCGGCACCGACAACTAGTCGATGTTCGCGTGGGACCCCGCGTCTGAGCGCTGGAGCGAGCGCGGACGCGAGGTCGTCACCACGGGAGCAGGGCTGTTCCTGGACGCGCACGCGAAATCCATCGCTGTGCTCGGGGGACCGTCCTCGGACGTGCACGGGGTCGCGTTCAGGGTCGATGCCAGCACGGGGTCGGCGACCCGCGTCCCCGACCTGCCCTTCCTTGGCAAGGTCTGCGTGGGCCGGGACGGCCGACTGACCGCCATCTCGAGCGGATCCGGCGTTCGGCTCGAGGTGGCGGTCCTCGACGGCGGCCGGTGGCCGGCCGACTGACCGCCATCTCGAGCGGATCCGGCGTTCGGCTCGAGGTGGCGGTCCTCGACGGCGGCCGGTGGCGGCCGATCGCCCTCGACACCACGGCCCTGGAGGCCGAACCGGCTCTCCGCCGCGGTGAGCTCTCCGTCGTGGGTTGCCTCGCAGGTGGTCGGATCGTCATGAACGGCACCGTGGTCGAACCCGGGGACTTCCACGTGGTGCCTGTCCTGGTGACCGTCGATCCGAGTGGGTCCGCCCGGGCCCACCTCCCGACCCTCACCGGCCTCCCGCGCCAGGGCGGCGACGAACCCCCTCTCGAGTTCTCGGTGGACGGAACCGGGTCGCGCCTCACCGTGCACCAGTCCCGTCAAGCCCGGTGAGCCATCCGCCAGGAAGAAGAGGGTGTGGGTGTTCGAGGACGGTTCCTGGAAGCCGTTCCCGGCCACGAAGGTGACGACGCCGTGGGTCCATGTGATCACAGGGGACTTCCTCGTCTCCTTCGTCAGCAGCCCGGGGAGGACGTCCAACGCCCGTATCGACGTGACCAGGCGGTGAGGCCCGGCGGCACACTGGGGCGGTGACCGGCTGGGCCAACGTCCAGGGCGGCCAGCTCGTACCCGCTCACGTCGGCCGTGGCCGCGATGAGGTAGTCGGCCAGCGCACGCCACCCCTTCGGGATGCCGACTGACTGGTCGACGGTCGGCTCCACCTCCACCGGTGATTGCTCTCGATACAGCCTCGAGCTCTCCTCCGGGACCACCGGCTTGCTGCGGCGGCTGCCGTCTGGCCGTGATGGTGCGCAGGGTGCCGGCCGGTTCGTGAGGGAGACTCTGCCCCAGAGGGTCGTCGTCGGCACGGCGCCCCACGGCCGGACATGATCGACGGGAGGCGCAGAGAGGTTGGGAGCGATGACCCTTCGGCGGTTCGTCCTGACGATCTCGCTGGTGGCCTTGGCCGCGTGCGGATCGGAGGACGAGGCAAGCCTCTCCTGTCACGATGACTCGCCGGTGGTCGCGATGAACCGCAACCAACCTGACTTCGAGGGCGGGGCACAGGTCATCACCATCAGCGGTCGTGACGAGGTTCGGGTGATCAGCGGCGACTGGGTTGCAACCGAACCGTCCTTCGACCCGTCGGGACGGCTCCTCGTCGTGTCACGGGCCGACGGTGACTACGAGTCCGCGGGTCCCGGTTCCGCATCCCTGTGGATCCTCGACATCGCTGAGGGCAGCAGCAGGAAGCTGACCCACGGCCGCTACGACCGCGATCCGGATTGGTCGCCGGATGGGGGCACCATCGCCTACTCGCACCTGACCGGCAGGGGATCGGGCCAGCTCACCGTGGTCGACGCCGACGGCAGCGAACCTCGGACGCTTCTCCCCGACCGGTTCGATGCCTACGCCCCTGCGTGGTCGCCCGATTCGGACCGAATCGCCTTCGTGCGCGCTGAGCGACAGTCCGACCTGTCGAGCCGGACGAGCGTGTGGCTCGTCGACTCCGACGGCACCGACGTCGAGCTCCTGGCCGACATCGACCGAGCCCGCTCAGTCGAGTGGAGCCCCGACGGCGAGTCGCTGCTCGTCACCACGCTCGGAGCCGAGCGCGGCGGCATGACGATCGTCGACGTCGACGACGGCAAGGCGGACGTCGTCGCCGATGGCGCCGCCCTCGGAGCATGGTCGGCAGACGGCGACCGGATCTACTACGACGCCAACGAGAGCGTGGTGTCGGGCCCTGACACCTGGCGACCGGCGGTCGGACGACTCGAGGACGGTCGCCTCCACCGCGATCGCTTCCTCGGCGACGCCACCGACTACTACCTCTACCCCTACTTCGGACTCACCGTCGGCCCCTGCGGCTAGCGCCGTTGCTCTAGGCCGAGGTTCCTCGGCGGATGACGGTTGCCGTCCGTGGCCCCTCCGCGCCGATCAACGATGAGGTGACGAGAGCCCGACAAGCGCCACGGTGGCGCCGCTAGGGGTCAGGTCCAAGGCGGCGAGCGCGGCCCGGCAGGCGTCGACCGCCTGGCGGGCACCGCCGACGTTCTCCTCGGCCAGGTGCGTTCGGGCCACGAGCTGATAGGCGTTCTCGGCGGTGGTGTCGGCGGTGATGGCCTGCTGGGCGGCCCGGCGGGCCTCGGCCGGGGCGCCGGCGGCGAGCAGCAGCTCTCCGGCCCGGACCGCAGCGGCGGTGTAGCGGGCGCGCAGCCGGGTGCGCTCGAGCTCGGCCCAGTCGGCGTAGGGCACGTCGGCGAAGGGCTCCCCCCGCCACAGGGGGAGCGCCTCGCGGTAGGCGGCGAGGGCGAGGGCGGGGGCTCCCTCGCGTTCGGCCCGATCAGCCTGGTCGAGGCGGGCGTCGAGCTCCCACGCATCCACGGAGAGGCGTTCAGGTCCCTCGAGGGTGAGCCACGGTCCGGCCGACCGGAGGAAGTAGGGAGGCTCGCCGTCGCCCCGCTCGGGTTGGAGCACCCGCTGGAGGTAGCTGAGGGTCACGCGCAGGTTGCGGCCCCGGTCGTCCCGCTCCGGCCAGAGCTCCTCGGTCACCTCCTCGCGCCGCACCCGCCGGCGGGCGACGAGGAAGCAGAGGAGCTGACGCACCCTCTGGCGGCGCCATTCCGGGTGGGCGACGGTCTCGCCGTCCCGGAGCAACTCGAGCGGCCCGAGCGCCTGGACGCGCAGCCGGAAGGTCGGCTCGGCGGGCAGGTCGACGAGCAGTTTGGCGCACCCGGCGGCGACGGCGGTGCCAGTGCCGGGAGTGTCGAGAGCGATACCGAGGGCGGGCCGAAGGCGCGAGCCGATGGCCTGGAGCAACTCGTCGGGAGCAGAGTTCCCGCCGGCGTGGCCGGCGGCGACCAGCTCGACGACCATGGCAAGGGCAGGCTGGCCCGCACGACGCCTGGTGTGGGCCAGGCCAGGGCGGCGGCGGGGCCGAGGTCCCCGGTCCGCCCCGCCTCGAGGACCTCGGCAAGAGCGAGGGCGGTGCGGTGCGGGGGCCCGAGGGTTTCGCCCGCCCAGGCCGCTCGGGTCTCGGGGACCAAGAGGTGGACGAGCGCCGCCGCCCCCCGGTCGCGCCAGTACCACCCGTCGGGCCGGCCGACCATGGCGATGGCGTCGTCGTGGAGGAGGGCGGCGGCCCCGGCCTCGTCGCCCTGACCGACCGCGACAGCCGCCTGGGCGATCAATCGCATGGCCACGTTCATCGGGCCCGGGATGGCCGACACGGCCGGCTCGAGGCCGTCGAGCAGGCGGGCGGCGGCGTCCGGGTCGCCCAGCCACGCCGCCTTGGCGGCGAGCTCGAGCACCGTGCCGGCGGCGTTGACCCGGTCGCCGGCCTGCTCGTAGCGCTCCTGGAGGGCGGGCAGGCGGCCGAGGACGTGCTCCACGTCGCCCTGGAGCCACCGGGTGCGGAGGCGAGCCAGTTCGAGGTCCATGTTGTCGACCGACAGGTCGCCGATCGCATCCAGCGCTTCCAGGGACCGTTCGAGGTCGCCGTCGCGCCGGTGGGCGACGCTGCGGAACCATTGGGTGATGGGGGCCCAGCCGGGGCTCCTCTACGGGGGTACGCGGAGGTGGCGCTGGAGATCCGCCGTGATCTCGTTCATCCGAACTTCGGGCACCGACCGGTCCTCAGGAACCCCGAGCTCGCTGAAGATCCGCGGACCCTGCCGATCCTCGGCCAGGTCTTCGGCACGAGGGATCACGTGCACGTGGACGTGTCGATGCTCGGGATGCTCGGCGAACTGCGCCACGTAGGGTCCGGGAGGGAGGAGCGAGAGGGTGCAGGATCGGGAACACCGAGGCAGCCTGGACCCCCTCTGACCAGGAGCCGAGATGAGCCCCAGGATCGCCATGGAGCCGACCCGAGCGCAGGATTACTACACCGGCATCGTGGCCCGTCTATATCGGCCACTGCGCTCGGCGATCCCCGACCCTGAGCCCTACGCCGCGTTCATCGCCGCAGCCGGCGAACCGGCGTTGGAGCTCGGGTGCGGTGACGGCGATCCGATGCTGGACCTCCGGGCCCGGGGACTGGACGTCGATGGGGTCGACTCCTCTGCCGACATGCTCGAGGGGTGCCGGCGGGCGGCCGAGGAACGCGACCTCGAGGTCACCTTGTACCACCAGCCGATGCAGTCCATGGACCTGGCGCGGACCTACCGCTCGATCTATCTGGCGGGTGCGACGTTCAACCTGCTTCCCGACGACGACGTCGCCCTCCGCGTCCTGCAACGGGTGCGAGCCCACCTCGAGCCCGGAGGCTCCGCACTCATCCCGCTGATCGTCCCGAAGCCCACCTCAGCGGAGGAGCTCGGCACCGCGAGGGAACACCGCCCCGGCGACGGGACCACCATGCGCTTCACCGTCGTCGCCGAAGACCGCGACGAGGATCGTCGCATCCAGACGAGCCTCGTCCGTTACGAGCTCCGCTCCCCGACCGAGGATCTCAGCGAGGAGCGATCCTGGCGCCTGCACTGGTACACCCAGGACGCCTTTCGAGGGCTGGCCGCGACGGCCGGCTTGAGCGTTTCGACCGTCCTCGCCCCGGACGCCACCCCAGCGGCACTGGACGCGGACTCGTTCGTCTTCTGGCTGACCAGTCCCGGGCCGTGAGCCACGGTCCGGGCAAGGTTCGGTCTGGCCGGTGGTGTGGGATCCCAGGACATAGGCGACACCTGTGTCAGGACATCGGAGACACCGAGCGAGGGAGTCTTCGATGGAGCTGGGGCGTTATCTGGTCGAGGCGCATGTACGGGAGGGTCGCTCGGTCGCT